>Ga0172373_10002021_pt1 | contig 31791 bp, 26 predicted proteins | sample Lak10m_2_FD_114546 | JGI IMG/M metagenome (GOLD analysis project Ga0172373, IMG submission 114546) | Freshwater microbial communities from Kabuno Bay, South-Kivu, Congo - kab_092012_10m | ecosystem: Environmental > Aquatic > Freshwater > Lake | place: Democratic Republic of the Congo...
GAATCTCATCTTCCGGATCTCCTGCAGCAGTTCCGTCCGTTTCATCTCGTTCCCCCTTCAGGGCACTATGACGACCGGACAGATGGCGTGCTACAGAACCGGACAACTCATAAACTCCCAACAGGTTGGCGCGGAAACAGGCTGTGGATAACTTCCCATGAAAGGACTAGAATCACACGCATCCCGACTTATCGAGTCGGCAGAATAACAACACTCCAGCTCCGCACTACCTCCCTTTTTCAGCTTCGATGAATGATTTCTGGTCCGCCTGCCTTACTCGCTTCGAGCGAGAATTGCCGGCCCAACAGTTCAACACCTGGATAAAGGGCCTGCAGCTCAGGCCCGATGGCGGCAACGATGGCCAGCTGCGCCTGGTCGCACCCAATCGCTTCGTCATGCAATGGGTAAGGGAACGGTACCTATCCCAGATCGAAGCCCTGGGCCGCGAGTTCTTCTCCGCGCCGATCACCATCGTCCTCGACATCGCCGAAGCTGAACCGGAGCCGCTGTTGCTAGCGGAACCTCTGGATGATGAAAGTACGCCGCCAGCCGTCCGTTCGACACCCCGCAGCCCGGCAACGCGCCAGGATCCAGCCTACGAAAAAACTCGGCTGAATGCCGACTTCACTTTCGATACCCTTGTCACCGGCCGCGCCAACGACCTTGCCCGCGCTGCCGCCCAGCAGGTTGCCCTCAACCCCGGCGTTTCCTATAACCCGTTGTTTATCTACGGCGGCGTCGGCCTGGGCAAGACCCACCTGATTCATTCGATAGGCAATGCCATCTTCGCCGCCAATCCGCACATGGAGGTTCGCTACGTCCATGCCGAGGATTTCTATTCCGACGTGGTCAAGGCGTTCCAGCAGAATGCCCGCGAAGCCTTCAAACAGTATTACCGTTCGCTCGACCTGCTGTTGATCGACGATATCCAGTTCTTTAACCGCAAGGATCGCACGCAGGAAGAGTTTTTCTACGCCTTCAACGCCCTGGTTGAAGCCAAAAAACAGATCATCATCACCAGCGACACCTATCCCAAGGATGTCCAGGGACTTGAAGAACGGCTGGTATCCCGTTTTGACTGGGGACTCACCGTCGCCATTGAGCCACCCGAGCTCGAAATGCGAATCGCCATTCTCAAGAAAAAAGCCGAGGCTGAAGGCATCAACGTCAGCGACGACGTATCGTTCCTGATCGCCAAGAACCTGCGCTCAAATGTCCGCGAACTGGAAGGCGCCCTCAACCGGGTGGTTGCCTACGCACGCTTCCACGGCCGCGAGATCAACCTTGACGTCGCCAAGGAAGCCCTGCGCGACATCATCGGAGCCACCAACCGGCAAATCTCGATGGAACTGGTCCAGAAGACCGTTTCCGACTACTACAAGATCAAGGTTGCCGACATGTACTCGCAGAAACGCACTCGCGCCATCGCCAGGCCACGGCAAGTCGCCATGTGGCTGGCGCGCGAACTGACCACCCACAGCCTGCCGGAAATCGGCGAAGCCTTCGGTGGCCGCGATCACACCACCGTCCTCCATGCCTGTCGCACCGTCACGGACCTGCGTGGCAAGGATGGACGCCTGAACAACGACCTGCACCTGCTGGTTCAGACCATCAAGGGATAAGCTGTGGAAAACCCGCTCGGACAAGCCGATAGCAGTTTGTGGAAAAGTCTCATGATCCGCGCTCAGACGAAATAGCCCCACATTTGCCCACAAGCTTGAAGCGCCTTCGCCCACATACTTATCAACGTTATAATTAGCTGTATTTAATAAATATTTCGCCGTTTTCCACAGACAAGAGCTTCGCTTATTACTAATAAGGCTTTTATATATGCTCCTATTTAAAGGTCCACGCGACCAACTTCTGTCGCCCCTGCAGGCCGTTTGCGGAATCGTCGAGAAACGGCATACGCTGCCCATCCTTTCCAACGTGCTCATGGAAAAGGTTGGCGAGAAACTTACCCTTCTGGCTACCGACATCGAAATCCAGATCACTACGCATACGCCTACGGTCGGCACGGAAAAAGCAGCAATGACCGTCGGAGCGCGAAAATTGCAGGACATCCTGCGATCCCTGCCCGATACCGCCGAAGTCAGCCTGGCACTCGACGACAAGCGTTTGCAGCTGAAAGCCGGCAAGAGCCGTTTCAACCTGCAGACCCTGCCGGCGGAAGATTTTCCGCGCATGGCAACGGGCGATGGCCAGGCCACGCGCCTGGTACTCACCCAGAAACAGATGAAACGTCTGCTCGCGCTGGTGCAGTACTCCATGGCGCAACAGGACATTCGCTACTACCTGAACGGACTGCTGCTGGTGGCCAAGGGCAACGAGTTGCGCATGGTGGCAACCGATGGCCACCGCCTCGCCTACGCCGCCGAGGCCCTGACCGAGACACCCGAGCCGATCGAAGTCATCCTGCCGCGCAAGACGGTGCTTGAGCTTTCGCGCCAGCTCAGCGACAGCGAGGATCCGCTTGAGCTTCTGCTGACGCCAACCCAGGCACGTTTCAGCTTCGGCAACATCGAACTTGTCTCCAAGCTGATCGATGGCAAGTTCCCCGACTATGAACGCGTAATCCCTCAGCACCATGGCAAGGTGATCCGTCTGTCGCGCAACGAACTGCTGCATTCGCTGTTGCGCGCCGCGATTCTGACAAACGAAAAGTTCCGCGGCGTACGCCTGCTGCTGGCTCCGGGCAGCCTCAAGATCATCTCCAGCAACGCCGAGCAGGAAGAAGCCCAGGAAGAAATCGAGATCGAATACGCGGCCGAGCAGCTCGATGTCGGGTTCAACGTCACCTATCTGCTCGACGTTCTCAACAACGTCAGCGAAGAAACCATCGAACTCCACCTCGCCGACGCCAACTCGAGCGCCCTTTTCATCCTTCCGGGCAACGACACCTTCAAGTATGTCGTCATGCCCATGCGAATCTGACCCGGTTTCAATCAATGACTGACAGCAATACGGCGCCCGCCTACGACGAATCCAGCATCCAGCAACTTGAAGGCCTCGAGGCGGTGCGCAAGCGCCCGGGCATGTACATCGGCGACACCTCCGATGGCACCGGCCTGCACCACATGGTGTTCGAGGTGGTCGACAATGCCATCGACGAGGCACTGGCCGGCCATTGTGACGACATTGTCATTACCATCCATACCGACAACTCGATTTCGGTGACCGACAACGGCCGTGGCATCCCGACCGGCATCAAGTTTGACGACAAGCACGAGCCAAAACGCTCGGCCGCCGAGATCGTCATGTGCGTGCTCCACGCCGGCGGCAAGTTCAACCAGAATTCCTACAAGGTATCCGGCGGCCTGCACGGCGTCGGCGTGTCCTGCGTCAACGCCCTGTCGAAGTGGCTGCGGCTGATCATCCGCCGGGAGGGCAGGAAATACCTGCTGGAATTCAACCGCGGCCACGTAATTGATCGCATCGTCGAAGTGCAGAATGGCGTTGAAGTCTCGCCACCGCGCGTCCTCGGCGAAAGCGAGAAACGCGGCACCGAAGTGCATTTCATGGCCGACGAAACCATCTTCGGCAACATCGAATTCCACTACGACATCCTTGCCAAGCGCCTGCGCGAATTATCCTTCCTCAACAATGGTGTCAAGATCCGCCTGATCGACCAGCGCAGCGGCAAGGAGGAGAACTTCGCCTTCTCCGGAGGCGTCAAGGGTTTCGTCGACTACATCAACCGCACCAAGACCGTGCTGCATCCGGCGGTGTTCCATGCCACTGGCGTCTCGGTGCAGAACGGCGTCAGCATCGAGGTCGAAGTGGCGATGCAGTGGAACGATTCCTATGCCGAGCAGGTGCTGTGCTTCACCAACAACATTCCGCAGTCCGACGGGGGTACCCACCTCACCGGCCTGCGCGCGGCGATGACGCGGGTCATCAACAAGTACATCGAAGAAAACGAGATCGCCAAGAAGGCCAAGGTCGAGATCACCGGCGATGACATGCGCGAAGGCCTGGCCTGCGTGCTTTCGGTGAAGATGCCGGACCCAAAGTTCGCCTCGCAGACCAAAATGAAGCTGGTCTCCTCCGAGGCGCGTCCGGCGATCGAGGAAGTCGTCGCCCAGAAGCTTGCCGACTACCTGCTGGAGAAGCCGCTCGACGCCAAGACCATCACCGGCAAGATCGTCGAGGCGGCTCGTGCCCGCGAGGCAGCGCGCAAGGCGCGCGACATGACGCGGCGCAAGGGTGTGCTCGACGGCCTCGGCCTGCCCGGCAAACTCGCCGACTGCCAGGAAAAGGACCCGGCACTATGCGAGATGTACATCGTCGAGGGCGATTCCGCCGGCGGCTCGGCAAAACAGGGCCGCGACCGCAAGTTTCAGGCAATCCTGCCGCTGCGCGGCAAGGTGCTCAACGTCGAGAAGGCACGCTATGACAAGCTGATTTCCAGCGAGCAGATCGTTACCCTGGTCACGGCCCTGGGCTGCGGCATAGGCAGCGAGGATTTCGACATAGCCAAGCTGCGCTACCACCGCATCATCATCATGACCGACGCCGACGTCGACGGCGCCCACATCCGCACCCTTCTGCTAACCTTCTTCTATCGCCAGATGCCGGAACTGGTAGAGCGCGGCTACGTCTACATCGCCCAGCCGCCGCTGTACAAAATCCGCCACGGCAAGAGCGAAACCTACATCAAGGACGACCACGAGCTCGGCCAGCACCTGCTGCGACTGGCGCTTGATGGCACCCAGCTGACGCCCCGCAGCGGCGCCTCTGCGGTTGAAGGCGAGGCCCTGGCCGCCCTTGCCCGTGCCTACCTTCTGTCCGAAGCGGTGATTCGCCGCCTCACCGATTTCATCGACAGCGAAGTGCTCCATGCCCTGCTGGCCCACGATATTGCCGTCGATACCGCAAGCGAGGCCGCGGCCAAAGACAGCGCTGAACTCATCGCCCGGCATGTTTCGCCCCTAGTGCGTATCGAGGCGCGCTTCGACGACAAGTACGAACGCTGGATGCTTGCCGTCATTCGCATGCGCCATGGTAACCAGCGTGTCGGCCGCATCGACGAGGATTTCCTGCTGTCGGGGGATTACCAGCAGATCCGTCGTACCGCGCAGATGATCGCTGGCCTGATCGGCGACGGCGCGGTGATCCGGCGTGGCGAGAAGTCGCTGGCGGTCACGAGTTTTGCCGAGGGCATGGCCTGGATGCTCGGCGAGGTCGAGCGCGGGCTTGCCAAGCAGCGCTACAAGGGCCTGGGTGAAATGAACCCGGAGCAACTCTGGGAAACCACCATGGATCCGACGGTGCGCCGCCTCCTGCGCGTGCAGATCGAAGACGCCATAGCCGCTGACGAGATCTTCACCACGCTGATGGGTGACGATGTGGAACCCCGGCGTGCATTCATCGAGTCGAACGCGCTTTACGCCAAGAACATCGACGTTTAGGCCAGCGCCCAGCCTTTGGGTTAGAGGAGTTTACCTACGCTGTACCGGAAGGCGGCGCTAGGATGGCGCCATTCCTCCTCCTCTGATCCGTCTGGATTGGATTCGCCCGATACCCGCGTATCGGGCTTTTTTTCGCAATCCTGACCCGCACTGGTTAGAAGGGGATAATTGATGCAGTGCCGCAATTTTTCTTGACAAGGCCGCTCCGGACGTTTATCTTTCGCCATATTGCAATGCAGCATTCCTGGTTGCCACGGCGCTCAAGCGCCTTCTGGCGGCAGTAGCCGGTTCCGCAAGGAGATGGTCATGAATCAGGTGGCACAGCAATTCAAGCAGGTCAATCAGGCAGGTGTCGAAGCCATGGCGACAGTGGCGGGTGCAGCGTTCTCGGTGATGGAAAGAATGGCCGCGCTTAACCTGAGTGCTGCGCGCGGCTTTCTCCGGCAACGCCAGCTCAGCAGCCGCAAGCTTCTTTCGGCCCGCGACGCACGGACCGTACTTTCTCTGCAGGCGCAGGCCTTGATAGACGATTCAAAGCAGGCGATGGACTATTCGCAACGGGCCATCGAAATTTCACTCCAGACCCGGGACAGCCTTAACAAGGTACTCGGGTATCCCCAGCCGGGACGCTTCCCGGCGCAGTAGCACCACTGGCCGCTTCCGGCGGCCACAGACAGCAGCGGATAAACCTCCGGGAATGATCCCGGCTCGGGATTTGTCGCGGATGCCACGGCCGCCGCGGCAGTCGGCTGCACCAATCTTGCACCGCACAGTGGCGCCGGACTCCGCTTCGGCTCCGCGACCGTGGTGCGCAGAAAGGGAGAAACACATGTCAGTTCCGCACAATCAGTTGAAGTACCAGACGCCGGGTGGCGAGGCAGATGAAAGCCGCCGCCAATTCGGATTCCCCGTCTATGTCCTGATCGCCGTACTGCTGCTCGGCGTTTTCGGCGGCTTTGGCCGCGGCGGTGCCGGCGGAAGCCAAGGCGGCGACGAGACGGTGGCGGCGAGCGCAGCTGCAGCCCCGGCAGCGGCCCCGGCCGCAGCGACCCGGCTCGACGCATCAATGCTGGCCGCGCTCGACTATGTGTCCCAGCGCTACCGGGTGGCGCCGGATGCCTTGAAGCCGGTCTTCAGTGCCGCATCGGAATCGGCCAAGGGTCTCGACCCGCTGCTGATCATCGCCGTCATCGGCATCGAGTCGGGTTTCAATCCCTTTGCCCACAGCGTCATGGGCGCACAGGGCCTGATGCAGGTGATCCCGCGGTACCACCGTGAAAAGCTCCCTCCTGAATCCGGCGAGGCTGCCCTGCTTGACCCGGTAGCCAATGTTCGTGTCGGCGCCCTGGTGTTACACGAGTCGATCCGGCGCCAGGGTGGCTTGATCGAAGGCCTGCAGTACTACGCTGGCGCGGCCGACGATCCGGAGCGTGGCTATTCAGCGAAAGTGCTGGCCGAAAAGCAGCGCCTCGAACAGGCGATTCGCGCCGGCAAGCTGACGGTAGCCATGGCCGCCGAAAGCCAGAAGCCGGCGCGGGAAGTGATGCACAAGACAAACTGAACAGCTCCCCGGTGCAGGGCTATACTGCGGAAAAAAGACGTACTTGGAACACTGAATCAGGGAGAACTCCATGACGACTTTTAACCCGCCCTTGGCCGGCCAGGGATCTGCGTCGACCGGCGCTCGCGACCGCGATGTCCTGCGCCACGAGCTCGTGGACGCCCAGGTCCAGGTCCTCAACATGTATCTTGACAAGCGTTCGGCGGAAGACATGGTGGCCGCGCTTGATCGCCTGATCCAGTGCAGCCGCGCCAGTTTTGCGGCCGAGGAGGCGCTGATGGTGCGCCTGCGCGGCCAGGCCGACCCGGCGCACCGCGATCGCCACACGGCGGTGCTCGATCGCCTCGACGAGCTGCGGCTTACCCTTCTCGATACCGATCGAGGGCGCCTGCTGGCCAATCTGATCCTGATCGATCGCGAATTGATCGCCCATGTCGCCGATGCCCGCAAGACGGAAGCCAGCGAAGATCGCTCTGTGCCGATCCGCAGTCCGGCCGTGACGCGGCCCGAACTCCAGCACTGACGGTAGGCGCGCGCGGCCGGTGCGGCGGCGCGACGCATTCAGCGCGGGCCACTGGCAGCCGTTGCCTGGCGGCTGCATAATGCGCGCATCGTGGCCGCCCGGCCTGGGTCGGCACGAAAGCGGAGGAAGCCCGCCATGCCTGCAACCCGCCTTGTTCTCGTCCTGTTTTCAGCGGCATTGTTGGCCGCCCCTGCCGTGGCCGCCGAATCCTTTGTCTGTGTCACCGAGATGACCACCGGCTTCCACTACGACGCCAAGGCGGCGCGCTGGAAGAATGCGGTCTTCCGCTCCGAGAAGAAGATCGCCATCACGCGCGCGAGCAAAAAGCCCTACGTCTGGGAAGCCAAGGAAGTCGGCGACAGCCGCCCGGCGGCGACCTGCGAGCAGGACTTCAACGACGCCGGCAACCTCTTCTGCAGCGGTGTTTTCGAGCTGCGCTTCAACAAGCGGCACCTGCGCTTCCTCTACGTGTATCCGATCGGCTACTGGAGCGACGACAAGTCCACCCCGGCAACGCGCGAAGGCGACAACACACCGGCAATGGCCATCGGCACCTGTCGGGCGCTGTAAGGCGAATGGGAACCCTGCGCGGCTGGCAAAGCATTGTCCTTGCACTCGCACTGGTATGCCCCGGACTCGCAGCGGCCGCAGAATCGGCCTATGCGGAGCTCGCCAAGCCCGGCCGCGTCCTGCTGCTGCGCCATGCGCTGGCGCCGGGCAACGGCGACCCGCCGGGTTTCAGGCTCGACGACTGCACCACCCAGCGCAACCTCGACGCCACCGGCCGCGCCCAGGCGGTGGCGCTGGGCGCGCGTCTGGCACGCTCCGGCGTGGTCAAGGCGCGGGTGTATTCGAGCCAATGGTGCCGCTGCATGGAAACCGCGCGGCTGTTGGGCCTCGGGCCGGTGACACCGCTGCCGCAGCTGAACTCCTTCTACCCGACACCGCAGGAGCGTGAGGCGCGCATCGCCCGCTTGCGCGCTTTCCTTGCCGCGCAGCCGACCGACGGGCCGCCGCTGATCCTGGTCACCCACCAGTTCACCATTGCCGAGCTGTCCGGGGGCGGCACGCCATCGGGCGGCGGCAGCGTGTTCCGCCTCGACGGCAGCGGGGAGCCCAGGCTGCTCGGCCATATCGCCCCTGAATAGCTGAAGCTGACACAGCCGCCGTGCCGCCAGCGCCGACTTTCAGGGCATGGCATGGCGGCAAACGCAATTTTCAAAACCACGGCAGAAAATACGGCTCGAAATAGTTGACTATTTTTGTCGGGATGATTACATTGGCGTCGTCCCAAGGGGGAGTAGCTCTCCGCCGTGGTGTCGTCAATACGGATCTCCCGCGCAAGCGGGCTGTCCCGGCGCCACGGGTGGTTGTCGCAAGGCAGCCGCGAGCAAGACCTTTGCCGCGCAGGCGAAGGCTCCCCGTCCGAATCACGGCCCTTCGTCCGCAATGGACCAAGGGCCGTTTCGTTTGCTGTCTGCGGCGAAACGGGAGCGAGTTCGGGCAAGGAGAGAAGCGTGGAAACTATTGGTACGTGGTGGATGTGGGCCGCATTCTTTGCGGTGGTTCTGGTCATGCTGGCCATCGACCTGTTTCTGGTCGGTGGCGGCAAGCAGCATCGCGTGAGCCTGCGCGAAGCGGCGAGCTGGTCGCTGGTCTGGGTGGCGGTCTCGCTGGCATTCGCCGGGGCCCTGTGGTGGTACCTCGACGGCGCGCTGGGCCGCGAGCTGGCGAACGAAAAGACTTTGCAGTTCGTCACGGGTTACCTGATCGAGAAATCGCTGGCGGTCGACAATGTCTTCGTCTGGCTGATGCTGTTCGCCTTCTTCGGTGTGCCCCTGGAGCTGCAGAAACGTGTGCTGGTGTTTGGCGTGCTCGGCGCCATTGTCATGCGCACCGTGATGATCTTTGCCGGCGTCTGGCTGATCGCCCAGTTTCATTGGCTCCTCTACGTGTTCGGCGCCTTCCTGATGGTCACCGGGATCAAGATGTGGTGGTTCGCCGAGGAAAAGCCGGATCTTGCCAACAACCCGGTGATCCGCTGGTTGCGCGGCCACATGAAGGTCATCGACGAACTGCATGGCGAGAGCTTCTTCGTCAGCAAAAGCGAGGCCGGCCGTCTGGTACGCTATGCCACACCGCTGTTTCTGGTGCTGGTGCTGGTCGAGATCTCGGACCTGATCTTCGCGGTCGATTCGATTCCGGCCATCTTTGCCATTACCACCGACCCCTTCATCGTGCTGACCTCGAATGTGTTCGCCATCCTCGGCCTGCGCGCCATGTATTTCCTGCTCGCCGACATGGCCGACCGCTTTACCCTGCTGAAATACGGCCTGGCGCTGGTACTGGTCTTCATTGGCGGCAAGATGCTGCTGATCGACTTGGTCAAGATTCCGGTGGCTGTCTCGCTCGGCGTGGTGGCGGTAATCATCGGCACCTCGGTAGTGCTTTCGCTGCGGCGGCCGGCTGCCGCGCCGGCGGAAGCTGCCGAGCGGTCATGATCCGCGGGATGCGAATCGCCCTGCCGGGCGCCGCCGCGCTGCTGGTGCTGACCGCCGGCGCCGCCTGGGTCTGCCCGGGCGGCCAGTGCGGCGTCACCGGCTTCGATGCCGCCGGCCTCACGGCCGCCAATGCGGCGCGCGCGCCCTGGCTCGATGCGCTTGCCGCCGCCGTTACCTGGGCCGGCTCGCTTGCGTTCCTGCTGCCCGTCGCCCTGCTCCTGGCCTGGCGCGAACGCCGGACTCGCGGCTGGCGTGTCGCCAGCTACCTTCCGGCGAGCCTGCTGGCGGCGAGCGCGCTGGCCTACGTCGCCAAGTTCGCCGTCCTGCGGCCCCGCCCCGAGTTGTTCGCGCCGCTGGCGGCCATGCCGGCGGATGCCAGCTTTCCCAGCGCCCACGCAATGCAGGCCGCCGCCCTGGTGACGGCCTGGCTTTGTCGCCCTGGCGCCCGGCCGCCCCTCTTCGCTTGGCTGGCCGGCGCCACACTGGTGACGGCGGTGGCGCTGTCACGCGTGCATCTGCAACTGCATCACCCCAGCGACGTTATCGCCGGGGTCGGCGCCGGGCTGCTGTTGACGCTGGCGCTGCGCCGCTTGGCGCCCTGGCAGGGGGCGCAGCCATGAGGCACAAGTTCCTCGGCACCGGCGAACCTGGCTACCACCCCTAGCGCAAAATCCGCACTGTCATCTCCGGCCTGCGCTACGCGGTTCTGTACGACAGGTCGGTGACCTACAAGCTGGCACTGTCGGGCGGCGTGCTGATCCTGGCCTATGGCGGGCGCGCCTGGGTCGATTTCCTGCTGATTCTGGTCGTCACCGCGTTTGTGCTGGTGGCGGAGATCTTCAACAGCGCAATCGAGGCGCTATGCGATTTCGTCGAAACCCGTCACAACGAGAAGATCAAGGTGATCAAGGACATCGCCGCGGCGGGCGTCGGCCTGGCGATCCTCACCTGGTGCATCGTGCTTGGCGTCGAACTAGGCCGGCTGCTCGGCGAGTAGTTCCTGGCCCGCGGCGGCGAGGATCGCCGCCGCGGCCGGATGCGGAATCCGCCGCCGCGTGACGATGGCATACCAGCGTTCATGCACGCCGGCCAGTGTGCCGACCGGCCTGGCGTCGAACTGCGCGGCGATCTCCTCCTGCATCCCGGCGGGTGCCGGAAACAGGCCGTAGCGTCCGCGGCCGAAGGTCTTCAACAGCGCGCTGTCGGAGAACTCGCCCACCACTTCGGGCCTCAGCTCGTGCTGTTGCAGCCAGGCGTCGATGTCGGCGCGCAGCGGATGGTTGCGCGCCGGCAACAGCAGCGGGGCGCCATTCACGCTGCGCGGAAAGCCGTCCGTGTAGCGGGCGTGCAACGCGCTGTGGGCATAGAGTGCGATGGAAGCCTTGCCGATCAGGTGCGACTGCAGCTTGAGGTGGGCGTCGGTCGGCGCCGGGCGATCGGCCAGCACCAGGTCGAGGTGGTTGATGGCCAGCTCCGCCAGCAGGTGTTCGAAGCCGCCCTCGCTGCATTCCAGACGCATCGCAAGCGGCGGGTCGAGCGCGGCATGCAGCACACGGAAGGCCACCAGCTTGGGTACCACATCGCTGAGGCCGACGGCGAAGCGCTGGCGTGCGTTGCGGTCGGAAACGGCGTGGCGCAGCCGGTCGCCCAGCTGGAAAATCTGGTCGGCGTAGTCCAGCGTGGTGCGCCCGGCATCGGTCAGTGCCAGCGAGCGACCCTGTGGCGCGAACAAGGCCTGGCCGAGTTGTCGTTCGAGCGTCCCAAGCTGGGCGCTGACAGCCTGGGCCGAGAGGTCGAGCCGCTCCGCGGCGCGGGCGATGCTGCCTTCCTTGGCCACCGCCCAGAAATAGAGCAGGTGACGGAAATTGAGATCGTCGGGCCCCATCAATTACTCCAAAAAATAGGATCAATAGTCAAAACATACACCATTTATTTGATGGTCGCGAGCGCCTAGAGTGGCCCCATAGCGCCGGATGGTCCGGCGCAGCAACCACCAAAGGAGAACGAAATGATCACGCTGGACGATTGCCGCAACCTCTGTGACGCCGATCCCGCGCTGGTCGCGCGGGTTGCCCGCGAGGAAGCGCTGCCCGAAGTGCTGGCCCTGGCACGAGCCCAGCAGCTCTGCCAGGTCGCCAACCAGGAATTCGCCGGCGCCCGCCACGCCCGCTACGCCCACCACGCCCGCTACGCCCGCCATACCCCTGCCGGCGCCGACCGGCTGGCTGCCTGAGGAGAACGACCATGATGAGCATCCAAGCCCGCGAACGGATCCCCGGTGGCTTTCGCAGCCGCCACGGCCTGCGCGCCTACCCGGTGGATAGTCCCCGCGCCAAGGCGCGCCTGCTGGTCCTGGCGATGATTGCCGACGGCAAGCTCGACGGCGCCGAACTGGAAACCCTGGTGACGCGTGGCGCCTTTGCCGAACTCGGCATCAGCCGGGACGACTTCCTCGCCGTCCTTTACGATTTCGGCGCCGACCTCGCCGGGCTGCCCAACAGCGGTTTCGACGTGGCGATCTCGCCGCGCATTGTCCGCTCGCTGCTGGCCGAAGTTCGCGATGACGCCCAGAAGCTGGCCATGCTGCGTCTGATCTTCGACGTGATCCGCAGTGACGGCAAGCTTGCCCCGGCCGAGGCGCACTTTTTCTGGAACGCACTCGATGCCTGGAGCCTGCGTGTCGAGGACGGCCGGCGACATGCGCCCCCTGGCAGCGCGGCCAGGACGGTCGGCCGCCTGCGGCGCGCGGCCTGAGGCAGGCCAGTCCGGCCGCCGGCGGGCGCCGGTCTGGTACCCTCAGCGGTTTCGTCGCCGCCGGACCGCCGGCGGTGGCAAAACCTCACTGGAAATCCGCATGCGCACCGAAACCCCGCAAGCCATCTACCTCAAGGACTACACCCCGCCAGCCTGGTGGGTCGACACCGTCGACCTGCAGGTGGCGATCCATGACGACCACGCCGAGGTCAGGGCGCGCCTCGCCTGCCGGCGCAACCCGGCCAATCCGCAGCAGGACATGGTGCTCGACGGCGAAGAGCTCACCCTGCTGGAAGTCGGCGCCGACTCGCTTTGCGTACCTGGAACGCCGCTTCGCGGTCAGGTAACGGCGATCGCACCCTCGCGCTACACCGTCGGCGACGAAACCCTGACCCTGCACGGCCCCCTGCCCGACAGCTTCACGCTCGAAACCCGGGTGCGCATCGAGCCCGAGAAGAACACCCAGCTCTCCGGCCTGTACAAATCCAAGGACGGCTATTTCACGCAATGCGAGGCGCAGGGCTTTCGCCGCATCACTTTCTTCCCCGACCGGCCTGACGTCATGGCGCGCTATACCTGCACCATCGAGGCTGACCAGGCGCGCTTCCCGCAACTGCTGTCCAACGGCAATCCGGTGGCCGCCGGCGCCGCCGAGAACGGACGCCACTGGGCCAAATGGCAAGACCCCTTCGCCAAGCCCAGCTACCTCTTCGCCCTCGTTGCGGCGAAACTCGACATGCTCGAGGACCACTTCGTCACCGCCTCCGGCCGCCGCGTGCGCTGCGCCGTCTACGTCGAACCCGGCAAGCTCGACCAGTGCGACCACGCCATGGCCGCGCTGAAAAAATCCATGGCTTGGGACGAGCAACGCTTCGGCCTGGAGATGGACCTCGACCACTACATGATCGTCGCGGTGGGCGACTTCAACATGGGCGCGATGGAGAACAAGGGCCTCAACATCTTCAACACCAAGTACGTGCTGGCCCGCCCCGACACCGCCACCGATACCGACTACCAGGGCATCGACCGCGTCGTCGCCCACGAGTACTTCCACAACTGGACCGGCAACCGCGTTACCTGCCGCGACTGGTTCCAGCTCTCGCTGAAGGAAGGCCTCACCGTCTATCGCGACCAGGAATTCGGCGAAGACCTGCACTCGCGCGCCGTGACGCGCATCCAGGAAGTGCGCACCCTCCGTGTCGCCCAGTTCCCCGAAGACGCCGGGCCGATGGCGCACCCGATCCGCCCCGCCTCCTATGCCGAGATCAACAACTTCTACACCGCCACGGTGTACGAAAAGGGCGCCCAGATCATCCGCATGATCGAGACCCTGATCGGCCGCGACAATTTCCGCAAGGGCATGGACCTCTACTTCGCTCGCCACGACGGCCAGGCCGTGACCTGCGAAGACTTCGTCGCCGCCATGCAGGACGGATGCGGGGAAAATTCGGGCGTCGACCTCACGCAGTTCCGCCGCTGGTACGCCCGCGCCGGCACGCCGCGGCTGAAGGCCGAAGGCACCTATGACGCCGCCGCCAAATGCTACACGCTGACGCTGACACAGACACTCGCACCAACCGCCTACGAGTCCCGCCTGCGCGAAGCCGGCATCGTGCCCGACGACGGCCCCCTGCATATCCCCGTTGCAGTCGGCCTGGTGCTGCCCGACGGCAGCGATGCCTTCGCCACGCGCGTCTTGTCGCTCACGCAATCCAGCCAGAGCTTCGCCTTCGAGGGCATCGCGCAGCCGCCGGTGGCCTCGCTGTTGCGCGGTTTCTCGGCGCCCGTGCATCTCGATTTCAATCAGTCGGATGCCGAACTCGCCCACCTGATGGCGCACGATTCCGACCCCTTCAACCGCTGGGAGGCCGGCCAGCGCCTCGCCACGCGCGTGCTGCTGGCCGGCATTGCCGCCGGCGGGCACGGCGACACCTGGATTCCGCAAAGCCTGGTCGACGCTTTCGCCCGAGTGCTGGCCGACGGCCAGCACGACCCCGCTTTCGCCGCCGAAGCCCTGGCCCTGCCCGCCGAACAGGTGCTGGCCGAGGAAGTCGTTGCTGCCGGCGGCGTCATCGACCCCGAAGCCATCCACCTTGCGCGCCTGAACCTGCGCCGCCACCTCGCGACCGAATTACGCGCCGCCTTCGAATCCACCTGGCAGGCCCTGGCGCCGAACGAGCCCTATGCGCCCGACGGCGCCCAGGTGGGCCGCCGTGCCTTGCGCAATGCCTGTCTTGCCTATCTTGCCGACGGCGATGCCGCCGCCGTGTTGCCGCGCCTGCTGGACCAGCTGCACGAGGGCGGCAACATGACCGACGTGATCGCCGCGCTGGGCATCCTCGCCAACCAGGACCTGCCCGAGCGCGAAACGGCGCTCACCGCGTTTTATGCCAAATGGCAGGCCGAGGCCCTGGTGGTGGACAAGTGGCTCTCGGTGCAATCCACCTCGCGCCTGCCCGGCACCGGGGCGCGGGTGCGCGCGCTGATGCAGCACCCGGCCTTCGACCTGAAGAACCCGAACAAGGTGTACGCCCTGGTGCGCGCCTTCTGCGGCGCCAACCCGCGCCACTTCCATGCGCTCGACGGCAGCGGCTATCAACTGGCCGCCGACGTCATCATCGAGCTGCAGGCGATGAACCCGCAAGTGGCATCGCGCATCGCGCGCTGCTTCGATCGTTGGCGCCAGTTCGACGCCGTGCGACAGGGCCATGCGCGCGCCGCGCTGCAACGCATCCAGGCCTGTCCGGACCTGGCCAAGGACCTCGCCGAAGTCGTGGGCAATGCCCTGAAGTAAGTCTGCGTGCCCGGGCTAGTGCAGTTGCCGCTCGGCGCCGCAGCACTTCTTGAACTTCTTGCCGCTGCCGCAGGGGCAATCGTCGTTGCGCCCGACCTTGGGCGCCTCGCGGCGCAGCGTGCTGCTGCGCTTGCGTTGCGGCAGCCAGTGCTCCATCAATGCCGCCGCGCAATCGCCCAGCAGCTCGGCGAGATCCTCCTGTTCGTCGTCAAGCGTCGCGTCGCCTTCCAGCTGTTTCGCGCCCTCCTCGGTGCCGTACAGCAGTATCGGAAAGAGCAAGTCGTCGGCCTCGTCGCTGTCGAGCAGCGGCTGCCAGTTCTCGATGTCGAGCGCCATGCCCTGCACGAAACCGCTGCACCATTCACCGATTTCGGTAACCCGTTCGCCGTCTAGCTCGCGCTCCCACAGCAGGGGGTCGAAACTCTCCGGCTCCTCGCGCAGTTGCAGCAGAATGCCATTGGCGTGGCGCAGCACCAGCGCGCGCATGCGCTCGGCGACCTTGTCCGAGGGCCAGCTCACCCCCTCGCCCCAGATCACCGGCAGCCACTGCGCGGGCGGCAGGTTGTTCGGCCCCACCGCCAGTGCGGTAAGGAAGCCATCGAGCATGGACACGTCCATCGCGTCCTCGCCCACGGCCTCCGAGCGCAGGAAGGCATCGAGTTCGTCGAGTTCGTCTTCATCCAGCGGCAGTTCGGGATCCATGGCGTCTTTCGTCCGTTGGTCGGGGCCGACAATCGGGTTGATCGGCAAGCTTCATTGCGCGCCATTGTCGCAGCATCCCGGTTGGGGCAGCAGAGAAAGTCGGCGCTGGCGCCACGGCGATGCGGGCCGGTTTTTCCGCCGGGTACAATCGGCCGCTGACACCAGGAAACCCATCGCATGCCCGAGACATCCGCCGGCCGCCAGGATCAGGCGCCGCACGATACCCCTGCGATTATCGACGTTACTGAAGACGATTTCGAAACCGCGGTGGTCGCCGCCTCGCATGTGCGGCCGGTGCTGGTGGACATCGGCGCCGACTGGTGCGGCCCCTGCCGCGTGCTCGGCCCGCGACTGCACGCGCTGGCCGAGGCCCGTGGCGGTGAATTCCTGCTGGCCAACGTCGACGCCGACGAGAACATGCGCATCGCCGGGCGCCACAAGGTGCGCGGCTTTCCCACCGTCATCGCCTACAGCCACGGCGTCGAGATCGACCGCTTCCATTCGGCGCAGACCGACGGCTTCCTGCGCCGCTTCATCGATGACGTGCTGCGTCGCCATGCCGAGCACGGCCACGCCGCCCTGCTGATGGCCCCGCCCTCCTGATCGCTGAAGCTCAGGCGAACCAAGGCTCCTTCCGGCTTGTCTATGGCATTTCCGCCGCCATATTCGCGGTATTGGCCGTACCTGACCCGCCTGGGGCCGGCGAACTGCGGTTACAGACCTCACCCTGGAGAACATCGCTCATGACACATGATGAACAGCGCGCCATTCTTGCCCTCTGTCTCCACGCCGCTTTTGCCGATGGCGTGAAGGACGACCGCGAACGCGAAGCGCTGCGCCGCATCGCGGAATCGCTTTCTGACGGCAGCACAGGCATCGATATGGCGCGCCTGTACCAGGACGTCCTGCTGAAACGTCTCGACGCCACGGCGGCGGCGGCTGTCTTGACCGAGGTCGGGCAGCGCCAGTTTGCCTACGAAATGGCTGTCTGTGTTTGCGAAGCCGATGGACGCATGACGGAAGCGGAACGCCGGTTTCTCGAACAGCTCAGGGTAATCCTTGGCCTTGACGCTGGCCAGGCCGCGGCGATCGAACAGGACATCGATCCCATCGCCGCTGCCGCGTACCAGCCCGCGCGGCTTGCCGAACCGGCAAGGCCGATGGAGGGCGAGCTCGACAAGGCTATCCTCAATTACGCCTTGCTGAACGGTGCTCTGGAACTGCTTCCCCAGTCCTGGGCATCAATGGCGATCATCCCGCTTCAGATTCGCATGGTGTATGGCATCGGCAAGGCACACGGGGTTGAACTCGACCAGGGGCACATCAAGGAGTTCATCGCCGCCGCCGGTGTCGGATTGACTTCGCAATACCTCGAACAGTTCGGCCGCAAACTGCTCGGCGGGCTGCTGGGCAAAGCCGCCGGCAAGGCTTTCGGCAAGGTCGGTGGTGCCGCGACCGGCATGGCGTTTTCGTTCGCCACTACCTACGCGCTCGGCCAGGTGGCCAAGCGCTATTACGCAGGCGGCCGCACCATGAGCACCGCCCTGTTGCAGCAAAGCTTTCAGAGCCTGCTGGCGCCGGCCAGGCAGTTGCAACAACAGTACCTTCCGCAGATCGAGCAAAAGGCGCAATCGCTGGACATGGGGCAGGTGATGAATCTGGTACGCGGCGTGTGACTGCGGCGGGCGGCGCGCCGTCGTCAGGCTTTGGCGCCGACCGGTGCGCCCGTCAGGGGCAAGGGCAAGCGGGGGGCGCCACCGGAGCTGGCGGCCCGCCGCGCATCTCCGGCGGCAACCGGATTCAGCCCTTGTTTGCCAGATAGTTCATCGGTCCGCCGGTAAAGGGCGCGAAACCAGTGCCGAAAATCACGCCGGCATCGGCGAGATCGGCGTCGGCGACGATGCCATCGCCCACCAGGCGCTGGGCGGCGTCGAGCAGGGGCTGGACGATGCGCGCGGCCAACATCGCCGTATCACCAGCGCCGACTCCTGACTTCTGCGCCTTGCCGTCCGCCCAGGCGTAGAAGCCCTGGCCGGACTTCTTGCCCAGCTTGCCGGCCTCGAACAATTCCACCAGCTTCTTCGGCGGCGAAGCGTCGCCGACCAGTTGCTTGCCGGCATGCACCGCGACGTCGAGGCCGACGGTGTCGGCCAGTTCGATCGGACCCATGGGCATGCCGAAGGCGACCAGCGCGGCGTCGATGGCCTCGGGCGCAATGCCCTCGTCGACGCACTTCATGGCCTCGTTCATGTAGGGGCCGAGCACGGCATTGACCAGGAAGCCGGGCGCGTCCTTCACCGGCAGCGGCAGCTTGTCGATCTTGCGCACGAAGGCGGCGGCCTTCTGGGCCACTTCGGGCGCGGTCTTCTCGCCCGCCACCACCTCGACCAGCGGCATCATGCTCACCGGGTTGAAGAAATGGATGCCGACCAGGCGCGAGGGGTCCCTGAAGGTCGCCGCGATGTCGGCCAGCTTCAGTGAGGAGGTGTTGGTGGCGATCACGGCCTCCGGTTTCGCTCGCGCCTCGATGTCGGCAAACAGGGCCTGCTTGGCTTCCAGGTTTTCGAAAATGGCCTCGACGATGACATCGGCCTGGAGCACGCCATCCCCCTTCGGGTCGGCGATCAGGCGGTCGAGCGCGAAGCGCGCGAGCTTCTTGTCGCGCAGCTTCTTCTCGAAGAATTTCGCTGCGCGCCCCACCGCCGGCGCGATGCGCTCCACGCTCTGGTCCTGCAGCGTCACCGTCATGCCGCGCAGCACGCACCAGGCGGCGATGTCGCCGCCCATGACGCCGGCGCCGACCACGTGCACGCGCCGTGGCGAAAAATTGCCTGCGTCCTTGCCGAAACCCTTGAGCCTGTCCTGCAGGAAGAAGACGCGGATCAGGTTGCGCGTGGTCGGGTGCCTGACCAGCGCGTCAAGCGAGGTCGGCCGGTCGGCCGGCACCGCCAGCGTGTTGCCGCCGTAGTTCTGCCACTGGTCGATGATGGCGTAGGGCGCGGGATAGTGTTCCTGGCGGGCGCGCTTGGCCACCTGCTTTTTCGCGCCGCTGGCGACCATACCCTTGAGCGGGCCGTTCATCAGCTTTTGCAGGAAGGGCAGCGTGTCCTGGCGCGGCGGCTTGCTCGATAGCACCAGCATGCGCGCAGCATTCTCCATGACGCGCGGCGGCACGCATTCGTCGGCCAGGCCCATCTTCTTCGCCCGTTTCGCGTCGATGTTCTTGCCGGTCAGCATCATGTCCAGCGCGGCGGCGGGGCCGACGATCTGCGGCAGGCGCAGCATGCCGCCCCAGCCGGGAACGATGCCGAGCATGACCTCGGGCAATGCGAACTTGGTGCCGGGCTCATCCACCGCGATGCGGTAGCGGCAGGCCAGCGCCAGCTCGGTACCGCCGCCCATGCAGTGGCCGCGCACCAGCGCCAGCGTCGGGTAGCGCACGGCGGCGAGGCGGTTGTAGCTGTCCCAGCCGCGCTGGATCAGCACGCGCGCCTTGTCGGGCGTGTCAGCCGAGGTGAATTCCTCGATGTTGGCGCCGGCGATGAAACCGGCTTCCTTGGCCGATTTGAAGATCAGGGCTTTCGGCGGGTTCTTCTCGCATTCGTCGAGGATCAGGCCGAGTTCGGTCATCACCTCGGCACCCAGGGTATTGGTCGAGGAGTTCGCGGTATCGAGGACGGCCCACGTCACGCCCGCATTTTGGTCACTTGTATCGCGTTCGAGTTTCCAGTGCTTGTAGGTCATCAAACTGTCTCCACCAGAACCGCACCACCCTGCCCGCCGCCGATGCAGATGCTGGCGATGCCGCGCTGTTTTTTCTCGCGCCGCAGGATGTGCAGCAGATGCAGCACGATGCGCGCACCCGAGGCACCGACCGGGTGGCCGAGCGCGATGGCGCCGCCGTCGATGTTGAGCTTGTTCGCGTCCAGCGTGCCGAGCGGCGCGTCTAGGCCCAGCTGTTCCTTGCAGTAGGCGGGGTCTTCCCAGGCCTTGACGCAACCCATCACTTGCGCGGCGAAGGCTTCGTTGATTTCCCAGGCGTCGAGATCATTCAAGCCGAGGCCGTGGCGCTGCAGGATGGGCGTGGCGGCATGCACGGGGCCGAGGCCCATCTGCGCCGGATCGAGGCCGGCCCATTGCGTGTCGCTGATCCTGCCGATCGGCGTCAGTTTGTATTTCTCGACCGCCTCGGCCGAAGCCAGCAACAGCCAGGCCGCGCCGTCGGTGATCTGCGAGCTGTTGCCCGGCGTGATCTTGCCGTACTTGCGGTCGAAGAAGGGCTTGAGCTTGGCCAGGCCCTCCATGCTCGAATCGTGGCGCACGCCGTCGTCCTCGGCATACACCTTGCCATTGGCATCGATCAGCGGCACGATCTCGTCGTAGCGACCGGCCTTCTGCGCGGCAGAGACTTTTTTGTGGCTGGTCACGGAGAACTCGTCCATCTGCTGGCGGCTGATGCCGAACTTCCATGCCAGGTTCTCGGCCGTCTGGCCCATCATCAAATTCACCACCGGGTCGGTGAGGCCCTTGACGATGCCGATCACCGGGGTCAGCAGCATGGCCGGGCGCAGTTTGGCGAACATGCCGAGCTTGGCGCCCATGCTGCGCGTCTGCGCCATCAGCGAGAACCACATCACCATCCTGTCGGAGTAGAGCAGGGGTGTGCGCGACAGCGCATCGACGCCGCCGGCCAGCACCAGCTGCGAGCGCCCGCTGTGGATGTTGGCGATGGCCGAATCCAGCGCCTGCATGCCCGAGGCGCAGTTGCGCATCACGGTCCAGCCCGGCACCTTGTTGCCGCAGCCGAGGCGCAGGGCGATGACGCGGCCGATGTTGACTTCGTCCACGCTGGGACCGGCGCAGCCGACGATGACTTCGTCGAGTTCCTCGGGGGCGAAAGGCTGGCGTGCCAGCAGCGCACGGCCGGAGATCGTGGCGAGATCGGAAGCTGAAAAGGGGCCGGGGACATTGCGCGACTTGAGGAAAGGCGAGCGCGCGCCATCGACGATGTAGACGGGTTCGAAGGGTTTCATGCTGGATTGCTCCGTGTAGTGGGGGCGCCAAGGACGACGGGGAGTCGTCGCCGCTCGTGTCCTCCGAGCCGGGCTGCGCCCGGCTCTCCCCCTTTACCTCGCCACGACGACTCCCCGCCGTCCTTGGCGGGATACACCTGCGCTTTGCAGCCGAAAACCCGTGCAGGCATCACCGGATCGGGAGGGTGGGGCGTTCCCCGCAGCGAAGTAAAGAAGGAGGAGGAGCCCACAGGGCGACGACGGGTGACATGAGCGGAGGGGAATGCCCCGCCCTCCCGATCCCGCGCCAAACGCAAAATTGTGGGAGGTTTCATCCTAAGCCACCTTGCGCAGCGCTTCATTCTTGGTCGGCGCGGGCGTCACCTGCTCAACCGAAAAATCCTGCGGGAAATCGTCCACCGCGATGGCGCGATCGCGCAGCACGGCGCGACGTTGCAGCAGGGCATGCTCCTCGGCGGTGATGATGCCGGCTTCGCGGGCGTGGGCGGCTTGCGTCGCCGTGTCGCCGGCGCCGACTTTTCCATCCTTCACCGCCTTGCGGATGCGCGCTTCGATCGGCTCGGCAGCGATGGTCGCTTCCAGCGCCAGTTCGATGACGCCGACGGCATCCATCTCGTCACGCGGCACGAACATGCCGGCGGTGAGGCGGTCGCGCGTGGCGGATGGTTCGATCAGCAGCTGCGCCACTTCGTGGCCGAGCTTGTCGGAGGGCACTTCGTAGGGGCGGCCGAGCGGGAAGATGTACCAGTGCAGCAGGGCAGCGATAATGCGGTTCGGGTAGTTGGAGATCACGCCCTCGAAGGCGTTCTGCATCCTGAACATGGCATCCCAGATCGCCCAGTGCAGCAAGGGCGCATCGGCCACCTGGCGGCCTTCGGCCTCGTAGCGCTTGAGCGTGGCCGAGGCCAGGTACATCAGCGAGAGAATGTCGCCGAGGCGTGCCGAGAGCTTTTCCTTGCGCTTGAGGTCGCCGCCCATAACGAACATCGAGACGTCGGCGAGAAAGGCAAAGGCTGCCGAGAAGCGCGAGAGCTGCTGGTAATAGCGGCGCGTTTCCGGCGCGACATTGGCCGGCACCGCGGCGAAATTGGAACCGGTGAGGCCCATGCTCCAGGAGCGGAAGCCGCGCGTCCAGATGAACCAGAGATGGCTGGCGAAAGCGGCATCGAAGTCGCGCAGGCCCTGCGCCGCATCCGGATTCTTCGCCGCCGCCATTTCCTTCAGCACATAGGGGTGGCAGCGGATCGCACCCTGGCCGAAGATGATCAGGCTGCGCGTCAGGATGTTGGCGCCTTCGACGGTGATCGCCACCGGGATCTGCTGGTAGGCGCGGCCCATGAAGTTGTTGGGGCCGAGGCAGATGCCCTTGCCGCCGAGGATGTCCATGGCATCGTTCACCACCTGACGGGTGCGCTCGGTGACGTGGTACTTGACGATGGCAGAGACCACCGAGGGCTTCTCGCCGAGGTCGATGGCGCCGGCCGTCATGCTACGTGCCGCGTCCATCATGTAGGTGTTGCCGCCCATGCGCGCCAGCGGTTCCTCGATGCCCTCGAAGCGGCCGATGGCGGTCTTGAACTGGCTGCGCACGCAGGAGTAGGCACCGGTGGCGCGCACCGCCAGCTTGGCCATGCCGGTGTTCGACGAGGGCAGCGAGATCGAACGCCCCGCCGCCAGGCATTCCATGAGCATGCGCCAGCCCTGGCCGGCCATGGCCGGACCGCCGATGATCCAGTCCAGCGGCATGAAGACGTCCTTACCCGAGTTGGGGCCGTTCTGGAACACGGCATTCAGCGGGAAATGGCGGCGGCCGATGTTCACGCCGGGATGATTGGTCGGCACCAGCGCGCAGGTGATGCCGAGGTCCTCCTTGTCACCGAGCAGACCGTCCGGGTCCTGCAGGCGGAAGGCCAGTCCGAGGAGGGTGCAGATCGGGCCCAGCGTGATGTAGCGCTTGTCCCAGGTGACGCGCATGCCGATTACCTCCTTGCCCTGCCACTGGCCCTTGCAGACGATGCCGAGGTCGGGAATCGATGCCGCATCCGAGCCGGCCTGCGGGCTGGTCAGGGCGAAGGCGGGAATTTCCAGGCCCTTGGCCAGGCGCGGCAGGTAATGGTCCTTCTGCGCCTCGGTGCCGTAATGCAACAGCAGCTCGGCCGGACCCAGCGAATTGGGCACCATCACCGACACCGCGGCGGCCGAGCAGCGAGTAGACAGCTTCTGCACCACCGCCGAATGCGCGTACGCCGAGAACTCCAGGCCGCCGTAGCGCTTCGGAATGATCATGCCGAGGAAGCCCTTCTCCTTGATGTAGGCCCAGACTTCGGGCGGCAGGTCGTGGTGGATCTGGGTGGTGTCCCAATCGTGAGACATGGCGCACAGCGCCTCGCATTCGTGGTCGAGGAAGGACTGCTCTGCCGCCGTGAGTTTCGGCTGCGGATAGGCCAGCAGCTTGCTCCAGGCCGGCTTGCCTGAGAACAGCTCGCCTTCCCACCAGACGGTGCCGGCTTCGAGCGCTTCCCGTTCGGTCTGCGACATGGCGGGCAGCATCTTCTTGTAAATCGCGAAGATTGGTCCGGTGACGAGGGCGCGGCGCAGCGGCGGCAGCAGCATGGCGGCCAGGGTGGCAACTGCGGCGGCGATCAGTACGAGGAACCAGGTCATGGCGTTCTCCTTTGTCAGGCGGCGCGCTTGGCGCGCGGCTTCCTGGCGGGTTTGGCTAACACTTCGGGCAGGGGGGCGCGCAGGCCGCCGATAAGGAAGCTCATCAGCCGCGCATACAGCGCCTCGGGGTCGGAATCGTCGATCGGGCCGAGCATGCGCAGCGCCTCGGCGCCCGAGATCGCGTAGGACAGTGCACCCATCATGAAATGGAAGCGCCAGAGGAATTCCTCCTGCGGCACATCGGGTAAGGCCTTGAAGAAAGCCGCCTTGAAACGGGCGATGACCTCGGCGTATTCCTCGGCGAGGAAGTTGCGCACGAACTCGGTGGGTTCGGTATAGGTGCGGCCAAGCAGGCGCATGAAGGTCTGGCCGCCGCTCTTGTCTGCCGCCATGCGGATGGCGACGCCGAAAAAGGCTTCGACGATCTGCCGCGGCTTCAGCGGCGCGCCTTTCGCCTCGGCCTCGAAGGCCGTCAGCGCGGCGAGGCGCTGCTCGTTGAGCCAGGTCAGGCGGCGGCGGAACACCGCCTCGATCAGCGCTTCCTTCGAGCCGAAGTGGTAGTTCACCGCCGCCAGGTTGGCCTGGGCCTCGGCGGTGATCATGCGCAGGGTGGTGGCGTCGAGGCCGTGGCTGACGAACAGCTGCTCGGCGGCGTCGAGGATGCGGGTGCGGGTGTCGGTTTCCACGGGACGGCGGGCCTCCGGCAAACGGTGGTTTCAAACGAATGTTTGAATGCTGACAGTTGAAGCAACCCGCGTCAAGAGGAATCCCTCTAAAAGCGTGTTGCAGCGCGAAATCCGTGCTTGCGCTTTTGCCTTCTGCAAGCGCCTTTCGCTGCCGGACTTCTGTCTCAAGGAAGGCCGCTCAACACTGAGATCCCGTTGAGTCCCTGAGGGTGGCGGGCGCCGGCGCTGCCAGAACCTCGCCCATAAGCCCCCTTACAGGTGCCGGTGAATGGCTACCTCGGCCAAGGCTTAGAATCCGCCAATGATGCGCCGCAGCCCCCCGACCATGGCCCTGCCCGGGCCGATCCCCGAGACGCGCCACGACTGGCAGACGATCAAGACGCTGCTGCCCTATCTCTGGCAGTGGAAGTGGCGCGTGGTGTTCGCGCTGTCCTGCCTGTTGCTGGCGAAGCTGACCAACGTGGCGGTGCCGATGGTGTTCAAGGAGATCATCGACACCTTCACCCTGCCGGGCAAGAACACGCTGCAGCAGACCGTGCTGCTGGTGCCGCTGGGCCTGCTGGCGGCCTACGGCGCGCTGCGCTTTTCCACGGTGCTGTTTACCGAGCTGCGGGAGATCTTCTTCGCCCGCGTCACCCAGCGCGCGGTGCGCACCATCACGCTGCAGGTGTTCGAGCACCTCCATTCGCTCAGCTTGCGCTTCCACCTCGACCGCCAGACCGGCGGCCTGACGCGCGACATCGAGCGCGGCACGCGCGCGATCGGCTCGCTGATCAGCTACACGCTGTATTCCATCCTGCCGACCCTGGTCGAGATTGTCCTGGTGATCGGCATCCTGGCCGCACGCTATGCCTGGGATTTCACCATCATCACGACCGTGGTGCTGACGGTCTACGTGACCTTCACCATCCTCGTCACCAATTGGCGCACCCTGATCCGGCGCGAGGTGAACGAGTTGGACTCGGCGGCCAACATCCGCGCCGTGGACAGCCTGATCAACTTCGAGACGGTGAAGTACTTCAACAACGAGCGCTGGGAACACGACCGCTACGACGAGCAGATGCAGAAGTGGGAAGCGGCGCAGATCCGCAGCCAGGTCTCGCTCTCCTGGCTCAACCTGGGCCAGTCGCTGATCATCGCCGCCGGCGTGACGCTGATGATGTGGCGCGCCGCCGTGGGCGTGGCGGACGGCAGCATGACGGTGGGCGACATCGTCCTGGTGAATGCCTTCCTGATCCAGCTCTACATGCCGCTCAACCACCTGGGCGTGCTCTACCGCGAGATCCGCCAGTCGCTGACCGACATCGAGCGCATGTTCGGCCTGCTCGGCAGGAACCGCGAGATCGAGGATGCGCCCGACGCGCGGCCGCTGTTTGCCGCCGCTGGGGACGACAATGCCGCCGGGCCCTGCGAGATCGAGTTCGCCGAGGTTGGTTTTGCCTACGAAGCCAACCGCCAGATCCTGCACGATGTCAGTTTCAAGGTCGGCGCCGGCGCCACGGTGGCGGTGGTTGGTCACAGCGGATCAGGCAAGTCGACGCTGGCCCGCCTGCTGTTCCGCTTCTACGACGTCGGCAGCGGCAGCGTCAAGGTCAATGGTTCCGATCTGCGCGCCCTGAAGCAGTCCTCGCTGCGTGCCGCGATCGGCATCGTGCCGCAGGACACGGTACTGTTCAACGACACCATCTTCTACAACATCCAGTACGGACGGCCCAGCGCTCCGCGCGAGGAGGTGGTCGCCGCGGCCCGGGCCGCCCACATCCACGACTTCATCGAGCATCTGCCCGAGGGCTACGACACCCGCGTCGGCGAACGCGGCCTGAAACTGTCGGGCGGCGAGAAGCAGCGCGTGGCGATCGCGCGGGCACTGTTGAAGAACCCGCCGATCCTGATCTTCGACGAAGCCACCTCGGCGCTCGACTCGAAGACGGAAAAGGCCATCCAGGCGCAGCTGGAACAGGCTGCCGTCGGCCGTACCACGCTGATCATCGCCCATCGGCTGTCGACCGTGATGAATGCCAACGAGATCCTGGTGATGGACGCCGGACGCATCGTCGAACGCGGCACCCACCGCGCCCTGCTGGAGCGCAACGGCCAGTACGCGCAGATGTGGGCCCTGCAACAGCAGGAACGCCTCGGCGAAGCCTGACGCCGCCCCGACAGGCCGCTTGATCGCGCAATCGAAGAGTCGAATCGAAACCGTCGCAGGGCATCGTACTATTCCCGTTTTGGATTCCCGCAACCCGCCATGTCATTCCCGGCTGCCCTTTCCCCCCTTACCCTGTTGCGCGCAACGCTGGCCGCGTTGCTGCTGGCGACAGGCCCGGCCGCGGCCGCGCCGGCGGGCGAACTGGCCGAAGCCGGCGACCTCGCAGCCGACCTGCGACTCGCCGCAAGCCGCGGCGTGCCGCTGGTGGTGCTCTACAGTCGCGACGACTGCAGCTGGTGCGCCAGGGTCCGCCGCGAGTACCTCGGGCCGATGGCGCGCGATCCGGCGACACCCGCCGTGATACGCGAGCTGCACATGGATCGCGCCACGCCGCTGATCGACTTCGCCGGCCGCCGTACCACCAGCGCCGACTTTTCCGCCAGCGTCAAGGCCCGTTTCGCGCCGACCGTAATGTTCCATGGGCCGGATGGCAGGCCCCTGGCCGAGGCCATAGTCGGCTTTCGCCTGGCCGACTTCTACGGCGCCTATCTCGAACAGGCGATCGATGAAAGCCGTGAACGCCTGAGAAAGCTCCCATGACCAAGGACGCCGCCGACAACAAGGATCTCCCGCTGCGCGAGGACATCCGCCTGCTTGGCCGCCTGCTCGGCGACACGGTACGCGAGCAGGAAGGCGCGGAAACCTTCGAGCGCGTCGAGCAGATCCGCCAGCTGGCACTGCGCATCCATCGCCACGACGACAGCGCCGCGCGCAGCGAGATGGATGCGCTGCTGCGTGCCCTGCCGCGCGAGCGCACCAACATGGTGGTGCGTGCCTTCAGCTATTTTTCCCACCTTGCCAACATCGCCGAGGACCAGCACCACATCCGCCGCAGCCGCGCCTATGCGCTGGCCGGCGCGCCGCCGCGCGAGGGCAGCATGGCGCTGTCGCTGGCGCGAGCGCAGCAGGCCGGCATCGATGGCGCAAGGCTGGCGGCCTTCTTCGCCGGTGCGCAGGTGCGCCCGGTACTGACCGCCCACCCGACCGAAGTCCAGCGCAAGAGCATCCTCGACTGCCAGTGGAAGATTGCGCGCCTGCTCGACGAGCGCGATCGCCGTGCGCTCCCGCCCGAGGAGCGCGAAGAGCACGACGAGGCGCTGCGTCGCGCCGTGCTGCGCCTGTGGCAGACGCGCATGCTGCGGCGGGCCAAGCTGTCGGTGATGGACGAAGTCAACAACGCGCTCGCCTTCTACGACACCACCTTCCTGCGTGAGCTGCCGCGCCTTTACAACGCCAGCGAGGATCTCCTCGCGAAATCGGTGCCCGACTGGCGCGCCAAGGGCCTGGCCGAGTTGCCGGCCTTCCTGCGGCCCGGCTCCTGGATCGGCGGCGACCGCGACGGCAACCCCTTCGTCACCGCCGAGGTGCTGGAAACCGCGATGCGCGCGCAAAGCCGCAAGGCCATCGCCTTCCTGCTCGAACAGCTGCACCAGCTCGGCGCGGAACTGTCGACCACCACCTCGCTGATCGAGGTGCCGGACACCGAACTGATGCGCCTGGCCGAGATCTCGCCGGACCGCAGCCCGCATCGCCTCGATGAACCCTACCGTCGCGCCATCGCCGGCTTCTATGCGCGACTGGCGGCTACCGCCAAGCAGCTCGACGGGCTGGAAGCGGCACGCCACGCCGTCGCCGACGCCGAGGCCTACGCCAGCGCCGGCGAGTTCGCCGCCGACCTGGACGTTCTGCACCGTTCGCTGACCAGCCACAAGTGCGGCCTGCTCGGGCGCGGCCGCCTGCGTCGCCTGCGTCACGCCGTTGCGATCTTCGGCTTTCACCTGGCACCGCTGGATCTGCGGCAGAACTCCGATGTGCATGCGCGCACCGTGGCCGAACTGCTGGCGGTGGCATGCCCCGGCACCGACTACCTGGCGCTCGACGAGGAGGCGCGCATCGCCCTGCTGCTCGACGAACTGGCAACGCCGCGGCCGCTGACCGCGCCCGGGGTCAGCTACTCCGACGAGACCCGCGGCGAGCTGGCGATTTTTCACGCCGCGCGCAGCATCCACCGGCGCTACGGCAAGGCGGCGATCGAGAACGTCATCATTTCCAAGACCGATGGCGTCTCCGACATCCTCGAAGTCGCCGTGCTGCTCAAGGAAGTCGGCCTGCTGCGGCCGCTGGAGCACGCGCTGGACGTAAACATCGTGCCCCTGTTCGAGACCATCGGCGACCTCGCCAATGCCGGCCCGACCATGGACCGGCTGCTGTCGATCCCGCTTTACAACCGCCTGCTCGGCGCGCGGGGTGCGCTGCAGGAATGCATGCTCGGCTATTCCGACAGCAACAAGGATGGCGGTTTCCTCACCTCGGGCTGGGCGCTGTATCGTGCCGAGACGGCGCTGACCGAGGTGTTCGCCCGTCACGGCATCACGCTGCGCCTGTTTCACGGCCGCGGCGGCAGCGTCGGCCGCGGCGGAGGCCCGAGCTACCAGGGCATCCTGGCGCAGCCGCAGGGCGCGGTGCAAGGCCAGATCCGGATTACCGAACAGGGCGAAGTGATCGCCTCGAAGTACGCCAATCCCGAGCTGGGCCGGCGCAACCTCGAGATCCTCGCTGCCGCCACGCTGGAGGCAACGCTGCTGCCGCACGAGCACGATGCGCCGAAACCGGAATACCTGGCGGCGATGGAGGCACTCTCGGCCAGCGCTTTCGCCGCCTACCGCGCGATGGTCTACGAGACGCCGGGTTTCGAGGAATACTTCTGGGAATCAACCGTCATCGCCGAAATTGCGGCGCTGAACATCGGCAGCCGCCCGGCCTCGCGCAAGAAGACCCGCGCCATCGAGGACCTGCGGGCGATACCCTGGGTGTTCTCCTGGGCCCAGTGCCGTCTGATGCTGCCCGGCTGGTTCGGCTTCGGCTCCGCAGTGGCGGCCTGGCGGCGGGAGCAGGGCGCCGCGGGCATGGCCCTGCTGGCTGAAATGCACCGCGAGTGGGGATTCTTCCGCGCCCTGTTGTCGAACATGGACATGGTGCTGGGCAAAAGCGACATCGTCATCGCCGAGCGCTATTCGCGGCTGGTCACCGACGAAACCCTGCGCGCCACGATCTTCCCCCGCCTCAAGGCGGAATGGCAGGCCTCGATCGAGGCCCTGCTGGCGATTACCGGCGAGGCGGAACTGCTCGACCTGAATCCGCTGCTGAAGCGCTCGATCCGCAACCGCTTTCCCTACCTTGACCCGCTCAACCACATACAGGTGGAGTTGTTGCGGCGCCACCGCGCCGGCGAAACCGACGAGCGGGTGCAGCGCGGCATCCACCTGACGATCAACGGCGTAGCCGCCGGCCTGCGCAACAGCGGCTGACATCATGCCGACACCTGGGCTGTGCCAAAATCCGTCATCGAGGTATCTGGCGCGAATTGCCAAATACCGCACAGCCTGGCGGATTGTCGCTGTGGTCCAATAGGCGGTGGACAGAATTCACTGCAATGTTGAGGGAGATCGCCATGAAATGGTCATTGAATAGCGCCCGTATCGGCGCCCTGCTGGGCAGCCTTGGTGTCTGTGTCATGCTCACGGCCGTGCCGGCAAGCGCCCAGGCGGCGACCGAGGCTGGCGCCGCCGGCACCAGGTACGCCACTGTGTTCCGCATCCGTGGCGATGTCACGGCCACCAAGGCCGGTGCCGCCGCGCGCAAGCTGCGCGAGGGCGACCGGGTCTATGTCGGTGAGCGCCTGCAGGCCGGCGCCGAAGGCGAAGCCGTGCTGCGTACCGACGATGCCGGCGTGATCGCCGTGCGCCCGAACACCGAGTTCGTCGCCGAACGCTTCGCCGCCGAGGACAAACCCACCGACGGCCTTGTTGTGCGCCTGGTCACCGGCTCGCTGCGCATGATCAGCGGCTGGATCGGCCAGACCAACAAGGGCGGCCAGAGCATCGTCACCCCCTCGGCGACCATCGGCATCCGCGGCACCGACCACGAACCCTTCGTTCCCTCGACCGACCTGGCCAAGGCCACCGCGAACCCCGAGGGTACCTATGACAAAGTCAATCGCGGCGGCACCGAGCTGAAGGTAGGCGAGAACAAGGTCGACATCGATCCGGGCCAGGTGGGCTTTGCCCGCGCCAAGCCCAAGACCAAGGAGCGCGCACTGCTGACCATCCTGCTGCCGGTGCTGCTGGACAAGGTGCCGAGCTTCTACGTGCCCGGCGAGTTCGATACCGAGCTGGATCGTTACTCGGCCGCCGCCGACCAGGAAGCCAAGCGCCTGCTGGAGCAGAAGCGCAAGGGTGGCGCGGCGGAATGCGAACCGGTCGGAATCGCCAAGAAGTGGCTGGCCGAGCTCGACGGCGCCATCGCCAAGGGCGACGCCAAGGCCGTCGTCGCGATGTTCGCCGAAGACGTCAAGGTCAAGGCCAACATCAAGGAGAAGGGTGGCAAGACCACCAGCGTGGATCTCACGCGCGACGAGCTGGCCCAGAGCACCATCACCGCCATCAAGGGCCTCAAGGACTACCGCCAGCGCCGCATCTGGACCGACGCGCGCCTGACCGAGCTGGGCGGTGCCGCCGCCTGTGACAGCATCAACCTGCGTTCCGCCGTGGTCGAGCAGGGCAAGCAGTCCGGCAAGGCCTACCGTTTCGAGTCGGTCGAACAGTACGAACTGGCCTTGCGCAACGGCAAATGGCTGGCCACCAAGGCAGAGACCACCCAGCAGTAAGCGCTGCGGGGACTACCCGATACCGTCCGCCGCCGCGGGCGGACAAACAGAAAGCCGGCCCGTGGGCCGGCTTCTTTTTCTGGAGCGGGCGAAGGGAGTCGAACCCTCTTCATCAGCTTGGGAAGCTGAGGTAATGCCGTTATACGACGCCCGCGTGACGGCGGATTCTAGCCCGAACTTTGACCGTCTGAAATAGCCGAACCCTTGAGCAGAGAGGGTTTCGGCTATTTTTTCAGGCGGAAACGTACCCATGTAATATGGCAGATTTTGCTTGCAAACTGGGTTCA
>Ga0172373_10002022_pt1 | contig 31776 bp, 28 predicted proteins | sample Lak10m_2_FD_114546 | JGI IMG/M metagenome (GOLD analysis project Ga0172373, IMG submission 114546) | Freshwater microbial communities from Kabuno Bay, South-Kivu, Congo - kab_092012_10m | ecosystem: Environmental > Aquatic > Freshwater > Lake | place: Democratic Republic of the Congo...
ACGATCGCGAAGGCGGAGAAGGAGAGCGACTCGAAGAGGCTCGTGATCGGGGTGTACCCGGCGACGAAGTAGCGCGCGACGAACCCCGCCCCGTGGAGGATGGCGCCGATCAGCAGCAGCATCCGCCCCAGCTTCGCGCTCCGTTCGTTCAGCGTGAAGATGAAGTGGAGGTACGCCAGCGCCCCGACGAGGTAAAAGAAGGCCGTGACCTTGAGCAGGATGGTGTGCATCAGGGTATTTTAGCCCACCGGCGCCGCCCGGAACAAGCCTGAATACCAGAGCCGGTTGATATCCAACGGGATTTCGAATCGGGATTCGATGCGTGCCTTCCCCTCGTCGGAGGTCATTTCCAGAGATTCGGGTACCATTTCGTCACGAAACGGGAAGTGAGCCCCGGTCGCATTCCGATGCGGTTCCCGACGAGGTCGACGATGGAAACGGCCAGCAACAGGGGAAGCAGCATCGTCGAAAGAAACACCCTTCCGACGGGGACTCCGCATCCTTTCAGTCCCTCGAACACCCGGACGCCGAACAGGGATCGCACGAGGAAATACAGTACGCCGTAAAAAGCGCTCAACGGCATGCAGGCGAGCACGGTGAGGATCTCGAAGGCCCTGTCCATGACGGGGGAGCGGGAAAACCGGTCCCGCCCGGAGTCGCGCCCCTTGTAGGTATTGATCACCCCGGGGAACCGCGTCTCGACCGCCCACTTCACCATGATGTAGGAGATGACGTATACGGAGATGGCCGCCACATCCGGTACGGAACGGAAATGCGTTCGCTGGTCCGGCAGATAGACCGCATGGATCGGCAAAGAGCGGATCGGAATTCCGGAATCACCGACTTTCAGGAGGAGTTCGGTTTCCGTTACGAATCGATCCTTGTACAGGGCGACGGACTCCACCACGGACAGCGGGTAAAGACGATATCCGCATTGCGTATCGTCGATATAGCGGTTGGCGGCCAGGCAGATGTAGAACCTTGCGACCAGCATGGAATTCCTTCGGTGAACCGGAATCGCATCTTCATCGGCCATCCTCGATCCGACGATGACGGAACCGGGATCGTTCCGATGCGCGTACAGAAACCGCGGGATGTCCGCCGGGTCGTGCTGTCCGTCAGAATCCAGCGTGATGACGGCGTCGAATCCTCTTTTCCGGGCCTCCGCGAACAGCAGGCGCAGACAGTGACCCTTTCCGCGGTTTTCCGGCAGCGAAACAACCTGCGCGCCGGCATCCGCCGCGACTTTGGCGGTGTCATCGGTCGACCCGTCGTCGGCAACGATCACCATCGCAAGGAAGGAAAGCGCCTCCCGTACCACCGCCTCCACCGTCCGTTCCGCATTGTATGCGGGGATGACGGCGCATATTGCGTCGATTCCGCTCATTCCGTATCCTTTATGATCCGCCGTGCCGCACGCACTCCCGACCAGGCGGCAGCCGGCACACCCCCACCCGTTTCGCTCCAGTGCCCCACCAGGTGCAGGTTTGGAATCCCGTGACGGAGTCTGGGGAATTCCGGCGTCTGTTCCCATCCGAAGGCCGCCCCTCCGTGGTTCAACGTATACTTTTCCATCGTCAGCGGCGTGGCCGCCTCGAAATGGACTAGCCGGGCGGACATCCCCGGCAGGACCCGCTCAGCCTTCCGAAGCAATTGTTTGGCCAAAGCGTCCTTGGACCGGGTCCAGTCCGCTGAAAATCCGGCCGGGACCAGTTCGTGCGCGATGACGACGTGGTGCCCCTCGGGGGCCAGGGAGGGGTCGGTCATCGTCGGGATGGAGATCCCGAGGGATTCCGTCTCCCGGAACGGGTGGTACGGGTTCAGAAGTTCGTCGAGGTCGAAACGGTCGAACGCTCCGATGCTCGATGCGCCTTCCGGTGGAGATACCCCCCCCGTGATTGCCGCGTAGAGGACGAAAAAGGACGGGGATACCCGGTGATCGAACGGCATTCCGGGGATACTCCTGCCCTCGTCTCCATTTCGCCGATACAAGGTTTCGTGGGGATCCGCGTTGGAAACGACGTGCCGAGCGATGAACGCATCCGCATCCTCGGTGACGACCCGTGTGCACCTCCCCCCCTCGACATGGATCGTCTTCACCGCCTTCCGGGGGAGGAACTCCCCTCCCTTGTCCCTGATTCCCTTCACCAGGAGATCGGCAAGGCGCTGGTGGCCGCCCGCAGGACGATACGCACCGGAACGGAAGTAGCTCATCACAAGGGTTACCATTCTGACCGCGGATACGCGGCGGGGGGAGAGTCCGAGAAAAGGACAACGGTCCGAAAGCACCGCCCCAAGCCTGCGGTCCCGGATGTTGCGACCCAGAAATTCGGAAAACGTGAGGTCCCGGTAAAGACCGAGGACGGCCGGGAATCGCGTCGTCCCGTCCGGTTCTCCTAACGCGTCCCTTGTCATCGATTCGAGGTCGTCGTACATCTCGCCCGCGCGTTGAAAATGGTCCTCGATCCCCCGACGTTCCGCGGGAAAAAGGCGGATCAGGCGCTCGATGTACTCCTGGAGAAGCGCGTCGACGCGCACGGTCAGGCCGGGAAAAAGACTCACGCGGATCGGATCGACCCGGATCCTCCCGAGCTCCTCATCGACGCCGATCGCCTGCAGGATCCGTGTGAAGATCCCTCCGGGATCCAATCCCGCGATGCAGTCAACCGCGGCATCGAAGGTGTACCGCCCCCTTCGGAAGGAAGCGAGATACCCGCCCGGAGAATCTCCTTGTTCGAGAACGACGACCTTTCTACCCTGCGCAGCGAGGATCGCTGCGCAGGAAAGCCCGCCGGCCCCGCTGCCGACAACGACGGCGTCCCATGTCACCGGGGTCCCCCGGGGCGATCCGCCCACCGAAGAAGGCAGGGAAGAAGAAGGACTGTGGAGAGAAGGCAGAACGCCGCCCCGAGGCACAGTACGACGCCGATCGACGCCAGCCCCCGGTATTGGGAGGTGATGAGGCTGCCGCACGACGCCACCGTGGTAACCGAGCAGAGAACGATATCCCCTCCCGTGCGGTGAACGGCATCCGCACCGGACGCGCCGGAGTACTCCGTATGCGCCTGCATCATGTAGATCCCATAATCCACTCCGAACCCGAAGATGAGCGCGATACCCGCCACGTTGAAGAAATTGAAGGGGATGCCGGCGGCGCCCATTGTTCCCACCGTCAGTATCGTTCCCACGGTCACCGGAACCATCGCCAGCGCCACGTTGCGGATGCGCCTGAAGTGAAAACCTACGATGATCCAATTCGCCCCGAACGATATGAGGATGGCAAGGAGGCTCTCCCGCAGGATGGAGGACCGGATCTCCTCGAAGATCAGGGATGGACCGACCAGTGCGAAATCCTCTCCCATCGCCAGCACGTCGTTCTTCAGGGAGGCATACGCCGACCGATCCCACCGGGTGCCGGGAGAAGTCATGTGCGCGGCGATCGCGGAGCGGGATTCGTTGTAGAAATAGGACGCTCTCGGGTCTCCCGACCGCGCGAGTTCGGTCAGATCGACGGTTCCTTCTCGGACAAGGGCGCCGGCAACCCCGGATACATATGGAGCAAGATCATCCCCCGGCACCATTCCCTGCATCTCCATTTCCTCGCGGATCATCTTCCCGAGATCGGGACCGGAGTATCGCCCCGAAAGACCGGCATCGATGAGGAACTTCCGGGACTCCTTCTGAGAATGCGGAGCGGGCACCAACATCGCGGGGGAAGAAAATGTTCCCACCACCCCTGCCCGCCGCCATCTCTCCCCCTGTCGATCGAGAGTGTCGAAATCCAAAGCGAGGCGTTCGTCGTTTCTCGCCCGCGCCACGAGAAAGAGCGGCTCGCCTCTTCTCCCGACCTTCTCCTCGATCGTCCGCTCGACCGCCTGGACCGTGCTGTGCTCCAGACCGACCGCGTCGATGCTTGCGTCGAACCGGGAACGCGTTGCTCCGGCGATCGCCAGCAGAAGGAGCACAGAAAAGACAACCCCCACGGCGGTGCCTCGCTTTTCGACGAGCCTCTCCGCCCATCCCGTCCGGATACCGCCGGGGCGTCCTGCCGCGAGACGGGACGGGATATCCTTCGCCAGCCAGGAGAGGAGAGAACCCATCACGAGGAACGTGGAGAGCAGGCAGAGCAGGACGCCGAACCCTGCGACTACCCCGAGTTCGTGGAGACCCCGGAAGCTGGTGACGACCACGGAGAAGAAGGCAATGGAGGTTGTCGTCGAACTGCTCAGGAGCGCTTTTCCCGTCCGTGAGAAGGTTGTCTCCAAAGCTTGCAAGGGCGATCTTCCCTGATGCAATTCCTCGTCGAACCGGTGGTAGACGTGGATCATGTAATCGACGTACAGACCGATGAGCATCGCGGTGACGATGCTGGTCACGATGTTCAGGCCCCCGTACAGCAGGTAAGCGAGGAGAAGCGTCCACGAGAGTGCGGCGAACAGCGTCAGGACGAAGACGAAAAGGATGACGACGGGTGGGCGGAACGCCAGATAAACGAGCAGGAGGACGAGGACGAAAGAGGTGCAGAAGGAAAACACCATGTCCCGCCAGATCGCGGCGGACGCCTCCGCGGCGTGAGCGTACCCCCCTACCATCTTCACCTGGACCGCACCCGCCGGGCCGGCCTCCCTGGAAACCTTTGCCGCGATCCCGGCCACCTCCGCGTACAGCTTTCCGACGAAAGCCATATCCCGCGCGGATCCCTGCGGGCGCGCCATCACGAGGGCGAACGTTCGGTCCGCGTCCATGTAATAGCCCGTGGAGAGGTCCAACCCTCTCGGAACCACCCGCCGGAGCAGGCTCCCCTGGACAATCTCCCGCAGGTTCAACGGATCCCGGGAGATCAGCTCCGCATCCACCGGAGAAGCCAGCGGGGAAAGGAGAGCCTGACGGTTCCTCCGGATCTGCCGACGAATCCCTTCCGGAGACAGACGCTCGGAGAGCAGGGCGACCGCGGGCGCATCGAGGTACGCCGGGAAATGCTTCGCAACGAGCCCGCCCCCCGAGCGCATGAGATTGTAGTCGACCGAGGCGATCCGTGGGGAAGCGGAAAGCGCCTCCCCGACCGCCTCGACCGCCGTAATCAGACCCTCCGGCAACGTCTCGCGGGACGAGACCACCAACACCAGGCCGTCCATCATCCCGAAATCGTCGAGAAAATCCCGGAAGGCCCGGATGGTGGGGTTCCCCGCCGGAAGGGCATCCAGAAGATCCGTTCGGATTGGCATGCGTACCACGACGATCGCGGAAAGTATCGCCGCGAAGAGGCAGGCGAAAAAGATCTTCCTTGGGCCGGCATCGATCGCGCGAGCCAGCGCGAGAAGAGCACGGGTCACCATTCAGGCGGGCTTTCGCGCAATGGTGGTCTTGCTGACCCCGGGAAGGAGGAACCTGCCGCCACTGACGGCGTATAGCGCTCTCGCAGCCTCCCCGAAAAGAATCGATGCGGCGAGCGTGCCGAATCCTGAGGGGCGAGTCGGTTTCCCTGGAAACGTTCGGGGTGCCGTGAAACCCGTCTCCGTCAGCATCCGGCGGAGGACGGAAGGGGAAAAATCATAAAGATGGTACGGGGCGTCGTAGAGCAAGGTACCGAAACCGAATGGAGAAAGCATCCGGACGATGGGGGTCGTATGAGGAACACGGATCAACAACATGCCCCCCGGCAAGAGGATGTCGAACACCTTCCTCAACGCCGCCATCGGGTCCGGTAGATGCTCAAGGACGTAGAACATGGTGACTGCCGAGTAATATTCTTTCGGCACATCGAGGTCGTCCAACGTCCCCAACCGTACCGGAAGCCCCTTCCCCGTCGCTGCGGCAACCGGTGTCGGAGATGGGTCTACCCCCTCCGCATCCCGGCCACGGGATCGCATCATGTCGATGAATCCGCCATACCCGCAACCAATATCCAGGATTCGGCCGTGTTCGCGTCCGTTGGGATTTCCGGCCAACAGATCCGCGGACTCCCGGAACACACCGAGCATCAATCGATTCCACGAACGCTCATCGCCACCCGCGCGTCCGTGGTAATCGATGTAAAGGGAGGGAATCTCCTCAGCGGCCGGGCGCGGGTTCACATAAACAAGGCCACAGCTGCGACACCGGACGATCCGGAAGGCGTCGTGGGTCGCCACGGGTTCCGGCGCGTCCTCTCCGCACAGGGCACAGTGGACGGCGTGCATCGTCCCGGCCGTCGGAACTACTTTCCATCCTCCGGCACAAGATGGCCGATGTATTTCTCCCGATCGGGGCTCTTTTCGAAGAAGTCGACCAACCTAAGCGCCTCCTGTTTCTTCCCGGCATCCCACGCCTGGACTTCTTCCACCACCGGAACGACATATTCCAGTTCGGCCCTCATCATTTCCACCTTGTCCCATTGTTCGGAACCTTTGCTCACGGGCATCATCGCCAAACGGGCCTTCCAGCCACCCATCCGCGGCTCGGTAATGATGAAATAACTTTTCCCCGGGGAGAGATCCGCGTCCACTGCAACCTTGTTCTCGGCGATCCCGATGAACAGATGTCTGCCGGGATTACAAAGGTAGGCAAAGTAAGACTTCGCCTGGCTCAGACCGATGAATCGGTCCCTGTCCCAGATCTGGAAATTGATCGCAAATCCCATCCCCGATGGCCGAAGAAAATACACCATGGATTTGTCCGGCGACGGACCGGCCTTCGGGGGCTCCGATTTGACCATGTACTTGCTCGTGCCGGCACAGCCTGCGAGAACCATGGCGAGAACGATGACACAGCCTTGACCCATCTTCCGTGCCATACTCTCCTCCTTTTCGGCTCCCCCGGAGCCGGGTTGCGGGTACCCCAAAAGAATGAAACAGGAAAAACGCTCCGATGGGAAAAGGTATTTTTATAAACATTTCTTCATGTTACGGCATCCACTCCTTGTACCCACCCCGGATATCCTCAACGAGTTTCTTGAACGTGTTTCCAAATACCACGTGGGTGCTCTGTCGAATCGCGGACTTTTGTGCAAATGCTCCTGCGGCAAGAACACGTCCGAATCCAGAAGGACCGTCTTCTGAGTATTTCTTATTCAACACCTCCTTGGCCGCTGGAGAAACAACCGACGCAGAAATTGTGCTGTGGGCGGCCTGTCCTTCCATCCGATAGGTGATCTCGTCGAGTCGGATCAGGAAACCGGCGGGGGACGACTTGGTCGCGGGATCGATTTCCTTGAAACTCCGGAAGGCTCCCGAAAGATATGAGATGGCGTATTCATGCGCCGTCTCCCCAACGGGGACCACCCATGTGTTGGCGATCCCCGATGACCAGGCACGCCCCTCGTACTTCAAATCCCTCGCATTCTGGTCCATTGCAAAGAGGACGTCGATGGGGATTTTTTCCGCGTATTGGAAATCGTCGGGCTTCTTGAATGCAACGTTATATGTGCAACCTGGGCAAATAATAGAAAACATCACCAGAACCGAAAATGCCTTTCCCATGAACCTCATATTGAATCTCCTTTTCTCGAAGGTCAGAATGTCTCCGATCATCGGGGGCACCCAACTGGTTGCCCACGCAATACATTTCCCGCATCCGAGTCTCCAATGCCGATGTTACGGCTTCATCCGACCGAGCACTTCGGGGTCCCGCATTAACTTTTCCACCGTGTGGTAAATGACGCTCCCAAAGGCCCTACCCATGCTCCACCCTGATGTGTCCGTCTCCTCGATGTCCTTCCTCCAGGTGTTGTCCGAACTTGAGAGGTGGATCCTCATGTTGATCCTGATCTTGGCGAACCCCTGGTAGTACCGGAAATCGTCCAACTTCACGGAGATCAAGTTCCTGCTCTGTGGGCCGACGGCAACACCCCGTTTCATCAGCTCCTCTCCCCAGTACCGGATCAAGAAGTCCGTCCACTCGTTGTAATTAGCGTAATGTGTGTGCCCGCCTAATGCCGCGAACAGCTGCGGTGTAGTCAAAGGCTGGTCGTTGACGAGGTGGACAGAGAGACCGGGGCCCAACGGGCCAACTGAATTCATCGGCACTGGAGGAGCCTGTTTCGGGCTCCAGGTGTGGGCGCACCCAGCGAGCAAGAACAGGATCGACAGAATCGTTCCCGTTTGGATCATACGACGCGCGGTTTTACCGGCCATCGTTTCCTTTCCCGCAAGTGGATTTGGAGGGATGGTTTCTAACGACACGCAAGGTCCAGCTCCCCCTCGGCGACGAGATCTCCTTCCACGGTTGCACGGACGGCAAAACGGTGGATGTCGCCCAGCCTTGCCTGCCGGCTCGCGGAGAGGCGAAGCCGGTCCCCGGGAACAACGGGGCGGCGGAACCGGGCTTCCCGAACCTGCGCCAGGAAGGCCATGGACCCCGGCGGCAGCAAAAGCCCCGCGGTTTGCGCCATAGCCTCAATGATGAACACACCCGGAAAGACCGGATTTCCGGGGAAGTGGCCGTCGAGGAACGGTTCATCCGCCGTTACGTTCTTCAAGGCCACCACGCTATCCTCCCCGGAGAACTCCATCACCCGGTCGAGGAACCGGAACGATAGCCCGTGCGGAAGATGCGAGAGCGGACCCCCGTCCAACGGCCTACCCCTTCCCCTGGGACTCCACGTACTCCGCGATCGTGTCGATGGACGCAAGAACTTTTACAGCCACCGCCCGGTCCTCGATGACGACGCCGAACTCCTTCTGGAGGCCGAGCACCAGCTCGAGCGCATCGATCGAGTCGAGTCCGAGGCTGTCAGGCCCGAACAGCGGTGTATCGTCGCTGATCTTCTCTACCGCCGCCGCCAGTTTCAGACGAACGGACAAGATTTTCCTGATCTTTTTCTTCACCTCATCCACTTTCTGTCAGATACCCCCCGTCACCTTGATGATCTCGCCGGTAAGATACGATGCATCGTCCGAGGCGAGGAAACGGACGACCGCCGCTACCTCCCCGGGTGTGCCCATCCTCCGCATCGGAATGTTCCGGAGGAGGTTCTCCCGACGTTCGGGAGACATCGAGGAAACCAGATCTGTTTCCACAAGACCCGGTGCGACCGCGTTCACCCGGATCCCGAATGGAGCAAGTTCCTGCGCCAGCGCCCGGGTAAAGGCGTTGACCCCGCCCTTCGCAGCCGCGTAGTTCGTCTGGCCCGGAAGACCGGTGATCCCGCTGAGCGAAGAAACGTTGACGATCGTCCCACGACGCTCGGCCATCATAAGGCGCGTGACCGCCTTGCAGCAATGGAAAACCCCTTTCAGGTTGACGTCGATCACCGAGTTCCAGTCATCCGGGGACATCATGGCCAGAAAACCGTCCCGGTTCCCCCCGGCGTTGTTGACAAGCACGTCGATCCGCCCGAACCGCGAGACCACGGCGTCCGTCATCGACCGGACCTGCTCAAGGTCGGCAACGTCCGCCTGGAACGACTCGGCCTCCGCGCCATGTCGGCGGATCTCCGCGACGGTTTCGGACGCAGCGTCGTGGTCATTCCGATAATTGACGGCCACCGCGTCGCCCGGGGATGAAAAAGCAAGAGCGATGGCTCGTCCGATCCCCCGGCTCCCACCGGTGACGAGGATTACACGGCCCGGCACCGCTGTCATTTTCCCCAAATTCCCTCGGTCCGGTTCACCCTGCCCGAGCCCGGATCGAAGGCGACACCGATGTCTTTCCCGAATCGACGCCTCGCATAGACCCAGAGATCGCCGCCCATGATGTTTTCGTACGTCATATTGTTCGTCCTGCTTTTCCCCAGGTTCGTCGGCGGCCCCATCGCGATGTACACCTGTTCCTTCGTCATCCCCACCTTCGCAACGGCGTTCCGGATATTCGCCTGAATCTCCGGGGGGAACGGCGAGATGTCCACCCGTTTCCTCGTCACGAACTTTTCGAGGAAGGCATCGCCATCCGCCCCGATATCGAGCGTATACGTGGCGTTCGTCGCAGGATTGACCACGGATGCCTTGTTCCCGGCGGGCGTCACCCGCAGTCTGGTGCCCACGGGGATGAACGTCGGAGCGGATTGCCAGTTGATCCACGTGATCGAATTGTCTTTCAGTACCTTGAGGTTGCAACGGGCATAGTAGACGTCCTCGTCGCAATACCCAACCGATGAAAGGACGGACACGGCGGCGAACAGGACGGCCGGAAGAAAGATCGATTTTTTCATCTTTTCTCCTCCCGTTACGGTTTGGTCACAGCATATCCCAAAGCGGACCGCGATGCCCCCGACGACGAAGCGCCGAAAGAAGCGCAGGATCCGATCGTATGCCCAGTCCGGGGACCACCCAGTTGCCGTGACGCTTCGCATGGTCCGCCACCGTCTCCAGCAACGATTCCACGCCAAGGCGGGGTGAGACGTAAAATTTCGGAAGCAGCAGGTCGTCCCCCCGATCCACCAATCCCTCCGCAAGGGCGATATCATGCAGCGGGGTGTTCGGGTAGATCCGGACGCCCAGCATCGCAAGCACTGCCCGTGGGCGGATTTCATCGAACAGGGCGAACGTCTCCGCCATCGTCCGCGTCGTCTCCCCGGGTCCCCCGAAAATGAGGTAATGCGCATCCGGCAGGCACGCCCGGCGGCATGCTTCGGACGCGGCGCGCAGGTGGTCCGGGGTGAAGGGTTTCCGATAGGCCGACAGCATCGAGGAAGAACCCGAATCGGCGCCGAATTCGACTCCCCTGCAGCCGGCCATCCGCATGGCCGAGGCAAGCGCCGGCGTCATCCCGAGGGGGGTCGCGAAACATGTCCAGGAGATCTTCAACTCCCGCGCACGGATCGCATCGCAGATCTCCATCGCGTGATCGGCCGGCCAGTTGAAAATGTCGTCGACGAAAAACGCATGGTCGACCCCGAACCGCAGCGCCATCTCCGCAAGTTCTCCGGCGACCGCATCGGCGGGGCGCAGCCGCAGTTCCGACCCGTTGATGAGAGGATACGTGCAGTACGAGCAATCGAACGGACATCCGCGCTTGCTCTGCACGTTCCCCATCCCCCCCATCTCGAGATAACGCCGGTTGTCCAACAGATCCCGGGCGGGGGCGGCATCTCCGTCAAAAGGAAACGGGGTGTTCTTTCGGAGAACCGGACACCCCCCGGCGCGCAGCAGGTTGGGAAGGTCCGGTACCCCGCTCCCCTCTTCGAGATTCCGGGCCAGGGCGCAGAAGGTGTCCTCCCCTTCTCCCACGATCCCCATGGGGATCTCCAGCAGGGAAAGGAGCGAATCCGGGAAGATGGAAAACCCGGGACCGCCCGCGACGATGGGCGCCATGGATTCACGCTTCAGGACTTCGACGGCGAACCGGATCTCCTCAAGATAGGATACCGATCCCGGAAAGGTGAGGTTGTCCACATTCCGGATGGAAATCCCGATCAATTCCGGGGAGCAGCGTGCGATCGCGCGGGCAATATCCTCCTCCACGTCCACGGAAAAGCAAAGGTCGAGAAGTTCCACCTCGTGCCCGTCGCGACGGGCAGCGCCGGCGATGCACGAGATTCCCAGCGGAGCGACAGGTGCAGGAACCGTCTCGCGATTGACCGATATCAATAATATCCGCACGATTCCACCCGTATGGAATTTCGTTCGTCCGGAATAAAGAATATCACCCGGGGGGATGCCTCACGTTCACGAAATACGTCACCCCGCAAGTATCCGGCGGCAATTCATGATGCGCCACGAACGAGTGCGGCCGCGGCGGCACCCATGCAATCCGCTCCGACGACCAATACGGGCCCTTGCCTCGTTGACGCGTGGCCCCTCGCCACGGCGGCAATCGTGAGCGGGAACGAGGCCGCGTCCAGATCCGCGTGGGGAGATCGCATGACGGCCGCCAGAACCGCCGTCGGATTCCGTCGGAAAACGTCCGCCGGAAGGTCCGTGGAGGCCTGCCACACCATGCCGACCTCCTTCGGCAGAACCTCCGCATCCTCGAGACAAGCTTCCACGGCATATGTCGCCGCACGGTCACCGAAGGCGTCCCCATACCCGATCAGCAGCGCCGTCCGACCCTCGTTCGGACCTCGACCCTCGTCTTCCGGCGCAAGTACGAGGATACCGGCGCCATCCCGCTCCGAGCCCCCATCACGCACTCCCGCCGCCGCGAGAGCGTCAAGAAACACCTTTTCCACGCTGGTGGCCCCGCCCGCCAGCATGGCGGCGATACCTCCCCGGCGGACGGTGTTCATCGCAACCCCTATTGCGGCCGCCCCCGATAGCGGCCCGCAGCACAGGGTGAATATTTCTCCCCGGAGGTCCAGGGCGATGGCAACCCCTGCCGTCACGGCGTTCTGCGTCGTGAACGGAAACACAAGGGGACTCGCGCCGCTTGGACCATCGCTTTGCACCGCAAGGCAGTGTCGCGCCTTGATGCCGTCGATCCCTTCGTCGATGCCCAACGCGATTCCGACCCCCTCGTGCGCTGCCGTCGAAATCGCAATGCGACTCTCACGTACCGCATCCCACGAAGCGAGAAGCGCAATCTCCTCGATCCGATGCATGAGGCGGATCCGTCTCCCTCCACGACCGAGGCGTTCCGTCGCCTCGGCGACTCTCGCCGACCACGCGGCGGTTTCCTCCGGCGAACCGGACCGGAGGACGATCGCTCCGGTACCGAGAATTCCCACGGGTCGCCCCATCACCCGTCTCCCCGGAGAAGCAGCGCGGCGTTCTGGCCCCCGAATCCCGCCGAAAGGGAAAGCGCCGTGCGCACTTTCACCCGCCGTTCCCGGTTCGGGACGCAGTCGATGTCGCAGTCCGGGTCGGGTTCCCGGAAATTGGCGGTCGGAGGAACCACTCCGTCGCGAATCGAGAGAAGGCAGGCCACCGCTTCCATCGCGCCGGCGGCTCCGAAGGCATGTCCGAGGACCGCCTTGATGGAACTGACCGGAACATCGGCGGCATGGGCTCCCAACGCGGTCTTGAGCGCTTTCGTCTCCATCCAGTCGTTGTAGAGGGTACCGGTGCCGTGGGCGTTGACGTAGTCGACTTCCGAAGCCGCCGTCTCCCCTTCCCGAAGCGCCCCGGTAGCGGCATCGGATAGTCCTCGCCCATCCCGGTGGGGGGCGGTCAGGTGCGTCGCATCGGCCGCGGACGAGTATCCCGCCACACGGCCGAGAATCCGGGCGCCGCGCCGCATCGCCGCCTTCTCCCGTTCCAGGACGAGAAACGCCGCTCCCTCCCCGGGGGCGAGCCCCGACCGGTCCCGGGAGAACGGCCGCACCACCCCCGGTGTCAGCGCGTTCAGCGCACAGAATCCCGAGAAGGAGAATTCACTGACCGCGTCCACTCCACCCGCAACCATGGCGTCCGCCCGCCCGTCGAGAAGGTTCCGAAACGCGATCCCGATGGCGTCGGTCCCCGAAGCGCATGCAGTGGAAACGGTAAGAACAGGGCCCGAGAAACCAGGGCGCGCAAGGACCGCGGCGACCGCGCGAAGAGGATATTGCCGCAGCAGCGTTCGGTCGCGGACGGGGTCCGCCCCCGCCGATCGCAGATATCGCTCACCGGAAAGGATGCCTCCGAGGACCGTGCCCACGACGATGCCGGCCCGAACCGGGTCAACCTCTCCCGGAAGAAGGCGCGCGTCCCGCAGCGCCCGGTCGAAGGCGATCCGCGCCATGCGCATCGCCGGATCGGCCCATGGATCCTCGCAGGATAAAACCTCGCGGGGAATCTCCGCCGCGACCCGGCACGAGTATGCGGAGGCATCGAACGACCGTACTTCGCGGACAGCGGTCTCCCCGGAGCGGAGGGCGGCCCAAAACCTCTCCGTTTCCCCATCCGTGTTCAGGGGCGAGATCACACCGATGCCGGTGACGACGACCGACTCAGGCAGACCGTTCTCCCTTTCTTAAAACCCACAGGGATGATTCGAGAAAACACATTTCTCCCGGGATGGCCCCGCCCCCCCGGTACCCGAGTTCCCGGAACATTCGAAGGTTCTCCTCCGGTTCGGTGAAGCCCTGCCACCCCTCGCAGACGCTTTCGGCGAAATCATGAACAAGGGATGCCATCCGCATCCCGGGCGAAGGGACGAACCGGCGGCCCGGATCGGGAAACCCCCTCGTAAGAATCCCAAGCCGGCCCCCGGGGGACAGGACGCGCACGATATCCCCGAAGACATACCTGCGCAGATCCCGGGGGATGTACGGGTCCCCCCCGCTGAAAAAGACGGCATCGAACGACTCTTCCCGGAACGGCAGCGGATGACCGAATCCCGGCCACTGGCCGGGGCCGCACCACACCACCTCAGCGGCGGTGTGTCCCGCAATGCGGGAGACCTCTTCGATGGATCGCAGGCGATCCCTCGCCGTGTCCGCAAATATCTCCGTGAAATCGACGACGGTGAGCCGGATCGACGGGTACAGGGATGCCGCTTCCGCGAGCCCCCACCCGGGTCCGTAACAAAGGTCGAGGAGGCGAAAGGATCCGCTGTTTCTCACGCCCATCAACTCGAGGAGCAGCTTGCGGCAGCACCGGAGTTCGGCGCTGCCCAGGAATCGGTCCCATGCGTCCACGCTTCCACCATCGAACCCGAACGTCGCCGCGCCGCCGCGCAGATACGCCGGCACGCCCTTGAGGCATTCAAGGAAAAACCGGAGCTGGCCGTCGTCGGTGGAGGGATCCGACGCCGTGGAGCGGCCCGCCGACCGATCCGGGAATCCCGGGCTGTTCCCATCGGGCGGAGCAAAGCACCAACGGCTCCCCTCCCGGACACACCACCCGGCTTCCTCCAGCAGGGCGACAAGAACGGAGATCATCCGGCGGCGGTTTCCTCGAAGCATATATCCAAGAGCGGTTTCCAACTCGTCACAAAGGCGATCCATCGTGAAGGGGGAGAGCGCCGCCATCAATGCCGCGATTCCTTCGGCACGCACCAGTCCGAGGATTTCCTCGACAACGGGACGGGTGAACGACCCCCCTTCCGAATCCCGCAGGACGATCATCTCTTCCATGCTCCGCCTCAACGGCCTTCCGAGCCCGTGACAAGAGCGCAGAAACTGCCCTCGATGCCGCAGGTCAGGACAAGCCCGCACTTCCCTGTATTCTCCGCATGCCGGGCGGCCGACGCAGCCACCTGCATCAATCCGGCTGCACCGAAAGGGTTCCCGACATGAGGTGCGATGTCGATCCATCGGATCACGCCGGCTTTCTCTCCCATGGCGCGGACGGTCCCCTGCTCCACGACACGGCGATATCGGCCGGTCGGGAGAATGACGTGTGCGATCTCCTCCGTTCGGCATGCGGCTAAACCGATCACCGCCCACACGGCCTCCTCGACGGCCGCCGACATCCCCGGTGGTTGCAACCTCCGGGATACCACGCCGCGAATCGTCCCCTTGGACGCCGCACGTCGCCGTGAGTCGACGGAGGCGGTCTCGAGCACGAGTGCGGCCGCTCCCTCACCGAGGGGAGCCGGGGGGGGCGAACCCCGCTTCCCCATGCCCCTCGCCCGGTCGATCCCGTCATAGGCATTCGCGACGATCACCACCCACTCCTCCGCTCCCGCCACGATGCACCGGTCCAATTCCCCTGAGCGAAGAAGGGACAACGCCATCCTGACCGCACTTCCCCCCACGGTTTCCTCGCCGATCAGGGTATGGACCGGCCCCCGGAATCCAAAAGCGATCGCGGCATTGCCGGCCGGGGCATTCAACACCGACTCCGTAAAGTGGAGAGGAGATGCCCCCTGCGGTCCTTCCAGAAGGAGACCTTGGTGAAATCGGGTCGAAAAATCGATCGCTCCGTGCGTCACACCGACAAGCAGGCCCTCCCTGCCGCTCCGGCGCCGATCCCGATCCAGGCCGGCATCCGACAGAGCCATCGAAATCGCAGCCAGGGTGAATTTCGTCGCATCGGCGACGCGTCGGAAGGATGAAGGATTCCCGACGTACTCCTCGAGCCCGAACGCCGGCACGCGGAAGCCCGCTGCCGGGCGCGGGGGAACGCCGATCGCGCATGCGAAGTCGTCCATGCCGATCCCCGCCGGGGATACGATGCCGATGCCTGTGATGTCGACGCTCAATCGCCGTTCCCTGTCGGGGATCGAAACACGAGAGCCGCATTCGTTCCTCCGAATCCGAAGGAGTTTGACATCGCCACATCGAGGGACGGCGCCCTCTCCGAAACCCGGACGATGCGCAGAGCGCACGCGGGATCGGGCGCCCGATAATTCAGGTTCGGCGGCAACCGCTTCTCCTGGAGCGCCAGGGCCGTAATGATCCCCTCGACCGCCCCCGCTCCACCGAGCAGATGACCGATCATCGGCTTGATGGAACTGACCGGAACCCGGCCACCTCTCTCTCCGAACAGGGCCAGGATGGCGGAGGCCTCCATGGCATCGTTGAACGGCGTTCCCGTCCCGTGCGCGTTGACATACCCGACCGCGTCCGGCTCGACACCGGCATCCGCCAGCGCCGAGCGCATCGCCGAAATCGCCCCCGCCGCTTCCGGGTCCGGTCGTGTCATGTGGAACGCGTCGGTCGACTCCCCGTAACCGATCAACTCTCCGAGGATTCGGGCGCCGCGCGCCCCGGCGCGATCCCATGCTTCAAGGAACATCACGCCCGCTCCTTCGCCGAGAACCATCCCGTCCCGGGTGCGGTCGAACGGCCGACACAACCCGGGGGTGAGCGCCTGCAGGGAGTGGAATCCCGCGAAGACGAATTCACATAAAGAGTCATACCCGCCGCACACGGCCATGTCGACCTCCCCGGACCGTACGGACCGAAACGCGTGTCCAACCGCGTTCGCGCCGGAGGCGCAGGCGTCGGAAAAGACCACGGGGACTCCCGGCAACGAGTATTCCTCCATGACGTGGAGCGGCTGGCAATGGGCGAGATGATCGGCCACGAGGGACGGCATGGCCCGTGACGGGCCCTGCCGCATGTAGGTCTTGTGGTACCGCTCTCCCGAGATCATGCCGCCCAGGGTGGTCCCGAGGGAAACGATCGGGGCGCACGCGGCGATCTCGTCCGGGGGTAACCCCGTATCACCGAGGGCTTCGAGAAAGGCGACGTGGAGGAGATTCGAGGCGAAATCCAGACGGGACCGCCGCACGCGTCTCCACGGCGGGACCGGGAGATCCGCGATCTCCCCCGCGTTCCCGGTGCGGTATTTCTCGGCGTCGAACCTCGAGACGGGGCGGATACCCGATTCCCCCGCGACGATCCTTTCCCAATTCGCCTTCTTGCCCGCTCCGAGCGATGTCACGATTCCGATGCCGGTGATTGCGACGCGTCTACGCATCGGCGGATCGTCCCTCCTCACGTGGGCACTTCCGCGGCACCAGGTCGGGCCGCTTCCCTTTGTAGAACCACGCGAGAAACATCCCAGCGGCGGTCAGGATCCCGATCGCTCCACTCCACCCCGCCCACCACACGAAGAGAAGAAGTCCGGAAAGACCTCCCATGGTCACCACCGTCGTAATGGCGATGGAAACCGCGTACCTCCGTTCGTGCTCCTTAATCGTCAACCCCCAGAACCTCTCGAAGGGGAGCGAACCGCAGGTTGGCGAGCAGCCCGGACAATTTCCCGGGAGTGGAACGCAAGTTGAAATAATGCATGAAACGACGACTCCGGGGAAGCTCGATCCGCGGTGGCGATGCGTCGAATTCCCAGGGGTGGACATATACCATCGCCACGGTTCCCTCCGCATTCATCCGGCGGATTCTGGAGAGGACGTAGAAGTAAGGGGTCAGGCGCAACGGCAACCCCCCGGTAAAGGGAACATGTTCTCCAAAACAACGCACGGTGGTGAGGGGAAACTCCAGGATCTCCCCATGCTCCGTCGGGATCCGGCACGGCGCGGTCGGGAAGGAACCGTCCCCCATCCGCGTCAGCGGGACCATGCTGGAGTCGTAAAGAATCCCCATCTTCCGGAGAATTGAAAGCGCCCACATCGTGTGGGGGCGAAGGGACCACTCCGGCGCCCGGTACCCGAGCACGCGGGCTCCCGCGGCAAACGTTATCGCGTCGATGGAGCGATCGAGGTCCTCCTCGAACTCTTCAGGCGTCATCTCGAACACCCTGCGATGGAAATGCCCGTGAGTGGCGATCTCGTGGCCTTCTTTCGCCACCTCCGCGATCAGTCCCGGTTCCCGCTCGGCGATGTAGCCGAGGACGAAAAACGTGGCCCGGACCCCTTGTTCCCGAAGCAGCCCCAGGACTTTATCCGTGTTACGGGTTACCCGGCTTTCATACGCATCCCAGGAAGAGGCGCCCGCAGTGTCTTCCGCGCCGCAGACGTGGTACCAGTCTTCCAGGTCCACGGTAAGCGCGTTCCTGTCGGGCATCCCCCCGGGGATCCTTCCCCAGGGCACTATTTCGTCACCGGTACCGTATCGAACTTTTCCGCCGCCATTCGCCCATAAAGCCCCCGCCGGGGCCCCTCGGCGGCCTTGACCCACCACTCGCGGGCGGACGCCTTGTTTTTCCTCAGAACCTCCTGCACGCAGCCCAACTTGTAGCGGGCCTCCGCGGCCAGCTCCGGCGGGAGACCCTTCACCTTAAGAGCGCGCTCGTATTCCGCGGAAGCCTTTGCGGCGAATTCCTCCCCCGGGTTGACCGGCGGACCGGTAAGGTCAGGGGGCGGAGCGTTCAGCCCCTCGTCGAACGCCAAGTCCCCCAGGAGGATGTAGGCTTCCGGAAAATCCGGACGACAATACAGCGCCTTTGCGATCGACTTTCTCGCCTTCGACGCCCGGTCGTTCAACCAGAAGGCTTTCGCCACGGCGTAGTACCAGTCCGGGTTATCGGCATTTCGGGTGGCCAAAGGTTTCAGCGCGGCGTATGCCGCAACCACGCGCTCTTTGTAATACTGGGATTTTCCGTCCTTCATCTGCCGCGCCTGCTCCAGGATCACCGTGGCTCTCCAGATCTTCAAGCCGTCGTCGCCCGGTTTTTCGGCGAGCAGTTTGTCGAATGAGGCCACCGCCTCGTCCAACCTGCCCTCCCTGTACCGGAAGACGGCATCCTCGCGGGAAAGGGTGGAGGGGGGATCGGACGCAATGGAAAGAACGAAACCGAAGCACAGGATGATACCGGCGATCGCCGCCTTTGCGGTAACGGACATCGCTGCCTCCTTGTCCCCGTCCCGCCTGCTTGCGGCGAGGGGGTCGAAATGTTCAACGCATCGATATCGTGAAGTACACCGCCGCCTTCCCTTCCTCGTCGAAACCGTATGCGAACCCTACCGCGGGCTCGACCTTCAACCAATACCCCAGCGTGAGATCGGCGCGCGTCTCGATTCCCGCGCCGACTTTCAACACGTTCGTCGAGAACGAACCGCCGTCACCCCATGCCTCCCCGGCGTCAACGAAGATCGCCGCGTGCGCACGGTCGAGAAACACGGGAGTCGTCCCCGGGCCGCGAAAGAGGTAATACACCGGGAATCGGTACTCAAGGGTTCCCGTGGCGACATACTTCCCCGTCTGGAACCGGGACGGATATCCCCGAAGCGGGAATTCCCGTAAAAGGTCCGGGGGGCCGCCCAGCTGGAAGGAATTCTGCGCGGTCCGTTCCCCATCGGAGATCCCGCCGCGCAGATCGAACGCGACGACGTGGTGCCGCAATCGCTCCACGGGGAGGGAGAGGAATTCCTGCCAGGAGGCGGTGTATTCCCGCGCGCTCAGGTCGCTTCCCACGCTCTTCGAGTAGTTCCGGTAGGTGAACCTCGCCGTCCGTCCCTCCTCGTCGCTGATCGAGTACGGGTACCGTATGGTGTTGGAAAATTCGCCCGAGGCGAACAGGTTATCCCTGCGTCCCTCGAAAACGTTCAATCCCTGGAGGCCGGTTCCGGCGACTTCCGTCAACGCGTCCTGGCGTTGAAGATGATACCCGAAGGACAGAAGGTACCGGGACTCTTTGCGAAACCATGGGACGTCGGCTCGAAGGATGAGACTGGTGTTCCGCTCGTAGTAATCCCCCCGCTGACGAAGATCGGAATAGAACACCGGGAGGGAGTACGCCGTAGCGGAAAACGTCTGTATGTACCGGTCATAAACATATTTTCCCAGGAAATACCCCCTTCCGCTGCTCGTCCCAACGGCAGGATTTATGAGAAAGGCATGGTACCCGAGGACGTCCCGCCCCGCGGTCATCGCACCCACGGCCACCCCGTCCTTTTCCCCATATAACGTCGGCAGCCAGAACCGCGGAGAGAGTGTCGCCAACGGGGAGTACGTCTTCGGCGGGGAGGCGATCTTCCTCCCAGAGGATGAATCTTCCTGCCGATCCGTCGCCGGAAGTTCGCCGCCGGAATCCGCCGGCCGGAGGGCGGGAAGACGCGGGGCAGGTTCCGCCCTCCACGTTTCGGGATTCCAGGGGATCGACTCAAGGCGGAACCCCCTGGAAGTGTAACTCGTGTACACGATCTCGCCGCTCTCGGGGGAGACGTCGGGATGGAATGCGCCGCCGAGGAGATGCGTCACCTGGACCGGTTTTGCGTCGCCCACCAGCAGTGCGAAGAGGTTGTATACCCCGGTCTCGCCGGATACGTAGAGAATCGTCTTCCCGTCCCGGGACCAGGCCGGGGATCCGATCGGTGCATACGATTCGATGAGCCGTGTTATCTTCCCGTCTCGGGCATCGTAAAGTTCCAGTCGCCGGCGCCCGCTGGTCTCCGCCACGGCATACGCCACTTGCGTTCCATCCGGCGACCAACGGGGTGAGGATACCCGGGCAAGGTTGTAATCGGTCACATTATCGGCGGGAACCCACGCCTCCTTTTCCGCCGCACCCCGATTACGTCGGAGAATGGAAAGATTCCGACTTCCCCGCCGGGAAAGCACGACGGCGAACGATGTCCCGTCGGGCGAGAGATCCGGCTCGCTCACCCGTAACCCCCGTGTAAGCCTCCTCTCCTTCCCGGCCCGGAGATCATGGGCGTACAGGTCCTGATGGAAACCGAGCCCCGCGGTGACCTCGGCCTGTGCGTAGAAAAGGGTCCCGCCGTCCGGGGACCACGCCAGAGATCCGTCGGAAACGAGCCGGCGCACCGCGTCTTTCTCTTCCGTACCGTCCGGATTCGCCACCACGATCGCCTCATGCAGGTGCGGATCCCTCCGGTTCCAGGCGATTTTCTTCCCGTCCGGGGAATGCCTCGGGTTGGTGAGCTGTTCTCCTCGCGCTTGAAGAACACGGCCCGTGGTCCGCGGCGTCCTCTCGATGAGGGCGATCCTTTCCCCCTGTTCCTTCGCGAGTTCCGCGATCATTTCCCGGTATAAGCCCTTGTAGTTCTTCCCCTGAAGGAGCCGCTCGGGAGCCCCGTTGAGAAAATAGGGGAATCGTCCGGAATGGGACTGGTTGAGCCTGCCGATCGCATCCTCCCCGTATCGGGCGGCGATGTATTCCTGGAGCCGATATCCCCACAGGTATGGTAAATGCCCGGCCGGCCAATACGGCAGATCCTCGTTGATCCGGTCGATGGATGGAATGTTCCCGTCGTGCACCGCCATCCGGAATACCATGTCGAAGTACACGCTGCGGCCGCGTCCATGGCCGGTGAAAGCCGTTTCGGCCCAGGTGGCCATCCCTTCGTGCCACCAGTGGGGCAGAAAGTTGTTCGGCGGCGCTGAAGCGATGAAGATCAGAAGGGAGAACAGGTCCCCGACAGGCGCCGGCTTGCCGAAAATCCTGCGCATGACCCCGGCATATCCCCTGGAAGGATCCGAGGTGAGCACATGGGCGTACTCGTGGATGAAGGCGTCTTCCAGCCAGTCGCCGTACTCCCCCAACGAGGAGTCCGGCGCGGGCGGAACGGTATAGATCACCAACGCGTTATACGGGAGCGACCCGGCGAACCCGTTCGCGAAGTCGGAGCTGTCGACCAGAACGACCTGCGTCTTTTCCCGGGGGGACCATCGGAACGCGTCGGACATCCTCTTGTGGACCGTCTCAGCGATCCGCTCCACTTTGGCGGCCACGTTGTCCAACCCTTGGTGGTAATGGATGGAAAAGTGGGTGGTCTCCACCGTCGAGAAATGGAATGCCGGGTTGTACACCGCGCCATCGCCGACCCCGGGAAGGAAGGCGGAGATGAGCAGTACGAACAACGTCATCCAGCGTTTCATAGCTTGCCCCCGATCAACGGCGGAACGGGATAAGGATTCCCCTTTCCCCGGAGGTTCCGGGGGACACGAGGTCGGCTGCGGAGGCCGGTGCCGGGCGTCATCCTTCATGTGTGGCGCAAGATCGTGCGGCGCATCCCGTAGTTCATCGGGCCGAAAAAGATGAGGTGATTGCGCGACCCCAGCAATCGGGTGAAGATGCTCCGCCAGGTGAGGCTTCTCTTCCACGCCCACCGGTACCCGTTCTCCAGCGTCTCGGCGTCCATCAAGCGGGGACGATACACCACGTGGTCGGTGTCGTAGAGGGACCAGTCCTTCTCCACGATCCTCCCCTCCGCCTTCATCTGGTCGTAAAACGGCGTGCCGGGGTAGGGAGTGAGGAGGGAGAAATAGAAGCCCTCGAGCCGGGCCTGATCGACAAAGTCGACCACCTCGGTGAATGTGCTCCGGTCGTCGTGGTCGAACCCGAAGATGAAGTTTCCCGCGAGCCCGATCCCGAAGGAATGGATCTTCCGGACACGGTCGAGGTACTCCGGAGTACGATTCACTCCTTTCCCAACGTCCCGGATATTCTTCTGCGACAAGGTCTCGAACCCGACCGCGAGCCCCATGCAGCCGGAGTCGCGGATCAGCGTGAGGATCTCTTCGTAGTCCGCCACGTTTGTGGACGCCTGGCCGACCCACTTCATGTTGAAGGTCGATACCATCGACAGGAGTTCCTTCGCGTAGGCCCGGTGGCCGACGATGTTGTCGTCCGTGAAGAAGACGATGTCGTGGAACCGGTCCCGCTTTCCTCCCTTGGCCAACCGGCGGATTCCAAGGGATTCGAGCTCTGTCTCCACTTCCGCCACCGGACGATGGCGAAGCTTTCCTCCAAGGACGCTCGTCACCGCGCAGAAGGAGCATCGATGGGGGCAACCCCGCGTGGTCTGCACGAAATATACGTTGATATGGTCGAACCGCCGTGATCGGGGAACCTTGACCAGTTCCCTGCGGGGCAGGGGAAGATTCTCCAGGCAGGGGAACCGGTTCGACCGGTACGTCTCCTTCAAGCGGCCGGCCATGGCGTCGGCCACGATCGTCGGCCACAACGTCTCCGCCTCCCCGATGCAAACGCTGTCGGCGTGCTCCCTGGCCTCATCGGGAAGAACGGTGGGGTGATACCCGCCCAGAATGACCGGGATCCCGCGGCTGCGGAAACCGTCCGCAATTCGGTACGCCCTCGGAGCAAGGGGGGTCATCGCCGTAATACCGACGAGATCGTATCCCCTTCCGTCGGGGATCGCCTCGAACTTCTCGTCGATGATGTCGACCTGCGCCTCCGACGTCGTGTAGGCGGCCAGCGTGGGAAGGCTCAGGTGGGGAAACTTGAAGTAAAAATCCCTTCCCAGCATCGCCTTGTCGACCGGAGAGACCAGCAGGATCCGGAACGGCGTCCGGCGCCCGGATTCCGTCTCCATGGGTGACCGTGCGCTCTCCTCACTGGAAAAGGTTGTCATCGTCCCCATAGTCGGCAAACCGGATTGTCCGGTCAAGACCTTTCCGCCACGATCGAACGATGATCTCCGTCACCTGACCCGGGTACTGCATCTGGAGGTCGTGGATTCCATCATCGATGCGCGCCACTTCCGCGGCGGGAAGACTCTCTCGAAGAAACCGTGCGTTCCGCTCCGCCATCTCGAGGTATTTCGATGCGCCTCCGTACAGGTAGAGGACCGGAACCCGGCATTTCCTCGCCGCCTCCGTGAAATCGATCGTCCCGCGGATGGTCTCATCGATCCGGTGCCATGACACCCGGGAGGCCGTCTTCACGTTGGCGGACAGGATTCCGGCGATTTCCTCCCGATCGATCGGGGACATGGAATCCCAGGCGTTTCCCATCACCGATTTCGCGACCGTTTCGCGAAACAGGTTCGTCCTCATCAGGCCAAGGAGCGCATCGCCGAGAACCGGCCACCCGAGGACACCGCTCATCCCGCGATACCGAAGGACGTCGGGCACGACGAACGCCCCTCCCTCGATGCAAACCACCGCCTCCACGAGATCGGGGTACCGGGCCGCCACATTCAAGGCGATCATGCCGCCGTAGGAGACACCGATCACCCGCACCTTCCGGAAACCGAGATCCCGAATCAACCCGGAGACGATATCCGCCTGCTCCTCCACCGTGTATCGGAACCCCTCCTCGGGTTTGTCGGAGTCCCCGACGCCGAGATAGTCGAGCGCGAGGACTCTGTAGCTCCCCGAAAGATGTGGGATCATCCGGTCCCATACGCGATACGTGCAGAACGCTCCCGGGATCAGGAGCACCGGCGCGCCGCTCCCCGCTTCCACGTAATGCACCGTGTGGACATCGACGACGATGAACCGGTCGACCCCCATTCGCGGCGGAGAATAAACGCGACGGCCGTCGCTTTTCACCGGGTAGCCGCATCCCTGGCACTGGCAAACGATGAGCGCCAGGATCAGTATCCGCCCCACGATTTCCAACGATCTCACCATGATCATCTATCCGAGCATCGCCTCCCGCAACTCCCGGTCGTACAACGCGGGAATCAGGCTGGATACCCTCCCCACCACGGGCCACGGATCCGTTGTCGACAGCAGATCGTCAGGGATGGAAAAATCGAGGAAGCCGGGACGGAGATGAAACCGCTCCGGATTGCTGATGAAATGCATCAACTCCCCATGGATCACGGAGCGACTTCGCACCCCCACACGGTACTCCTGCTGAATGGGAACGTCGCCTTCCATCGCCATTCGGCACAACAGGTGCGGAAAATCCACACCCGACACGATCGCGTGGTGCAGTGAACCCCAGAACCGGGGATTCACCTCGAGGAGTTTCCGCTGTCCGTCCCTTGGATCCACCTTGAACTCCGCCATCGCGACACCGACCCAGCCGAGCGCGGAGAGGAGCCGCTCCGTCGTCCGGCAGAGCGCCTCGTCCCTTACGCTCTCCCGCAGCGTGCTGGGGCCACCGCTCACGGGGTATTCCCGGAGGCGCCGGTAGGCGAACGTGGCGCGCGGCTCGGAGGAGAAGTTCATCAGCACGCCCACACCTAACGCGTCTCCTCCCGGGGGAAGGCACTCCTGAAGGATCGGCATCGGGTGCACGGCGTGCACCTTGGGGTACGTTGCCCGGAGCTGCGAGGCGTTCTCCACCCGTACGATTCCCCGTCCGCCGGAAGAAAGCCTGGGTTTGATCAACAGGGGGTAGGGGAGACGGTCCGCCAGTGGCGAGGCTTCCCCGGGCCCACCGGGACGGAATGTCAAGGGACATTGCACGCCGTGCGACATGGCGAACGATGCAAGCTCCCCCTTATCCTGCACCCGGATCGCGATCTCCGCCGGGGCGAAAGGGAAACGCGCCAGCCCCTCGAAGCGATGACGGTTCCTCGCGATCAGAACCTGTGTGCCGAACTCCATCGCGAGGACCACATCGTACCTCCCGATGCGCAGCTCCTCCTCGAGCGCATCGAGAAAGGCCTCCGGAAACGATGCGGCTGACGGGCACAGGAAACGCCGCGAGCAGTACTTCGAAAAAAGCGCCGGGGCGAACCGGGTCCTCTCCCCCACCGCGACCCGGTAACCACGCTTCCCCAGGGACCGGACCGCGGCCACCGACTTGTTCCACAACCCGTCGAGAACAAGGACATGCGGCATCGAGGGTTGCAAGATCAAATCCCCGCGGGCCGACGGTGCGAACCGGCTTCTCCGCTCCGTTCCGCCATCGCCCGTTCGGTGAGTCGTTTGATGGACTGGCGGAAACCGTAATTCATCGGAAGCCAGAAGTTCATCTTCGAGGTCGACCCAATAAAGCGTCGCGCGATCGCCGGGATCGTATAAACGGCGTTCTGCAGCCGGAAATACCCATCGAAAAGTTCATCCGGAGTCATACCGACCGGCCGGTAGACCACATAATTCGTATTGTATTTCGACCAGTCCCGATCGATGATTCTCCCTTCCCCCTGGAGGCGGGAGAACATGCGCGTCCCGGGATACGGCGTGAGGATCGAAAAATACGGGCTCTCCAGCTTCGTCTTCTGAACAAAGTCGTAGGTCCGGTTGAACACCCCGGCGTCGTCCCCGTCCAGTCCAAAAACGAACGCTCCACTGACCCCGAGGCCGTGATCATGGATCTTGTTGATGACGTCGATATAGTTTTCAGGCCTGTTGAACCCTTTCCGGACGTTGGCCAATTTCTCCTTGGACAAGGTCTCGAAACCGATGAGCAGCCCCATGCACCCGCTCTTCCGGCACAGGTCCAGCAGTTCATCATCACCGGCGATGGTCGTCGATGCCTGCCCAAGCCATTTCAGACGGTACGGGATCATCCTGGTGAGCAGCTCCCTGGCGTGCGCCCGGTTCCCGACGATGTTGTCGTCAACGAAAAAGACGACGTTTTTCAGGATGAAACGTCCCTCGAACGGTCTCAGGGAGCGGACCTCCCGCTCCACGTCTTCCACCGGTCGGGTCCTGTACCGCCCTCCGAAGTAGTTGGTGACGGAGCAGAAATCGCACCCGTGGGGACAGCCGCGGCTGGTTTCGACACAGTGCATCGGAAGGTATCTCTTCCCGTCGTACAGGGACCAGTCGGCATCCCGCATCCCGGCAAGCCCGGGGAACGCCTTTTGCCGGTAGATCGCCTTCATCGTCCCTTGAAGGAAGTCGGAAAGAAGTACATGCCATTGGCTCTCCGCCTCCCCGACCACAACGGCGTCACAGTGAGGAAGCGCCTCCTCGGGCAGCATGCTGGCGTGGATCCCCCCCATGACCACCTTGACGCCCCGGGCCCGGAAGGCGTCGGCGATCCCGTACGCCCTGTCGGCCGCGGGAGTCATCGCGGTGATCCCGACGAGATCCACTGGCTGGTCGAGGTCGAGGGGCTCGACTTTCTCGTCCACGATCCGGACGGACCACTCTTCCGGCGTGGCCGCCGCAACCTTCAGCAACCCCAGCGTCGGCATACGAAAATAGAAGTCGGCGCCCAGGAGGCTCCTGGAGGTCAGCGGTGAGATCAGCAGCAGTCTCTTCACACCGCCTCCCGGATCGAGGGTTCCCGTGCCAGGAGCTTCCGGTACAACTTGAAGTAGATGATCGACCCGACCTGGCGAAACGCCGAGTCCAGCACGCCCCGCTCCCCGAGGCACACCCGACAGTACGGGTGGACGACCCGGAAACGACGGAACCCACGGGCAATCCGCTGGACCTCCGGAAGAGAGAGAAACCCGGTCATGGACGTTTCCGAAATGTTCGCCGGCGAGGTCTTCCCGTCATAGTCCGTGCAGCAGATCACCCAGTCCCCATTCCAGAGAATGCCGAAATTTTCGGCGAGACCGGGGCAATATCCGATCCGCGCCGGAACGATCGGCAATCCGAAATGCTCCGCCCAGTTCCCGAGAACCCGCACGCGAAACCGAACCTTCTCCGTGAGGGGGAAGACGTTCTCCTTGAGAACCCCGGCTTTCCTCGTCCCGGCGAGGATTCGAGGAAGTTCGCGTTCGACCGAAGTTCCACATGCGATCTCCCTCGCCCATCGTTCGAGGTGCCCCCGAAGTTCCCGGGCCGACTCCGGGAAGTTCGACGTCGGCGGATCGGGAGCGAGAAACCGCTGCAGCGGATTGGTGAGGAAAACGACGGTGACGTTCATTCCCCCGCAGCCCGTGAGAAAGGGGCGGACCGCGCCGACGATCCTCCCCTTGTATTCGTCGAACGACAGGATCCGGTTCCCGCGCGACCCGAACCGATCCGCATCCGGAGTCTGAAGCGAGACGGTCAGGTGGGCCAGCCCCGCCTCCTCCAGTTCCCGGGCAGCCTCCTCCGAAAGAAGGCTGCCGTTCGTCGTCACCCAAGGCTCCAATCCGTGCCGCCGGGCGAGCCGCACCGCCGCCGGAAGGCGGGGATACAGCATCGGCTCACCCATCACGTGGAAGTGGACCTGGCGCGCCACGCCTTCCGCCTGGGATAAAATATCTTCGAGGAGCGCAAAATCCATGGAGCCGCGCGCACGTTGCATCCTGCCGTCGGGACAGAACTCGCACGAAAAATTGCACCGGTTGGTCAATTCCACGTGAAGCCGCCCCACCGGCAGACGAATCCCCCCGAGGACTCCGACCTTAAGGCCCATCGATCCGATCCTTTTCAGGGCGGCCCGCTTCCGTCACACGGACGTTCCGCCCAAACTTCAACGTGAACGTGTCCGGAGGGAACGCCGGATTGATGGCCACCCCGGAGAATGTCGTCTCCGTAAGATCTCCCCTGGTTCCCTGCACCAGGATATGTTGCGGCAATCCACCCGCCGCATCCTGCACGATCCGGATCGATGCGATCGAACGGGAGAGCATCTTCGAGCGAGGGATCAACCGGAGAATAACCTGGCCGTCTTCCCTGAAGAGGTCAACGAGGAACCGTCGTTCCAGTTCGGGGAGAGAGAGGAAGATCCCCGATGAGAGAAAATCCATCGCGGTGCGCGAAGCGATATCGTCCCGAACATCCCTTCGCTCTGCCTCTCTCCTCGACGGGTAATACGTGGTGATCGTGCCGTTGTCCACCACCACGACCATGGCCTCGGGCTTCTCCACTTCCCATCGCAACGCTCCCGGTTTCCGGAACGACAACTTCCCCTTGCTGACGGCCTCCTCCTTCAGAAGAGAGTGACGCTTTCTCTGTGTGACAAAAGCGCTCAGGCCGTTGATTCCCTTTTGCCTCGCCCGGGTCTCCTCGAACCATCGGGTCCTCTCCGTCGAGGACATCACTTTTCCCGACGGAACAGGATCATCGGCAAAGACCGGCAGGGGAACGAGGAGGAGAGCAAGAATCGCGGCTGGAAGGACCCGTTCGTGGATTTTCTCTCCGACCCTCCGGAGTCGGCGGACCCTATCGAGTGCCAATCGGTCTCTCGGCGCGATTTCGATGGACGGGACCCGAGTTGTAGGTACAGAACGGGTAGATCCTTCCGTCCGGGGCCGAATAATGGACACCGCAGCGCGACACCCGCTCCAAGTCGTAGTTGTAGGCGTCCATGAAATGCATCCCGAGGACGTAGAAGGTCTTGTAAGTGTATCCCTCGTATTTTCCGTCCCAGCTGTATTTCTTGTCGGCGAAACCATCGAGGGTCTTGAGGAAGCGAAGAAAGGTCAAGCCCTCCGGAGCGTCCTCCTCCCGGAAAAACCGATGACAAGCCTGGAGCGCGCGGATCTTCGACAGCGCCTTGACCCTGCTTTTCGCGGCGGACCCCGCCAAACGGTCGACCTCCCGGAGAAGTCCCTGAAGATCAAGGAACCTCGTGATCGGGACGGCTTCGCGATTCCGGTCGACGAACAGCAGTGCCATCAATCCGCAGTGCGGGTGGCACGCGTGATTCACCGGCACGCTCCCGGTCACCGTCCCCGCGTACCGAACCAGCGGTACAGCGGAGTTCAGCGGGAACCAGTCTTCCAGGGGGCGGGTGAATCCCGTCTGGCGACTGAATTCCCGGGAAAGATCCGACAGCGTGAAACGCAGCTTCTCCCGTTCCGGTTCCGGATACCTGCCAGTGAACGTGATCGGCTGGTAGGAGATCCCCGACAGCACATCGAGGTGCTCGAAGGCCAGGCGGCAGAGATCTCCTATCTGGTGATCGTTCACCCCCTTCACGATCGTCGGAACGAAGATGATGCGCAAGCCGGCCTTTCGCGCCGATTCGATGACCTGAAGTTTACTGTTCAGCAAGGATTTCCCGCGGATCTTCACAAACACGTCGTCCGTCGTCCCGTCCATCTGCAGGTACAGGTACTGAAGCCCGGCTTCCCGCGACCGTCTCGCGAATTCGGGATCGGCGAACCGGATGCCGTTCGTGGCGGCCTGGATGTGGGAAAATCCCATTTTTCGCGCTTCGGCGACGATCTCGAAAAACCTTGGGTGCAGGGTCGGTTCACCCCCCGTAAACTGTACGGCAAACGCCGGCGCGGGACGCTGACCGCGGATTCGGCGGAGCATCTCAACGGCCTGTTCGAAGGAAAGTTCATGTCGGTTCCAGTTGGCGTCCGAGAAGCAAACCAGACAGGAGAGGTTGCAGCGGGAGGTCAAGTCGATGTTGGCAAGGGAAGTGTGCGTGCCGTGCATCGCGCAGATGCCGCAACGGTCGGGGCACTCCGTTCCGATCCCGACGGCGGGGTTCGCGAATCCCTCTCCATCCCCGAAATACCATTGTTCCATCCTGAGGTACACCTTCACATCCGAGAAGATGACTTCGGTGAACGCGCCGTGATCGGGACAACGTTTCCGCATCATCACCCGACCGTTCTGTTCGAATATTTCGGCGGAGATCGTGCGGAGACAATCCGGGCACAGGGAGCGCGTCTCCTTGGGAAGGGTGGTTCGCACCGGAATGATTTTCTCCCCCCCGAGCGTGGTCCGTGAATCTTCTGCCCCGAAAGATGTGATATTCGATGAGGATCGTATCAACGGCGCCATTCGATCGACTTCTCCTCTCCGCCGAAAGACATCATTGAGTGGCGAAATTATACCATTGGCCCGGATAGTTCCGGATCATCCGTTCGAGGGACTCGCTCACGCGCAGGGCGTACGGCTCATCGTCGACCCCCTCGACGACAAAGGGCGGATCGACAAGCCCGCGGTACATGTTTCCATCGCGGACGACGAACGCCGGAACGACAGGGGCGCCCGTCACCCGGCTCAAGAAAAACGGGCCGCGCGGAAAGAGGCGGTCCACCCCGAAGAATTTCGCCGACACGCCATCGCCTCCCCCCCACCGATCGACGAGCATGGCCACCATCTCGCCCCTTCGCAGCGCGGCCACGATCTCCAGCGATGAAAAAGGGGAACCATCGAGGATGATCGTTCGGATATTATGGCGCTGCCGGTACATTCCGCGGATCGCGTCGATCCGGGCGCTCCCCTCGGGGAGCGTGACGACGTTGATCTTTACGCCGTTCCGCCCGAAAAACACACTCCCAAGTTCCCAGTTTCCGATGTGCCCGGTAACGAGGATGACACCTCGTCCCTTCCGGATGGACTCTTCCAGGGGGTGCAGGCCTTGGACGGCGGGAAGCACGCGACCCAGCGCTTCTTCGGTGAGCGTGTGGAACCGACCGTAATCCACCAGGTAGCGGGCAAAGTTCCGGAAGGTTCGCTTCAGGACGTCCTCGATATCCCGTTCGGGAAAGTGAGGAAAGGCCGATCGAAGATTCACCCGCAGATTCCGGACCGGTTCCGCCCCGGCCCGACGCGTGACGTCCGCGAGGAGATCCGCGATGACGTAGAGGACCGGTCGCGGAACCCACTTCGCAAGGGAAAAACCGACCCTGTAAACCGAGGGGCGGGCAAGGCTGTGGCGATAGGTACGCCGGGAGGCGTCGCGCGCGCCGGCACCCCCGTCGTTTCCGTCATCATTCTTCATCCTTAAAAAGTACCACGGAATCCATCCGGCAAGAACAGTTCATACCCGTCTTCCGTGTCGGCGGTGATAGGATTTCAGGATGTTCCGCGATCCCCGATTTCTGGCGCTTCTTCCCGCGCTCCTTTGTCCGCCAGTATTTCCCGGTTGCGCCCAGAAGCTGCCGATCGACGAGGGGAGGATGGTGATCGCGCTGCCGGGAGCCCCCGTGAACGTCGACCCGCGGGTCGCGACCGACGCCTACGGCGAGCAGATCCTCCAGATGACGCACGCCTCCCTCGTCGGCCGCGACGCCGCAGGGAAGCCCGTCCCCGATCTCGCGCAACGGTGGGAGTCGCCCGATCCCCTGACG
>Ga0172373_10002024_pt1 | contig 31767 bp, 21 predicted proteins | sample Lak10m_2_FD_114546 | JGI IMG/M metagenome (GOLD analysis project Ga0172373, IMG submission 114546) | Freshwater microbial communities from Kabuno Bay, South-Kivu, Congo - kab_092012_10m | ecosystem: Environmental > Aquatic > Freshwater > Lake | place: Democratic Republic of the Congo...
CTGGCTGGATGGTAGAATCGTCACAATCCGAAGAGTCCCCAGAAACCGCAACCACTGTGCCGTTGCCGGGGACAGTCCCCGCAGTTGCAGACACCGGGGAAATAAGGTGGGGCGGTGGACGGCAAACAGGGCTCATTTCGGCTCTTAGGTGCATGGCACCTTGACTGAAAATCCCAGAGAATTTATTGGCATCCGCATCATTTGGTGTGACACCGGGGACAGTCCCCGCGGGCACGGCGGCAGGCGTGCAACAGCGGCGGTTGGCTGGACGGTAGAATCGTCACAATCCGAAGAGTCCCCAGAAAACGCAACCACTGTGCCGTTGTCGGGGACAGTCCCCGCAGTCGCTGTCACAGTGGCAATGAGGTGGACCGTGGCCGGCAAAAAGGCGTCCTTTACGGCCCTAAGGTGCATGGCACTTGCAGCGAGGGTTCGAGTGAGAGAGTAGAAAGTGGAGAGGAGACCGCAGGAGCATGGAGAAAGTCGAGAGTCTCCTCTCTCCTTTCTCAATTCTCCTGCTCCATTTTTTGACGGCAGGTGCCGTCAAAAAATGGATGTCAATCCCCCGGTAACGGTGCGTGCCAACGCGGCCAGAACTGCATCAGGATCGCACCGGGGACGTTACCGGCCGATTGACATCGACGGCACGCCACACGGTGTTTTTGTGACGTAATCCAGCCGCGGCTGGTCAACTGGCAGGCAGCACTGAAAACATCCCAATTCGCCCGAATTCACACCGTTTCACCATCCCAGCCTCGCCCTCCCATGACGCACCTGCCTTTTTCGCCGAAATTCGCAAGGTTGTTGATTGCAGACCTCAATCGACACCCTCGCAGGCGTCAAAAAACCTTCCCACGCAGGTACTGCAAACCGTAAACTTCGGCGTGTTCACAAACCGGCTGCTTGATCTGTCGGCTACGAGCCCGTATTCAAAGAGAATCTCAAATGGTACACATACGGTACCGTCGCACGCTGCTTCTGCTCGCTGCGGTCTGCCTGCTTACCAGTCAGACCGGCTGTGCAAAGTTTCTGCATAACCTGAAGCCACATCGTCTGCGAATGCTGAACTACAACAGCTCCGCTTCAAGCCGTGATGACGTCTATTTCAGCGTGTCTGATCCGCTGGTGCCGATTCCTCAGTCGCCTGAAGGGACCGCCGTAACAGGTGTGCCCTCCCGATGACTCCGCCACTCAGCGTCGCCTGCGACAGCGAAGCTGATACCCAACGACTCGCCGAGGCCCTCGCTGCTCAGCTGTCGCCCGGACTCACGATCGCACTCGATGGCGAATTGGGAGCTGGAAAAACGCACTTTGCCCGCGCTCTCTGCAGAGCGCTGGGGATTGACGATGAGCAGGTGAGCAGCCCCACGTTTGTGCTGCTGCAGCTGTACACCGACGGCCGCATTCCTGTGGCACACTTCGATACCTGGCGACTCGGTGGATCCGATGAATTCCTCGCCATCGGCAGTGAAGAATACCTTCACTGCTCCGAGTGGTTGTGCCTGATCGAGTGGGCCTGCCGGGTGAGCGAATGCCTGCCGGACGATCACCTGCAGATCACGATCCAGCACACCGGTCCGGAATCCCGACACTTCGCCCTCACCGCTACCGGTCCCCGGGCCGAACAAGTTCTGACGGCTCTGACGGTCGCTGTCGATCGGGCGAACAACACGCGTTGACAACACTCACTTGTTTCATCGCCGACGTGAGATAAGGACGATACCGCTGCGCGCGATACCCGCCGGAAAACTCACGCAGACTGTTCCGCTTCCAGCTTCATCAATCCCGTCAACGTTTCTTCCGTGCCGGCGACGGCACGTATTGGCCAGGGCAGTCGAGCGGCCAGCTTTCGGTGGAGCGCCGGGAAGGACTGAACCAATCCTCCGGAAACGGCAACCTGCTCCCACGCGGCCGCTGGAGAGAGACGGGCTGCACACCGCGCCGCTGACTCTGCCATAAAGTCAAAGGCGGCCTGAAACAGCCGACCGACGGTGAGATTTTCCGTGGTAATTCCAGACAGACTCCCCTCATTACCAAGAGCCCCTGCAAAGAAGCTCAGGTCGCAGCGGAGTCCTCCCGAGTCGCCGGTCGCTTCACAGGCGTTGCTGATCAGCTGCCATGAATCGGCTATCGAGAGCCCCGCGGTTCGCGACAGCTCTGTCAGCAGTGATTCCAGGACCGTCAGCGATCTGCCAGCCGGAATGTGCGTGATTGTGTTAAGAAACTGCCCATTGAACCAGCAGCGAGTCTGGCAGTCTGCAGGCTCGAACACTGCCGTGATGCGGCTGACCTGCGCACCTGTTGACATGTTCACGGAGAGTTCATTTGGTTGCAGCTCGATGCCTCGAAGTGCCGCCTGCTGGTCTCCAATCGACGCATAGCACTCCAGCACTCGCCCATTCCAGTGCAGCGCGCCGACGGGAACAGCATCTTCGGCGAAGTCCGGCCAGTTCAGGCCGTCCAGCCCCAGCAGGGCAAGAGCTTCGAAGTGCCAGTTCCCGGTTCGCAGGTTCAGCATACCCAGGCCCTGAGTGCGGTGCATTCGTGGCCGAGTGGAACACAGAGAGGCAGTTACAAAATCGCCAATTGTTACTGGTGCAGCATTTGCGGGCAGACCATCTTTCAGGGCAAGCCATCGCAGCAGTGCCGTGGCAGTGCCCGGCTTCAGTTCTCGCCCCAGTTCACAGAACATGTTTTCTGTTAATACACCCCGAATATGCTCCAGCATCGAGCCTTCTTGGGCGGCGTCAGTGTGCGACAGACCCGCGAATGGCTGCAGCGTTCTTTGGTCTCGCCACGACAGGTAATTCGTCAGCGCCTCGCCAGTGCTGCTGCTCACCAGCAGAATACCGCCCATCTGGCTGCAGAAACGAATGCGCTCGGCTTCCGGGCAACACCGCAGCAGCTCCGTCAGCACCTCGCGGACCCCTGTCAGAATTGCAGCAGGACTGACTTCAAACCAGCCGACGGGCAAGCCTTGCAGCGGCTCAGGAAACGGGACCTTCGCAGTCGCCTCGATCGTTCCAGTCACCGCATTCAGCACTGCGCCCTTGATCGATGAACTGCCGATATCGACTCCAATGCAGCGCATTCGTTCGCCCGCCATTCACAGTTGTCCATGCTTTACGTCATCTTCAGTCCCGCAACCCCGCGGGCAGAGCGACCCCCGACAACTCACTCGCTTCCCGAAGCTTTGCTCGCACATCCTCAGGGAGCGGGATACCACGTTCTCTCGCCAGCCGCAGATTCTCCATCTCTCGCTGCCCCGGCAACAGGACCCCATGACTGCCGGCCGCGGGACTGGCAGTTTGCAGTTGAGCCCGCAGTCGCCCAATCCGCTCAGACCACTCCGTGGCATCCGTAAGTGCCGCAACGTCATAAACGGTCATCGAAGCATTATGCCAGGACGGTCGCTCCGGCGGATCGAAAATCCAGCTGCCGACGTCCCACGTCATCCGCCCACCTGGGAGTGCGGCTGACATGACTTCGCACCAGAGTCCCAGCCCATAGCCTTTGTGCCCAGCCATCGGTGCCAGCGCGGCGGAATGGGGGTAGAGTGAACCATCAGTTGTGGGGTGACCGTCCGGTCCGATCAACCATGTGGATGGGATCGATTCGCCCCGCTGGAGCGCTGCATACACCTTTCCACCCGCAACTGCCGCTGTGGCGATGTCAAGGAAAATCGGATCCGAATCCGTTGGGATCGCGAATGCCAGCGGATTGCTCCCCAACACGGCTCCTCGGGATCCAGGTGCTGCAACACTGGGAATGTCGTTGCCGGTGACCAGCGCAGCACAGCCAGCCGCAGCAGCCTGCAAGGCATACTGACCAGCAGCGCCGATGTGCCCGGTATTGCGAATCGCCACCCACGCCACGCCGCACTGCCGAGCTTTGTGAATTGCCAGATCCATTGCCTGCGAGCAGCCGACCTGACCCAGACACGAATCTCCATCCATCACCGCCCAGGCCGGTCCCTCTCGTTCAATCCGCGGAACTGCAGTCGCCCGATATCCACCGCCTCGCAGTTTTTTCAGGTAGCCTGCCAGCAGTTTTGTGCCGTGAGTATAGACGCCGCAGGCGTCTGTTCCCGCAAGTGCTGCTGCTGCGGTCGCTGCGTTCTCCCGCGGCATACCCGCCCACAACAGACAGTCACCGGCAAACATTTCCAAGGCATCAATCGCTGTCGTCGCCACCCGACTGCTCCCAACTCTGCTGATGATTACATCCCCGTGCCGGTTCCGCCGCCTGAACCGCTGCCTGAACCTGAACCGCTGCCAGAGCCGAAGCCTCCACCCATACCCGCAGAACCGCCGGCCGCTCCCGTTGCCTGTCCCTGTCCGCCTCCGGATCCCGACAAACTCCCCAATCGCGGAGTTGGCATGGAGCTGCGGTAAAGGCTGCTGATGACTTCCACTTCGGCCGCCGGACGACCGATTTCACGGCACTCCCGCATCGCCAGCGGTATTTCGCGGTCTCCAGTCGAACGTTTGGCAATCGCTTCACGAGCAGATTCCATGCGCTTTTGATCAGACCCAGTACTGAAAGTTGACTGGACCCAGACTGCCCGCCGCTCCAGCGGAACATCCCGCAGAATGTATTCGAGGTGGAGCTCGCCTGCCTTTGTCAAAGTATTGGCATCATCGAAATGCCGGTTGTACAGCGTCGTTTCCTCCTGCCACCCCAGACCCGTCTGAACGTCCATCACACGCCACGCGGCCTCGCGGTCCTGACACGTGTAGGGCAGGGGCCAGTAATGCTGGGAGTAGAACGTGTGCGAGAACTGCTGCGGGGGGGCGTCAGAACGTGGCTTCGCGGGCCAGATTTTTCCCTTGTACCACTTTCGACGCACGCCCGGAGGATGCTCTCCCTGCTCCGCCCACCACCCTTCCGAACCGGGCGCATAGCGACTGCGCTCGTCGTGGTCACTCCCCAAAAAACCCGTCGAACAACCGCTCGCGAACAATGTCGAAATCATCAATCCAGCTGCGAAATGTTTTTGCATGAATCTCCACCGCCCCTTCCAGTCGCTGCCGAGCTCGCAACCCACACGCGCGAGGCCATCCACTGAATCTCCGACGGCAATCGCTCGCAGCGCACGCGGACCACACGCCTGTCAGACTCTCTCTTCGGCGTTCCCCACGGCGACTCTCTCTGTCATTCCCACCTCTCAAAGCCGCTCCTGACGTTCCAGACAGAATGCAGCGTATATCTCGCAAAACTGCAAAAAGTCCCCTGTTTAACCCAGCTCATCCGGGTTGCCTGAAGTCCACGCCTTCATGGCAAAAAAAAACGGCGACCGCAGGAGGTTTTCCCGCGGACGCCGTTGAAATTCTGCCGGACTATCCAAACTCAGAAGATATCGAGGATGAAGTGGTGGCCGCTGTGATACGGCTTTTCTGAGGGATAGAAGTTGTACCACGATCGGTTGTAGACCGGAATCCTCATCGACGGCTCGTAACGATAATACATGTGGTCATACTGCTGCGGCCGCTGAAAATTCTGCGGATAGTAGATGTATGGGTAATAGTAGAATCGCTGCCAGTCTGAAGGCTGGCCTGGAGGCCCCGCCATGGCTCGCACGCCGGTTCCCGCCCACGCAGAAACCAGCAACGCCAACACTGCCAAACGCCTGAACATCCCTGCCGTCCTCCCTTTGAAACAAGGTGGATTCGACGAGCTCGGCAGGCGGGCTGACCTGCAGACAACCGTCGTTGCCTCAATCGCCCCCGGAAACAACAGCCAGTTCCGCGTTGCCGAGTCTCGTCTGAATGTATCTGTGATTCCCACAGGAGCAAGGAGGGCAGTTCTGCCCCTCCGAGGGAACCCCTTCTGAGCCTATCATCGGCAGCCCGCTTCCCCGAAAATCAATCCAAACCGCAGATTCGTCAAATTCCGAACCTGCCGATCGTCAGACTTCCTCGAAGTCGTCGTAGCGGCAAATGTAACCCGGCTGAGTCGCCCTGACCTGCTCTTCCTCGAACGCAACCAGCACTGCCTTTTCAAGCCGCTCACGGCAAGCACTGTTGATCGGATGGGCGATGTCTGCGAAGAGCCTGGGACGCTGGTCAGACACTGGCTGTGCCGGCTGGGGAGCTCCGCAGTGCGAGCAAAACCGAGCTTTTTGTTCGTTTTTTCCGTGACAACGCGGGCACTTTTCCATGATCTTGCGGCTGGGCATCGCTACAAAATTCCCTCGCTGACCCGCAATGATCTTCAAATCCCGCACCACAAACTCGCCGTCCAGCGTGATTGAGCAGAACGCTCGCAGACGATCCTCGGGGTCGCTGGCCAGCTTGATTCGAACTTCTGTAATTTCCACAGCCGGCTCACTTTCACCGTCAATGTCTGCAAACGCACCGAAGCACTCCCAATTGTGCACTCTAATCCCAGGTTCCAACAGCCGGAAAACGCGGAGAAACCACAACTTTAGGGGAAATGCGGACTAGGGGTGTACAAAAGTATACTTTTCGGGGTCTGCCTTTCACAGTGCAGCGGAGTCGATCGGCAGTCAGTGTTTCAGGGATACCCTGATTCCGACGATTTTGGTGACTCACAGCTCTCCGTCAGATTTGACTTCCACACGTCGAAGACTACGCTCCGCAGCGATTGGTTGCACCAAAATTTTCCGGCCGACTGCCATCGGCCGCCACCCCACAGGAGACACCGAATGGCACGTCCCGTCACATTGTTCACAGGTCAGTGGGCTGACCTGCCGCTTGAGGTCCTCTGCGAAAAAGCCAGAAAGTTTGGCTATGATGGCCTTGAACTGGCCTGCTGGGGAGATCATTTCGAAGTTGACAAGGCGCTGTCAGACGACTCTTACTGTGCCCGGAAACGCGAATTGCTCGACAAGCACGGCCTCAAACTTTTCGCGATTTCCAGCCATCTTGTTGGTCAGGCAGTGCTGGACAACATCGATGGTCGGCACAAAAGCATCCTGCCGGACTACGTTTGGGGAGACGGAGATCCTGCTGGTGTGAATCAGCGGGCCGCGGAAGAAATGAAGAATACGGCCCGAGCCGCCCAGAAACTCGACGTCAGCGTAGTGAACGGTTTCACAGGCTCATCCATCTGGCATTTGCTCTACGATTTTCCGCCGACTCCCAAGTCCATGATCGAGCGTGGATTCCAACTGCTTGCGGAGCGCTGGAATCCGATCCTGGATGTATTTGAAGACTGCGGGGTCAAGTTCGCTCTTGAAGTCCATCCCACCGAAATCGCCTTCGACATCTATTCGGCTGAACGTGCCCTGCAGGCGCTCAATCGCCGCCGTGAATTCGGCTTTAATTTCGACCCCAGCCATCTGATCTGGCAGGGAGTTGACCCTGTGGAATTCATTCGCGCGTTCCCGGACAGAATTTATCATGTCCACATGAAGGACGCTTCGGTCACGTTGAATGGTCGTTCGGGGATCCTCAGCAGCCATCTTTCATTCGGCGATCCGCGTCGAGGCTGGGACTTCCGAAGTGTCGGCCGCGGAGGGGTGCGTTTTGAAGAGATAATTCGGGCACTGAACGCCGCAAAATACTCCGGACCGCTCTCCGTTGAGTGGGAGGACAGTGGTATGGATCGTGAACACGGCGCTGCCGAGGCCGCCCAGTTCTGCAAGAACGTTGATTTCCAGCCGTCGGGTCGAGCATTCGACGCTGCGTTCGCAGAATAGTGTTACGAATCCTCAGTTGCGACTCCGCCCCGGGGCTGCCCCGGCACCCGAGGGCGGTTTCGTTCAGCCTCCGCGGAACAGCCCTCGATGCCGGACAGTTTACCCGTCGAACAGATCCTCCCTGATCTGCTCAACGCTCTGGGTTCTCACGGTTGTGCCGTTCTCAAAGCTCCGCCTGGCGCGGGCAAGACCACCCGCGTCCCCCCAACGATTCTCGACTCAGATCCTTCTTTCACGCAGCAGATCGTGATGCTGGAGCCGCGTCGGATTGCTGCCCGGACAGCTGCTGCCCGCATGGCTGCCGAGCGACACGAGCGTCCTGGCCTGACGATTGGATATCGCGTTCGCTTTGACGAAGCGGTCTCTGAGCACACCCGCATTCTGGTGGTCACCGAGGGCGTTCTGCTGCGCCGACTTCAGGACGACCCCTTTCTTGAAAATATCGGCGTCCTCATCTTCGATGAATTCCATGAACGACGGCTGGACAGCGACCTCGCGCTGGCAATGGCTCGACGAGTCCGCCAGACCGTTCGTCCTGACCTGAAGATTGTGGTCATGTCCGCCACGATGGCGCCTGAGCCCATTGCCGCATTTCTGGATCACTGTCCGATCATTCACAGCGAAGGCCGTCAATATCCCGTTGCCTTGAGATACCTTCCTCGACCTGACCGCCGGTCGCTCCCGGAACTCACTGCTGACGGTGTCGAGACCGCTTTGCGGGATTCCTCCGGACATGTTCTGGCCTTTCTGCCTGGCCTGGCCGAAATTCACCGCACCCGCGATCGACTCGAAGCGGCAGCCCGGCGCCAGAATCTGCTCCTGCTTCCGCTTTACGGTGATCTGCCCTCGAATGAACAGGACCGCGTCCTTGCACCGACTGAGCAGCGAAAGGTGGTTCTCGCCACCAACGTCGCCGAGACCTCCATCACGATCGATGGTGTGGAAACCGTCGTGGATACCGGTGTTGCCCGGCAGATGCAGTTTGACCCTGCCGCCGGTCTTGACCGCCTGCAGCTGATTCCCATTTCAAAAGCATCTGCAGACCAGCGTGCGGGCCGTGCCGGTCGCACTGGCCCTGGTATCTGCCTCAGACTCTGGGACGAAACGACTCACCGCAGTCGCCTGGCGGTGGATCAGCCTGAGATTCTTCGAGTGGATCTTTCTGCTGCGATTCTGCGACTGAAGGCATGGGGGGAAGCTGATGTGGCTGCTTTTCCCTGGTTTGAAGCCCCGTCGCCCGAAGCCATCGAACATGCTCTCCGACTCCTGCATCTTCTCGGCGCCCTGCACCAAAACTCAATTACTGACATCGGCCGGAGCATTGTTCGCTTCCCCACATCCCCGCGAATCGCCCGGCTGCTGCTTGAAGCTGCCGCTTCAGGCGCCGCTCCCCGAGCCTGCCTGCTCGCTGCATTGCTTGCCGAACGGGATCCATTTCTCCGTTCACCCGAAAACCGCGGTGGACCGTCAAAACAACCCATCCACACCCGTTCGCTCCAGAACTCACGCAGCGACGTCCTCGATCGCCTCCATGCCGTCGAACGCTGGCTGGAACATGGCCAGGCACATTCAGATTTTGGCGAGATTCACCGCGGCGCCGCCCACAGCCTCACACAGGCAGCCAGGCAGTTTCACAGTATTCTCCGCGAGGAAGTATCGCTGCAGAACCATGATGCATCTGACGAAATCCTTCTGAAAGCCCTCACGGCCGGCTTCCCGGACCGCGTTGCCAAACGCCGGGAGTCCGGGAGTGATCGGGGGCTGATGGTGGGGGGCCGCGGAGTCCGCCTGAGCCCCCGTTCGTCCGTCCGCAGTGCCCCCCTGTTTCTTTGCGTCGATATTGATAACGCGGGTACCGATGCGGAAGTCCGCCAGGCTTCCGAAGTCCTTCGCTCATGGCTTCCGCAGGAACTCATCAGTGAATCCGACGAGCTCTTCTTTCACCCCTCACAAAAACTTGTTGTGGCCCGTCGCAGGCTCGCCTTCGATGACCTCATCCTTGAAGAGACGCCCGTCCCTGTCGCTTCTCCGAATGTCGCCGCAGAGGTGCTCTTTAAAGCCGCCGCTGCACAACTCGGTGCCGTCATGCCGCCCGACAACGAGGCACTCACCAGCTTCCTCCAGCGAGCTGCCTTTCTCAGAAGATCCGTGCCCGAACTCAATATCCCCGCATTCGATGAATCAGCGCTCTGCGAAGTGCTCCGCAGTCTCTGTCAGGGCCGACGTTCCTTCGAGGAACTCCGCTCAGCACCATGGCTTCCCACCATTCAGGCGGCCCTCGATTACCCTGTGCTGCAGGCCATCGAACGCGAGGCGCCGGAGCGTATTGAAGTTCCCAGCGGCAGCCGCATTCGACTCGAATATTCACAGGATCGGCCACCAATCCTCGCCGTCCGAATTCAGGAAATCTTTGGCCTTATGCAGACACCTCGAATCGCGCGTGGTCGAGTGCCCGTGCTGCTGCATCTGCTGGCGCCCAATTTTCGCCCTCAGCAGGTCACCGATGATCTGGCCAGCTTCTGGGTCAATACCTACCCTGAGGTCCGCAGGGAGCTTAAACGCCGCTACCCAAAACACTCGTGGCCTGAAGACCCCGTCACCGCGGAGGCCGTTCGCAAAGGCTGACAGGTGGGTTCAGCGAATCGTCATCCGCAGACGCGATTCTGTCGTCTGACGGGTCAACTGGTCCCGCAGATGCAAACGCACAATGTAATTCCCCTCAAGCACCGGTGCAGTCAACTCGAAACTTTGAAAGTAATCCGTCCGCTCCTCGTCACACTCGTCCGGAATCTGCGGCAGTCGAATGCGTTCCAGCACCTCGCCGTCCTCCTCCCGAAGGAACTCAACGATCGCCGCAAACTCGCTCCGATACCGTCCTTCAGCAGTCAGCTCGCTGCGGAAATTCCGCACGCCGGCATACAACAGCAATCGCTGGCCAGGTTCAAAATCAGAAGTTGGAAACGCAGCCGCATTCCCAAACCCATCAATCCGTGTGCAAAACTGCAGTCGGTAGATTTCCAGACGCGACAGCGGCTGCAGATGGCGAGTGGCTGCTCGGAGCTGAGCTAACGTCTCTGTCAACTGTGCTGCACGATCGGCCTCGGTGCCGGATGCGCGGTACTGGTTCATCGCCAGCATCAGTGACTGCCAGAATTCCTGTTCCTCCTGCGGCAAGCCTTCGATCACCCTCGCCGCATCCGCTGATCGGCCGGCAACGCCGTACAACAAACGCAGATCAGTCTGCCGACGTCGCCATTCCTCCAGACGCTCCGGACGACCACCTGCAGCGCCGGGCCAGTCCCGCAGCTCCTGTTCCAGAGCCTCAATCACCGCGTCCAGCGATGTCAGCGGTCTGACTGTCGCAGGCATTTCGGAGGCTTCCGGAGCAACACTGGTGGATTTTTCCAGTTCTGCAGATGCTCCGCCACCGACTGTTTCACGCTCCTTCAACAATCCGAAAGGATCTGACCAACGCAGCATCTGCCGCCTCAGCCTCTCCGCCGCATCGTCCGTTCGCGGAGCCACCTCCGCGCCCTGGGATGACTCGGTGCGAGGAGCGTAGAGGGCGCGAAAACGATCCAGCATTCCGGGTTCTGCGGCCGTGGACGCGGGCAGGGCAGGGCGACTGCTGTTCCCTGACCGCCGTCGGCCTTCCGCCCTGGAAATGGACTCGGCGGGTGTTCCGGGTAATATCGAATGGCCGCTTACTGGCCGATCGTCTTCTTTTTCTTTGTGGACGGCATTCGGCATTGCCGCCGCCGGCGCACTTTCCCGTACTCGCGGAATCCTTTGTTCCTCGGGCTGCTGCTCCTCATCCGCTGCCATGGAGATTCTGGTGATCTGCGCAGAATGAGTGGAGCGGGGTGACAGGCGAGCTGTTCTCTGCAACAGTGACGGGGCACAACCGCATTGAATCAGGGCAGCGAACCACACGACAGGCATCAGCCGCCGCAGGGCACTCTGCAGGCCTTTATTCGGACGGTTGTTGTCAACTGACATGAGATGCAACCTGATGCGGCCCTGGCTTGCGGCCGTTTCGGAACGCAGACCCGGAAATCTAAAGAGCCCGGCCACCCGGACTCAAGCCGGAAATCACCTCCGAACGGTCTGCGGAGGTGATTTCCGCAGCTCACGGACTTCTTTCGGCGAATTCTGCTGCTATCCTGGCTGTGCGAGACTCCGCAGACGGCTTAAACTTCGCCACGGCGACTGCCCCTCGTGTTTTCGGCGCGCACGCTGGATCAGCCGCAATGATTCTCACAAACGCCCCCATACTCGCCCAGTGCTGGCGGCAGAGGGACTCGGGATGCTTCGTCTTAACCACATCACAAACCTCGCACGCGTTCTGCTGGCAGCGTATTCTGCGTTCGTGCATTCGCCATCAGAGCCACTGTCAGCTCGTGCCGATGAGCCCCCTGCCGATTCGAGGGTTGCGGATGATCTTCAGCGACTGCCCACCGACCGCGCAATGCTCCGCGAACTTGATCGACTTCAGGAGGCGATCGACAGCCTTGATCCGGGAACATTCCAGTCCAGTCTGAGGGTGCTGCGGGCCGCCGACCCCGGGCTCATGACTCAGAGTACCAATGGCTTCCAGCCACTGCATCGCACACTCACGCTCCTGCTCGGTAAACTCCCTCCCGAGCTTGCAGCGGCTCGTGACAGTGACGATGGTTCCGCCCGGACAGAACTCCAGCGAACACTGCTTGACCCCGAACCGGTCGAACTTCTGAATCTCCTGCAGCGGTGCAATGGAACTCCAACCGCCCGCAATATCCTGCTCCTGCTTGCGCGCATCCACGAAGACCGCGGTGAACTCGCTGCAGCCAAATACTGGCTCCTGCCACTCCTCGATTCGCCCCCGCCCGGTCCTCCTGCCCATGTGCTGGCACTTCAGCGACGCCTTGAAGCACAGGAGTCACGTGCCATGGATGAACGGGAAAAACATCCCGCGAAACCGGCCGCGTCCCTGTCAACTCCTCCGGCCACCATCGGTGATTCACTTCCATCCGGCACTTCTGATCAAATGCCGCGAAACATTCAGTGGACCCGCTCACTTCCGCTGCATGATACCGCTCGCAGAACCCTTCAGGAATATGTGTCAACTGCCACCACAAGCTCTACGGTACCCTGGAGTACCTTCACTCCGCTTGCCGATCAGAACGGCGTCTACGTTCGCAGTCAGTCTCTCATTACCGCGCTGGATCGAAAAACCGGACGCACCCTCTGGACGCGTAATCTGCGACCCAATTCGCTGCCCTTTCAAATTCCGCCATGGTCCAGTCGCCTGGTTCAGCCTTTCCCAAACAACGTTGGTTCAGCTCGCACTAATCCAACGAGAGAGCCCCATTCATGGCAATTGGCGATGGATGCTGAACGACTGTATGTCGTCTCAACTGAAGTCGATTTGTTAAACCAGTTTCGGGACGATGATTCACTGCGGGTTCGCGTGCTGCTTGGACGCGATGAAAACAATCGCCGCAAGCCCCAGGAATTTTCGGCCATTGACAAACAAACGGGGCGACGGCTCTGGACAGTCGGCGGAGAACCGGTTGAAGCACTTTTCGGAAACCCGCTGTCTCTGTGCTGGTTTCCAGGACTCCCGGCCGTGCATGGTGGAGATGTCTGTCTGCTTGCCGAAAAGGACGGACAGATCAGTCTGGTGTGCCTCACGGCCAGGGACGGTTCGCTTCAATGGCAGATTCCCGTTGTGTTTCCGGAGAACAACATCGATCTGGATTTCTTCCGACAACTGCTTTCGGCGCAGCTCACGGTACACAATGGCATCCTCCTCGCCTCCACCACCACGGGCTGGTCCTTCGCCATTGATCTTCTCACTCGTTCCATTCTCTGGGCCCGGCAGCTTTCACCCGAATTTGTCAGCCAGACGCCCGGCGGCCGGAATGGACGAGTGATTTTTCGCCAGCAGATCATTCGCGGGCGGCCCGTGACCTCCGGCCCGGCAAACCGCAATCGGCGTTCAGAAATGCCGCTGGTGATCGGCGATGAAGTTCTCTGGGCACTCAACGAAGTGCCACAAATCACCGTGACCAGCCTGCTGACCGGAGAAATCAGTCGTCGATTGACCACAAGCGAACCCACACTGATACTCTGGGCCGACAGCGAAGTCCTCGTCGCTGCTTCCGCCGGTGAAATTGCAGCATGGCAGATCTCTGACTTTTCTAATCGCTGGAAATCTCAGCTGAATTCAAGGCTCGCCGTCCCGGTCGGAACGGCGGTTCGTCGGGGAGATCAGCTGCTCATCCCTGCAGCCGACGGCAGCCTGCAGATCCGAAGTCTCTCCACTGGCCAGCTGGTCGATTCGATCCCCTATTTGCGCCCCGTTCAGCAGCCCGGCACTCTTGCGGCCATTGACAGTGATCTGATCAGTGCCGGTCCCGGCTACCTGATACTCGCTGCAGACCATCAGCCACAGCCCCAGCCAGGCGAAGATCCAATTGAACAGGCCGCATTTTCTCTGGCCACGAATCAACCAGCCGAAGCCCTGCGACTGCTCGACAAAGTGACCTCCAGCGCCCTCATCGAAGAACAGGTCAGTGGTCTGCGTTTCCGGGCTGCATTATGTCTTTTCGCTCGCAGCTCGACCAATCCCGCAGCGGAACTTGATCAAATCAGATCCTTTGCAGGCCCCGCTCCGGAACAAGCCATCGCCACGTGGCTCCGGCTTTCAGATGCCCGGCTGCCGCAGGACTCCGCACGCGTGCGGCTGCTTCTGCAGGCCCTGCAGCTGCCAATATCAGTGCTGAACATCGAACTCCCGGATACACCACAACTGCTTGAAACCGCAAAAGTTGGAGGAATCGAGAATATTCTCGCTGCACCAGCCATCGCTACCGGACTCGAAACGCTCCGCTGGCCCCTGAGATCGCTGATCCTCCAGCAGATTGAAGCTGTTCTTAATGGCCCCGACTCCGAGCCTCGCAGCACATTGCTCAGCAGTCTTGACCAGCTCCCGGATCAGTCGCTCTGTTCACTCGTTTCTGCCAGTCTCACCACCGAATGTCTCTCCCGCGCCGAACGACAGCTGAAAGCAGGGCCACCCTCCGAGATCACCGTTCACCTGCTTTTCGCTGCTGCCGAAAACATCAAACTTGAACAACTGCCCGATGGTCGCAGCGCTGCCCTCACCAGACTCACGCAACTCTTCAATCTGGCCTCCTCCCTCGCATCCACGAACCCAGCCCATAACGCCTTCGAACAATCCCTGCTCACCCAGCTCCTGCAATCGCTGGCAAGGGAAATCTGCCAACCCACCACGTTCGTGCCTCGTGAAAACGAAAACAGCCTTGCTCCTCTTCCCACAGCAGCCGCTTCCTGGCAGTCAGTCGCTGACACTTCGTGGAAACTGATTCCCGTCAACACCAACGGTCAGATCAACCTGCGATCCTCGGCCACTCGTAACCTTCGCACGGCACTTGCCAGCGACTCCGTACTCAATTTTTGTCGCTGGACCAGCCAGCCCGAATCCGGTGAATTCGTGGCCCAGCCAGCAGCAGATACCCCGCAGGGCTCCTGGCGCCTCAAATTGCAGTCCCCCGATCAGCAGATCCTTTCGCCCGATGAATCGCTGCTCCGCTGCGGCAGCGTTGTGATTCACCGCAGTCATTCAGCAATCACTGCATTTTCGCTCCTTGATCATCGATGGCTCTGGTCGCGCTCGGACTTCAATGTCGGATGGTCTTCAATCGTGCCCAACAACTTCACAGACTTCAATATCGAACGTGAAGGTCGCAGCGTCCACGAACCGGGACGAAGACTGGCAGGCTACAGCAATCGCTGGCTCTGCCTGATGACGGACTCCAGACTTGAAGTTCTTGATCTGCTGACCGGCGAACAATGCTGGCACATGAAATCGCAGGGACTGTCTCCGCATACCTTCGCTTCCAGCAATGCGATTATTGCCCGTCACGAAGAGTCACAGTCGGCACCAGCGAGACAGGCGACCCGAAACGCGGCTCTCATCCTCAATCCCCGTACCGGACGGCCACTCCCCAAAAAAGCAGCGACTGTCGCCGTGGATGAGCAACAGGACTTCAGGCTTCCCGCAGGTGCAAGACTTGCCGCACTGAACCGCAGCCTGATCCGCTCCTCAGGCAACTATCTCGTTGCCTGGGACCCTGACTCTCAGCTCGATGACACCAAAACGCTCGAATGGATCGATGCGCTGTCGCTCGACTCCGTCCACAAAGTTCCACTCAATAACTTTGCTGCAGCTCAGTTCCTCGATTCTCAGCTGATCGCTGTCTTCACAACCACAGGCAATGTCCTCCTCATCGATCTGCTCACCGCCGACGTCCAGACTCTTGAAGGCGCCGGCAAAATTCCAGAGCTCCCCGATCTGATGCCGACGGAAATCGGAGCCACCATCGATGCAGGGAGTCTTTACCTCTTCCGCAATTCAGACCCCCAGAACGGCGGTATCAGACCTTCTGCCTTCTACAACATCCCCACAACACTCGTCCAGCAGCAATTACGGGCCATCGACCGCCAGACAGGTAAGCTCCGCTGGGCTGTCCCCATCACCACACCCACCTGGTTCGTCTTCGACCACTCCTCGAATCCAGTGCTCCTTGCTCTCCTTACCGACTCGGACGCGCAGGCTGCAAACAATCCGATCCCGGGTCTCGCGAACGCCGGCCCTCAGATCACTGTGCATGGCCTGTCGAAGTTCCACGGAAAAGAACTCTTCCGCTGCCCTATCGTCTCTCAATTCCCAGTGCCCGGACTCAGACTGAGCGTCCCGGAGAACGCACGCATGGAGCTTGAAGCCTTCGGAAACCGAGTCCGAATGCTGCCTGCTGCACCACCCGCGAAGTAAACACGACGCACACCACAGACTGCCAGCTGCTCGGCTGATCAACAGGACCGCTGCCTGGAAGCTGGCAATCTGCTGTGCCCCAGTGTGGCTTTGATCGGGTCAGCCGGCGGCAGCATATCCCGTCAACTGAAAAAATGTCTCGGACACGGCTCCGCCGATTTCATTGAGTCGTGTTTGATAGCTGTCCACAAACTCGTGCAGTCCGCGTTCCAGCAGATCAACGGCGCGTGCTCCTTCAAGTTCTCGCAGGACTTCCTCGGCCCGTTGCTCGGCCTGATTCGCTGGTACTGAGCCCGTATTTCCGGAGATCGCACGCAAACTTTCCAGCGATCGCTGTGTGCAGAATCGCAGCGATCGCGGGAAGTCCCGGCTCAGCACCAGGAAATCAACCACATTCACCGGCTGAATTCTTCCGAAGGAGCGGCGATACATTTGCAGGGCACCAGTTGATTCCAGAAGGGATGCCCACTGCACCACGTCCAGTTCACTCCCCGTGCCTGCTCTGCCCGCCTCCGCCTTGAGCAGAAAATACTTCACGTCCAGAATTCGCGACGTCTTATCCGCGCGCTCCAGCTGGTATCCAAGTCTGGAGAACTGCCACGCCTCACCCTGAGACCACGTCGCTTCGGTCACACCCAGCACCTGATGGGCGGAACGTTTGATCTGGTCAAGAAAGGGATGGGGCTGAGTAAGCACCTGCTGAGACTGCGAAGCCGCCTGTCGAACTCGCAGATAGAATCGATTCACCGCCTCCCACATGGGCGTTGTCAGATTTTCACGAACAGATCGGGCATTCTCGCGAGCTGCCGTGAGGCAATTCAACACCGAATTCAGGTTGTCACGGTTGAAGAGCAGATAGTCGATCACGTTTCTGCGCGTTGGCCTTGAATACCTCTCCTGAAAGTACTCGACGTCACCACCAGCGTGCAGCAGCGAAGACCACAGGACATCTTCACTGCCTCGGTATCCCAGAGCAATGTCAGAGGTCACATCAATGAACCGCGCCTGATTCTCCGCCCGCTCCAGATAGCGACTCATCCAGAACAGCGAATCCGCTACTCGACACAACATCGCTCAATCGCCTCGGAAAATGACGAAATCCAGCACTCAGACCGACAACGCACTCAGCCCGAAAACTGCTCCTGCTCCTGCAGGCGAGTAAACGGCGTCTCGCTGAGCAATACCCAGGTGTCCTTGCTGCCACCTCCCTGTGACGAATTTACAATCATTGAACCCTCCCGCAGGGCGACTCTTGTCAGGCCGCCCGGCAGCACAAACACGTCATCCCCGTAGAGAATAAACGGTCTCAGATCCACATGCCGCGGCGCCAATCGACCGTTGATGACTGTCGGCACTGTGGAAAGTGTGAGCATAGGCTGGGCGATGTAATTGCGAGGATCGCGACGCACCTGCTCTCCACACCGCAAACGCTCTTCATCACTCGCCGTCGGCCCCATCAGAATCCCATATCCCCCCGATTCGTTCGTCGGCTTCACCACCAGCTTGTCAAGATTCTCCAGGACATACCGACACTGATCCGGCTCAGAACACAGGTATGTCGGCACGTTCTTCAGAATTGCATCCTCATTCAGGTAGTAGCGAATGATCGCCGGAACGTATTGATAGACAGCTTTGTCGTCTGCGACACCAGTTCCCGGAGCGTTGGCCAAAGTCACCCGGCCTGCCCGACAGGCCCGCATCAGGCCCGGTACCCCAAGCATACTGTCTGCCCGAAACACCTCGGGGTCCAGAAAATCATCGTCAATCCGACGGTAGATTACGTCCACTCGACGCGGCCCCCGCGTGGTCTTCATCCATACCGTGTCGCTGCTGTCCACATACAGATCGGGACCGGTGACCAGTTCCACTCCCATCTGCTGCGCCAGGAATGAATGCTCGAAGTAGGCCGAATTGTAAATCCCCGGAGTCAACACCACCGCTGTTGGATGCTCACATCCCGCCGGTGCCGTCTTCAGCAACGCACCCAGCAATCGCTCTGGATAATCCTCAATCGAGGCAATCGTCGAACCACTGAAGACCTCCGGAAGCACACGCTTCATGATCTCCCGGTTCTCCAGAACATAACTCACCCCCGAAGGACACCGAAGATTGTCCTCAAGCACATAGATCGTTCCATCACTGTGACGCACCAGATCGGTGCCCACAACATGTGTCCACACTCCACCCGGCGGACGGAAACCAATGCACTCGGGTCGATAAGTTTTCGCAGACTTCACAAGACTCTCCGGAACCACACCGTCCCGGAAAATTCGACCTTCACCGTACACGTCGTCCAGAAACAGATTCAACGCACGGATCCGCTGCCGCAGCCCCGCCTCGATCATGATCCACTCGTCCCACGGAATTGGACGCGGCACCACGTCGAACGGCCATATCTTTTCGTGCCCATCGTTGTGACCGTAGACAGCGAACGTGATTCCTTTCTCAAGCAGCTCTTCTTCGGCGTGCCGCTGTCGCTCAGCAAGAACTTCACCACTGAGCGCAGACAGGCATTCAGAGAGTGCTGCATGACGCGGCGATCCCTCCACCGTTAACAGCTCGTCATAGTTTGCCGCCCCCGCTGCCATGCTAAGCTGTCCTTTCCAGTCGTGCTCGCCACAATCGCCTGCTTTTCAGGCATGACGCAACGAATTTAAGCAGCTCGATCGCGATGCGAAACGGCCTGCCGCAGTCAGCTTCGGGCTTTCCCACGAGGCTGCCTGCTGATTCTTCCCGTCAACCCAGCAAAGCAACAAACGTGCCGACAAGTGGAAATTCGATGTCTGCCGTGAGGTTCAGAGATCGCAGCACATTCCAGCAACCCAAAGACGCTCATTCGTCGTCTTCGTCTTCGCCGTAGAGCAGGTCACGGAAATTTTTAGAGCCGCGGCGATCGCGTTGCTGAAGGCCCCGACGAGCACCATCAGTGTCGTCCGGAGAGCGCTCGGAACCTTTCTTCCGGCGATCCTTTCGGCTTCGCTTGTCACCTCGATTTCGCGGGTCGTCGGGCATGGAGAAGTCGTTTGCCATGGAAGCACTCGGACTCGATTTAACCTTTCACTGATCCCCAAAGAATGTCCGGACGTCAACGGTTCGCGAGACGCACGCGAAACAGGATGCATCCTGGACGTATTGCCTGTCAAGAGCAGCCGTCGGCCCGTTCCGCTGATTCTGCCCAATCGCCTGTCTTTTGACCAGCCTGAAAAGCCCTCCGATCTCGACTGATGCAAAAATTGCCGATTTAACCCTGAATTCAATTGACACAAGCGGAACGCGTGTTCTCGCTCGATTCACAATTCCCTGGCGTTTTCAGTGGAGCTTTCTGCCGCCGCCTGCCACAATTCACCGACACCACTTCGCCCGCGACTCCTCCAGCCCAGCCTCCATACCATGTCCTTCCGCCTCGAATTCTCCGAAATCAGCATTCTTTCCCCCGGCTATTCCGTCGAAGACCTGCCCACTGACCTCGCCGAAGCTGAGGCCTCCAGCCTGTGGAACGCGATCGCCTGCGCATGGCATCCCCGCCTGCTCGCCCAGGCCTCGTCGCTCCCGCTTCTCCGCCAGGCCGAATCGCAGTACGGATTCCCCGGTCGACGAATCATCCTCGTTCCCACTCCTTCCGAATCCTGGATGCCCCACGAGTGGCGAAACATCTACCGCGATCAGGAACACATCGTCATCGATTCCTGCACCGACCGCAGCCAGTGGCTCGCGGGCATTGAATCGCTCACGCCCGCACCGGTTCTTCTTGAATCTTCCTCGCCCACAACAACGCTTCCGGATCAACCCCTCTGCGTCGCCGACTTCCTCGCCTTCGGTACCGTGGCCCTCCAGCTGCAACTGCTCAGCCGCAGACGCCATCACTTCATTGACCCGGACCAGATTCTGCTGACTCGTGAACTCCGCGCCGCAGCCACTGCCGCTCTGCTGCACGATGAAGCCACCACTCAGCAACACCTCACAGCCGCCTTCGAACATCTCCGGGAAATTCGCGAGCAGATCTATCCCCAGAAATGTGTCCTTCTCGACCTTTGCCTCCCAGGCGAACAGGATCCCCCCGAGCTCATCTGCTCGACTCTCAATTCAACCACACCCATCAACCTTCTCATCAGCGGCCGCGAACTCAGCCAGCTGGCTGACTCCGGAGCCGCAGTCGCCGACCTGCTCCGCTCCGCCTGCAACTCCGGTCAGCTCTGTCTGCTCTCCGGTCAGGACATCGAATCCCGCACGTCGCTCGGCTCCATGGCGGCACTCTGCAACGACATCCAGCGCTGCAAATCAACCTTCCACGATATCCTTGGACAACCACCACGTCACTGGGCACGCAGACGCTTTGGACTCACGGCCTCACTCCCCGCCGTCCTGCAACTCTGCGGATTCCAGTCTGCTCTCCACGTCGCTCTCGATGACGGACTCTACCCCGATCGAGAACGCAGCCAGTTTGACTGGCAGGCCCCCGATGGTTCCATCATCCCGGCCGCTTCTCGCATCCCCCTGGCGATCGACAGTGCCGCCGGCTTCCAGAAATTTGCAGATCGCTTCAACGAAAGCATGCAGGAAGATCCTGTCGCCGCAATTTTTCTCGCCCGTCTCCCACAACTTCGCAACCCGTGGCTCGACGATCTCAAAGTCGCCTCGAGGTGGGCTCCTGTCCTCGGTGAATTTGTCACCGTCGATTCACTCACTCACGCTGCCGAAGGCAGCCGACTCCCGGAGTCACGCGATCACTCCGAGTATCTCTCCCCGGCCCTCGTGCAGTCATCCGTGCTGAAATCGGAGCCTCCGATCTCGGGACCGGCCACGCTTCGCAAACTCCAGCAGCTGCTCGAAGATATTCACTCCCTCAACGCCATCGCGGCACTCATCCGTACCAATACCGCCGCCTCTGGTACGGCCGCCAGGCTCCGGCAACTCGAACAACAACTCGCTGACCTCGAACTCCGACACCTCGATATCAATTCATCCATACCTGCCAAACTTCCTGCTCTTGAAAATGCAGCCAGCGCTCTCAGCGAAGCAGCCCGCCGCCTTGGCGAAGAACTGACAGAGGCTCTCAGTCAGCGGATCCCGGCTCAGGATGCCACAACCGGCGGACTGCTCCTCGTCAACCCGCTGCCGTTCCCCCGACTCTACCCCGTCCTCTGGCCCGCAGGCTGGCAGCCCCCTGCAGCCGATAAAGCTATCGAAGCCACAGAACTCAAAGACAATACCTGCCGACTTTTGGTGCAACTCCCCCCCGGTGGCTTCCTCTGGCTTCGCGAATCCTCCTCAACCGACTCCCCACAACCACCCACACTTCCTGCCAAACGTGAACCGCCGCTCGCCGAATCGCTCCTGCTCCGCAACAAACACTTCGAGGTCCGTTTAAGCGATCGTACCGGGGGCATTCAGGCTGTGGCCTTTCACGGCCAGAGGGGCAATCGCGTCAGCCAGCAGCCAGGCTTTCGATTCGAGCGTGAACTCTCGATACCCTGCGATCCCGCTGAAACGCCACGCAGGACGCACTGGGCCGGCACTCGCCTGATTCACTCCGCCATCCTTGAATCCGGTCCCGTCTTTGCCGCCGTCGAAACCGTTACAGAATACACATCGCCAGCCGATAACTCCGTGATCGGTCGCACACGCCAAATCACCCGCGTCGATCGAATCCGCCCTGTCATCGATATCGAAATCGAACTGATCGATCTTGTTCTCCCGGTCCGCGGCAACCCGTGGCTCACCGGCTGGTGCTGCCGCTTCGCATGGGACAATGAAACCGCCGCTGTCTCCCGCTCTGTCCTCGGCCAGATCGCAGGCTTCCGACTGGAACGCATCGAATCCCCGGACTTTATCGAAATCAGCGACGACTCCCACCGACTGACAATTCTCAGTGATGGCCGCCCATGGCACCGCCGCTCCGGAACACGAATGCTCGAAAGCCTGCTGCAGGTCGAAGGCGAACATGTTACACACTTTCGCTTCCGCCTTGATTTCGACCAGCCCTCGCCAATTCGATCCGCTGAAGACGCACTCGCCCAGGTCTTCTCCCTCCATGTTCCTCGCAGGCGTCCCAAAACCTCCACCGCCTGGATTCTTGGACTCTCTGCCAAAAATGTGCAGCTCGTGCAGGCCCGATGGCTGCCGCTGGCACCCAACGCACCCGATGAACTCTCACTGATCCTCAGCGAAACCGAAGGACTCAGCACCAGCTGCCACGTGCGTACCGCGCGCACGCCCGTCGCCGCATGGTTCGTGAACCATGATCGCTCCCACAAAGTGCTGCTGGAAAACATCAGTGATTCCGGACTGCTCGTACCACTGCAGCCCTTCCAGATCCGCGAAGTTGTGCTCACGTTCTGATACGTTTTCTTTCCCCGTTGCCGCCGTTCTCTCCAGCATCTGAAAAATTCCCTCGCCCTCGCCCTCGCCCTCGCATCCAGCCAATCTTCATCGGAGCTCTCCAAATGCTCAACCGCCGCACCTTTTGTTCAACCACCGCTGCCGCAGCCACCTCCGCGACACTCGCCGCCACGTCGCTCAATTCCAGCAGCTATGCGACGCAGCCACGAAGTCCTGCTCCCATCGCTATCGGGCCCGACGACTGGCCATGGTGGCGCGGCCCCGCTCTTAATGGGATCGCTGCAGACAACCAGACCCCGCCTGTCGCCTGGAATGACTCAGCGAGTATTCTCTGGAAAACACCTGTCCCTGGCCGCAGCCACGGCTCGCTCACCGTCGTCGGCCCTGACGTTCTTCTCGCCGTCGCCGACCATGACCGCGGCCTCCAGTCGCTGATCTGTCTCGATCGCAACACCGGTAAGCTGAAATGGGAAAGCGTCCTCCATAACGACGGCCTCAAGGTCAAAGGCAACGAAAAATCCAGCATGGCGTCTGCTTCACCCGCCTGTGACGGTGACCGCATTTTCATCAACTTTCATAATGCCGATTCCGTCTGGATGCACGCCGTGAAACGTGATGGTACTCCACTCTGGAAAACACGCCTCTCCGGGTATGTCAATCATCAGGGTTTTGGTTCCTCTCCGCTCCTTCACGGAGATCTTGTGATTGGTGCATCCGATAATAAGGGTGGCGGCGCAGTCGTCGCCATGCATCGGCAGACCGGAGAAGTTGTCTGGAAACGTGACCGCCCCGCCAAACCCAACTACCCCTCTCCTGTCATCCTCACCGCCGCCGGCCGCACTCAGCTCGTTCTCACCGGCTGCGATCTCGTTACCAGCCTCGATCCATCCACAGGCCAGACCAACTGGGAAGTTCCCGGAGCCACCACCGAGTGCGTAACTACCACCGTCACGGATGGCGAACGTGTCTTCACCAGCGGAGGCTATCCCAAAAATCATGTCTCCGCCGTCCTCGCTGATGGATCTGGAAAACTCGCTTGGGAAAACAACTCCCGCACCTACGTCCCTTCAATGCTGCTCCGGAACAACACCCTGTTCGCCGTGCTTGATGCTGGAATCGCCATTTGCTGGGACAGTATCTCAGGACAGGAACTCTGGAAAGCGCGGCTCGGCGGAACCTTCAGCAGCAGCCTCGTGCTCGCAAATGGACTGATCTATGCCGCCAACGAAGAAGGCATGACCTTCGTGTATGAAGCCAGCCGCGAAAAATTCACGCTCGTCGCCTCCAGCAAACTCGGGGAGAATACATTTGCCTCCCCTTCAATCTGCGGGAGTCGCATCTATCAGCGGTTTGCAGCCACCGAAAATGGTCGCCGACAGGAATTTGCCGTTTGTATCGGCAGCTGATTTTCCTGCCGAAACTGCTGTTCCGTCAAAACCAGTGTTTCACCTACACTCCTGAGAATTCCTCAGGTTGTGCCGCTGTTCGCCCGCTCCTCCGCAGGCCGGCACTCCCATCTGCGCTCATACCGGCTGAGTCACGGATCGACTCAGGGACGGAAAGGAGTCCGCTCATGCTGCTTCCCCCCGCACCACGCCTTGCTGCCCTTCTCACGGCACTCCTTCTCGCCTTGTCCTCCACCGCCTCACTCGCCCAGACAACGCGGATCTCCCGTACCGATACCGGGTCCGGAAACCCCGGTCGTGGTCTCCCAACCGGGGACCTCGACAGTCCTGCAAACCTCGCTACGCGAACGCTCGGCGCCCCCCGCGAAAACATTGACTATTCACGCGTTGATCGACGCACCCTCTCCAATCTCGTCCGTGAAGCCTGGGACGAATCCGGAAAACTCTACACAGCACTTGATGCCGACTATCGACGCAACCCCCAGCTCCGCTCGCTGCTCACCGACCTCAGCCGCCTTCGCACGCTCACAGGTCGACTCAGCCAGAACCTCGCCTCCACCACCGATCTCAAACTTCTCGTCGAAGACTTCCGGCAGACAGATGCGGACTGGCGAATCTTCTCACATCGTATGTCCCAGGCTCGAGGCCTCAGTACCTCCACCACACAAAGCCTGCAGAGACTCGATCGACTCGATCTTGAAATGGGAAAACTCTTTCAGATCGCCCCGTCGCTCGATCGGCGAACTCTCCTCCAGCAGCTCTCCGGACTTGAAAACCACCTCTTCAACCTCGCTGACGAACTTCAACGCGATATTAACAGCCCCACTCAGCTGACAACATCCAGCCGCAAGCTCCAGCAGCAGGCTGCACGTATCTCGTCCATGGTGGTTGATGAGTACCCCTATGAACGCATCGTCAGCGAATACAACCGTTTCGATCAGTCATGGCTCCAACTGATGCCACAGCTGTCCTCTATTCGAAATTCCTATGTTGAACGCAACGTCCAGCGAATTACGGCCGCCAATTACAACATCCACGAATTGCTCTGGATTGATACCACCACCAGTCGCGCACAACTCAGACAAACCGCAGACGCGCTCCTGCAGGACGTTGATGAATTCTACAAACGCACCAATCTGCTGCTCCTGCTGAGCTTTAAAAACGCCAGTCAGACGCTGAGTATTGCCACCGATTTCTATGGAACCGTTCAGAACTTCATCGACATTCTCGAACGCAAGGAAGATGACACGCAGGTCGTTGAAAGCTTTCGCTACATCGAAGACTCCGGAGCTGTCTTCCTGCAGACGTTTCGACAGATGAAAAGCCAGGCTGGCATCGTTGTTCTTCAGGAAATCGAAGACGGTATCGCCGCTCTCCGAAGAGAACTCAACCTCGGTGGATCGGCACCACGTATCGACAACTCCCGACTGGGCCCCATCGTCGCATCACTCGAAGATCTCGCCGATCAGGTTGATCTCGATATCCGACAATGGCTCAATTCAGAACGACCCAGCTACCGAAATGAAGCCTCGGCCGCAGCAACTGCCTTCGTCAAACGCTGTCAACGCATCCATCGAGTCGTCGATACCAACGCCCGGCCTGCCGAACTCCAGCGTGATGTGGATGCTCTCTTCAACGAATGGAGAAACCTCTACGCATTCCTCGAACGCTGTCGTACTTCCGACCGGCAAAACCTTGCCTGGCGAGCCAAGCTCATTAACGATGACCTCATCGAACTCGACTCGCTGCTTCAGCTCTGAGCATTTCCTTCAGAACCCACTGATCTGAATCCTGCAAAAAAAACCGTGCGGCCCCTGGATTCCCCGAGGAATCCTGCGGGCCGCACGGTTTTTGTGCAGTATCGCACAGTTGTTGTGCGAGATTCCGGTCACTTGCTTGGGGGAAGTGCTGCAGAGCTCCCTAACCACGCTTGAGATATTCCAGCGTGTGCTTTTCTTCTTAGGGAATGTTGATTTACTAAGCGGACTTGGGCACTGTTTATGCAGCGGAACAACGCAATGGGAGCTCACTCTCTGCGGTCCCCGGGTGCCCCATAACTTCAATCGCGGCCGTCTCCTCAGACTTGCCAAATCCCCTCGACTTCACGGAATAGAATCCAATGCGGAATGCAGTCTGCCTGATCCTTGGCGGCGGCAAAGGTACTCGACTCCTGCCACTCACCGAACATCGCTCCAAGCCGGCCGTTCCGCTCGGGGGCAAATATCGACTCATCGATGTACCAATTTCCAACTGCATCAACAGCGACATCAGCCGCATTTACGTACTCACGCAGTTCAACTCCGTCAGTCTCCATCGCCACATCCGCCAGACATACAACTTCGACCTTTTTCATAACGGCTTTGTCGAAATCCTCGCCGCCCAGCAGACGCTCGATGGTTCCAATTGGTACCAGGGTACCGCAGATGCCGTCCGAAAACAGGTTCGTTTCCTGAAGGAATACGGCATTCGCTATGTGCTGATACTCTCCGGAGACCAGCTGTATCGCATGGACTTTCGCACCATGCTCAGAACACACGAAGCCGCAAAGGCCGACGTGACCATCTCCACCGTCCCTGTGACGCGATCTCAGGCACGTGCCTTTGGCATCATGCAACTTGATGACACCGGCAAAGTCACCGGTTTCGTGGAAAAGCCAAAGGACGACGCAGCGCTCGATCGCGTCCGTACACCGGCCACATGGATCGACAGTCGCGGCATCGAAGCTCAGGGACGCGAATACCTCGCCAGCATGGGCATCTATCTGTTCAATCGCGAGCTGCTTGTTGACCTCCTTGAATCCACAACCCATGAAGATTTCGGTCGCGATATCTTTCCGATGGCCATTCGGCATCACCACGTCCAGACGCACCTCTTCGACGGCTACTGGGAAGACATCGGTACCATCCGCGCATTCTACGACGCCAATCTCGCTCTCACAGACGCTGACCCTCCGTTTCACTTTGCCGATCGCCACGCCCCGATCTTCACGCGGCCCCGCTTCCTTCCTTCAACCCGCATGGGCTCCTGCACCGTTCGCGAAAGCCTGATCGCCGACGGCTGCTTCATTGGCTCAGCCGCAGTCCTCGAAAAATGCGTCGTTGGGATGCGGACCCATGTCGGTCGAAACGTCACTGTGAAGAATTCCGTTATCATGGGGGCCGATTTCTACCCTACGACCAACGATCACCTTGCTGCCTTCGGAGATTCCGTACCCGTGTGGGGTATCGGTGACGGCGCCTACATCGATGGTGCACTGCTGGATAAAAACGTTTGCATCGGGCGAAATGCTCGCATCGTTGCCTCCGAAGCTCCATCCCCTAACTTTGATGTCGAGGGCGTTCCCATCGTCGTCAGAGATGGAATTGTTGTTGTCCGCAAAGATGGACACGTTCCCGATAATTGGCGATTCAAAACCCCCTGAGCCTTCGTTTTGCGGCCGCACTCGCCTGCACTAGACTTCCGACGTTCAGGTCTGTCCACAACGCAACAACGGCTGCATATCATGTCTTCAAATCCCAAAACGCTTCATGCCGGTATGGTCGGTATGGGCATGATCTTTGACGAAACCTATCGCCCGTTCTTCGAAAGCACCGCGCGTCACGGACTGTATGATCGGCGCTTCGGTGACATCGATGTGCGACTCACGGCTGTGGCATCCAAAACGGGAAGTCGAGCTGCCCGCTACCAACAGCAGGCAGCGGGCGTTCTTCCAGACTTTCAAAGTTTCACCGGCGATAATGCTGTCACCGAAATGCTCCGACAGCCGCTCAGCTTCGCCTGCGTCGCCACACCGGACGACCGACACTTCGAAGCCGCCAAAGCAATTCTCGAAGCCGGTGTTCACCTGCTCGTCGAAAAACCCTCCGTCCTCTCCCTTCGCCAACTCGATGAACTTGTCGCCATTGCCGAACGCAAACAGGTTCTCGCACGCGTCGTCTACCACAAACTCCTCGACCCGGATCATAAAAAACTCCGCACTCTCGTCGCCGATCAGGTGCTCCGGCACGTCAATAACGGCTACTGCTCACTGCTCGAACCACAACAGATCTCCGGCCAGCAGTTCTCCGAATGGATTTCCGGCAGAAACCCCGGCACTTATGTTGCGGTCCACTACATCAAACTCATCGATTTCACCTTCGGTGGACGACTGAAGACCATCCTCTGTACCGGACAACGCGGACTTGTTGGTCCCAAACACGGCAACACCTGGGACAGCTGTCAGCTGCGGCTGATCTACGAATATGAAGACCAGCGCGAAGCTGCCTTCGATATTCACACCTCGTGGGTGACACCTGATAACTTTCCCGGCTACGTCGAACAGGAAGTGCAGTTCCGCTTTGACAACGGCATCTGGAACGGTCACTCCCGAAAACGTGGCGTCGAACTCACCGTCGATCAGCTCACACCACTCAAACTTAAAAACACCATCAACACTCACTACAACGCCACTTTCCTTGAACCGTGGAACGAACGCTCCCAGCGAGGTTATGGCATCGAGGTCATCGAACGCTTCGCCCGCGAAACCGCTTTCGTCGAATTTGGTGGCCCACCCGCAGAACGGCTGCAACGACTCACACAAATCCGCTCACTCCACTACGCCGATCTCGCCGCCGATCGACAGGTCGTTGCCGCCGTGGAAGCCATGGAACGCATCCTCGAAGCCCAGGCCGCAGGCAATCCCGATCGCGTCGCACGCTTCGATGGACGTGCCGTCACACTTCACTAAACCAACACGGGCACTCCACACTCGTTTCTTCCCTGTGTCACCGGTTCGCAGACGTTACTCCCTGACGCAAATGTTCTCGCGTGCAGACACAGTGTCCGTGCTGCCCCAAAACCTTCGCAAAATCGTCCGTTGACTTCCCCTCCATATTCCACAAAGTGACAGGATAATCAGCATCGGCATGATCGGGGCGCGCATTCGTGTGTCTGTCCAGTACACCAGATGCAGCCCGCAGAAAACGGCCACACACAGCCACATCAGCAACTCAGCGAATCGCCACCGGCTCGCCTGACGCCAGATTACCGCCGCCACAAGTCCACACCACCAAAACGAATACCAGAATGCCGTCAGCTGCTTCGCTGCTGAACTGCCCCCCCCAGTCCCTGTGATCGCCCAGAAACGAACCACTCGCAGCACGCAGGCACTTCGGAAGGCAGCCCAGTCGTCTTGGATGGACGCCAGGGCGTGACTGTAATACCAGCGATCCAGCCCCCGCTCATCGCCGGGCCGGACACCTGACAACTCCGCGTCCCTCAATGTGCGCCGCTGCCACTTCTCCAGACGATCTCCCCGCCAGGGATAACCATTCCCCTCATTGCCCTGTGGCTGATGGATCACGTCACGATAAAAGTCCGGGTTGTTTCCAAGGGCAAGCGTGTAGCCACCATGAGTCGTCGCGGGAATGAAGCCGCCGAACACCAAACCATTTCGCAGCACCCACGGAAACAGTCCTGCAGAAAAGCCGCAGACCGCTGCACACAACAGTCCCAGCCTCGCCCGTGCCGCACAGCCCCCCACTCCCTCAACCTCTGCTCCTCGGCGCCGCAACGCCAGTAGCCATGTAATCGCTCCGGCCAGAAAACACAGCGCCGCTGCCAGCATCACTGCCGGGCGGATCAAACCACCGCAGGCAAAGAAAACGCCGGCCACTGCAGCACGGAAGTAACTCCACGGCTGCACCTGATGTCCGCTTGTTGAATCAGATCTCTTCGTGATACCTCCGCTCGGCACGCCAAATCGCAAATACAATACGAGTGCCATAGACATCACAGCAGCACACGGAACCTCTGACATCGGCTGTACGGAATACCAGATCAACAGGGGATCAAAGGACACCCCGGCCACTGCCACCAACACCAAACGCCAGGGCAGACGGACAAGGACCGCAAGTGAAGCAGTGGCCCAGCAACAGCACAGCGACATGGCCAGGTGAACCGACAGCACCGCAGCGCTGGCGCTGAAGCCCAGCCAGAGTGGGAGTGCCAGCAGCAGGACAAAACCCGGCGGGCGAAAAGCTGTAGATACCCCGGTATATGGGCCTGCATACCGCCCCAGCTGCAGAAACGTTTGTGCGTGCGCCAGATACCCGTCCGCATCCTCCAGCAACAGATCCGGACGCTGCACCGCCAGGAACCACCTCAGCGATAATCCCGTCAACACAATCAGCAGACAAAGCGGGTCGCGCCAGAATGACCGACAGAGCAGGGCAGGGCTCGATTCCGGTTCTCGCACAATTCTTCTCCGACTGCTCGCTACGGCAACACCCAGCGACCAGTGACTCCGCCGTCGGTGCCTCGCTCGAATATCGCACGCCGATTTCCGCTCCGCGACAACTGCAGCCACTCCATCCGCTCGACACGGATCACCACCCCCGCAAAATTCGCCCGCCCCGCAACAAGCTCATCCCGCTCCGGTATTCGCCCACGCACTGCATCAGGCAGATTGCAGTCATCTTCGCTGCAGGCCGTCCCCGGAGCCCCTGGAGCCAGATACATCCGCAAACTGGACGCTGCAGAATGCTCCCATAACCAGTCCACTTCCGAGCCGGCAGTCGTTGCACTGGCCTGACCCATAACGGCCAGTTGCGTTTCTGTTGAGGCATCGTAGAAGAGCAGTGATACTTGCGGATTAACTTGAATGTCTGACACCTTCCCGGATCTCACGTCCGTATGAAACCACAGCAGACCAGATTCCGCCTCCACCCTCCGCAGCACAATGCTTCGCTGACAAATCGAAGAACCACGAAGCGTTGCCAATACCGGAATCCGCCAGCCACCGCCGGATCCTGCCTCGGCCACTCCTCGCAATCGACTCCAGCAACCGCCGTACAGCTCTGTTAAATTCGACTCCAACGCTGCTTACCTCTCTCTGAACTAACCACCCACATACCACCAGCACAGCCATGCCAGAAGCGGAAACAACACAAAAATCAAAAGAAATCCAATGACTGTCGACCGGATGTTATCAGGCCAGCGAGCCATCCAAAGTTCTCCTCTGTAATCAAAAACGTGGTGCCCTCAATCCCTCCCTCCATTCTCTTCGGAATCGACTCTGAACGACACACCAGAACTGGAAATTTCCGCAGATTCAGATCCTGGATTTAAGCGTGACACTCGCAAGTCTCCCACTTAACAAAACCCGGTGTCAACAACGGATTGCACAATCACAGCCGTTCCTTCACTGGACTGATACGCTGGCCCTTCTTCTCTCAAATACCACGGCCGCCTGATGGCATTGGCTTTCTCTCAATCGCAGTGAAAAATCAGGTGCGTCGCGGGAGGGCGAGGCTGGGATGACGAAACGGTGTTAAGGACACTTGAGATCGTCTATCGGATTTCCTGCAGACGCGCCGCCACGCATCCTGCTGCAGCAACTCTTACCTCACGCAAAGGCGCCAGGGCGCAAAGCTGGAAATGTTGGAAATTTGAACCTTCTGTCCTTCCTTTGCGTCTTTGCGCCTTTGCGAGAGACCAACAGTCCCTGCACAAGGGATCGCGGTGAGAGCTGTCAACTGGCA
>Ga0172373_10002025_pt1 | contig 31752 bp, 20 predicted proteins | sample Lak10m_2_FD_114546 | JGI IMG/M metagenome (GOLD analysis project Ga0172373, IMG submission 114546) | Freshwater microbial communities from Kabuno Bay, South-Kivu, Congo - kab_092012_10m | ecosystem: Environmental > Aquatic > Freshwater > Lake | place: Democratic Republic of the Congo...
AGGACCCAGCCTTGCATTTCCACAGACATCCTTCTGGGCCAAATTCCGGAATAATTTTCCGGGATATGAGGTCATTGCGCTCTGCGGCGCTGATGGGTTCATTATAGTCTTTGTACATGTACACGTCCCACTCTGATAGAAAATCAGTGATGTTGTACACACATTGCCTGCATTGGACTGGCATGTTTATGCTGCAATACGGCATTGTTTTTGAAATGTCTTCGATGTAGTGATTATCCCCGCAATGAATATTCTTCACCAAAGGAACGCATTCGTATTGGCTTGGATTCACAAGCGATTGCACTTTATAAAATCCAGAGTTGCAGCAGAAATCACATGAATTGGGTGTGCTATAAAAAGCATTTGATGGAAGCCTTCCGTAACCCATGTACAGGCACGATTCACATAAGTTTCCAATGGAGGTGAGGCCAGTTGTGTTGCATAGTCCCGTATTTGGAATCATGCCAGGGGTAGGACAATAAGAAGGTATGGAAGGGCATGGTATGGGGGTAGGAGAAGTAGAAGTTCTATTCCGAACGACCGGGCAATAATAGCCTATGGGACAAATAAATCCCCTACTGTGAACGATAGGCAAAAAATAGTAACCAGCATTTGCACCACACTGCATGGTAGAAAATAACTGTGTTGTACCAGAAAAATATGTAGACGTTCCCAAAGGGCACGCTGAAGGTACCAAAGTTATGCTGTTGTCTAATGCATTTGACTCAGTGCACTGACTCTGCTGAACAGATTTTGGCGGAGATGTCTTGTATGTCGTTGGGCTGGTTGCTTCGCATATGAAGATGGGAGAAGTTTCGAAATATCCAGGACAATAAAAACCAGCTGGACACGGTGAGCACGTATCCTGATTTTTTTGCAAAACAGTATCAAACCCAATATAATAGCCAGGCCTGCAAGGCGGATATAGAACGTTGCTGCAATGTGAGATACTGGTGGAAAACATGTTTGAAAAAGGAGCATTTCCTGGACACGAAATAGGCAAGAACATTTCGTCGAGGGACAGCGATGTATCATTGATTTTGTCTCGTATTGGTGGACAATAAAAATCTAATGGACATGGCACGGCAGTAGTTCCTGGCAAACCATAAAATCCCTCTTGAGGCAGACAAGCTTGCAGAGAACAATCTAGATACGGCTCAGAGCTGGTGGTTTGGGGACACCATATTCTCATACAAGATGTCGGAGAATTGAACAATGCATTGAATGTACAATTTGCTGCAGATGTAGACAGTCTAGGAGTGTACTTGGGCACATATCTATTATGAACATTGACATTGGGACAGAGCATTGGCTTGTTAAGACCCTGAGGACAATACATACCTTCCATGCAAGGTTGGCACAGCAAATCTAAATTTGGCAGCAAAATAGACGACTTATCCATAGTGGATACTATTTTGTTTTTGTGTTCCGCATTGAATCTGGCACTCGACTTAAAAAAACCAGCAGGACACGTAGAAATTGCAGAGGGCAGTGTGCAATACGTCCTGTCATCTGAGCTAACTGGATATAATGAGTTAGAGCAAGTAGTACATTGACTCTGCTCTTTTCTATCATTAAACGTGCCCTGGGAACACTTGGTGCAGTGAGTGGAACCCAAATTTGCGCCAGTATAATGGCCCATCGAACATGAAACACATGAAATTAGGGTTTGAAGGCCGCTAGTATTCGTGTATTTTCCTAATTCACAAGCAGTACATAGCACTGATCCTTTATTTGGAGCATGGTATCCATTTGGGCAAAAACCACATTCGGTTTCTTTTGAAGAATACCATTTATGTTTTCCTTCTTGACATTGTGCACAGCCCCCTTCAGTCATAGCATAGTATCCCTTGTCACACAATACATCACAATCCGTAGACATTGGATTCCATATCTCGCCTGTAGATAAAACTCGAGAACAAGAACTACAAGTATGCGAAACTTGGGGCGGTACACACGTCTTCTTGTATAAACCTGTGCCACACACTACGTCAGAGCAAATGGTACACGACGGCGTTTTGGTTTTTTTGGTTACTGTTTCAGTCTCAACCTTGTAGTACCCTACATTGCACGTCACTGTTTGATAACACATGACATTGATTTCGTCTTGCGAGATGCAACTAGAGCCAATGGTAGAAATCCCGCAGACAGCTTGCGCTGCAATTCCCTGAGCTTCCAGTACAATTATGTTTGGATTAGGTGCTGCATTAAGAGGCAAATTTGGACATTGCATACAAAAACTGGAGTTGAGTCTATAAAAACCTCTAGCACATGATAATGAATTCACGTTGCACGTCTCGTCATTTTTAAATAGTACTTGGTATGCATTGAGTGGCAATTTGCATGCAATGCAGGACTCCTCTGCAGAACGAGGATCTACATTTCTCTGAAATCCAGCGTTGCATACAAAGTCAGTTCTGTCTGATTTCACTATGCTGTTTGGTGGAATTGGATTGCAAAAAACACTGCCATGGTCTGAAGTATAGGTATTATCTCCTCCACACAGTGTGCATGGACTCAGAGAATTCGAAGATTGAAAATACCCAGGCTTGCATCCCTTGCATGCTTGATCGTCGCGAATATATTCAGTGCCTCTAATACACTTAAAATTTGCACATGCTACATCATTGTCAGGCATATTAAGATTTGCTTTTAACAACGCAGAAACAGAAGATGCTATGCTTATGCTATTCAAACAAAATTTGCATTCGTAATCAGATAAGTGATTGGCATCCAATTTCGTATGGCCATACGGACACGTTATGCTCTGGGACCATGCCTGGCATGATTTCGTCGAAGGATTCCAAAAAAAACCATAAATGCATGTGATATCACACGAACTTGGATTGTTGACTTCTTTTCCAACTGAAGTATAAATGCTATTAGAGACTATGTTATCACAGCTTCTGCATTCTGGAGATGAAGCACTCCCCTGTCTTGCGCTGCACTCTTCATATACATACTGTCCATGAGAGCATGTAGTCTTGAGTTGGTTGATTTTTTCGCTACAAGAATAACATGAAGCTGGCGCGGGGCTATTCACTCTATAGTATCCATAATTGCACTTCCATTGACATGCATCCTCACCTTCAACATTGGCCTTAAAATAATCCCAGACATAGATAGAATTATCTGGAAATTTTCTGGAAGATGGACAGTCAGTGCAGGTAACAGAGCTGTACGTCCTGCCGTCACATTGATTGTATTGACCTTCCCTGCATTGAACGGGTCTCTGATTTAGAAGACAAGGTACACAGTCAAAATGATACATATCATGAAAGCTATTGGGTTTATAATAGATTCTTGAAAGATAGCGAGAAGGAGAACAATGGTCATCTAGATTGCATGAAGAAAAGAGAAAATTATAATTTCTAAAATTATATGGATTGGAAGGATCGACCCAAAATACTACGCCCATGTATTTTTTAGTTTGCGTTGTTCCTGATATTTGTATCTGAAGCGTGGGACAGGGATTGCAAAGTCTGCTCTGTGGGTTCCAATAATTACCTGTCGTGCACGATGTGCAGCCGCCCACTTCGTTAATTTTTCCAGTTCCAGTACCCACCTTTCCATCTGGGCACCGAGTACACAATGCAGTAGCGTCTCCTATCAAATTTCCATAATAATGAATTTGGCAATAGCAGGCGTTTCTTCCCACTGCGCCTTCAGTTGACCACGAGTTTAAGGGGCAATCCGTGCAAACAGAATCTTGCGTTCCAGTACAGCCCCCGCTTTTATATTTACCTGCTGGGCACGCAGAGCATGTGGTGCAGCCTCTGTTTTGGGTCACAGAGCAGGCAGTGGTTTCGTATTGGTTTGCTCCGCAGGTACGGCAAGCAGTGCAGGTTCTGTCAGTGATGTCCGTGCATGGAGCTGTTTCGTAGGTAGAGCCAGGAGTACACTTTGTACATCCTTGACATTGAATATCCTGTGTTCCAGAGCAGTCTCCCTTTTTAAAAAAACCGAGACTACAAGAGCTACGTGAGCAATCTTGGCACACTCTGTCGCCTGGACCACAAGGTTGAATCTGGAATTTGCCAGCCCCGCAAGTAGTGCACGGAGTGCAGACTCTATTAGTCCAGCCATTGCACTGCGAAGATTCGTACTCGTTGGCGCCACAAGAACCCCTGCAACTCGCGCATTTCGAGTCATGCCCCCAATTTGTTCCCATTCCAGTATAGCACTCTTCTATTTGGTATTGTGAGCCTGAAGCACATGGTGGGCCACATGTCCATTCATTGCAGCCACTACAAAATTTCCAATTACCACAATCAGGGCTATCATCAATACAATAAAAATATTGACATGTTTTCTGAGGAATGAGACTTATAAGCAATACTATTAATCCAGATGCTCTCATGTAGCTTATTCTGATGCATATTTATTTATGTTTATTCGTCATATATAGAAAGACACCCCAACCCAATACAACCCAACACCGCATTCATCATCTTGCTCGTGATGGGATGCGGGACAAACGTCATGGTCTCAAAATCCGCGGCAAAGCTGTGCTCTACGAAATCGAATGTTTCATTGTCGAGGTCGAAGGCGTCGTAGTATTCCTTATTATGATAAGAGTCTAGCAGCACATGCTGTATCTTTTTTTCTTCAGTCAAAGAAAAAAATGTTAGTTGCGGCCCAAGCTTGCCATTTCTGTCTTGGTCATACTGATAAGGAAACTTTAAGAATGCCTTTTGATTGGTCTTTGGATTCTCAATCTCAAATTGAAGCTTGGGATACTCTTCTTCGTTATAATGGAGCTTTAAGCTGAGAGTCAAATCTTTTGCATCCTGATGATTATTCGATGGATGGAGCGAAGTCAAGAAACTAAGGTATGAAAGAGACCTAATCAAAACTAGATTTGGATACATGTGAAGCAAGAGATAATCCACTACATCGCCAGAGCTCTGTACGCTGGTCCATTCTCCTTTTTGGCGTGAATGCAGTGGGCTATTAAAGAAAACCTCGCATTTTTGAATCTTGGATTCTTCTCCTCTTGTTAGATAGATCCTACATATCGCTTCCCAATTCTTGTGCATTTCTGTAGTAGGACATCCCACCACACATTCATAATCATGCTCTGCACTGTCATCACTCATTTGTTTCGAAAACACAAACTTTAAGCCAGAGGCATTCTCTACAAATGCTATTACTTCACTACAAAGAGCATCGAGCTCTTCAGAGCGCATGCCTTCTACGTGCGCCACATTGTCCACGCTCGACGGCATGGTCGCAATTTTTTCCAAGATTTGTCTCGTGACTTCATGGGCCATACTCTCGGCCATTTTTAATAATAACTTTTCCAGAGCAGAATTTCAAGATTTTTATATATACTTGAACGTTCAAACTGCTGTATCTCTCTCTTTTCTCATTTTCTATCGAGCGGGTAAACGTAGTGATTTGTCATAATCAACTCACTTGGATCGGGAATATACTCTTCGTCGTCATCTTCGTCTACATTCGCTTCTTCGTTTTCTTGTCCTTGAGCAAAAACAGGAACAATCGTGAAGTCAATGATTTGTTGCTCGAAAGGTTCGTCATCCTCAAACTCAGCAACATCCTCGCCTTGCTCGCAAGTCAACTTCAAAAACTCGGAAACGCGAAGAGGCTCAGCAGACGTCGAGCCAGGCATCGGCATGATCTTATAGAAACTGCGAAACTCGCGAGGCTGCTTTTTGAATGCTGCCTTGAGATTCTTTCGGTTTCTGACTGCCTGCTGCCAAGGAACGCACGTCTTCAGTATCCAGCTATTCTTTCTCTCTTGAAGTGAAGAAGCAGGAGAATCCATGTATTGGCTTTGAACTCTACACTTGGTATTATTTAAAGGCTTTTTATAACTTTTTTTTATGAATTAGAGCACAAAACTTTTCTAGCAAAAGAAAATTCGAGGCTCCTGCACTGACATTTTCCTTGCAGAAAGCCTCCTACAGCGTCGTATTTCGAGAGAGAGTAGTATATGTTGGAGCCTGGCTGAGATGCAGGAACGTCCACAAACGCCATGAACGCGACGAGGAATGACGACACGTCCATGTCTTCTGGGCACAGCCAATATTTGCGCTGATCTTCGTCTTGCGCTGCAGCAGTTTTCTTCTTCTTATCAGACATAGTAGGATTCGCAAAGAATAGAGAATTGCTGTGGTTGTTTTGCTGTAGCAAGTTCACAGAATCACAGCCATGTGCTGAAGACGATAACAAAGTAGTCCAGATGACTCCAGATACATTCTGAGCGTCTGGCTGAGACATGCAAGGACAGCATAGGACCTGAAACCTGAGGCGCGTGGAAGGTATCAGAGTCATGGCTTGATGATCCAGCATTCCTTTCTTAATAGAAAAATTGGGAATCACGTGAAGTTTTTCTTGAACAGTCAGCAGCCCAGCATCCACTAACTTCGGGTCATACAATGCCGTCGTGATTTGGTGGACAGTGACAGGAAAATACGGAAATTGAATTGCCTGCTTCTGCTGTTCATAAGGAGAATCGCCTACCCCAGAAAATTCAATTCGCGTGAAACAATCCAAATGACATTTCAAGAGAGGCACCAACAACTTCCTCTTTTCTTCTTTCTTCCTCTGAAACCACCTGAACGATATGGCCCCATGAATCACTGGCTTCATACTATACGCATAAACACATTTTTTTTTAATTCAACATATAAAGAATCTGTTACCTCGAAAGCAAAAATCCAGCAGCTTAGGTTTAAGAATAAGGCGACTGCTCTGACTTTTCCGCTGTTTTCGAGCAAAAAAAACCAGTCTTGAATAACACACAATAGCCATAGCACAAAAGCAAGATGCTGTCTAGGCTTAGGCTCACCCAGGCCAGAGGCCCCAAGATATTGGTTCCAGTAGGGCTCTGCATCTCGATGGTCTTTATACAAGTAGCGCAGTTGGCACTATCGCCAGCTAACATGCCAGGATAATAGATGTACTGCACTATCGAGAAAATCAAAAAATAGAGAAAGAAAAAAATGTAGCTATAAATTCCACGCAAGAAGAACAAGAAAGACCAATAGCAATAATAATCAAACAAGAGCACGCTGGTCAAAAATATGCTCACCAAAATTCGACTCAAGAAGACCTCCCACATTCCTGCACACCCAGTCCTCAGCGACTGAATATTGCCAGACAACAGGAAAAAGAGACTAGAGCCCACATATGAGATGCCCACAAGAGAAAAAAAGACAATCACAAAGTTACCCAGAGGCGAAGATGGACGTTGTTCTTGTTGCACACTTTCTTCCCACGACGCTCTCTGCCTTTGCTGCTGCGTGATATCGGTCACTACAGGCAAGTAGCCATTCGAAAACTGCATCATATTATTATTATTATCATTTGCATTTTGATTGAAATGTAGATAACGCATCGTAAACAAAACTTTAATAAAAAATCAATGATCAATATATATGATTTGAAGACGCAGAGTCTAGGATAAACTAAAGAGCAGTCCCGTAGTGATGATCATATTGACTCAAATAATTACGCGTTTCTTCTTCGCTCAATGGGACATATTGATCAGTGAACATATTTGAAGGTCCAATGCGAACTGTTGCATAATGAGACATACCATAGTTTTCTTCTGGCAAAACAATACGCTTAGTTCTCACGCGATTTAATTCGGGAATAACACGCATTGCATATAAATCTTCGTCGTTTATAGGAGTAAATGCATCGAAAAGATGTGGAATGAATGCTCTAAATTGACTAACTATACCGTTTTCCAGCGGTCTTTCTTGGGCAGGAGTCAGAGGAAAGTGTGTATATTGGTCGTGATATTGTTCCTCAGAAGAAAAACTTCGGATTCTACACTCGATGATTAAGTTGCGATCGACTGGCTCAAAATTATAATGAGTACTTTCATGCCTATAAACGCGTTTGCCCCAGAATCTGACTCCCATGTCTACTAGATATTCTGAATCGACAAAAAACCATGGCAATTCTACTTGATCGAAATGGCCACTTCTAGACATAAAATGATTAAAGTCGAGAACATACCAAAGAGATTGGCGGGCAGCTGTCGGCTTTTTCTTGAGCATGAGTTGTCCAGTGGATAAATACGAAAGTTCCTCGACATCTTGAAGATCACGTCTGAGATGCTCTAGCCAAGCTCCTGATAGGTTACTGTCCAAGAAAATAGGCATACGCTTAGAGGCATCAATTTCCATAAAACCAACAGGCAAGAATAAAGCATTATCTGGATGAAATTCATAACTTGTGTTAGGTCGATAATTCACATCAAAAAAAGTCATGAGGCGCTTGCCATACCCAACTAGGTAATAATGAGGATCTGGATTTATAACTTTTCCCATGTATTCAGGATGGTATTGATACAAATAACCAAAAGAATAAATCAGCTGATCTCGATCATCTCGTTTTTTTGACCTCTGAAGAACACCATCTTCAAAATGCAATATCTGTATGATTCTATCCAGACAGTACCCTTTCATGTCATCTCTTCCATTGTGAGTCAAGACGTATCCTCTCACACAATGCTTGTATTCACCCCCTGAGTTTTCGTCATCTCCCATCATAATATAGTCTCTCAACAGAAAATCGTCATTCAAAACCGATGTTTTTTTCTCATAGCAAAATAGCATGCTCTTCAACTGATTCATTTTCAATTGGATATGCTCATAATAATCAGAAAAGTAATTACTTCGAAGATGCCATATCTTTTCCTCCAAATACATCATAAATGGTTCGAAATTGATTAAATTAGCAGACAGAGGCTCTGAACGAGCATGAAATTCTACAGCATGCGTGATAACAAATTCCTTGTAGTGATTGCATAAATCTTCACAAGCAGGATCTCGCAGATTGAACTTCAGATACACTATAATATCTTCGAGAAATTCGGTTGCGACTTCGTCATACTCTTCGTTTCGCTTCAAGATAATTTCTTTGTCGCCTTGTTGATCAGTGTTATGATTTATTGCACGCAGCTCAGGTCTAAATAATTCCTTAGCAGGATGAATATCGCGAAAAAATAAGTTTCTCAATAGGGTAGCAGGCGTTTGTTGTTTAAAGTGAACAGATTGGCGCGCAATTTTATGACCATGCAATTGATCCATTTTATTCTAAATCAATATATGTAGAATTCATTTATATACCTTGTCTTTCCTTAAAAGCTTCGAAATATTGATCAGCCTGCTGCTGAGATCGAAGTTTATATTCATTTCGATTATCGTTGCTGTTCATGACAGCATGGTTTTGTGGGGCGAGTTCAGTCAACAAGAAGCCTCTTCCAGCTCCGTTCATTAGGTTCTTACTGTCGCCGCATTGCTCTCCGATAAAATATTGGATTAAATGTTGCATTTCAGGTGAGCCAGGTTGGCATTCAGGAGCATACAGCCTACTCAACTGACGAGCAACTTCGCTATTCAAAGCGCTTGCTGCTGTGAAATTACCTAAAGTCTCTAACAAACCAATAGCTTCCAAAGTAGCTCTAAGAACACGAAAATCATAATCTTTGATATGAATTAGACCGTCTAAGCTTTCTACCATCACGAGCTTAGGGTCATAATTATCTTGCATATAAAAAGGCCGATCTGCTCTACCGAAATGTTCCAAGTCTTGCATATTATGAAGAACTATGCGATAATAATAATTCAAATTTGGAGATATCGGAATTCCACTCATCTCTCTCTTTTTTAACTCATTTTTTATTCTCTCAACCAATTGAATTTGCTCATAGTGAATTCCTGTCTTGGCTATGCGCTGCATTTTTTTTTGGCGTTGAAAAAAATTGCTTTTATACTTTCAGCTCTGCGAAAACCATTCTGATTCTTTGACTCCTGCTGCCAAGCTCCAGTCGCAATCATCAGAGCAAATGCCTGCCATAAGCATAGCCTGGTCGTAGTTCCAAAAGAGAGACTCTGGCTCAGGTGCCATTGCTTCAGCCTTGTTGATTGGATTCCGAGCTTCGCAAACTTCAAGCGCCAACTTCATCTTGAAATCACGCAAGAATGTCTTCGTTTTGAGCTGCCAATCGACTCCCATCTGCCAGACATGCTGCTCCGCGTACCTCACGCACTTATTCTGAGCATGCATCAGAATCTGCTCGTGCTTCCTGAACACGTGAGTCAAATCGTACTTGTACCTTATAGTCACATGCGGAGAAGCAACAAATGCAGCGCTCTTCAAGTCTAAAGCAGAGTTTGAATCATAGAGCTGGTTCAACAAAAACAAGCGCCGCTGGATGAACCAAGCACGATGATCCGGCTTGAGCATCGAGTAGGGCCAAAGCGTCCCAAACTTTTTCCAGACAACAGCATGCTCGATTGAGTTCATAGCAGAATCCGAAATACCGAGTATGATAGCCACAACTCTCAGCGGCAAGTCAAACAGAGACTCGATGATCTGCCTTGGCAAGACATACCGGCCTAGCGTCGGCGAATACATGTGAATGAAACCGTGAGCCTCATAATCAGACAAGTCCATTCGCCAATAGAAAGGCGGGGCTTTTGGGCTATGCAATATGAGAGGCTTCGAGGCTTGCATAACTTGAGAACCAAACAATGACTTTTCTTTTTGGGAAGACTCCATACTTGAGCATATTTAAATATTTATCCTAAAAAAAAGACAAGAAGTTTAAACTTAAGCCTTCGTGAATAATATATATTGAAATAAAAAAACTCAATTAAATAAACATAACAACCCAAAACCGAAGTCATGAAACGTCTTAACTCCATTCATGCACTATTGTCTTTAGTTTTTTTCTTAGATCTAGAACAACTTGTGAATGCTCAGATTGATGTAGAAGTACAAATTCAAAACGTCAATCCAGATACACCAGACACCCAAATCATACAAAATATACAGCAAAATGCTAACCTATCTAAAGTAAATGCATCTGTGAAAACCTTTCAAACACTCAACTACACAGCCATCATAAATCCTTGTCCTAGAGGCTATTATTGTACTGCCAATCTGACTCAAGAAATAGCATGCCCGCGAGGCACATACCAACCCAATTTGAATGCTACCAACAGCTCGGCGTGTCCACTGTGCGACGCAGGCACCTTTAGTGTGGCAACAGGCGTAGCAAACAGACAAGATTGCGAAAAATGCAGGACAGGTACATATTCTACGGCATCAGGAGCAAACACAACATCAACTTGCGTGGATTGCGACAGAGGAACGTACAACACAGGAACTGGAATGCCAGCACCTGGCAACTGCTTGAATTGCAAGCAAGGAACTTATGGCAGTCAAACAAGACTAATACACGAAAACAATTGCACTTTGTGCCCACAAGGCACTTTTGGGAGCTTCCCCAGAGCTATCAGCCTTGACAACTGCACTCTATGCCAGAGAGGCACGTACAATTCTATGTTTGGGTCCAATACCTCAAGTGCATGCCAGAATTGCTCGGCTGGTACTTATGGCGCGACAACAGGCTTAAAATTTCGAGATAACTGCACGAAATGTCCAGGAGGTTATTACGGACTGACGCAAGGCAAGCAAACTCAAGCAGAAGCCTGCATCGAGTGCGCAAGAGGAACCTACTCCTCTGGCTTTGGTATGATTTTTGTGTCTAATTGTACTCTATGCAATCCTGGAACCTACAGCAATGTCTTGGCGGCAACGCTACAAGCTACATGCTCGCCATGTCCAACGGGAACTTATAGCACAGGCAAAGGCATGGACAGCCTTAGTTTATGCCAAAATTGCAGACCTGGAACTTATCAACCCAGTACCGGAATCACCACCAACAGTTCATGCCAGCCATGCGCTGTAGATCACTACTGTCCCATTGCAAGCGTGCAAGAGAAGTGCCCCAGCGGAACCTTCTCAAATGCAGGCGGGATATCCCAGCTAGACTGCAGGTGTTCCGCGGGCTTCTATTGTTCCTACAAAGAGATGATCACAGCAGTAGTGAGCCTAAACATATCAAAGTCTGCATGGGACAGCAACGCAGACCAAATCCAAAATAAATTCAAGAGCGCCATCGCAGCAGCCGCAGGAGTTACTCCAGCAGACGTCATCATCAAAGGAGTCATCGATCGCTCATCTTCAGGCAGTCGCAGGAGGCGCCTTCTAGAAAAACACGCAGGAGGAATTCACATAATTACCAATATCTTAGGCACGCGGAAGATCTCCAACTTGCAACACCACATTCTAAGGAACGGCATTCTATCTGAAGGACACGTGTGGAGTCAAAATCACGCGGTCATTCCCAATACATTAGGCGCCTATCATCAAATAAAAATGTGATTTGTATAAAAGAAATACGTTCTATAATAAAATAATAGGATATGACGAGAAAGATTGTAGTACAGACTATACTCCCCACAATCATGATAACAATCTTTTTTGGTTTGAGTAGTCCTACCGAATTTAAAAAACGTTGGGTGCTCACGTTTCACAATAGCAGCTTAGCGATAGAATCGAGCCTGTTCATACCCGAAAATTTTACCTTGATAAAGCAATATGGAAGGCGCTTAGTGTTAGAACTAGAAAATCAAAATCAAATACAAGACGAACAAGTAGAGCTCGAGCTATTAAGCTATTATGGAAATTATGATTACGTAGAAAATGTAGAGCAAGATTCTATATTGGAGATTTTAGATTCAGGCAGTGAAACACAATCTTTAGTCCAATCGTTTTCTTTCAATTCATCACACGATTGGAACTCATCAGCCAATGCGTCGTTTAAAGAGACTATTGAATGGCAATTTCAAGCACGCGAACCATTTGGCATGAGAATCCAAGAAATATGGAACAAAAATATTGGTTCAAGTGACGTACAAATAGCCATTGTTGATAGTGGAATATCCAAAATCTCTCAACATGAACATTGGTTCGAACATCTAAAGCCAGGATATGACTTTATCACAAACCCTCAATTTAGCCAAGACAATGATGGGCGAGATATGGACGCAGAAGACATTGGCGGATGCAGTAAGCATTCTTGGCATGGTACAAAAATTGCAGTTGCTATTGCAGCCAAGCACAAATTTGTGCTGCCACACTTGCATTCCGTAGCCCCAAACATTAGTATTCAACCCATCCGAGTTTTGAATCCTTGTGGACAAGGATATGCTAATGACGTAACTGACGCAATTGTATGGGCAGCAGGAGGATTCATCAACGGAATAGGGTATAATCCTTACCCGTCCAACGTGATATGCCTAGCATTCGGTGGAAAAGGAAAATGTCCTTCTTACCTTCAATCTGCAGTATCACTGGCAACAAACCAACACAACGCATTCGTAGTAGCAGCAGCAGGAAATGAAGCATCCAATGCAGAAGACGTCTTTCCAGCAAACTGCGCGGGGGTCATTGCCATAGGTGCTTCTACAAGAAATGGAAATTTAGCTGCGTATTCAAACACAGGAAAAAATGTCTATTTCTTATCACCTGGAGGCAGTGAAGAAAATCCAATACAAAGCATGGACTTGATACCACATTTTCCAGTGAATGGATCGTTTGAAGTTGTGCCATTGCAGGAATGGGGAACAAGCTACTCAACAGCATTTGCATCTGGATTCATAGGATTGTTCTTTCATAAAATAAATAATTTTTCAAACACAATCGACGCATCTCGCATAGATCCATTTTGCCATAAAGAATCCTTCTATGCAAACGAATATATGAAATGGACGTGTGTTCAGCAAAAACGCTGTGGACACGGCATCATCTCGTCTTCATTTAACGAATCTTTCAAGATTAATACAAATAAAAATCAAACGTGGATTCTCGACGTCGAAACCAAACACCCTAATGATAACGCCACCCAGGAAGAGTCAATGGTATACGCACAGTCATATGACGTAACTGGAAAATATGGAGCAGTATCAAAGCATTCAAGTTTAGGAGGAGGATCCATAAATAATTTATATGACGGAGTGGGGAATATGGGCAATTGGGGAAATTATCCGTACACGTTCAGCACTACGTGTACTTCGTGGCTACCTTGGGTTCAGTATGACTTGGGATCAAACAAAAAAATCAATTGGATTTATATAAAGCCATATACGGGAGACAGAGTTTATTGTCGATTATCACTCGACATTTCTCCGACTGGAGGTTTTGGCGGAGAGCACATAGCTGCATATTCATGTGGTCAATCTTCTGGATCTTGGTGCAGTCCCATATCAACGGACGGGTTAAACGTAACCAACGTTAATTCCATAGCTCGGTTTGTTCGATGGACGATGGGTGGCTCAAATTTAGCTTGCTGCAGCGGATCATTCTTCATTCAATTTTTAGTAGGATTCGAATCTTATGTTCCTGAAATTTCGCTTCCAAAGTGTTTGCCAGGAGCTTCCGTGAAACACGCACGCATATGGACTCGACAGTGTTTGAATACATGGTGTCCTGCTTGGCAAACAAGTACATGGCAACCCAGCGGACAAAATTGGGGAGCTCAAAACGCAGTCAATGGTAATCTCGAAGATTGGTCATATACACTCGAAAATGCGAATGAAAGGCCTTCGTGGAGAGTAGATTTTCAACTCTTGAGGCCTGTATACAAAATAATCATACACCTACACTGCTGCATGGGGGGTTACTCTGATCTACAAGTTTGGAGAGGAGATAGTTCTACATTTAATGGAGCTGGCAATGTCATGTGCTATCTCATGGACGCGTCCATCAATAAAATTCACACGATACTTACCTGCTCTGGAACTTATAGATATTTGTTTGTCTACAGAGACAACGCACCAACAAATCTCATTTTAAAAGAAGTAGAAGCTTACGAAGCAGGAACATGTGATTGCAATGAAGGGCACATTCTACTAGACGAAACAAATACGAGCTGCAGACCTTGCAGAAAAGGATATGCATGTCCAAATAAGAGCGCTGAGATACTTTGCCCAATAAATACATACACAGAAGAAGCTTTTATAAAATGCACTGCGTGTCCAAACCCTTCAACTTCCGGTGAAGGAGCTTCTTTTTGCATATGCAACAAGTCATATTACGCACCCAACGCATCAGTATGTGAACCCTGTACTCCAGGATATGTATGCCCAGAAAATACAAATGCCAGGTATGAATGTCCAAACAATACGTGGTCGCTCGGGATGTCAACTCATTATATGCAATGCAATTTCTGCAAAGAAGGCTACATCTACAACGATACCAATATGTGCAGGGCGTGCAATCCAGGATTCTTTTGTTTAAATTCAACAGTAGAGCTTTCTTGCCCTCCAGGAACATATAGTACAGAAGGAAAATCAATGTGCTCTGATTGTCCAGTCAATACATACAATGATAGGCACAATTCATCAGAATGTATCAATTGCACTCCTTTTTCAACGTCTCCTTGGAAATCCACTTCTATAGAAAATTGCACTTGTCATATTGCAATGTTTCGAAATAAAGAAAACTACACTTGCAGAAATTGCTCCTTGGGGTTTTATTGCCCTTCCATGTTCACTGAGATTCCATGTTCTCTAGGTGAAATAGCAAAAGTACCATCGACAGCGTGTGAGAAATGCCTGCCTGGCTCATACAACAACAAAACTGGCAGTTCATCGTGCGCTTTATGTCATCAAGGAGAATTTGTTTTTTATGCAGGCGCCACGTCACTATCTAATTGTTCATTTTGCGTCCAAGGGAAATATGCTAGTGCATTTTCATCGACTGTATGCATTCAATGCACAGCAGGAACATATGGGTCTGGCATAGGGTTCATATCTGTATTCAATTGTTCTAATTGTTCTGCAGGCACGTTCAGCACGTCATCGGGCATTTTAAGACAGCAATCGTGCTTGAATTGCACTCCGGGTACATACGAAATGGAAACAGGAAAAACCACTTGTACTTTTTGCACAGCAGGAACATTTTCGACTCTGGTGAGTGCAATGTTTAAAAATAATTGTACATTATGCCCATCAGGTTCATTTTCTTTGAGCAGAGGACTAACTCTTTGTACTCTGTGTTCGCCTGGTACATATTCCACTGGATCTGGTATGAATTTTTCGTCGACTTGCACAGCTTGCCCAATCAATACGTTTAATGAGCTTCCAGGAGGAAATTCATTATTTTCATGTCAAAATTGTACATTTGCTTCGTATGCTAATGCGGGATCTACTTTATGCACTTGCAACGCTGGATTCATGGAAACTCCACTCCCAGAAGAAATGGCTTCGTATTCTTTTGAAGTAGACAACATTGCTTCTGATACAGTATATCAAAGCAAAAAGTTTGAATTAGGAGCTTATGGAGCCAACAATGCGAGGATAGGATGGATTGGGAGGTCGGGCACGACAAGCTTTTTGACCACCACAACTTATCAAGACACTTGGCAGAGTGTAGCAATCTACAATTCAAATTTCGCAAGGCTCAGTCCCAGCATGTCTTTTAACTTTGCTGAATTTAACTATACCTTTTCGTTTTGGTTTAGGGAACAAAATCTATACAACAACTACGTCGCCATGGTCATATTCAATATTGGTCCCCTTTCTTTTGGAGAAATGGCAACGAGGCGAAATCTGTATCTAGCATTCTCAGATACTTCTTCCATAGCCAAGGCAAATTGGTATTGGGACCCCCCCAAGAAATATTGCAACAAACACTACTGCGGAGGCAATCCTCCAAAAGAATATGAAGGTTCTGGCCCAGATGCAGGTTGCTTCTACGTGAACGTAGGCAGAATTGGAGATATAGTCTACGGAGTTGGCAGATGGCCAGGACACAGCTGGATACACATTGGAATTACCACCGAAGTCCAGGGCGACAACATCATTGTCCAAATGTACACAAATGGACAGAGAGCTGACTGCGAGAGGTACATCAACGTAAGCAAGAATGTACTTAGCTTCAAAAAAACGTATACATTTGGATCACTCGGAGCAAGCTCGTTTGTGAATGCCAACGAACCATTTGCCATACAGACAGCTAGCGCCATGGTATACATTGACGACTTGAAGATCTATAGACAAGCTTTAACTCAATCGCAAATCAGAAACATTTCCCAAAACATCAAGCTGACCCCTACCTGCTCTCTTTGTCCAGCCACCCTATACTGCACAGGCACAGTCACGAGGTCGTGTCCTTCCAATCAAAAATCGCCTCCCGGCTCTTCGTCGGTCTCTCAGTGCACAACGTGTCCAAACAATTCCTCTAATAAAATCCAGAGCCAAAACTACAACATAGACACAAACAGCTGCTCAGATTGCCTCTCTACGTTCGTCATCAACGGAACAGAAACCTGCAGGCCGTGCACGCTCGGCGCGTTCTGTCCAAATGCAACGCTAGAAATTCCTTGTGCACTGGGATCTTTCTCCAATCAATCCTCTACTTTTTGCTTGAATTGTGCGCCAGGCACGTACATGCCAGCACAAGGAAATACAGCGTGTTTGTCGTGCCCAGGAGGAACATTTGCTACGGGTATAGGATACATTGACATAAAAAATTGCTCCATATGCTCGAAAGGATTCTACAGCAATAACGGTTCTACTGCATGTCTAGCTTGCCCCATCGGAAAATATAATCCAATGGATGGTAATCCTCTATGTTTCGACTGCGAAGACAACAAGCAGAATTATTCAACAACACTCCAGAATACGTCCATAGTGAAAGATTCGTGTAGATGCATCGCAGGCTTTTTCGAGACAAACATCCCTTATACAGTCACCCAAACTTTCATAGAATGTCAAGCTTGCCAGAGCGGGTACTACAGCTCCGGCGTAGGCATGAAAGAGGCAGATACCTGCAAGATCTGCTGGCCAGGAACATTCTCCATAGCCAATAGGTCTACTTCCTCTTGCACTCAGTGCAGCTCTGGTTCCTGGAGCAATATTTCAGGAGCCACATCCTGCACCAACTGCAGCAATGGAACTTTGGGAGCAGGCCTCGGATTTAATAACTCGGAACAAGGTTGCCTTTTGACTTGTCCTTCAGCTATACCTCCAGCATCCAGAACATGCTCCTGTTATCCCATATTCAACACAGTAGTCTTCAACAATTCATGTCAGTGCACCAGAGGACACCATTCCAACATGTCAAACATCAATCAAAACTTGGGAAAAGCATGTGGGGCAGCCCAAAATGAATACTGCAGTGCTACTGCGAAGACAACATACCATGCTAGCTATGGGCCGCAGTTTGCCAATGACGGAAATCTTAACAGTTTCTATCATTCTCACGGCGGAACCTTCGAGTGGTGGAGACTAGACATGGCTACTACGCGTACAGTAGGCACAGTGAGAATATTCCATAGACTGGATTGTTGCACAGATAGGTCAAATGGATATGAGCTGTGGATAGGAGACAGCACGACATACAATTTAAATGTGAAATGCTATACTCATACTGGAAATTTAGCAGGAGTTTTTGAGCAAGTAGTAGAATGCATAGGCCGAGGTAGATATTTGTACGTAGTATTGCCGCCATGGAATTGGCTACAAATTCGAGATCTAGAGGTTTATGCCACATGTCTTCCTTGTCCACCAGGAAAATACAGCGTGAGCACATATGGTTCGATGGAATGCAGAGACTGTCCTAGAGGCACATTCACGAGCTCGCCTGGCTATTTCGAGTGCACTACCTGCCTTCCTGGCAAATACAATAACTTGATGCAAGCTACAGAATGCTTGGATTGTCCCAGAGGCACTTGGTCTGACAAGACAGCTGTGTCTGCATGTATAGGATGCAATCCTGGGTACTATAGTCCAGAGTTAGCTCTGACGAATCCAATCACGTGCACCATCTGCTCTATAGGCCACTATAGCTTGCAAGACGCCACGTCCTGCATTCAATGCATTGGATCCTGGATGAATGTCTCTGGTTCTAGCTTCTGCTACCTATGCGAGCCAGGAAAATTCTCAAATGTCACGGCTAGCACGCAGGATACGTGCACTGAATGCCTAGATCCAAGATATCCAAACAGCGACTTGGGCGGATCTTTCTGCTCGAGCTGTATTCCTGGTCAGTACACGACCCTACAGCCAGACCTGGAATGCGAATATTGTCCAGCTGGGACTTGGTCCAGGAGCGGCGCAGTTTGGAATTGCACTCGGTGTCCAGCAGGCAAGTACGGAGCAGGTCCTGGCTTTTCTACCGAAAACGAGTCTTGCATTTCGTCTTGTCCCACGTTTCCCACCAAAACAACCCTAAATATGACCAAGCAAACATGCGATTGCCCATTCGGAAACACTACCATAGTCAATGGCGAGTGTCACTGTCAGATGGGGTTTTTTAGCTCAGTGCCGCCTCCATATGAAGAAAATATACAAAAAAATTGTCCAAGCCAGCCCAACGGCAGGTGCTCTCTGCTATGTACTCCAAATTATGGGAATCAAGGGTGGTGCATATGCAGCTTTGCCAACGACGGAAATGAAGGCAGCCTTTTTTATGCAAATGGTGGCGATTGGTGGCTTAGGATGGATTTTGAGAAATCTAAATCACTGACTCACATCACCTTAAAATTTGATTGGCAATCAGCAGATAGGTGGAACAATTTTAGGATCTACGTAGGAAATGGCACCACGTGGAACCTACCTGAAAATAAAATGTGCTTTGCTCACTGTTGCTATACGCTAAGAAACTATGCTCAATTAGACGTCACCCTAAGCACGCCGTGCATTGGAAGATATCTTTTTCTTGTTGGTACTGGAGGTGAAGTAAAACTCTACGAAACCTACATCCACAACAGACCTTCTTGTGTTTTATGTACAAAAAGTCTCTTTCAGAGTGCATACGGAGCCACTACTTGCAGCACATGCCAAGGAGGTACCTACACTCACAGAGACGGACAGGGCCACTGCAAAACATGCTTGACGTCGACCTACAGCCTCAACGCGTCCACAACCTGCCTCCTTTGTTTGCCAGGCACTTGGTCCAATACCACAGGAGTATCAGCATGCGCAAAATGCACAGGCGGCAAATACAGTACAGCCATAGCAGCACTCCAAGAAGAATCATGCATGACATGTGCACCCGGAACCTACACCAAGAGCGGCTACTCAAAGTGCGAAGACTGCGTTCCCGGAACTTGGACAACCAGTTCAGAGACGTCTGCCTGCACGTTGTGTCCTTCTGGCAAATATTCAACTGAAAGGGCCAGCATAGAAGATCCTTGCGTTCCATGCTCTTCGTTTCAGCCCAACAGCGTGAACGCAAGCACGTTTTGTTCAGCATGTGTTGCAGGAGAATATACAGGACCCAACGAGAGTTGTGTATTTTGCCCTATTAACATGTGGTCCTCTATTGGTGCAGTCTACAACTGTACCAGTTGCAATGTGCCATCCTTTGGTGCAGGTATAGGGTTCTCAAATTCAATTGATTCATGTCTTGCTACATGTCCTTCGCCTTCCACTGTAGTCAGAGGTTCTTGTGAATGTCCATATGCCAATAGCACTGTATTTAACGGATCATGTCATTGCAGAATAGGACACTACAGCACCACAGATAATCTAACGTATGCAAATAATTTGGAAAAAACATGTGGAATTTTAGGCAACACTGCGTGTTCTACTAGTGCAAGTACCACTGCTGGAGGAACTCCTTCTAGAGTTATAGATGGGAATGCAGGGACTTATTGGACAGCTCATTGGGGTTATAATCAATGGTGGATGGTTGATTTAGAATTTCCAAGACATATGACTTTGATTCAACTCTATCAATACTGCTGTCATGCAACAATCACAGGGCTAAAGCTATGGATAGGTAATAACACGCCATTCAACCATGCCTCCAATATAAACTGTTTTAGTGGGGGTACATTCGCATCAACTGATGTTTTGATAAATGCTCCACAGTGTATAGGATTAGCTAGATTTGTTTTTATCCATTTGCCTGGACCTGAAAAAATGAGTATAGGTGAAATTGGAATTTTTAACATGCCAGCATGCATACCTTGTCCTGAAGGATCCTCAGCATCTTCATATGGAAGTAAAACATGTTCACAGTGTGCACCTGGAACCATAGCAGCAGAAAGAGGAAAATCAAGGTGTTCATTGTGCCCACAAGGCAAGTACTCTTTGGATTTCAAGAATTGCTTAGTAGTAGAATGCTCGCCTGGTTTTTTTCACACGCCCAACACTTCGACGTGCACTGCAGAGTGTCCTCCCGGCTATTTTTGCAGCGGAGATGCCACGGCAAAACCGTGCCCAGCTGGCAGTTTTTCCTCACAGTGGAAGACAAATTGCTCCACTTGCCCGCCCAATCACTACTGCCCTCTCATGTCAGGCTTCCCTATGCGGTGTCCAAAGGATTCAAACAGCAGCGCGGGATCATCGTCCATAAATCAATGCGTCGTATTGTCTGAACCAGGATACTATGGCACTACCCTAGCCAACATGAAAATTTGCACTCCCAATCATTTTTGCGGCAGCGGATCCATCACCCCGACGCCTTGCCCCCAAAACACAGATAGTCCTATGGGTTCTGCGGAGATCACCAACTGCACGCCCAGCGCTGGGTACTTTGGACAGCCAGGATTATTGCCTACGCCATGTCCCTCGAATTTTAAGTGCGCAAAGGGTTCTACAGCCCCCCAGCCATGCAATACATGCAGCCACGTCCAATTATCAGCGTGCAAGTCTGATGCTTCTCGTGATACTGCCTGCGCCTGCAATGCAAGCTCTTATCTTGATCCCCAAAACCTCGCCCAATGCCTGCCGTGTCCTCCCTACACTACTTCCATTCCAAATAATGTGGATACTACAGTGTGGAGCTGCAGGTGCGTCGCAGGCTATTATTGCAAGTATGCCAGGACTCTAACTCTAACTCTAACCCTCAATATATCTGCCTCGGAATTGACACCCCAGCTCCAAGCCAGCATCCTAGAAAACATTGCAAAGGCGGCAGGCGTTCCCGTCTCGAGCGTGAACATCATGCATAAACAGAGATCTATGACTACATCGCAAAGACACGAGCTTAAACTAAGACTAAAAATAAAAGACACGACAGCTTCAAAAGCAAGCTTCGATTTATTGCTCAAAAATCAGCAATCCATTCATCTTCACTCTCGGGATTCCACCAGAATGATGCCTGTGGTCGGTATCCAAGAAGTAGTAGAAGACGAACACCAAGTTCAGATCACCAAGGCTTGAGCAAGAACATAGGGACTGAGCTTATTCTCCTGCGACGAGACATTGTAGAGCATTCCAGTTCTGGCATCGCGAATCACATATCTGTACTCTACTTGAACTGCAGTGTTTTCGTCGCGCCGACCAAAAGACGACAAAGATACCATGTTGTTTGTTGTGCCTTCTTCCTGCACCTCAAACAGAAGCTTAAACCTCAGCACCCGCATGATGCAGTCGATCGAGACTCGGATACTCCTCTCTGCATTCATCTGAAAGTCAGCGTAGCCGTCGACCTCATAAAAGTTCAAGACGAGAGGAGGATGCAGAAGCCCCATGATGTTGGGATTCGCTGGAGTACCGTCCTTCTTCACCAAAATCATGTCATTGCAAGGGGCTTTCTTCAAGCGCGTGTACTCCAAGGTAAAACCTTTGTTTATCTCCTGAACGTATTCCTGCGTAAAAAAGAAGCCCATGTTCGAAAAACGTCCGTCTACGAGCAAAGGCACCTGGTTCAGTTCAGATTCAGTTCGGTACAGTTCACGAAACAAATGCCTCGAAGCAGTCACGATAGGCTTGCGAGTCAACAGCTGAATCCCATACACTGCATCAGATCCATCATATCCAATGCTCAAAAGCTTTGCCTTCACAAATTCGTGTCTCCTCGTCAGGAAAAACAACTCTTCTCCTTTCTTAAAGGGCTCTTGGCCACACAAGCCTTGGTTCAAAATGCCTCCGAAGAAAATCTCAGCAGAAGTCTTCCTCCGCTGGAACAGAGTAGTGATAGTTCCGATGCTATCCTTCTCTGCATTGAGATCGCAGGCGAAATTGCTTTGATCCCAATTCACGAAATCGGCTTCTTCAAGTAGCTGGCCAACATCTTCGTCGTAATCGTCCATGTTCATAGAAGGATCTGCAGCTTGCTTTTCGAGTCTCAGCTTGACGCCTTGGTGATACCTCGAAATCAAGAGCTCTTCCTCTCTAGCCTTCTCTAAAGCATAGAGTCGCTCCTTTGCTTCGAATTCAGCCTGAACTACAGCTTCTTCTTCATCGCTCAGCGGCGTGTGTATGGCGCTCAAGTTCGGACGATACATTTCCAAATAACTGGCCTTCACAACACAACCAACACGACATCATTTAAATCCTTTTTATAAATTTTTTTTAGTACAGACCAAAGCATTTACTTAAAAAAGCCTTGCTCTAGTATCTTTGAGCAGATCATCTGAGAATTTGAGCGCTGAGACGTAGGCAAGAATGGCCGCGACTCGACACAAAAGAGCTTGTCCTCGTCGAAAGCCATAGTCGGATCCCAAATCACCTTGCCGTCGCTGTTGCTGTTGTATTTTTCCTGGACCTTCTCATAGAATGCGCCTCTGGTCAAGCCTTTCATATTCTTCTCGCGCAGATTGAAGATTCCAGACACTTTTCGGTTTAGAGCCCAATACACAGCTTGCGCGATCCTCTTTGAAGTACAAAACGAGATGTAGCTATCCGCTACACAAGCTGGAAAATGCTTGCCGTCGGTGTACATCGCAGCGTCCCTAAAAACAGAGTCGTCCCAAATTCCAGCAGTCCTCAACACGAAGCCAGACTGAGGACCCCCCACAATAGCATCTTCCGCCTGCCTCAGAGCCAGAGCAATAGCATAAGGATTGACATGCCAAGAAAAGACGTTATCGCGATTGAGATTAGGCGCAGGCACGTGCTTGAGATTAGGAAAAATTCCGCAATCTTCTCGCAGTTCTTGGCCTCCCAGAACAGAGCCATAAGCGTTCTCCGAGCTCAAAAGCCCAAGCACGCCGTCCCAAGCATACTTGTCAACAATAGCGCGGATCCTCGAGGCGGTTCTCACGAAACTGTGAACGCTAAACATCTTCACAGAATCGGCTACTACGACAGCGCTCGACTTCAGAATGGCTCTGGCTAATTCTTCGTCTGTTGGGGTGGCGAGCTGCGGGATAAGCACCGCGTCGTCTGCCAATTGCTTCAGCCACTTCACGCGCCTCGGCTTCGTCGTGGCAATGGTCACGTGAATGCTGGAGTCTTGCTTCTTGAGCTCTTCTAGGATAGAAAACCCAGCATTCTGACAGCCGATGATCAGGACTCTGGTATTGGGCACAATAAACAGAGGACCGTTCTTGCTTGACCTAAAGCTCTGCTTGGCAAGAAAGCCCAATGTACTCGAAGCAGTAGAGCCGATGATATTGCGTCTAGATATGGTGTTAACAAAAATAGAATATGAAGCAATCCTCTCGAGCCAATACATACAAAATACGAAAACCAAAGCTTTCATATTGTGCAGTGTCTTGGATGTCGTACGCATTTCTTCAATACTTAAGCACACAAACCAAAAAAAAATTGTCATGCATATATCCAAGAAGAGATTCTTAATCACAGCAGCCGTAGTCATTCTATTAGCATATTGGATATGGATGCTCTGGATTTGGTCTACGAAAAAAAAATACAAGGTAACTCCAAATAATACCAAAAAATTTAGATTCCAGAAACAATTGCAAGAATACATCAAAGAACAATCACGGCTCATCGTGGCCAACGTGCAAAGCATGAACTCAAGCCAATACTCTGACCTAAACTTGAGCCATACCAACAAAACAACAATACAGCCTTCCTCTACTAACAAGCATCTATTCATAGTATTGAATCTAGAACACAGAAGAGATAGGCAGATAGCAATCACAGAAGAATTTCAAAAAACAAACATCTCGTTAACGTGGGGCTCGACAATAAATCCGAGATTGCCAGAGCACCTGCACCTGACAAAGGATTGCTTCGACGAGAGGACATGTCCAGGTCAAGTCGGTTGCCAAATGTCTCACATATGGGCCATCGAGAATGCAATAGAACTCGACCTAGATTACGTGGCTATAGTAGAAGACGACTTTAGGTTTCACTCGTTCGTGGATCCCGCTTACGTATCCGACGCACTAAGAGAAACAATGACAAAATGGGTTCCAGAATGGGACGTGATCGCCGGATCTCTAAACATGATTGAAACTCAGATTTTATTTCCTAGCGCAGTCTCCGTGTCTCCTACCACCCAATTAGACATAGTCAGGATACACGAAGCCCAGACCACAACATTCTATATAGTAAGAAAATCTATATTCTTGCCTCTCCTACAAGCATACAAAGAATGCGACGTCAAGAAAGACTACCACACTGCAATAGATCAATGCTTCAAGCCTCTCCAGAAAACGTCTATGTGGATAGGTTTTTCTCCTCAATTAGGAACACAATCCCCTTCTTTTAGCGACATAGAGAGCGCATTTGTGAACTATGGATTTTGATCATAGCGTGTGCTGGCTACTTTGAGTCCTAAGCTCTCAGATATATATTTAAAAGCTGCAAAACTCATGTACTGCTTCTCTTGACAAATGAGATTTGCGCCATTTTATATGAATAATTCATCGACGACAACTCCCAAAACAACAAGTGCCATGTCCAATTTACCCAATCATTTTGAAGAGGATCCGACTATAGTTTATGTCCCAAATAATACCACAAAGAAAAGAAAAAATGAAGAAGCTGAAGCAGCTCAGCCTCTCTTATTAAAAAAGAAAATTACTCCAGCAATAGCAGCAGCAGCAGCATTTTCTTCATATCAGAGCAACGCAAATTCACAAAAGCCACCGGCTTCTACTGCCACAAATACAAACACAAAAACCAAATCTAGCAAGAAGAAAAAGGCAGCAGCCAAAACACAAGGCACGCCATCATGTTCTTCTTACTCATCTTCCACTGAAGAAGAAGAAGACGAAGGCGATAAGATCTTAGAAGGACCTACCACAGGCAAATTCAGCCCACGCCATTATCAGCAAGATGATCACAGCAGCAGAGACTTGGAAAAAGGCAACGAATCTTCAGAAGAAAAAACCACAAATAAGGCCACAACCTTTCTCCAAAAATTTTGCGAATGCATGAATCAAGAAATAGACACCCCAACGTGCGTCATGCTGATCATAAGCTTGCTATTGCTAATAGCAGCAGACATATACCTCTTATACAGATACAGGAGTCTCTGCAAGAACACTGACATCATGATATTAGACCTTCACCAAACGCCTTTTGGCACAGGCCAGCCCATCACATACCCAATGATCCTGCTTGACGAAGGGCAGGTGCTACCGCCAGACCTCAACGACCTCCCAAAACAAGGCCAAGTGCAAGTCCTGCAGCGCATGCCGCCGGCGCCCTCGGCTTTCGAAACCATGAAAGAAGACTTAGATCAATGGATTAAATCCTGGACGAAAAACAACGAACAAGTCCAAGACAAACAAATCATCATATGATGATATGACTGCAATTTTGTTTTTTTTGGAAATGTGTCTTTAAATATGACAAATGTTCGCACTCCAAACCAAAACATAAGAAAATGAATCCAATCTTCTTATTTTGCTTTCAAAATGCTAATTTCCTCGTTTTCAGTCTCTGGCTTCACGTCAATGTCGCATGTACTATAGCTATTCTCATTATGTTGGATGCCGCTGCGTCGCCCAACACCACCACAAAAGATATACTTTTTTACGTATCTGACGCGCACTTCTTTGAATTTGCAAATCGACTATTCAAAGAATTAATCTTTCGTTCATAAAAAAAATAAAAAACGGGAGTTTGGTTCTTTAAATATGTTTTTTATGCAAATGTTTTGCATTCTACATATCGAGACTCGATGAATAATTTATTGCTAGTCCTTGTATTCTTCTTCACGCTTTCACTGTCTGTGCTCTCAGGCTTGAAAGCTATGTCATCATCAGAAGACAAACAAGAGTCTGCTATCCAGATCTTGGTCTCTCGCACTTTCATGGTCAGGCTGTTGCTTTGGACAGCAGAATACATGCTCTACACGTTTCCTCTCTTCAAGACAACCAAAGACAGAGCCAGAAAACCTTTCATGCAAGTCGAGTACCAAGAAGCCAATCGTCACTACTACTCCATAGTCTTTGCCTTGCTCGTGATGCGCATCGTCTACATCATCGTCTTTGGAATTCCTTTTGCCAAACACCACATCGCCATGCTACAGCAAAAAACGCAAGGAGATGTCTTCCAGGCCATCCAGCTGCACATGGCCATGCAAAACACGAAAGCCATGGCGTATCTGTGGATCCAGTTTGTGATCTGGATGTTCTTGGCACTGGATTCGCTCATTGTGTTGAGCTTTTTTGTCGGCGGCCTTGTCATGTGGCTTGTACACGCGCTTGAGATTATTAAACTACAGATTTAAACAGAGGCTTGAGTATATATAAAACCATAGACAAACCACAAAAATTAAAGATGCCAAGAAATGATTTGGTTCCAGTACCTCAGGCAAGCAACAGTCGAATCTGGAGCCTCCTGAACGCCATAAAAAATCACAAAGGTATATTCATAGCGTTAGTTTGCAGCGCTGGCGCTGGGTATAAACTAGGCGAGAGAGCTGTAGCGAATCAATTGAGAGAAATCAATGATCTTATTCATGGCGATAGTGAGGTACAAACAAAACTAAAAACCTTAAATGATAAAATAAATGAAAAAAAAGAAAATGATCCAACTACAGAAGAAAACAGAAACAAAATCAGAACAAAAATGCAAGCTCTTCAAAAAAAGTGCAATTTGACAATAGGAGAAACAAACAAAAGATTGGACGGCAAACAAAGTCCAAGTGTTTTGAATAGTCTCCTACAAATATTCAGACAGCGTTCACATACTGCAGAAACAACAAGCGGCACAGGAGCTTCACCTCCAGACACCACATAACTTATATAAAATAAATTTCTCTATAAACAAAAGAAAAAATGAATTCATTTGTATTCTTATGGCTCGGACTCTTGCCTCTCATCCATGCCCACATCGCAAACTATACGATAGGCTTCGAAAACCTCGATTATAAAGGAGACAACATTCTTCTCACAAACACTTCAAACAAATATTTCGAGATCGCAAATAGCGAATACCAACAGATAGGCACAAGAGTTTTTGCCATAGAAGAATGCGCAGATTTATGCGACGCGCTAGATGGCGTATCGAATCCTAACAGATGCAGTGGGTTTCTATTTAAAATTTATAAAAACGAAACCATGCCGCAGGGACGCAATTGTTTTCCTAGATACAAAATTAATGACTTTGGAGTCCCAACAGAAGACGCAGACAAAGTTCAGTCCTTTTTTTATAGAAAAAAAATAGACATCATCCAGAGCCCTAAGAAATCCCATTCTTCTTCTCGTGCTTCCAGCATACACATTCTATTGTTTTTCATTGCTATTGCTGTGATCTCAAACCTTAACTTTAAGAACCAAACATAAACTTATGCGTTAGCCCGAGCCAGCTATCAAAGAAAGGCATGAGCATTTGAAAATCATCTTGCACGATCTTTGGATGATTGATGGCAAATTTCTTGCGCGTTTCTACTAACTTCGAACCCAAGTGACATCCAATGCAGAAATCCACAAAGCTCGCGTTCTTCCATTTAAAGTGGGACTCCGAAACATCAATCGAATTCTTCTGTGAAGCTTCTTTAAAAGAAGAAATTCGAAATCTACGTCTATCGCCAGCAGCTAAGCTCCCTATGCAATAATACTTTTTAAAGACGACGCTCAATATATAATAATTATCCAGAAATTTTTGTTGGGGTTTCATGTTGGATTCGAGCTCGTCGTCTCGCATCTCATACTGAATCGAAAACGCCCGCTCAATAAGCAAAAATAACACTGAAGATTCGCGCGTTTCTCTATATGTTTCTTTTTCTTGAATAAACAGAGGATTGAGCTTATACAGGTTAGAAGGCACTCTGCTGTCGTGGCTTGAAATTTCTTGCTCAGAATAAGAGTAGATAGATTTTGTCTGTATATGATCTGTTAGCTTCTTGTAGAGCATTTCAGCGTTGTGTCCTTGATAACAGTAGACATTCCTGTCATGCCATAAGTTATCAAGACTGCCAGATTTTTGGCTCTTACTTCTTCTAAGTCCATGATTCGAAAATAATGAAGCATAATAAACTGGCCCTTCAGCCGACGGTTTTGCTATGGTCGGACTGTCGTCATACGAAGATACAAAGCGATTGTTTTCTCTCCCACTCTTGATATTCCCATTTTCTACTTCATCTTCATATGACACTTTCCTTGGTGATCCTAATGAGTTCCCACTATGCGCTGGTGAGCCAGACAACAAGTTTTTATTCCTTTTGAGCGAGCTTTTCTTCCTCTGAATTTCATCGTGAACAAAGGACAAATCAACGACTGTCACTGCAGTTGCCTCCTCGGGCATATATAAAGAAAAACAATTCTAAATGCAAGAGCAGAAAATGCCAGAGCCAAGCATATATATTCTCTTTTGCTGTGCTAGAAGGCCAAACCAACGAAAAAAGACATCAGATTCCAAAGACATAGAAATCCTCCCAGCCACAGCAAAAAAGAAAAAGAGTCCACCGCCTCCAATCATATGCTGCTTAGACAACGAAAGTCAAGAGCAAGATCTCAAATCCATATCAAATGCAACAAAACCACAAAATATATTCTATTGGATTTGGTATATGCTTTTCCGTTCTCAAGCTAAACCAACAAGCACTAAAAAACAAGAAGTAAAAGAATTAGAACCCACCAGCAACAGCAGGAGACTGAGCTACAGCATATCTATCATCAATCTACAGCAAATGGACGAAGGCAACGAATCTCCTCAGCAGCAATCCAACATTCCAACTTCAGCATACTTAAAAATGCTAGCAAACGAAGAGTGGGACAGAGAAGTGCCCTACAGAATGAACCGCATCTCCAGCTGGTTTCATCACTTTGAAGATCAACAGCAAGGCATATCGCCACACGCTCACGCCATGATCACGGGCCTCCTGAAGCAGAGAAGCTTCAATCACATGATCACGTCTTCTTACCTAAGCCCCACTCCATCTCCACCTTCTTCTTTCACAGAATCAGAAGAAAATGAAAAAGACAAAAATCCAGAGCTCTTGTTCGAAGACGCTCTGTCCCCAAAAAAAATAAGAAGGAAATCGTCTGCGATTATAGCAATCCAAGAATATATAATAAATTGATATTTTTAAAAACGATAACAAAAACTCAAATAATGCAGCACAACGACGACGAACAACAAGAAATTACAATGTCAAGCGCAAGGAAGAACAGGAAAAGCAGCAGCTCGAGTCTCTCCAGTCACGCTACAGTCTTAGCAACAAGAACAAATTCAGTAAACTCTTCTTCTACAGCAAAACCATCGCCATTCTCAAGCGCAACTTCCGTGCTCAAACACAATTTTTCATTCAAGCTAGAAGCGTTTCGTTCGTGGAGCTCGTCATCAGACTCAAACTCGACATCATCCATCTTATACATCTTGAGCTTTCTCATAAGACTCGCTGTCATCACGAGCACCATCTCATTCATTGATGCAATCTTCAACTCAGTAGCCTCTCAATATTGGTGGAAGGTGACATTTTTTTTGATCATACTGGACTCGCTTCAGAATATAACAAAAGACATGAATTTCATGAGGACAATATTCAAGAATTTCGTAGAGGACACAGAATTAGAAAATTCTAAAGGGCACCTCAGGTACAATACTATACTCGATCTCCTCGACAAGATGGATACAGCAATCACTTCTCTCGTCAAGCGAATCATATATCTCACCAACATCAGCAAATTCAATCAATATATTTTTGAGATGAATCGCAAAAAAGAAAAAGGCAACGAATTAGAATCAGACGCTTCATCCATAGCAGAGCAATATCAAGCGATGAGTCCCAATTCGAAGTCAGAAGTCAAGACGTTCTTTTTCGAGAGAGCCCAGTCTTATCCCCAGCCAGTCAAAAACAAAAACCAAGAAGAAGAAGAAGAAGAAGAACCATTTGATAAACAAAAATTCAATTTCATAATTCAAGAAATAAGAGAATTGTTTTTTAATCCTACTACAGAAAAAAAACTCAATGCTATCTTATCGAGACTCAAGCATGCCCTAAAGTCTCACTGTGACTCTCCATCACCACTACCCATATCCACGCCTGTGCCTGAACCCAAAACACAACACTTAAACCAAGAAGAAGTCATTGAATTAGCAAGGAGAGCTCTAAGAAAAGAATCAAGATCCATGCGCATGAAGATGCTAGGCGCTGAATCAAATTCTTCTGTTTTCTAAAAAAAAAATAAAATAGTAGTTCTTAGTATAAGCAAGATGCATACACACACTAGCAAGAGTCATCTCATAGATGTCAAAACTACGTGCTAAGAGAAAAAGGAGAGTGGACGTCAGAGATCCATGCAGCATCAACTTTCGATGCTCCAAGAACAAAAAATTGACTCTCCCAAAATTTTACCTTTGTGCAGCCCAAGTACAAGAAGAAGATAGCGACGAAGAATCAGCGGAGAAAGTTACCGTAGAGGCCATGATCGAAGCAGAAACCAAGTATATTGGACTCGGCGTATTTCTCACTAGTAAGAGCAATAAAAAAGGTCATTTTCTCTACTTTGACGTGGTCAGGGCTCTGTTCGACATCAAGATGACGATGGCGGCTCACATACTGGACTTGTGCACCACTACCATGAAGAAGATAAGAGCTCGCGTATTCAAGACGCCATGGAATTTTTCAGAGGACTACACCATCGAGATGCCCGTCAAAAACGACAGAGGAAAACTCCGCATGAAGAACATGCCCATGACTCAAGCTATCACTAGATATGGAGTATGGCCTCACAAGACCATGAATCCACGAGAGCGGGATTTCATAGCATGCTACAGACGCGCCATGATCGCTCGCTTTCAAGGGGAAACGAAA
>Ga0172373_10002026_pt1 | contig 31745 bp, 31 predicted proteins | sample Lak10m_2_FD_114546 | JGI IMG/M metagenome (GOLD analysis project Ga0172373, IMG submission 114546) | Freshwater microbial communities from Kabuno Bay, South-Kivu, Congo - kab_092012_10m | ecosystem: Environmental > Aquatic > Freshwater > Lake | place: Democratic Republic of the Congo...
ATTTATCTATTGTTGATTTATCTATTGTTGATTTATCTATTGTTGATTTATCTATTGTTGATTTATCTATTGTTGATTTATCTATTGTTGATTTATTTATTGATGATTTATCTATTGTTGATTTATCTATTGTTGATTTATTTATTGATGATTTCTTTATATTCTTAGATTTTAATGTTTCATAAATACCATTATTAATTATTTTGATTTGATTATCAGTTGCAGATGTTTTTATAATAATACTATTATTGGTTATTAAACCTTTAGAAGTTAATGAATTAACTAATTTATTTGTTTTTCCAATTACTTTTTCAGGTATTTGAATAATAAAAGTATTTGCTTTTAAATATTTAAAATTTAAATCAGACATTTTCTAATTTAAATAAGCATTTAAAAAAACTTATATATATAATTACAAAGTAGGCATAAATATAATGGATATTAATCAATTTTATTTTGAAAATATAGGTATTGGATTATTAAATGTTTCTAATTTATTAAACTTAGATTTAAATCTGAATGAATATTTAGTTGTTGGACAACGAAATAATGCGAATCCTACAAATACACTTGATTATGAATATAATATGATTGTTAATAATAATGGTGTTGGTATTAACGCAACTCGTCGAGAATTATTAAATACAAATGCTGGATTACTTGTAAATAATAATATAATTTGCAAAGGAAAAATAATGGCAAATTCAATTGAATTTCAAAATTTTACTTTAAATAGTAATGTTACAAATACTGATTTAATAAATTTAGTAAATAGAGTTAATTCAAATCTATTTTTTTTTAATGGTTATAATAATCAAGGATTAACAAATACTATATACACTCCATCATATTTATCAATTGGTAATTTTAATTCTACTTTTAGTAATGCACATGCATTAAAAATAAGTGATACACCGATTGGAACAACTAGTAATATTCAATTTGCTATTTATAATCAAACTAATAATAATATTGAACAAGCACGTTTTACATTTGGTATGATTGGTATTAATGCTAATTCTCCAGCGAATATAATTACAACTAAAGGAATGCCTCTTGAATTTCATATATCAAAAAATTCAAGTAAAGTTGATGAATTATATTCAAATGGATTAGGTTTTCCGTCATATATAAATAAAGAGGATAATTTTCCACAATTAGCAATTGATGCTAATGGAATTGTTAATATTAATAAAAATAATTGTGATTTGTCTTTTAATTATAATAATATTAAAATGATACCACAATTAAATGTAAATGGTGCTCAATATGCAAATGATATATATATGTATGATAGAATAAGAGATTCAAATTATCATTTACATGATATTTTTATGCATAAAACTGGTGTAACTTTAAATCCAAATCAAATATATGGTGGTGATTTTGCAAAAACAGAATTTACATTTAATTCAAATATAAATATTGGAAAAACAAATGATGATTATTTATTAACAGTTAATAATTCTGCATTAATTAAAAAAAATTTAACAACAGATAGTCTAAATAGTGGTAAAACAGTTATTAATGGAACAACTGATTTAAATGGTATTGCTTATTTTAATAGTACAGCAATTTTTAATGAAAATATTTCAATTAATAAAAATTTAAATATAGGAAATGATTTATTTATAGGAGGTGTAAGAATTAATACTTCAAATTTTAATTTTGCAGTAAATGGATTAAATTTTGATTACCAATCAAATTTAAGTGTTAATGGTAGATTAGGTACTGGAGTATTTGCTATAGATACATATGATCATCAATTTAATATACTTAAACGTAATCCAGAAAGATTTGAAATTTATATGAATGATATGTCAGGAATTACTACTGATAGTAGTAAAGTTTTTATTGGTCATACTGAACTTAATAATATAAATGGTAATGTTGATAATAGTTTAGTTTTTTTAACACAAAAAAATATAAGATGGCATAATATCTATTTTTATCCAGGAAAAGATCGATTTGGTAATAATGGACTTAAAAATATTTCTCCAACACTTGCGATTATGGAAAATAATAAAATTGGAATAAATACAAATCTTCCATTAAAAACATTAGATATAATAGGAGATATAATTACATCTGATTATTATATTCGTAAAAATAATTTAAATTATAAAGTTAATTCAATAATTAATGATGATATTAATGATACATCTATTTTAAATGTTAAAACTCTTGATATAAATTTAAAAGAAAATCAAAATTATATTAATAAAAAAACTTTAAATATTATTGGTGGTATTAATTCTTATAATGGTTATTTTGAAGGTGAATCAAAATTATCATCATTTATTAATTATGATAATTTTAATATTTCTAGTATAAATTCAAATATAGGTATTGGTGTTATAAAAACAGATAATCCTTATCCAATACCATTACAATTAAGAAATATGAATAATAATTTTAATAATAATTCTATTATTCGTCTTTATCGTGGTATTAGAGGAGGTAGTTTTAATAATGATGCATTATATACAGGTATAGATTTTTGTGATTATGATTTACCATTACCAACACAAAATCGAAATAATTTTAAATGGTTTATGTATAAAAATCATAGATCTGAAAATATACCAGGAGTATTACAAATAGGTTATACAAATAATTCAGTAAATCCAACTCATAGTTGTATGAATTTTTATTATAATGATACAACAAATAAATATTTTATAGATATAAATAATCCAAATATAGATTTTCAATATAATAAAAATAATACAGTTTCAATTAAAGGTAATGTTGAAATTAATGGTAATTTAAATTTAATTGGTGAAAATTCAACTTATAATATAAATGGTGTAATTATTGGCAGTTTTTCAAATCCAGCAATTATGAGAGGAACTTCAACATCCACTTATTATAATTTTCAAAATGAAAATACAAATGATGTAAGTATTGTTGCAAATAAAATTGGTCTTCTTCCAAATAAAACAATTGCTTTTGGTTTTAATAAAGATGATTGGATTTATAAAAAGTTAAATGTTATTCAAACCACTGCTAATGAAGATAATTCTTTAAGTATATTTTATAATAATAAGGATTATATAAATGATTATACACCACCAATAATAACTAAATTTTATAATAAATCATTTAGAAATTATAATTTTAGACCAGATATTGCTATTATTCAACATGCAATTATTTATGATAATTCTGATACAGGAACTATTTTAAATAAGGTTGATTTTAAATTAAAAGGTTATAGTGATGTCACTATTTATGAATTAACTCCTAATGATAAAACACCTTTTATTACTTTTATTAATAAGGAAAATAAAAATCAAGTTAATATTGGTAATAAAAGTTTTTATTCTGGTGATTCTATTATATATCCATCAACTGCAGTTCATATAAATGATGATTTTGATTGTCTTTTAAGATTAACTAATGTAAATAAAACAGTAAAAATAGAACTTGCAAATGATACTAATATTTGGACTATTGGCGCAGATAATAATCTTGATATATCTCTTAATAAAAATAGTTTATTTAATTTAACTAGTAATGGTCAAATAATTACAAATAATTATTCATTTATTGATAATAAAAATTATGAAACACAGAGTACTATAAATTTTAATAGTATTCCTAATAGAAGTACATTAGAATGTACCAATTTTTATTATAATGATTATAAAAATACAAATGAAATTATTGATGGTCGAAATGGTTTTATTCAAACACATTATAGTAATATTGAAACAAAAATAAATGAAAGTTATTATGATAGTTATGATGATTTAACAGATACAGCAATATCAAGATTTATATATGGTATAAATGATTCAAATTTACCATTAATAGATATTAATAATAATCCATTAATTAATTATACGATTATAAATTCTAATAAAACATATAATGATTTTATTGATTTAAATTTTAAATTAAATCCACGTAATTTAATTTTAGATTATAAGTTTTTAGATAATATTCATGTTAATTCAAATGATAATTCTATTAAATTAATACCAAGTTTAAATAGTTATGATAATAATATTAATGCATTTATTAAAACAAGTAATATATATCCAATAAATTATTCAATAGATAATTTTAATTTTAATTTAAATTATTTATTACCAAAAACATTAAATAATGATGATTTACTTTTAAATAGTCGTATTATTGATTTTAATAAAACTTCTAATTATTCCAATAATAATTATTATAATTTAAATATTCAAACTTTTATAAATGTTAAAAATAATCCAAATCTTGCTAATTATTTAATTAAAACTATAAATAATTCATTTATATCAATTAATAATAATACTAATAATTATTTAAATATTTCAAATAAAATTTTATATTATCCATTTGCAAGTTTTCCTGTTGATGAAATTGAACTTAATTTGAAATATAAATATAATTATAGAAATGATATAAATATTCCTTCTAATTTCTTTCAAAATTATAATAATTCATTAACAATTACTAATATTATTAATAGTAATGCTATTATTAATAATAGTAATACTTATTTAACTCAAGAAATAAAAGGTTCACTTGACTTTGGATTACCTGTTAATATTCATCCAATTGAAATTATTTGTTCTAATTTATCATCTAATGTAATTAAAAAATTATATCCAATTGAAATTAATAATAATCAAGTTACTCAAATTGAATTAGGAATTATTAAAAATAATTATTTTGATTATTATGTTTTTGACCCTAATTATTCAATGATACCAATACCAATTTTAATTAATAATTATAAACCACATTTAACACTTAAAAATTATATTAATTCTAGATATTCTAAACCACATAAATTTTATAGTTTTGACAATAAATATGAAATTCATTTAGGTAATTCAAAATTGTTATCATTAGATAGTAATGGTAATTTAAATACTAATGGTTCTATCAATGTTAAAGATATTTATATTTCTGGTGATATTTATAATAATAATGGTAATAATTTAACTTCTATTTATAGTAATCTTACTAATAGTAATTTTAATATTAATAAAACTAATATTTCTTTAAATAGTTCTAATATTTTCTTAAATCCTAGTGTTATGAATTATGGTGGTATTATTATAAATAGAGGTGATATATATAATAGTAATAATTTATTTGAAATTAATAATTATAATAATAATGATAATTTTATAACATTAAAATCTATTACAGATTCAGCTTTAATTAATTTCTTTGGAACTTGTAATTTATATAAATTTGGTTCTAGTAATGGAAATTTTGGAATTTGGAAAACTAATAATTCCGAAACTTTAACATCATCATCTACATATATGACTAATGATTTTAATAATTTTAGTAATGTTATTAATTTTGATTATTCTTTAGGATATAATAAATTTCCAATTATTAATTTAAATGGTGCTATAAAATCAACTAGTAATTTATCTATTAATGATATTAATATTTATCCTAATAATGATTTAAATTATAAAATTCGTGTGTATGGCAATATGAAAGTTGATGGTACTGTTATGTCATCATCTGATATTAGAATTAAAACTGAAATTAAAAAAATAGATAATGCTTTAGATAAAATATGTAAATTAAATGGAATTACATATGAAAATAAAATAAATGGTATTCGTCGTGAAACTGGATTAATTGCACAAGAAGTTAAGGAAATAATACCAGAAGCAGTATATGAAGATGAAAAAGGTTATCTTAATATTGCTTATGGTAATTTAATGGGAATAATGGTTGAAGCAATTAAAGAAATAAAACTTTTAATTAAATAGATATATAGATAAACATCTTAAAATGGAACTTTTAGGAATGATGGCAATTATCATTATTCTTATAATATTGATTTATTATTTTGATAAAGGTTTTATAAAAGAATGTTTTTTTAATGATGATGATGATAATAATAATAAAAATAAAGATAAAAATTTAATTGATATAGAAATTGAAAGAATTGGTGAATATTATTTACTTTATAGAAAAGAAACAAATGATGATTCTAAATTATTTTTAAAAAATAAAATTAAGGATTCTATTACTGAAATAGAAAATGGATTACTTAATAATTATGATAAATATAAATTAAATAATATTTATTCAAATGAATTAGAACCATTATTAAATAAACCTATTTCAAAAGAATCTGATAAAATTTTTATGAAAATAATCAATAATATTGATTTTCTTGTTAATTATGCTTTAACACCTGAACGTTATATTCAATCTGAAAAAATAAATAATATTAAAAATGATTTTAAATTATTAAATGAATTATATGAGAATGTTTATATAAATAAAAATTATGGTTATAAAATTGTCGAAAATAAAATTAATATTTTAAATAAACGTATTTATGATGATTTAATGAATATTACAACTTATGATGATTTAAATAATTCTGGTATTATATTAATTTTAAATACTACACTTATACGTGCTTATGAAGTAAATGATATTACACAAATTAATAGTTTAAAACAAACTTTTAATGATAAAATTAGAACTTTAAATTTAATAATAACTAAAGATGTTATTAATGATAATAAAGAAAATTTTGTTAATTATTTAGATGATTATTCTAATATTAATTTACCAGCATCAATTATTGAACCTACTACATCAATTTCTTTAAATAAAAATAAAGAAATTGTAAATAAAATTCGAGAAAATTTTAATAAAATTTATAATTCATTTGATACTATTAATAATATCTATAAATATAAACGTAATATAAAACAAATAGATGAATTAAAAAAAATAATTTCTGATTCTATTGATGAAATTATATCATATAATAATAAAGATATCACTTATAAATCTAAAATTTTAAGTGTTAAAAATGTTATTATTGCATCTGTTTTAGATAAAGAATTAGAAAATAGTTATGTAAATGGCGATGATAATGAAATAATTAAAGTTAAAAATAAATTTTATGATGGAGTTATTGAAATTAAAAATATAATTATTAATTTTTATACTAAAACACAATCAAATGATATTAAAGATATATCTTTTAAAGATATAATTCAAGTAATTTAATAAAATAAAAAAAACAAATGATTTTTATTTATATACATTAGAATTTTCTATAATTTATTTAATAATGCCATATTAATATTTGCTACACCTAATGTTCTCATTAATTTTACATAAAGACTTTTTGCACGTTTACTATTAAAATCTAATTTTCCTGTTTCCAATTCTTCAATTTCCTTTACATTAATCATACATTGTTTAGCAAGTTGATCTCTTTTAATATTTTTCGCATTTCTTGCTGCATTTAAATCAATTAATAATTGATGATCAAATGGACGAAATTTAGGTGGATCTTCATCATCGTTTATAATTGGTTTTGCTGATGCTTGTGATTGTTTAAGTTGAATTTGTTTTCTTTTACTTCCATTACCAATAGTAACCTCATTCCAATCTTGAAAATCTGTCATTACTTAAATTAAAATTATAATTTGAATAATTCTATTTTTAATTAAGAAAATCATTTTTTATTTTTCCTTATATAGTTTTTTACTTCTAAAAGTATATAAGCATAACTACCCAATTAATAATTAAAAATAATGACTACTTCAAAGACTGCTCAAGTTGTTACTAAATTCGCAAATGCTGTAAATTCAGATGTTGAATATTCAGTTAAAGAACTTGCTAAAATTCTTGACGGTTGTTATAAAGAGGTTTATGTTTCACGTAAAAGAACAGTAAATCCTACAGGTGAAAAGAAACCACCAAGTGCTTATAATCTATTTATTAAATCAGAAATTGAAAAAATTAAAAATGAAAATGTTCAAGGTGTAGATCCTAAGGATTATATGAAACTTGCAGCTCTACGTTGGAAGGAAAATAAAGAAAAACTTTCAGCATAAATCACATTTCGTTTTTTTTGTTTTTTTATTTTTAAAATAATTATTTTAAATAATAGACACAATAATAATGGTTCTTTTACATTTAAGAACAGATAATGTATCAAATACTACTCTCGCTAAATTTGATAGTATTTATGAAGATTCTTTTATTCAATTTTCAAATATTAATAATAATCTTTATTATTCTGGTATTAATAATAATTCATTTAAAATTTATAATCCTAATAATATAAATGATGAAGGATTATTATATAATAATAATCAATTAAGTGTAAAAACACATAATACACAAATTATTAAATATAATAATTTTACTATTTTTCCAAATGATTTTACTTCTATGAATAATTATCAATTTATTGAATTTAATCAATCTAATCCTATTGGATTTTCTAATTGTTTTGATTTTAATTTAAATACTTTTTGGCAATCTGATGCTATTTATTCACGTAATGATGATGGTTCTATTAATATTACTAATATTAATGTAAGTGATCCATATAATTTTCAAAATTCTAATAGTCGTGGTTATTGGATTAAAATTAAATTTCCTTATCAAGTTATTCCTATTGGTGTTTATTTTAGTTCTCTCACTACTCTTTATAGTCCCGTTTTTTTTGATGTTTTTGTTTCAAATGATAATATTACTTGGACTAAAGTTTTAGTTGTTAATACTACTACTATTGGTAATGAATTTTTCTTTAGAGAAAATACTACTTTATATTTATATGTTGCTATTGTAATTACTAAAATTATTGTTGATAATAGTGTTAATGCTCCTGTTTTACAATCATTTAAAGTTAATGAAATTCGAATTTATACTATGCCTATTTTACATTTAGATAATAATGTCAAAATTACCAATAATAATATGTTAAATTTAAATACTTTAAGTACTAATCGTTTAATTTTAAATAATTCTCTTATTACTTCTGCTAATGATTTAAATTCTACTATTACTAATCAAGCAGTTCAAACCATTATTAATTTATATAATTTTTATTGGATTAATAATGGTACTACTGGATTTTTAAATAGTAATATTGTTAATAAAATTGCTATTAATAGTAATATTACTAATTCTACATTAGGTATTAATGGTGATATTTATTTTAAACAAAAATCTATTAATAATTTTTTTACTCTTACTAATAGAGGTGGTATTTTTGATATAACTTCATCTTATGTTTATTTTGGTAGAGTCAGATTTCTTAATAATACTCTTAATTATTTTAAATTATCTTTAATTTTATTTGAATATGATAAATATTATTTTCAAACAATTAATATTAATGGTTATTCTGCTTTCTCATCTAATTTAAATATTTATTGGGATACTGTTTTTGATAATACTTATACTCCTCAAAGAATTATTGATATTAATTATATTATTGAATCTAATGTTAATAATCGAACATCCATTCTTTTTTATTATAGATATAATCCCGTTTTAAATATTACTACTGCTGTTGCTAATAATGATTTTATTAGTGAATATATTAATAATATAACTTATATTGATTTTATTAATACTTCTTCTATGAGTAATATTGAATTTATTATTAGAACACCTGCAACTAATACAATCAATTTTGATAATGATATTTATTCTAATGCAAATTTAATTTCATCTCGAAGTTTAAATAAAAATAATAATTTAATTAATTTAGTTAATACCAGAAATTTAATAACTAGTAATATTCAATTTACTACTTCAATTGCATCTTCCAATTTTCTTATATTAGATAGTAATAAAAATATTATTGATAGTGGTATTTCTTCTAATAGTCTTTCCATTTTATCACGTTTTGGTAATAATACTACTAATAGTAATCGTATTTTAGGAACTAATAGTAATGGTATATTATCTTATTTAGATGTTTCTTCACTTCTTTTAAGTAATATTAATTTTCATGCAACTACTTCAAATAATACCATTTTAATTTCAAGTAATAATCTTTTTGAAGGATTTACAATAAATAAAAATAATCTTTCTAATTTAAATATTATTACTAATAATCCTAATTCATTAGTTGTTATTAATAGTAATAGTCAATTATCTACTATTACTAATATCCCTTTATCTAATATTGATAATAATTTACGATTATTTAATTTTAATAATATTAATATCAATAATAATAATTTTATTTTCTGTAATTCTAATATTTCTTTTAATCATATCAATGTTAGAAGTAATATTAATATTGGTAATTCACATATAATAACTAGTAATATTAAATTTACTAAACCTCTCATTAATAATCGAGAATTTGCCGAAGATATTTTTAAATTAATAACAAAATTTCCTAATATTCCTAGTCTTCAAATTACAAATAAATATGAAACACCTTTTAATCCATTATTACCTTTAACTATTCCTATTGATTTTTCAGTTACTTTTAATAATGGTTCTATTATTTCATTAGGTATTCATAGTAGTGATAATAATTCTGATACTAATAAAAAAATTTATAATATTTTTGATAAATCATTAAATTCTTTTTGGATTTCAAATCCTAATTTTCTTGATTATACTAATACTAGTTATGGTGCAACAATTAAACTTACTGATGACCCATTATCTTTAACTAATTGTGGTTCATATATTATTTTTGATTTTAATTTTGATTTTATTTTAAATTTTTATATTATTTATGTTAATTATCCTAATCTTATTAATTCTATCAGAGATTTTAAATTATTTGGTTATAATAAATCTTTACAAATTTGGGATTTAATTGATCAACGTTCAAATATTATTTTAAATAATAATCTTATTCCAAATACATTCAATTTAAATAAATCTAATAATAATATTTATTCTAAATATGCTATTTGTATTATCAATACACATAATAAAAGTTCAATTAATACTGCTAGTGTTATTATTAACACAATTGAATTTTATGGTTATCCCATTAATTCTAATTTATATTCATTATCTAATCTTATAACTTTTAATAGCGAAAATTCATCTATATTTATGGGAACCAGTAATATTGGTATTTTTAATTATGATCCATATTCTCCTTTAAGTATAGGTAATGATTTACCTTCTAATCCTAGAAATTCTATGATGAATATTAATCATAATATTCCCATAGATAATTCTAATATTAATTCTAATGCTATTGAAGTTCCTATTATAACTCTTACACGTCATTCATTAAATTCTGATATAAAGGGTATTAAAACAACACATTATCTTAATAGTTGGAATAATAGTAATACTAATTATACTATTAAATTAACTAATTCTAATATTAATAATGAAAAAGTTATTTTATCAATGAATAGTTCTGGTAATATTGCTATTGGCGGATATCCACATTCAAATTTAAGTAATAATGGTTTAAGTTTTTATGATAATAATTCTAAATTTATTAATCTTTATGCTTCATCTATTACATCCAATTATTCATTAATATTACCACCAAATCAAGCAATTAAAGATATGAGTTTATTTGTTGATACTGTTGATATTAATAATCAAGTTTTTTTGAAATTTGATAAAACTGAAAATTTATTATCTAAATTACCTATTGTTAATTTTAGTAATATTTCTTTTACTAATAATAATTCTAATATTAATATTCAAACATCTATTATTAATTCTAATTATTCTATTATATTACCATCTACATATGGTTCTAGTAATATGACTTTTATTATTGATAAAATTGTTAATCAAAGTAATTTATATATGAAATTTGCTAATCCTATTTCTAATTTAATTTCTACCAGTTTTATTAAAATTGGCGATGATTCTATTGCTACTAAAAATCAATGTAATTTAACTCTTCAAATTGCTGGTAAATGTTTAATTGGTAATAATAGTAATGATATTTATAATCTTAATAGTAATTATTTGAGTAATTCTTTAGTAGTTGTTGGCAAAATTTATACTACTAAAGATATTTCAAGTGATTCTGATATATCATATAAATATAATATTAAAATTATTGATGATCCTATTGGTAAAATAAATAAAATTAATGGTTATACTTTTAATCGTTATGATACTGATGATGATAATCGTTATTCTGGATTAATTGCTCAAGAAGTTATTAAAGTTATGCCTGAAGTAGTTATACCGAAACATGATGGTAAATATAGAATTATTTATACAAATCTAGCAGGTTTATATGTTGAAGCAATTAAAAAAATAAATAAAAAATCTGATTATATTAATTTTAAAGTTAATTGTTTAATAGGTACTTTTATTACTTTAGGTTGTATTTATTTATATTCAAAAAAAAAATAATTATTGACAATGTCTCATTATATCACTTGATTCTAAATCATTTTGTTGATTTCTTATTATATGTAATGCCATCATTAAATTTTTATAATAATCCTTTTTTATTTTTATAATTTCATTATCATCTGGTAATAATGATATTAATTCTGCACTTAAATTAAATAACTTATTTTCAATCATTTTAATTTCATTTTTATAATCCATTTATATTTATATATGTATATTTATTAAATATGACTTGATTTAAGTTTTAATTAAATTTTAAAAATTGATTTTATTATTATAATTTTTTATATTTATTTTTATTCTAATGAAATGTTTTAATAATGCTAAAATTTATATTATTAAAATTATCAATAAAAAATATGATAATCATATTTATATTGGTAGTACTATTAGAACTTTAAAAGAAAGATTTAATGGACATAAAAATTCTAAAAATCAAACTTCTATTTCTAAATATATTAATGATAAATATAATAATAATTGGAATGTTTGTAATATTGAATTATATATGAATTATCCATGTAAAAATAATCGTGAATTAATTAAAAAAGAATATCAGATTATTAATAAATTTGCAAGAAATAAAAAATTTAAAGTTTTAAATATTAATGGTAATAAAAATAAAAAATGATTTTACATTTTAACTGTGTTTATCGGTATTCCTTTATACTTATAATGGTTTTATCACATAAAATTCAAGCAATGGTTTTATCCGATATCATTCATACATTAAATGATGATATTGATTATCATCATTTAAATTTTTTATGTGATATTAGAACTGATTTAATTTTCAAACGTGGTTATTTAATTGCTAATGATTTTATTGAAATTGCTGATGAACTTATTAAAGAATATTTTCCATCTATGCAAATTATTGAAATTAATCATGGTGATTTTATGATTATTAATTATAATTCACATCATTATATGATTCGTTTTATGAAAGATGAAATTTATAATCATTATCATCAGTTTCTAATTTCAAAATATTATGAACTTATGAGTTTTTAATTATAATTTCTTCAATAATAAAAAACAAAAAATGATTTTTGTTTTTATTTTTATAAATATTAACTTTATTTATATGACCTCTAAATTATCAAAAAAACAAATGATTAATGATATAAATATATTTTTTTTGAAACAAGGTAAAATATGTGATGGTAATATTTATAAAGTATCTAAAATTAAATTATTACAAATTATTATTGATAATGATATTCCACATATTAATGATAATGATTTAAAAAATGAAATTGAAGAAACTGAAAATTTTAATAATTATTTAGAAATAATTTATCATAATTATATGAAATATAAAAATATTCCTCCTGAAATTATTAAAAATATTTATTTTAATAATCAATTAAATTCTGATGATTTAAAAAAAATTATTATTAATTATAATCTTAAATATGAAAATGATATTAAAGAAATTAGTAATCTCGTTAATGGTATTTCAAATTTAATTAATAATTATAATAATGATAAAAAATTATATAAAACAATACCTGATATTATTGATGAACTTAAAAAAATTAGTATTATTCAATAATTATTTTATTTATAATTTATTATAATAGATTATATTAATGTTAAAATTATACCTTCATTTTCTTTTAATTATTTCTATTTTTATTATTTCTATTTTTAATGCTCTTTTTATTATTGGTTCCGAAAATGCTAATGTTTTTATTAAATTTATGTCTGTATTAGTTATTTTCTTTATAATTTTTATTGCTAGTTTTATTAAAAATACATTCCTTCCTTTCTTAGGTAATTGTGTTTTCCCTGTAGGATTACTTCCTAATGAAATGTATCCTCCTAAATCTAATTTTGAAATTGAATTAGATTTTCATTATCCTGATGGTACTAAAGTTATTTATTGGAGTGCATATCCTAAAAAAAATGATAAAGATTTTATTTATGAAACTCCTAATGATGCTTATGGTGATTATAAAAATAGTGGTATAGCCATTATTAATAATAAAAAAGCAACTTTACATATTTATTGTCCTAATAAATATACACTTCCTAATGGATTTATTACAGATAAACATATTCATTATAGATTAGCTTTTAAAAATAATCCCATTTTATCCGAAGTTAAAACTGTTTATATTAATTGTTAATTTTTATTTAAAATTATTTATTATTATTATTATTATGGTTCAATTATTATCTTTTGATATTGGTATTAAAAATATGGCATATTGTTTTGTTAAAATTAATAATGACAATAATCAAATTATTTTTAAAAATTTAAATAAAACTGACTTAAATTTACCAAAAAAAGCTAATATTCAAAATATTATTGATAATACTATCGATTTCTTAGATAATTTAATTAATCATGATTTATCTATTGATATTAATGATAAATTAATTATCCTTATTGAATGTCAAATGACTTCTGTTATGCGAACTATTCAAACTACTATTAATACATATTTTAAAATGTTAAATCGATATGATTCATATATTATTCAAACTAATTATTTATCTCCAAAACATAAATTAAATATTATTAATAAATATCAAGATAAAATTGCTTCTAATTCATATAAACAAAATAAAATAGATGCTATTTATTTTTGTGAATATTTATTAGAAAATACTTATAAAAATGCAGATATTAATAGTCATATCAATAATGAAAAAAAATTTATAGATATTTTTAAAACTTTAAAGAAAAAAGATGATATTAGTGATGCTTTTTTAATGGTTATTTATTATTATGAAGTTATTATTTTATCTTAATTATAAATAGATATTAAGTAAATTAATAATTATGTCAAGTACTGCTACTACTACTAATGTTGCTAATACAAATGTTACTCCTGCTAATAGTTCAACTGTACCATTAATTAAACCTAATACTACTACTACTACTACTACTACTAATAATAATATTCCTGGAGGTGCCTTTTTTTCTTGGATTTGGTTTATATTTTTAATTATATATTTCTTTATTTGGATTATTTCAGGTGTTTCCGCTTTTGTTGCTTCTTTTATTTGTTTAGGATATAATGGATCATTCTCTGATAAATTAATTGGTATTAGTATTGCCGTTTTATTTGGTCCATTATATTGGTTATATTTTAGTTTAAATAAAAATTATTGTTATAAAAATGTTGTTATTAATGATCAAATGAGTGATTTTTAAATTAATTTTCTTATTTTTTTTATATTATTTTCATCAAATTCTATTATATTATTATTTATTATTATATTTGTTAATCTTAACCAAAAATTATCATTTTTATAATTTCGATTTTCTTTTCCTATTTCATAACATTTATCATATAACCATTTATAATGTTCTATTTTATTTTTCATTGTAATTAATGAAAAAGATTCATTTAATCTTTTACTATCTATTAGTGATGATAAATAATTTATTACTATTTTATTTTTTATTTTATTTAATGGTATATAATCCCAATAATTACAAAATAATTTATAATTATAACATTCACATTTTATTTGACGTTCATTATTATCTAAATATACTTCTTTATCGTCTATTATTATAAAATTTGCATTTTTTATTTTTATTCTCTTTTTTATTCCTTCTATTGATTTTCTATATTCTATCTTTTTTGTTGTTTGAATTATTGAACACTCTTGACGTGTAAATATCGGTCTATTAAATTTAAAACCTAGATTTTTCTCTATTATTTCTATCTCTTTTATTCCCCATTTCTTTTCCGATGCTGTATATATATATAATTGTGTGTCTGGATATTTTTTTGTTATTGTTTCTATAAAATAACTAAAATATGGTCTTATTAATTTTGATTTTTCTGTATAACATTCATCCAATATCTCATTTATTTTTATTTTTATACCCAATTTACTTAATATCATACATATCTTATATAATTCACATTGATAAATGCAATCTCCTATTATAGTTCCATCTAGGTCTATTATAAATACAAGAGGCATTTTAATTGTATTAACTTTAATATCTATTATTCTAAAAAATGATTTTTATTTATTTATTCTTTATTGTCAAATTAATATGACTGGTATTACTTGTAATTACGCTGCTATCTGTATTGATCCCGATTGCAAATTCGAACATCCTATCTCTATTAAAGATCGTAAGGTTGTTCGTCGATTATATGATAAAATCGGACGTGTTGATAAATCTGAAAATAATCCTTCTGCTCGTCGTGCCAATTGTAAGTTTGGTCAAATATGTTTTAATCCTTCTTGTGGATATCGTCATCGATTAGTTTTCAATGACCGTATGAAACTTGTTAATGGTTTTAATGATATGAAGTTAGAAATGACCAAAACTGTTAAAGTTGTTAGCAAACCTCAATCTCATGTATTTATGATTGATGCTCGCAATTCATTTGATTGTCTTGATGTTTCCGATGAAGTTAATGATGTTAAGGTTGTTGCTTCATCTGTTTCAAGTTGGAATGACCTTTGTGACCAGGAAATGACGTTTGAAGATTTTCCTGCTCTTTGCTAGTTGTGGTAGTGATTTAAAAATGCTGATTTTTTTGGCATTTGTTTTTTTCATGTATTATTAGTAGTTATAATGTCATCTGATCAGTCTAATGTTAATACCGATAATGTTACTCAAGATTTTACTTCACTTGTAATAACTTTAGATGATATTAATTTTAATACGACTAGTTATGATTCTAATGTTGATACATATATTTTAGAATCATTATATATTTATGTTATGAATTTTCTTGATATTAAACAATATAAAATTTATGATTTTAAAGATTTTATTCATTTTATTTTAATATATTATCTTAAAAAATTAAAAAAACAAGATATTTCAATATTTACACATAATTTAACTAATAAATATTTAATACAACTTAAAAATAATGAAATAGATAATGAACAAATATTGATTGGACAAGCAGGTGGTAGTGGTAGTCAAAATATTAATACATATTATTTTAATATATTAAATAACATTTTTTTTTATGATGAAAATAATAAAAGTTTAATTAAAAATGTTTATGAACATTATTCATATGTTTTTGATATTCATGAAAAAAAAATTGAAATTGATAAATCTATAATTAAAAAATATGACAATGGTATTGTTAGTTATAAAATAACTAAAATTGATAACAAAGAATGTAGTGATATTTTTATTTCAACTAAGTATACTGAAATATTTAAAATTAAAAAAGATGATGATACGATTATTAAGACCTATACAAAAAATGATGATATAAGTAAATTGTGTGATTAAAACTTTATATTAAAATTTTATTATTATCTAATAAACTTATGAAATAAATTAATTATTTTTATTTTATATATAATATTAATTAAAGTAGTATGGAAGATTTAAATATTTTTACTAATATTCAAAAAAACAAAAACAAAAATAAACTTTTAAAATCTTATTTATATAGTAATGATAGCAGTAATGATAAAAAAGTAATAGAAGATTATGTTGAATTAATATATATAAATTTAAATTTATTATTTAATGATTCAAATTATAATAATGATAATAATATTAAAGTTTTTATCATGTATTTAGTAATGATTTATTTATTACTTTTAAATAAAGTTGAGAATGACAGTAGTAGTAGTTTATCAGAAGATAATATTATAACATTGTTAAACTATATTATTGATGATATTAAAGATGATATTATTAAAGATAATGATAAACTTAATATAATTTTTAAACAAGAAAGTTCTTTAGCAGATTTTAATAATAATAAAATGAACTTTGATTTTGATAAAGTGACTAGTCAGTTTAATTCACTATCTGAAGATGGAAATGAAAGTTCTTCGCAATTACCGAAAACTGCTGATGTTGTATATGCATTACCTGTTCCTAATGAGTCAAAAAAAGAAAAAGATGAATTTATTAGTTATTTAAATAACTTAAAAAGTATTGATAATTTTTATAATAGTTGTGATAATGAAATTAGTGAAATTAGTGAAAAAATTATGAGGTACTTAAATGAGGATGTAAGTTTTAAACAATTATGTAAAGAAAATTTTGAAGAGTTTTTAAATAGTTTTTTTAAAAAATTATTAGAAACATTATATAATGATATTTTAAATAAAATAACTGATAAAGGAACTAATGATATAAATGATGAAAAAAAAAAATACGAAAAAATAAAACAGTGTCTAAATGAAGAAAAAATTAAAAAATTAAAAAAATATTTTAATTTGTTTAATAATAATTCTAATAATGATACATTAGATTGTCTTGATAATTTTTTTGTATTAATTGATAAGATTATAGAAAAAAATTCTGAAAAATATAATAATGTAAGTGATGAAGAAAATATAAAGAAGTTAAAAACTATTATTAATCAATATTTTAATCCAAGTAATGAAAGTAATACAATTAAATCGATATGTGATAATAGTAGTAATATTAATACAGCGTTAGAAGAAATTGAGTTTATACCTCCACCTCCAGAAAGACAACAATCTATTAATGATTTGTTTGAAAAAGTTTTTTTTGAAAATGCAAACAAAAAATTAAATGATAATTCATTAAAAACGATATCTGATTTTAAAACATTTTTAAATACAGATATAATTAATAAATTAAATACTGACTCTGAACTTCAAAATTATAAATATACTAGTACTACAATAACATCAGATACAGAATTAATTAATAAATTTAGTTCTTTTTTTAAAAGTTTTTTAGAAAAATTATATCAAACATTAATTAAAGAATTAAAAGAATATTTCGAACAACTAAATTATAATCCTAAGATATTTAAACAAATAAAAAAAAATATAATTGATATCAATCAAAATTATAGTCAAATTTTAAAAGATTTAAATAAAACAGCTATTCAAACTCAATTAAGTGATATATATTATATTATAATTAATAAATTATTTGAAAATAGTTCTGAATATAGTTCTGAATATAATGAATTAAATAAATGTAACTTAGATCAATTAATAAATCAATTAATAAATCTATTAATAAATCTTTTTGAACTTATAAATGATTTTTATTATAATGATACATCATTAAATAATCATAATGAATTTAAACAAGAAATTTCATTTTTATTAAATTCAGTTTTTAATAAAGATGAAATTTGTAATATTGATAAAAATAAAAATAATATTATTATTATAAATAAGTTAATACAAAAACTATTAAATAAAAATCATGTTTTATTTAATAATGCCCCCCGTGATAATGCTAATATTTCAATATTTATTAACGATAAACCAGAGAATATGACTTTATTTACACATACAAAAGATGAAAAATATATATTAGTTGATATAGTATATACGGATACTGATTGTAAAAAAAAATATAATGGTTATTATTTTATAAAAGATGAAAAAAAATATAAATTAATATTTAATTTTGAAAGTTTTTTTAATGAATATAAAAAAATAGATGTAAGTGTTAGTAATAGAATACACTCTGTTGATGATTTAGTTAAAAATACAACATTTACTAAAGATGAACTTATAGATATTGTAGAAAAAGCAATAACAAATATTAAAAACATTAGTATTAGTGAGCAATTTAACAAAAATACTAAGTTTAGTATAACTAAAACTAATAATGAAATTATATATTTATTTTATCAAACATCTGATGAAGAATATATTAAAATTGTTGATTTTGGTAATGAAAATACATTTGATATAAAATATGTTTTTAAAAAAAAAAGTAATGGTAACTACTGTTTTATTGGAAATAATGAACAAGATTTTTATCAAAAATTTCAAAAAGAATTTAAATTACAATATTCTTTAGAAAATTTAGAAGAAATAGTTAATAAAATTATCAAGTTATATAATGATAAATACGGTAAATATACAGTTAATATTAGAAATTTTATTAATGAAGATGGTAAAAAAATATATAAAGAAGTTGAATTTAAAAAAGTGTCTAATGAAGATTATTATGAAAATGAAGAATTTTATAAAAATTTCGCTGAAATTTTTCCTAGAAATGTAAAAGATAGAGCGAACCCATATTATTATACTAAAAATGAAATTGATAGTATAATAAAAAATTATGATGATTATCATAATTTATGTACGCAAGATAATAACTTAAAAAGAATACGTGATAATACTACATTTTGTTTAATTTTTGAAAAAGATGATGAATCTGAATTAATAGTACATAAATATGATTTTAGCTCAAAAGAATATAAGGCATATACTTTTACTAAAAATGGACAAGATGAATATTATGACAAAGATAATTTTTTTCAAATTGATGGTGTAAGAACACTTTTTTTTAAACAAACAATTATATATTCATTACAGGATTGGGAACAAAATGGAAATACCTATAGTAAACCACGAATAATTTCAAGTGTTACAACAAGTAGTATGCCTACTGTTAGTAGTGATATTGTATTTTCTCCTGGTTATACTGGTGTTTCTCCTGGTTATACTAGTTATTCTCCTGGTTATACTAGTTATTCTCCTGGTTATACTAGTGTTTCTCCTGGTTATACTAGTGTTTCTCCTTATGATATTTATGGTCGTTATAGGATGAATGGAGGAAATAATAATAAAAATAGTAATTTAATTTATTTAATAATTATTATAATATTTAATGATTTAATTACTCATTCTAATAATCTGAATGTTGTTAAAAAAAAATATAAAGATTTTTTTAAATAAATTTTTATATATATTAAATTATAAATATGAGTAGTAATATTGCTAAATATACTGAAAATGAAGAATATAAATTAATTAAAACTGCAAATTTACTTAAAATATTTAATAATGAAAATTATAAATCAAGTTTTATTAAAGAGTGTGAAGACTCTATGATTGCTAATAATTATGATAATTTTACCTATACTTATATTGATATATTATTTATGCATCTTCAAATATTTTTAAATATAAATAAATTTGAAGGGATAGAAAATAAAGTAAAAGATTTTATAAATTATATTTGTATTTATTTATTATTACAATCTTTTTTTAGTATAAATTTAAAAAAAGACGATGAAGGTAATATAAACGAAGAACTTTATAAAAAAATTATTAATATGTTAAAAAGTGCAATTACTATTTTTACTAGTGATGATTTAAATAATATAAATAATAAAATGCATATGTATAAAATTATTAATAATATAGATAATAATAAAATTAATAAAGATTTTATAAATACTTATTTTCAACATATTGAAATTAATAATGTAAATGTAACTGATATAAAAGAAAAATTTAAAAATACTCAAAGTGGAGGTACTGGAAATGATACTGAAAATGGAAAAGATAGTACTGAAGAAGTTAGTACTGGAAATGAAGAAGTTAGTACTAGAAATGGACAATATAGTACTGAAAATGATACTGGAAATGAAGATGCTAGTACTAAAGAAGGTAATTTTTTATTACATGCTTTTAAAATAAAAATAATAAATGAAATAATGTTTTATAAAAAAGATGACTTAAATAGTTTATTTGAAGAATTTAAAATATATGAACAAAATTAAATTTTATTTTGCATTTCTATTCTTTTTATTATAGGAACTGATTTAAGTAATATTTCTTTAGTATCTTCAAATGATAATTTATTTATTTTAATAAATTCTTTAATTGGTTGATATGATTTTTGAATATTATCAAAAACAATTTTTATATCTTTATGAACAGGTGTTTGATATTTTTCATATATATATAATAAAAAACATCGAAAAGTTGGAAACTTACGACGTTGTAAATAATATTTAAGATAAATAGCATAAAATGATTGTTGATATTTATAATCTATTTTGTTAATAATTTCGGTTTTTATTTTCCAATCATTATAATAAATAGGTCTTAAAGTATTTGTTGAAATTTCTAAATATGTATTTTCTTTTATATCATAATCAATTAAATTAAATGGATATTTTATTGGTTTTTTTGGACAAACATTTAAATTAAATAATTCAAGAATTTCTTCTTTAGATTTACTCCAAAAATAATTTGGAAATTTTTCTAATTTTATTCTTGATTCTTCGTCACTTATTTTTACATTAATAGGAATACCTTCATCGATTGTTTTATAAAACAATCCTAAAATTTTATTTCTAATTTTGCTTTGGTTTTCATTATTACTTGTATTTTTTCGTAAATAATTAATAATTTTACGATCTATTAAAGATTCAATAATTGTTTTTTCATTTGTCATTATTATTTATTATTTTTATTATTTATGTAATCTTTATATTTAATTTATTTAATTTTAATCTAAATTAAATAAAAAATGATTTTATACATTTTTTAATAAATTGTCCATATAAAGATGAGTTATCCGTTGTATCATCATAATGGTAATTATTTTCTTCTTATCAATAAAGGTTCTTCCTTCAGTTATGTTGTTGACTTTCATTCATACAACTATAAGTTGATTGATAATCAGACATTGGATGAATGTGGTGAAATCGATTTTTCGCGTGAAAATTTGGAGAGTATTTTGACGTCACTTGGTAAAATCAAAAATGCGCACCTTGATGACTTTGATAAATATCAATATGAACATTGTATTGATTATTGCGGGTCTACGTATTACGTGAAGTCTTGGCGTGATATTATGAATATTATCAAGGGTCGGTAATCGCATAATTTGGTTGATATATAACACATACTTCTTTTGTGTTATAATTATAGACTTTTTTTGGATTATATTTTTTTAATGGTAAATAATCACAACTTAAACATCTGAAACTGCCAGTATTAATATCAGTATCATTTGTATTTTGAAAACAACAATTACAAATCAAAATATATTTAAATTTTTTTGATTCTACTAAATAATCAAGAAAGTTATAAATAGTTGATAATGACCAATGTTGAATTACATCTTTTAATATACATAAATCACCATCACTAATTTCTTCTTTTTTGTTTGTAAAATCTAAATGTATAAACTCAAATTTAGTTTTTGGATATTGAGTTGAATTAAAATCAATTACTTTTTTATATACGTCATAACCTTTATAATTAATATCTAAATCGCTATAAATATATGGACCACAAATAAAATCACCACAACCTAAATCAACAATTGTTTTAATATCATTATCATTTATAAATTTTTTTAAAAATATTACATATGAATCTTTATTATAATTAATAGTACTTCCTTCACCACTACTTCCACTATATAATGTATTATAATTATTTCCCCAAATCTTATTTTCATAAATATAAGTAAAAGTTTCTTCCATTTATAAGATAAATATCAATAATTTAAAATGCTTATATCATATTTATTTATTTAGAAATCATAAATATTTAAGGATTATATATATAATATTTTATTACTAAAATAATGTATATTAAAATTATTTTATTCATTTCATTTATAATACAAACTGTATCATATTCTATGATTCCTTTTACTAGAAAAGAAACATTATCATTAATCTCTATAAGTCCATTTGCTTTAAATAATTATATTAATGAAAAAAAATCAGTAGTTGTTATAGGAGGTTGTGGATATACAGGAAGTGATTGTGTTAGAACACTTATAAATGATTATAAAATACCAACTAGAATTGTTTCAAGAAATCCATTTCAATTAGATAATATAAGTAACCCTAGTTTAATTGATTATAAATATGGTGATATTACTATTCCTAGTTCTCTTCCAAATGTTATTAGAGATGCTAAAGCAATTATTTTTAGTGTAAATGCAAGAAAACGATTTAAAAAAGATAATGAAGTTAGTCAAACATATACTGATGTTAATTATTTGGGTTTAATTAATGTTGCTAAAATTTGTATTGAATATAAAATACCTAAATTAATTGTTATTTCTGCTTTTTGTAGTGATTGTATTACTGATATTAATTCTAAATTTGATAAAGCATGTGGTTTAAAATGTGAAAATTGTAAAAGTAAAATTGATGGTGAAATGGCATTACGTGAATTATTTAAATCATCATTATCATCTTCATATACAATTATTAAACCTGGATTTTTAACAATTGGAGAAAAAAGAGGAGTTAAAACATTAGAAATTAATCAAGATTATACTAAATCTGGTATGATTTCAAGATTAGATTTAGCAGATGTATGTATAAATGCAATTGATAATAAAAATACTGAAATGACATCTTTTACTTGTTATTATAAAGATACAATACAACCTATTGATGTTAAAAAAAGTTTAGAAATTTGTACTGGTAATAATAAAACAATAGAAGAATGTTTTTTTGGAGGTTATTTTAAAAATAAAAAACCTAAAAATTTAGATGATGCAATGAAAGCACCTATTTTAGATACATTATTTGCAACAGGTAATGAATATTCAGGTAAAACTTATTCTGAATTATTTAAAAAACTAAAAAAAGATAATTATAAAAATTTTAATTTATTTGATATTAATTTTGGTATAAGTTAATTATTTTATATAAAGATTATTGTTATTTTTATTTATAATGAAATTATCATTATTTACTATTTTATTATTAACTTGTTCATTATTATCTTTTTCATTTGAAATAAGTAGAGGTAAATTTTTAAGAAATAATTTTATTAATTTTATATTAAATAAAAATGATTTTATAAATAATAATTATATTAATTATAATAATTATAATAACCATAATGCATTTATAATTAGTTGTAATAACATTGGAAAACAAATAGCAAAAGAATTTAAAGAAATAAATTTAAAAACAACAATAACTACAACAAAACCAAAAAGAATAGAAGAATTATCAAAATTAGCAAATAATATTGTATTGATTCCTCAAATGGAAATTACAAATGACGAAATAATGAGAAATGAAATTAATAATAATGATATAATTATTCTTGCAGATACAATTTCAATTTTTAGTATTCATACATTTATTAGAACATGTCAAAGAATAGTAAATGCTATTATTAATTATAAAAAAGAAAATAATAAAGAAAATAAAAAAACAATAATATTAATTAGTAGTATAAATGTTTATGGAATACATACCGATGGAGAAATTATAAATGAAAACTACGGAGTTAAAAGTTATGATAATAAATATCAAAATAAATATCAAAATAACAATCAAAATAATTATTGGCAACTTAATCATATTGCAATAGCAAAATTAATAAGAACTGGTGAAAATCTATTATTGGATTTAATGAATAATTATCCTAATAATAATATAAGAACAGTAATATTAAGAACTAGTTCAATTATAGATAAAGATATAATAAATAAAATTAAAAAAAGAGATTTTAAATTAACTAATTATACAAAAGAAATAGGAAATAGTTATATGAGTATCAGTTTAACTGAAGAAATAAGTAATTGTATTAAATGGATTATTGATAATGAAGATATTAAAGGAGTATTTAATTTAGTAAGTAAATCATATAAACGCAAATACTTTTATGATAAATTATTTGATATTATAAAAAAAGAAAAAATAAATTGGATAAATGATAAAACAAATCCTATAAATACAGATTATTATTTTTCAATGGATGAAAATCCATTATTAGTAAATTGTCAAAGATTTAATATGATAGTTGATAATGATTATTTAATTAAAAAAGGTTATAAATTTAAATATAAAAATATTTGGAATTATGATTTTAGAATTTAATTTATTGTTATATTAATAGATGATATTATTTTTCCAATTGGATTTTTTGAAAATAATAAACCATTATCTAAAAAAAATTTAAAAAATAAATCCTCTGTCATTTTTCTAGTTTTTAACATATATAAATCATTTTTATTATTATAATCTCCTAATAATTTCCATAATAAATTTTGAAATTTTTGTATTTTTTCTGGTATATTTACATGTTGATTTAAATATCCCCATTCATATTTACCATACCATTCATGTGTTTTATATTTATTATTTTTTTTTAACATATTATTTTTTCTTGTAACTAAATTTACTAACATATAATCATATACATAAGAACCTTTATTTTCTAATTTTGATATTTTTCCATAATCCCATGATGTCCATATAAAACCTAAATTTTCAATATAATAATCTATTTCATTTATTTTATAATGAAAACAACCTCCTTTATTTATTTTATGATATAAAAAATTACCACTATGTGAATCATTATGACTTATTCCTTGACTATGTAATATTAATAATGATATAAAAACTTGTTCATACATATTACGCCATATACGTTCATTTAAATTTAATGCATATTTTTTATTTAAAAAATAATTTAAATCACCTGATGCTAATTCATTTAAAATTATAGTATAACCTTTTTCTATTACATTTTTATTTACTGTATCAAATAATTTAAAATTTGAATTATATGGACATTTTACAATTTTAAATAATATTGGCAAATGTGGTATTTTATTTTTAATACCATATATTGATAATTCATTTAATATATTTATTTCTCTATTTAAAGCATTTGTATTTAATTGAATTTTTGCAGTAAATAATGGTATATTTTTTATTTTTGGATTTATATTTTTACATTTATAAACTACACCATATTTACTTTTACTTCCTATTTGTTTTCCCAATAATATTGATTTACCTAATAAATAACTATTCTCATCATTTGGATTATTTGTTAAACATGTATTTGGTTGTAATTTTATTTTACCAAGATAATCTTGAATTTTTTTGGTTTTATTTACTCTTTCATTATTTTTATAATAATTTATAGGTTCCAATGAAGCAGATAAAGATAATGACATTTATTCTATTATTATTTATTATTAATAATTATCATCATATTAAAAGTCTTTCAAAAGATTTTCTAAAAGTTCATCTAATGATTTAATATTAACACCTGTAAAACTTTTCAATATTTCTCCATTTTTTAATGTTATAAATGTTGGCATACTTCTTATATTATATTTTTTGTTAAATCATTTCTATCATCTACATCTACTATAAAAAATGTTATTGTTTTATATGTATTTGATAAGTTTTCATATATTGGTTTAATTATTTTACATGGACCACACCAACTTGCAGTAAATAACATTATTGCTTTATCTTTTTTTAATATTATTTCTTCTGATTCTTCACTATCTATTATAATATAAACCATTTATTTATCTATATTTTAATATAAATTTTTTATATAAGTTGTTATTGAATGTAAATATTTAAAATAATTTATTATTTTCCAATGCATTTGTATTGTATTATTTTTATTACTATTAATTATTAATGCTTTATGATTATGTATATACATTATAGGTAATGGAACATATGTTATTATATCATTTTGATTTACTATTCTTAATGAATTTTTAATTTTTGAATTATAAGCATTTATAAAATCTAAATTTCCTACTCTTGGTGCACCAAATGTCATACATTTAATATTTATATTATCATATATATAACTCATATCAAGAGATGCTATATTTGCAATTGCACCACCGGACGAATGACCATTAAAAGAAATTTCTTTTATTTTATTTTTATTATTTTTTAAAATTAAATTTATATTTTTTATTATATTATTTTTCATTGATAAATATTTTTTTAGAAAACCATTATGAATTCGTATTGAATCATTTATAAATATTCTTGGATAAATATCTAAATTAAAACAGATATCATTAAATGTTGAAGTTCCTTTAAAACATATATCTATTTTTTTATTATTATAAAAAATATAACATGCCGATTTTGTTTTTGGTTCTATTATATATATATAATCATCATATATATTTAACATTTTATTTCGAGTTATATTAAATTTTGTTAAACGACTATAACATATTCTACACATTTTTGCTTTTGTTATTATTTCATTTCTTGATGGTGCAAATGATTCTAATAATATTATAAAATTTATAACAAAAAATTTTAAAATTATTTTCAAATTAACAGGCATTTATAATTTAACAATTATTATAATAATTATTATTATTATTTATATTGTTGTTTCACCTCTACATAATGGACATTTACTATTATAATTTATTAAATGTGATTTAATACAATTTTTATGAAATAAATGATTGCAATTTAATTTTATTGCCTCTTGTTCTAGTTCAAATTTATCTATACATATTGCACATTCCAATTCTTCTTTAACTTGAGTCTCATTTATTTTAATTATATCTAATTTATTAAAATCTTCTTCTGTTAATTTTTCAGTTTCTTCCTCGTTTATATTATTTATTTCACTTGTTTCAAGTGTAGTTAATAATCTCATTATCGTATTATATAATGTATATGTTCCTCTTTGTCTATTATTATTATAATCATTATCATCATTATCATTATTATTATCATTATTATTATCATTATTATTATCATTATTATCATTATTATTATCATTATTATTATCATTATTATTATCATTATCATTATCATTATTATTATCATTATCATTATTATAATAATTTGAATAATTTGAATAATTATACATATATATCATAACATTTGAATTATTGATTATATCTTGAGTTATAGGAATTTGATAATAATTATAAAATGATAATAATAAACCATTTATTACATTTCTAGTAAAACCTAATTGAAATAATTTTATTTTTAATTTTATAATAATTTCTCTTTCATTATCTTGATAAATATCTAATAATGCAAATCTATATGCAAATAAATCAGCAAATAACTCATCATTATCTTGAGAATTCATTATTATATATATAAAATGAAATAAAAAGAAATTCAATTTTTATTATATTATGGATAGTACAATTATTAGAGAAAATAAAATTATTATTGCTAGTACTTCATTATGGTTATTACCATTATTATATCATTCTTTTATTTTTCAATGGTATTTTTTATCATTTTTATTAACATCTATTACAATTGTTTCTACATTATTTTGGTATAATTATAATATAAATTCTATACAACATAAATTAAATAATTATTTAATTTTTATTTGTTTTATATATATTTCATCTCAAAAATATTATTTATTTTATAATTTACAATTATATATATCAAATGTTAGTTTTTTACTTACCAATTTAATATTAAGTCAAAATTTTGAATTAGAATATTCATTTTCTTTATGTACAAAATTATTATATAGATATTATTTTTATTTACTTATATTTAATTTAATTTTTAATGTAAATACAAATAATGTAAATATATATTTAAATGATTATACCATTTTATATTTTATAAATAATCTTTATTCTAGTATAGTTGTTTTTAACGTTAAATTTGAAGATTTTTATAAAAATTATTTAAAATCATGTTATCGAATTATTACAACTATTTGTGTATACGAATTTATTAGATTTATTTATTGAAATTTAATAAATATGCATAATATTTCATTAATATCCAATATTTTTCATTAATTATATTTCTATGATAATCTTGATATTTTATTTTTTTCATACTTTGCAATCGCTGTAATGGATATATATATATTTTTTTATATTTAATTATTTTTAGGTCTAATATAAATAAATAATTCTTAAACATTTAATAACTATTTATAAATAATTATTTATCATTAAACTAATTCAAATATTGAAGGATTTAATGATAAATAATTATAATCTATTTTATTTTGTTTTTTTTCTAATAATTTAATTGCGTTCGGATTTTTAGATAGTAAACACCAATTTATTTTATTTTGATTTTCTTCTAAAATTTCTATTGCATTTGGATTACATGATAATGCTAACCAATTTATTTTTGATTGATTTTTTTCATATTCTTCTTTTATCAATTCAATTGCATTTGGATTTGCTGATAAGTATATCCAATTTATTTTATTTTCTTCTCGTTTATTTTCTTCTTCTAATATTTGTATTGCATTTTTATTTATACTTAAATTAAACCAATCTATTTTATTATGATTTATATTTTCATTTAAATTTATTATAAAATTTATTATGTTTAAATTTAAAGATAAATATGACCAATCTATTTTATCTTGATTTTCTTTTAATAATTCTATTGCATTTGGATTAAATGATAATAAAGACCAATCTATTTTATCTTGATTTTCTTTTAATAATTCTATTGCATTTGAATTTAATGATAAATACGACCAATCTATTTTATCTTGATTTTCTTTTAATATTTCTATTGCATTTACATTAGTACTTAAAGAACGCCAATCTATTTTATCTTGATTTTCTTTTAATATTTCTATTGCATTTTCATTACGTGATAATAAACACCAATTTATTTTATTTTGATTTTCATTATTATTATTTAATTCTTCTTTTATTAAATCTATTGCATTTTCATTCATTGATAATCCAAACCAATTTAATTTATCTTTATTAATCCATTTTTTAAGTTTCCATTTTGGTTTATTTATATTTGAATTATAATTCATTATTTTTATAATGATAATTATAATTATCACATATTATTTTATTTTTTTGCAAAATTTCTTTATCACTTAATTTTAATATTTTTTTTCTCATACTTATTATTATTTTCTTTGTTTCATCCGGTATTTCATTAAATAATATTCTTAATTTATATTTAATTAATTCATTTAAAGCAAATAATAATATTTCTTTAATTTCATTTATTTTATATTCTTTTGTCCCTATTATTAATATTATTTTAATATTAATATAATTACTATTTATTTTAATATTATCTATTATATCTGCGTCTTTATCAAAATCAAAATAATAATCATAATAATATTTACATTCTTCATTTATTTTCACACATGATATATCTGAACCTTTTTTTCCTAATATTTTCACTGCATATATTGATGAACTTAAATTTATAATTGTTAATTCTTTTTCATCTATATATGATAATATATCATAATCTTTTTCATTTAAAATTATATTATTTTCACTAAATTTTTTTTCTTTTATAAAATCATTATATTTTACTTCTCTTACTATTTCCATTTTTTATTATTAATAACAAAAATAATTATCATAATTCTAATATTGCTTTCATTTCATTTGCTTTTATTTCATTATCTATTGATATATCATTATATAATGTATTACCACATCTTAAATGTAAAAAACAATTATCTATATAATCATATGTAAAATATCCATTATAAAATTTATTTCTTTTTTCATTTATTAACATTGGTAATAGTTTTGGATATTTATTTAATTCATCAGGATAATTTGTTTCATTCCAAAATCCACACATTAAACCCTTCATTATATATATTTTATCTGTTGAAGTTAAACTTGATATTATATATGGATTTGCATTTGAATCAATATTTAAATTTATATTCGAATCAATATTTGAATTTATATTTGAATTTATATTTGAATTTATATTTAAATCTATAAGAGGTTTTAAATCTGTTGGTAAAAATTGAATTGTTAATTGAAAATGATTTGAATCTAATATTTGTTTATTACATATTGATTGCCAATCAATCATATAATTATCATAATTTGGATATGTAAAATCAATATAACATATTCCTGGCCAAAAATAAGGTATATTTCTTTCAATATTATCTTTAATAATTGCCATTATATAACCATCATATTTTGATACATGTAAATCAGATACTAGAATTACATCTGATTCAATAAATAAATATTTATCTGGTTCATTTTTTTGAAAATTATAAAGTTGAGAAAGGAAAGAATATTCTTTATATCTTCTCCTTCTTGTTTCTTCTTCTCCTTTCCAGTCTTCCTCTATTGATCTTATCCCTTTCTCTCTACATTTCTCTCTTATCTTTTCCCCTTTCTC
>Ga0172373_10002029_pt1 | contig 31702 bp, 34 predicted proteins | sample Lak10m_2_FD_114546 | JGI IMG/M metagenome (GOLD analysis project Ga0172373, IMG submission 114546) | Freshwater microbial communities from Kabuno Bay, South-Kivu, Congo - kab_092012_10m | ecosystem: Environmental > Aquatic > Freshwater > Lake | place: Democratic Republic of the Congo...
CCGACGCGCCTCGATCTCTGCCGTCATGGCGTTGGCGGAGGTTTCAATGAGCTGCGTCGGCCCGCTGGTGTCGACGATGGCGGGGGCTGTTTTGGCCTGAGCCTGAACCGATTCGATGGATATCGCGGCACACAGCAGCACTGCACAAAGGGACAGCGCCGTCACTCGCAGCCTTGCTCGAACAAGGGTCTGTACGTCGATCCCGACTCTCCTCGAAGCCGCCATTTTACTTGCCCTCCTCGCTCGAGCCCGCGCCTGCACCCGCGCCGCCGTTGGATGATCCTTCACTGCCTTTGCTCGCAAAGTTGGCAAAGAATTTGTTGACCAGCGACTCGAGCACGATAGCCGACTGGGTGAATTCAATCTGACCGCCGTCCTTCAAGAAGGTTTCGGAGCCGCCCGGTCCGATGCCGATGTACTTGCCACCGAGCAGACCCTGAGTCTGCACGCTCGCGTCGCTGTCGTCCGGGATCCTGTCGTACTGCGGATCGATCCGCATCGTCACCACGGCACGATAGTCGGCCGGATCGAAGGCGACACCCTCCACACGACCGACGCGTACGCCCGCCATGCTCACCGGAGAACCCGACTTCAGATCGCCGATATTGTCGAACTTTGCGGTCACCCGATAACCGCCGTCTGCGCGGAATTGCAAGCCACTGCCCGGCAGCTGAGTGGTGAGGAAAAACAGCGCAGCAAAACCGAGCAAAACAAACAGCCCGGTACCGACTTCCAGAGAACGTTGCGGTTTCATCGTGAGATTACCTTCCAAGAAAAGCGGCGGTGAGCATGTAATCGATCAGCAAAGTCAGCACCGAGGAGATCACCACGGTTCGAGTGGTGGCTAGACCGACGCCGGCGGCGGTCGGTTCCGCGTTATAGCCCTCGTAAACGGCGATCAGGCTGCAGGCAACACCAAAGCACAGGCTTTTGACGATGCCTTCAGACACATCATCGAGCTCGACAGCCGACTGCATCTGCGACCAGAAGGCTCCCGGATCGACGCCCATCAACTGCACGCCGATCAGCTGCGCACCGAACAGGCCTACGAGATTGAAGATCGCGACGAGCAGCGGCATCGCGATCAGTCCGCCGAGGAATCTCGGCGCCACCACGTGACGCAGCGGATCCACCGCCATGATCTCCATCGCGGTCAATTGATCGGTAGCACGCATCAGACCGATTTCAGAAGTCAGCGAAGTGCCCGCTCGACCCGCAAACAGCAGCGCCGTCACCACCGGCCCGAGTTCCTTGAGCAACCCGAGCGCCGCGGCCACACCCAGGGCATCTTCGGAACCAAAGCGCTGCAGCAAATCGAAGCCCTGCAGGCCAAGCACCATGCCAACAAACAACCCGCAAAGCATGATGATGATCAGCGAGCGCGCACCGGCGTTGAAGATTTGGTGCACCACGGCGCGCGGCCGCAACAAGGCTGGGCCGCACTGAACGAGCAAGCGGCCGAGGAACATGCCGACGCGGCCGATACGCTGGATTGCTGCGAGCATCATGAGCGCAACTGCTCCAGGTAGTCAGGCGCCGGGTAATGAAACGGCACCGGACCATCCGCCTCGCCACTCATGAATTGCCGCACGACTTCGAGCGGACTGTCGCGTAGTTCAGCTGGGCTGCCTTGCGCGACCACCTTGCCCTCGGAAAGCAGGTAGCTGTGGTGCGAGATGAGCGCCAACTCATCGACATCATGCGAGACGACGATGCTGGTGATACCGAGCGCATCGTTGAGTTCGCGGATCAGGCGCACGATAACGCCCATCGAGATCGGATCGAGACCGACGAAGGGCTCATCGTAAATCAGCAGTTCCGGGTCCATCACGATGGCGCGGGCAAGCGCCACGCGACGCGCCATGCCGCCCGACAGTTCGCCAGGCATGAGTTCTGCGGCCCCGCGCAGCCCCACCGCATGCAGCTTGCTGAGCACAAGCGCACGCAGCACGGACTCGGGTAACCGGGCATGCTCCCTGACCGGGAAGGCGACGTTCTCGAATACCGAGAGGTCAGTGAGCAAAGCTCCGTTCTGGAACAACATCCCCATGCGACGCCGCAGGGCGTAGAGCTCCGGTTTCGGCAAAGTTGGCACAGAGCGGCCGAAGACCTCGACCTCGCCCTCAAGCGGCGTGACCTGCCCAGTGATGAGGCGCAGCAGCGTTGTCTTGCCGGTGCCACTTGGCCCCATCACGGCCGTGACCTTGCCGCGGGCGACCGTGAGGTCCAGCCCGTCGAAAATACGCCGACGACCGACGCCGTAGCGCAAACCACTGACTTTGACGACCGGATCGGGCATGGGGAACGTGACGGGCAAGGCCTACCGAGGAACTTTGGGGGCGCGAGTTTAGCAAACCGCAGCGCTGCGGAACGACTCGCGGCGTTGCCCGCAAGCCACAGAAAAGGCTGCAAATATCGCCATAGTGGACTAAAATAGTCCAGATTTATGATCCGTATCAGCAAAATGACCGACTACGCCACGGTGTTGCTGGCCGAAATGGCTCGCGCGCCGCAGACCTTGCACAGTGCCGCAGCGCTGGCAGAGCGGACGCGCATTGCCCTGCCGACGGTCAGCAAAGTCTTGAAGGCGCTGCAGCGCGCCCACCTCGTGCGCTCCACGCGCGGGCTGCACGGTGGCTACGCGCTCGCCCGGCCCGCCGTCGCCATTTCCGCTGCCGCTATCCTCGATGCGCTCGAAGGCCCAGTGGCGGTCACAGATTGCGCGGCCGGTGCGGGGCAATGCGACATCGAGACCACCTGCGGGGTCGGTCGGACCTGGCAGAAAGTGAATCTCGCCATCCGCCGCTCGCTGTATGACGTCAGCCTCGCCCAACTCGCCGGTACGGACTCGCGAGCGGTCGAGCTCGGCGCCCTCGAACAGGAACTCAAACCCCGCGCGGGCGGCCGAGCCGCCGCCGCCATCAACAGGGCCTGACCTCATGAGCGACAACGCACAACTCGCCGAGCACTTCACTCGCGGCTACCAACACGGCTTTGTCACCGACATCGAATCGGAAAGTCTGCCGCCAGGACTCGATGAAGACGTCGTGCGCAAAATTTCTGCGATCAAGCGCGAGCCGCAATTTCTCACCGAATGGCGTTTGCGCGCGTTTCGGCATTGGCAGACGATGCATGAGCCACTCTGGGCCCAAGTTCGCTACAACCCGGTCGATTACCAGAGCTTGTCCTACTACTCCGCGCCGAAGCAGCGCACCGATGGGCCGAAGAGTCTCGATGAGGTCGACCCCAAGCTGCTCGAGACCTACGAAAAACTCGGCGTGCCCTTGCACGAGCGTGCGCGCCTTGCGGGAGTAGCCGTCGATGCCGTATTCGACAGCGTCTCGGTAGCAACCACGTTCAAAGACAAGCTCGAGAAAGCCGGCGTCATTTTCTGTTCATTCTCTGACGCGGTGCAAAAGCATCCGCAGTTGCTCGAGCAGTACCTCGGCACCGTCGTGCCACACACGGATAACTTCTTTGCCTGCCTGAACTCGGCGGTGTTCTCTGATGGCTCCTTCGTGTACGTACCGAAGGGCGTACGCTGCCCGATGGAGTTATCCACGTACTTTCGCATCAACGCGGCAAAGACCGGGCAGTTCGAGCGAACGCTCATCATTGCCGATGCCGGCAGCCACGTGAGTTACCTCGAAGGCTGCACTGCACCGATGCGCGATGAGAACCAGCTGCACGCCGCAGTGGTCGAGCTCGTGGCACTCGATGACGCCGAGATCAAATACTCCACGGTGCAGAACTGGTATCCCGGCGATGAAAACGGCATCGGCGGCATTTACAACTTTGTCACCAAGCGAGGCGAGTGCCGCGGTCGCAACTCGCGCGTCTCCTGGACCCAAGTCGAGACCGGGTCCGCCATCACCTGGAAGTACCCCAGTTGCGTTCTGCGTGGAGACAACTCGGTGGGCGAGTTCTATTCGGTGGCACTCGCCAATCATCGCCAGCAGGCCGACACCGGCACCAAGATGATCCACATCGGGGCCAACACGCGCAGCACGATCGTCTCCAAGGGCATTTCCGCCGGCCACGGTCAGAACAGCTACCGTGGACTCGTGAAGATCCTGCCCTCGGCACATGGCGCGCGCAATTTCACGCAGTGCGACTCGTTGCTGATGGGTGATCGGTGCGGCGCGCACACTTTCCCCTACATCGAAGTCAAGAACCCCTCTGCGACAGTCGAGCACGAAGCGTCCACCTCGCGCATCAGCGAGGACCAACTCTTCTACTGCCTGCAGCGCGGGATCGCACAGGAAGATGCCGTCAACATGATCGTCAACGGCTTTTGCAAAAGCGTATTCAAGGAATTGCCGATGGAGTTTGCCGTTGAGGCGCAGAACCTGTTGGCCGTCAGTCTCGAAGGAGCGGTCGGCTGAATCGCCGACTCATCAGGAGTGCAGTGATGCTGGAGATCAAGGATTTGCGCACCCGAGTCGGTGGACGCGAAGTGCTCGGCGGACTCAACCTCAGCGTAAACCCGGGTGAGGTTCACGCCATCATGGGCCCGAACGGCTCAGGCAAGAGCACGCTCGCCTACACCCTGGCCGGGCGACCGGGCTACGAGGTCACCGGCGGTAGCGTTAGTTATCAAGGCGCCGATCTGCTGGCACTTGCGCCGGAGGAGCGGGCCCAGGCAGGCGTGTTTTTAGGCTTTCAATACCCGGTCGAGATTCCAGGCGTCAACAACGTGTATCTGCTGAAGGCTGCACTGAACGCAGCCCGCAAGCACCGAGGCCTGCCTGAGGTCGATGCATTCGAGTTTCTGACCTTGGTCCGCGAGAAAATGAAACTCATGCAGATGGACGAAGCCTTCCTGTCGCGCGGTGTGAACGAGGGCTTTTCGGGGGGCGAGAAAAAGCGTAACGAGATCCTGCAGATGCTGGTGCTCGAACCCTCGCTGGCGCTGCTCGATGAAACCGATTCGGGCCTCGACATCGATGCACTGAAAGTCGTGGCCCATGGCGTGAACACACTCCGCTCGCCCGAGCGCTCGATCGTGCTCGTGACCCACTATCAGCGCCTGCTCGATTACATCACGCCGGATTACGTCCATGTGCTCGCGCGCGGCCGCATCATCAAGAGCGGCGGCCCGGAGTTGGCTCGAGAACTCGAGGCGCGAGGTTACGACTGGGTCATCGCCGAGGCTGCATGAGCGCCCTGCCCTCCAATCGCGACGAGAACTGGAAGTACGCGAACCTGCGTGCGCTCGCGCGCGTTCGTTTCGACGATACGACGATCCCGTCTGCAGCGGATGTGTCAGCCCTCACCGATGCACTGCCTGACAGGCAGCACGGGACCGCACGTGTCGTGCTCGTGGATGGACATCTGGCCGCGGGAGCGTCCTCGTTGACGGCTGGCGTGCATTTTGACTCGACGCCAGGCGGTGTGGCCGCCGCCGATCGAATTGCCGCAGCCGATGCCCGCTCCGACGCCGCGGCCACGGCAGACCGTCACTTTGCCTCGCTCAACCAACGGTACTCGCCGGGAACCTTGTGCGTTGAGGTGCCCGCGGGCGGTCAGCTCGATCTCGAGTTGTGGCTGGCTGCAACTTACATCGGTCACCCCTCGGTGCGCATCCAGGTGGGTAAAGGCGCACGGCTGAGCCTCGCCGAGCGGATGCTCGGGAGCGCGAACGCCTCGGCCCTCGCGAGCAACCTGCACTTGAGCATCGATTGCGGCGCGAGCGCGCGGCTGGAACTGACCCGCGTACAGGCCTTTGGTGCGACTCACCAGCACGTCGAAACACTTGATATCACACTCGGCCAGGCGGCCGAGTGCCACCTCACGCAGGTCACGAGCGGCGGCCACTCAAGCCGATCCTCCGCATTCGTTACTCACTCTGGCCGAGCATCACGACTGCATTGGAACGTGGCGATGCTCGCCCGCCAGACGCAAGTGCATGACGCCTACGTGCGCATCTCACACAACGCCGACGAGGCACACACGGTGCAACGTTTCCGCGGTATCGGTACCGAACGCTCGCGACTCGCATTCAATGGCCACATGTACGTCGGCGCAGGCACCCGCGACGTGCGCACCGAGCAATCGCTGAAAGGCCTGCTGGCCGGCGGAGAGGCGGAGATCGATCTGCGACCCCAACTCGAGATCCACGCCGACGCGGTTCAAGCCGCGCACGGAGCGACGCTCGGCAAGCTCGATGCCGACATGCTGTTCTACCTGCTCTCGCGTGGCATTCCGCCTGCGCAGGCGGAGTCCTTGTTGAAGTGGGCCTTCATAAGCGACGTACTACGTCATGTGCCGACGCCGGCCGTGCGACGACAAGTCGAAGCGCTGCTGGCGGATCTGCTGCCCGGTAGCGCGGCAGCCCGTTCGGAGGTCGCATGAACGCCCAGCCCATCGCTCAGCCTGCCGTCGATCCGGCTGCGACCTATGACGTCGCGAGCGTCCGTCGGGATTTCCCTATCCTGTCGACCACGGTTCGCGGTAAGCGTCTCGCCTTTCTCGATACGGCTGCCTCCTCGCAGCGCCCACTGGCCGTCATCGAAGCGGTCGACTATTACGAACGACACAGTCATGCCAACGTGCACCGCGGTGTCTATCAATTGAGCCAACGTGCCACCGACGCTTTCGAAGGCGCCCGCGAACGCGTACGCCGCTTCCTCAATGCCGCGAGCATCAAGGAAGTGGTGTTCACCCGCGGTACGACCGAGTCGATCAACTTGGTCGCGCAATCCTGGGGCCGACGGCTGCAGCCGGGTGACGAGATCCTCATTACCTGGATGGAGCACCACGCCAACATAGTGCCGTGGCAGATGCTTTGCGAGCGGACGGGAGCCGTGCTCAAGGTCGCTCCGATCGACCAGCGTGGTGAACTCGACCTCGAGGTCTTCAAGCAATTGCTCTCGCCGCGAACCCGGATCGCAGCGTTCACGCAAATCTCCAATTCGCTCGGGACGATGCTGCCCATCGAGGCCATGGTGCGTGCGGCGCGGGCGGTCGGCGCCCTGACGCTCATCGACGGCGCACAGGCGGTCGCCCATCAGCGCGTCGACGTGCAGGCGCTCGATTGCGACTTCTACGTGTTCTCGAGCCACAAACTCTACGGACCGACAGGTCTCGGCGTACTGTGGGCGCGCGAGGTGGTACTACGCGAGATGCCGCCGTGGCAAGGCGGCGGCGACATGATCCGCACCGTCAGCTTCACCCAGACCACCTACAACGACCTGCCGTATCGGTTCGAGGCGGGAACCCCGCACATCTCGGGGGCTGTCGGACTCGCCGCGGCCATCGATTACTTGGAGGGTCTCGGGATCGAGCGAGTGCACGCGCACGAGCAGCGGCTGCTGCACCGTGCGACCACCGCGCTGCGCGAGGTGCCGGGCCTCAGGATTATCGGCGAAGCGCAGCACAAGGGCGGTGTGATTTCCTTTCTGCTCGAGGGCGTACATCCGCACGACCTCGGTACCATTCTCGATGCCGAAGGCGTGGCGATCCGTGCCGGGCATCACTGCGCCATGCCGGTAATGGAATTCTTCGATGTGCCGGCCACGGCCAGAGCGTCGTTCGGTTGCTACAGCGACGAGGCAGACATCGCCCAGTTGGTCAGCGCGCTGACGACGGCCCGCGAGGTGTTCGGCTGATGGATCTCAAGGACCTCTATCGCGACGTGATCCTTGATCACAACAAGCACCCACGCAACGTGGGACGACTCTGCCCCTGCGATACCTCCGCCGAGGGACATAACCCGCTTTGCGGCGACCGGTTGAGCCTGACGCTCAGTCTCGAGGGCGAGCGCGTGGCAGACATCCGCTTCGAAGGCAAAGGCTGCGCCATTTCCACCGCCTCGGCCTCGCTGATGTGCGAGGCCGTCAAGGGGCGCTCGATCGAGGAGATCGAGGGACTGCGGGCGAGCGTACACCGCATGTTGACGGGCGCTGAGGATCCGCCGTCGACGCTTGGCAAACTGGCGGCGCTCGGCGGCGTGCGCGAGTACCCGGCCCGAGTCAAATGCGCGAGTCTCGCCTGGCACACCCTGCAAGCCGCTCTGCAACATCGGGCGGCCGAGACCGGTACCGCCACCGTATCCACCGAATGAGTGCCGGAATACGCCCATGCGCAGTCACGAAAACGAAGCCTTCATCCTGAGTCGTAACACCGCGGCCGTCATGGTCCCCTCGGGTGATGCCATCGAACTGAAAGAGGGCCTCTCGGGCTTCATCACTCAGGCACTGGGTGGCAGCTTCACGCTCTACATCGAGGGTAATCTCTATCGTCTAGCCGGCGAGAACGCCGACGCGATCGGCAAGCAGGTCCTGAAGCCGCCCGAGCTGCCACCCGGAGCAACCGAGGAAGACATCCGGCAACTGGCCTGGCAGCAAATGCGCAGCTGCTACGACCCGGAAATTCCGATCAACATCGTCGAACTCGGACTCGTCTATGAGTGTGAGGTGCGAGCGCAAGACAGCGGCGAGCGCGTGGTAGCCGTGAAAATGACGCTCACGGCCCCAGGCTGCGGCATGGGCGATGTGCTGGTGCAGGACGTGAAGGAGAAGGTCGAAATCATCCCCACGGTGGCTCTAGCCGAGGTCGAGCTGGTGTTCGATCCGCCCTGGAATCAATCGATGATGTCGGAAGCGGCGCGGCTGCAGACGGGGATGATGTGATGGATCCCGCGTGGATCGATGTCGGCTCGGCGGCCGCACTCGCGGCGCAGGGCCGGGTCGATGTGGAGGTGGACGGCTGTTACGTGGCCATCGTGCGCTTCGAGGGCATACTGCACGCATTTGAAGATCGCTGCACGCACGACGGCGAACCACTCGCCGAGGCAGAACTCGAAACCGATGCCGCGGCGCCCTGCGGCGTGGTGCTCTGCCCGCGACATGGGGCACGTTTTTGTCTGAAAAGCGGTGCCGCACTGACGCCACCCGCCTACGAACCGCTGAAAATCTTTGCCGTGCGGGAGCAGCACGGCCGACTCGAGGTACGGCCGGGTGACGCTGGCGCATGACTGAAGTCGTGCAGGGTCTGACACGACTCACCGTGCTTCGACACGGACATGCCGTCGATCACTGTCCGAGCGGCGACTTTGACCGCGCCCTCGATGAGCGCGGCGAGAGAGAAATCGACCGCGCTGCCCTCGAGATTCAGGCCCTGCCGCTGCTGCCCTCGCTGGTAATCGCGAGTCCGGCTCGTCGCACCCGCGAGAGCGCCGAGCGGCTATTGCGGGTGTGGGCGAGACAGGGCAATCCCGCGACAGATCACACCCTCGGCAATGGTGTGGAGCTTCGATTCGAGTCGCGGCTGTATCTCGCCAACGTGGGCACACTTCAGGACCTCATCGCACTGCACGAGGGCGTACAGCCCCATCTGCTGATCGTCGGCCACAACCCCGGATTGTCTGCCTTGCTGCACGAGCTCAACGCTCTGCGAGCGCTGGGCACGGGCGACTGGCACAGCCTCACGCGCTGAGCGCGCTCACACCGCTCCGGCCAGCGCCTGGGCAATGTAATCCGGCGGTACCGTCGTGCGCGGTGGTCGCTTCATCACCTCTCGAAACCAATCGCGGACATCCCGATCGAGGGCGACGCCGTGCATGTAGTTGTACAGCGCCGTGCTGAGGCAGCGCCCAAGCGCCGCGTGATCGACCCCTGACGGATCGACAAAAGAAATATCGTTGCGTGCGAAGCGTCCTGGTTCGGGCGGCACGAGCGTCACCCCATACTCGGCCGGATTCAGTCCCACGGGCGAGTGCACGGTGCAGGTGAATCGATGGAAAAACCCCGACTGGATGCAGCCCTCCTGAAACAGCTGCCGAACGTACTCAAGCGAATCGACCGTCTCGGCCACAGTCTGCGTCGGAAAGCCGTACATCAAATACGCGTGAACCAGGATGCCCGCGTCGCTGAAGGCGCGGGTGACTCGTGCGACCTGTGCCACAGAGACGCCCTTCTTCATGAGCGCCAGCAACCGGTCGGAGGCCACCTCGAGTCCGCCCGACACCGCGATGCAACCACTGTCGGAGAGCAGCTGGCCGACCGATGGGGAAAACGATTTCTCGAAGCGGATGTTCCCCCACCAGCTGATCGCGCGCTGACGTCGCAGCAACTCCGTGGCGAGCGCCTTGAGTGCCTTGGGCGGCGCCGCCTCGTCGACAAAGTGAAATCCCGTCTGGCCGGTCTCGGCCACGATGCGATCAATGCGATCGACCAGCACGGATGCCGCGGCCGTCTCGTATCGGGAGATGTAATCGAGGCTGACGTCGCAGAAGCTGCACTGCTTCCAATAGCAGCCATGCGCCACCGTCAGCTTGTTCCACCGACCATCGGACCACAGCCGATGCATGGGATTAAGCATGTCGAGCAAGGACAGGTAGCGCGACAACGGCAAGCCTTCCCAACTCGGCGTGCCCGTCTCGGCGAATGGCACGTCCGGCTCGGCGACGTTGACGTAGCGAACCACTCCGGCTTCGGCGCCATCGCGCACGAAAGTCCGCACCAGACGATCCCGCGGGCGCTCACCCCGCAAGTGTTCGAGCAGCGCCAGCAGCGGGCGCTCGCCACCGTCCAGCGTGACGAAGTCGACGTAATCAAACAACCGAGGCTCGGTGAGTTCGCGCAGTTCCGTGTTGACGTAGCCGCCGCCGAGCGCAATGGGCAACGAGGGACGCTCTGCCTTGATTGACTGAGCGATGCGTAGCGCCCCATAGACAGCCCCGGGAAACGGCACGGAGATCAGTACCAGATCGGGCGCGTGGCGCTGCAGCGCGTCACGCGTGAGTCGATCGAGCGTGGCATCAATCAAGTTATGTGGCGCCGCCAGCGCGCGGGCGAGCGGGTCGAAACTCGCTTGGCTTGAGGCCAACTGCTCGCCATAGCGAACAAAGTCGAAACGCGCATCCACGGACTCGCGCAGCACATCGGCGAAATCGTTCAGATACAGGGTAGCCAGATGCCGCGCCCGATCCTGCGTACCCAGCGCACCGAAGGCCCAGGCCAAGGGATCCTCTCCGCCACCCGAATCAAAGACCTGCAGACTCTCGAACCGAGCTCCCTCCGGAAGGAATTGCCGCGATACGATCCGATGCGCGAGCGTCGGATCATGACCTTGCAAAAATCCGATCGCCGGATCGATCGTCGCCAAATAACGCGGGAGATGGCGCATGAAGTGCGCTGTTTGCTTCCCAAGCCGTCGCCGCGACGAGCGAGGACTCGCCTCGATCACCGCAACAAGCTCAGCTAGGCCATCGCTCGAGAGCAACTCGAGCACAAGCCCAAGCGCCAGATCCTCCTGCCTTGCTTCCACGCCGCGCGAGCGCAGGAACCCCGTCAGATACGCCGTCGAGGGATACGGCGTATTGAGTTGCGTCATCGGCGGGATGAGCGAGAGGACCCTCAACCGACTAGAACCCGTAGACGATGTTCAACGTCGTGACCGTATCGGCTTGAGAGTTGCCTCGGGCCATCACCACGCCGAGCTCGCCCTTGCCTTTCCACTCCGCAGCAGCCAGCGGCGCAAACAGCGCGATCGCGATCGCAGCCATGCCGTGTAACCTCGTCATCATCGTCTCTCCCAATTGAAAAATGGTGCATCGACCCAATTGTTGACCGCGGGCGTTGTGCCTTGTTTCGGAGTTCACGGCATGAGTCAGGTCAGCAGCGTCACAAGCGCCAATTTCCACAGCGCCGTCCTCGAGCATTCGCGTCTGGAGCCCGTGCTGGTGGACTTCTGGGCCCCATGGTGCGGGCCTTGCCGAACTTTGGGACCGGTGCTCGACCAGTTGGCGGCTGAAACCCAAGGCCTCAAGGTGGTCAAGCTGAACACCGACGAGGAAGGCAGCATCGCGGCGCAGTACGCCATCCGCAGCATCCCCGCCGTCAAGTTGTTTCGCGACGGGCGAGTCGTCGATGAGTTCGTAGGTGCCCAACCGCTGGGTGCCGTGCGGCAGTTCGTCCAGCGTCACCTGTCCAAAGGCTCAGCGACAGAGTTGCAGGCCGCGCGATCACTGCGTGCCGCAGGCCAACTCGCCGCCGCCCTTGAAACGCTCCGAACCCTGCACGCCGCCAACCCGACCGACGACGAATTGGCTGCGGAATTAGCGGAATGCCTCGGACTCCATGGCGACCCTAACGCGGGGCGCACGCTGCTGCAGGCTCGCTCGCCACAAGCGCAGTCCACTGCTGCGGTCAAACACGCCTACGCCACGCTGCATTTCGTGCAAGTGGCGTTATCACCCGACGAAACGGACGCAATCCAAACCGCACGAGTCACGGCCGCGCGCGAATTGCTGCGCGCCCGATATCGCGAAGGGATCGACGCCCTGCTCGCAGCGGCAGGCCGCAACCGCCGCTACGCCATCGGCCCCGGCAAAGAAGACCTGCTCGAGGCGTTCGTGTTAGCCGCCAGTGACGAAGCTCTGGTCGCCGCGGCCCGTCGCCGCCTGGCTGCGCTGCTGCACTGAGACGTGCCACTGCCGACGCGGCAACAAGGCTACGGCCGACCTCGACTCACTCGTGCGCCTCGCGACGCAGTCGGGCCGCTTCATCCGCGCCGAGATAGGCCTTGATCAGACGCCGCACAACGTACAGCAAGGGGATCAACGCGATCGCCGCCAGCATCTTGTAGATGTAATTGACGGTGCCGACAGCGAGAAACTGTGCCACGGGCCACTTCTGCGGGCCCAACACGAATGCAATGTAGAGCACCACAAAGCTGTCGATCAACTGCGACACCGCAGTAGAGCCGGTCGCCCGCAACCAGATGTGCCCTTCACCGGTGAGTCGACGAATGCGCTGGAATACCGAGACGTCCACCAACTGACCGATGAGAAACGCGATCAGCGAACCACCGATGATCCACAAGCCCTGACCAAAGACCTGGGCGTAGGCGTACTGGATGTCGGGCACGCCCAGTGAACGGTTGGCCTCGATCCAGAACCCCGCGGGCGCCAAACCAATGGCCAAATATGCTCCGGCAAAGGCGTAGCAGATAAACAGCACGGCGGTCCAGGATATGAACCGTACGCCGCGTAGGCCGTAGTACTCGTTGATGATGTCCGTCATCACGAACACAAACGGCCAGAGCAGCACGCCAGCGGTGAAGTTCAATGTGCCGGAGACCCCGAGCAGCGACCACTCGAATGGCGCGATGCCGAGCGTGTCCTCCAGCGAGAAGATCTTCACGCCAACGAATTCGGCCATCAACGCGTTAGTGAGGAAAAACCCCGCCAGCGCGATGAACAGCCGATTAGCCCGAGACGCCGTGGTCGTCATTCCACTGCCTCCGTTCAGTACGGCGTGCAGAAGCAGTGCGCGTACAAGCGATCGGCGACAGCCATGCGATTGAACCGCGCCACCTCACGCTCGACCGGGCCGAAGTCCCGGCGCACGCCCTGCGCGAGCGCCAACGTCGCGGGGTCCACACCCGACGCCCGAATCATCACGCCCGCGCCCCACACCTTGAAGTTGGCCAGCAACTCCTGTGCGAAGCTTTTCTTTGGCTCACGATAGTCGAGTTCGTACTTGCCTTCGGTGAGTTTGGCGCGCTTGGCTGCGGCGGCAATCGCCTCATCGAGCGAACCAAGGTTATCGACAAGACCCAATCGCTTGGCGTCACGCCCCGCCCACACTCGGCCTTGAGCGATGGCATCGACCTGATCGCGCGTCTTGCCACGACCGATCGCCACGCGCGCGAGGAAGTCCTCGTAGCCACGCTCGATGATCGACTGCAACAGCGTGCCGGCCGCCGGCCCAATCGGTCGGTCGATGCGCAGTTCACCCGATAGCGGTGTCGTACCGACACCATCGACGCCAATGCCCAACTTGTCGAAGGTGCGGGGCGCCGTCGGGAACAGCCCAAAGATACCGATGGATCCAGTGATGGTGGCTGGGCTCGCCCAGATCTCATCTGCGGGGGCAGCGATGTAATAGCCGCCCGAGGCGGCCAGATCACCCATCGACACCACGACCGGCCGCTTGGTCTTTTTGAAAGCCAGCAGTTCGCGATGAATCTTCTCTGAGGCCGTGACGCTGCCTCCCGGGCTGTCAATACGCAGCACCAGCGCCTTGATGTCCTTGTCAAGGCGCGCCTCGCGGATCAGCTCCGCCATGTCATCGCCCGCGATGACGCCACCGCCACCGCTGCCATCGACAATCTCGCCTGAGCCGATCAAAACGGCGACGCGCGCATCCGGATGACGCGAGATTTTATCCTCGGCGCGAACAACGCGAAGGTAATCTTTGAGCGACACCGATACGAAGCTGTCCTTCTCTTCGTCCTTGGACGAGAGCGCTTCAATACGCTTCTCGACTTCGAGCGGAGTTTTCAAGGCGGTAACCAACTTGGCGTCGAGCGCGACTTTGGCGGTATCGCCCTTGGCAGTCTTGACGACCGGGGTCAGCGTGTCGACGTAGGTACGCAACGCTGCGGGCTCCATACCTCGCGCCTTGCCCACTGCCGTCAGGTAGGTATCCCAGAGCGAATTGACGAATGCTTGGCTCGCCTCGCGATCCTCGGGCGACATATCGTCACGAATATAAGGTTCCACAGCACTCTTGTAGGTGCCGACACGGAAAACATTGACGTCGACTCCGAGCTTCTCCAACGCCGACTTGTAGTAGTTTCGATAGCGCTCGTAGCCCTCGAGGATCACCGCGCCCATCGGGTCGAGATAGATCTCATCTGCGTGCGCGGCGACGTAGTAACTATCGCGTGAATAACCCGTCGCATACGCAACGACCTTCTTACCCGACTTGCGGAAGTCACTGACCGCCCGCGCAAACTCATCAAGGGTCGGCTGCCCGGCACCGGTCATGGCATCGAAGTCCAGGACCAGCGTTTTGATGCGATCGTCATCACGTGCGGCCTCGATGGCGTCGGTGATGTCGCGCAGGGTGGTCTCGCCGCGGCCGAGGCCGCGCGCTTCGGCGATGGCGAGCTCGAGCGGATCGCCGGTAGGCTGCTCGACGATCTCGCCCTCAGGCTGGATCACGAGTGCCGCATCTTGCGGCAACTTCGGAATCGAGCCACTCATGGCGCCGACCACAAAGCCGAATATCACCAGCAGCAGCACGAGGTGCAGCACCTTGCGCAGACTGTCTAGCCCCTTGAACACGAAACCGAAAAATTTGCGCATCGAGATAACCCTCGCCTAAACGCCGCGATTAAAAGAAATACGGTAGATCACGCCCGCCAGATCGTCCGACACCAGCATGGAACCATCCGGCAACGACAGCAGGTCGACCGGTCGCCCAACGATCTTGCCCTCGGGCGTCAGCCAGCCACCAATGAACTCCTCGTAGGCGACGGCGCGATTACCCTGCAGACGAACACGAGTGAGACGGTAGCCGGATTTCTCGCTGCGGTTCCACGACCCATGCTCGGCGATGATGGCATCGCCACTGCGATCGAAGAGCACACCGAGCGGTGCCACGTGGGCACCCAAAGATTGTACCGGGCGGGCAATCGCTTCGCACCGACCCTGCGCGCCAAACTCCGGATCGCGCACGTCGGCACCGTGACAGAACGGAAAGCCGAAATGCTCACCGGGCTTCGAGAGTCGATTGAGTTCGCAGGGCGGCACGTCATCGCCCAACATGTCGCGCCCGTTATCGGTGAACCACAGTTCGCGGGTGCGCGGATGCCAAGTGAAACCAACCGAGTTACGCACACCGCGGGCCACGACCTCGCGGCCCGAGCCGTCCGGGTTCATGCGCACGATCGTTGCGTAACCTTCCTTGTCGCGATCACAGACGTTGCAGGGTGCGCCGATCGCCACGTAGAGCTTGTCATCGGGTCCGAAGGCCATGTACCGCCAGCCGTGATGGCGTTCAGCGGGTAAGGTGGTCACGATGACGGGCGCTGGAGGCGCCTGCAGGCGGTTATCGATGTCGTCGTAGCGCAGGATGCGATCAATTTCGGCTACGTAGAGCGAGCCCTTGCGATAGGCCACACCATTCGGGGTATTGAGGCCTGAGGCGATGGTCAACACCTCGCGCGAGCCGTCGGCCCGCGTCCGCACGGCGTAGACGCGACCGCCCCCGGTGCGGGTGCCGACAAACACGGTACCGCGCGATGAGCGAGCCATCGAACGCGCGTTGGCCACGCCGTCGGCCCAGACCTCGATCTTGACGCCCGCGGCCAAACGCAACGTCGACAGATCCGGGGCTGCGGCAACCGCCGCGGCCGGCAGACCGACCGACAGACCAAAAAGAGATGAGGCCGACAGTGCGGCAAGAAACCGACCCATGTGCTTCCTTGTCAGGAACGAAGCATCCCGCGATGAGGATGCCAGAAAGTCTAGCAACGGGCCGATCGCGACGCCATGCGAGGCGATCGGCCTCGCATGGCGTGTGCAGCAGATGAACGGTCGATCAGACCTTTTCTTCGATACGGGCAGCCTTGCCCGACAGGTCGCGCAGGTAGTACAGCTTCGCCCGACGCACGTTGCCGCGACGCTTGATGCTGACGTCGGCAATGGTGGGGCTGTGCGACTGGAACGTGCGCTCGACGCCCTCACCGTGCGAAATCTTGCGGACGGTGAAGGAGGAGTTAAAGCCACGGTTACTCTTGGCGATCACCACGCCCTCGTAGGCCTGCACGCGCTCGCGGTCGCCTTCGACCACCTTGACGTTGACGACCACGGTGTCACCCGGCTTGAAATCCGGCAGTACGCGCGTGGCACGGCGCTTTTCCATTTCGGCAATCACGTTAGCCATTGTCTTTCACCTCTCGCTCGGCGAGATATTCCTGCAACAGCGCACTGTCCTCTGCGGACAACGCGCGACCTGAACCCAGCGACTGCAGCAATTCGGGTCGACGCACGAAGGTGCGTCCGACCGACTGCTTCAGTCGCCACCGCCGGATGAGCGCATGGTTTCCGCCCTGCAGCACTTCCGGCACTTTCCGACCTTCCCACTCCACCGGTCGCGTGTAATGCGGCCAATCGAGCCGACCCGCAGTGAAGGACTCCTCCTCGCTCGAGCGCTCATCGCCAAGCGCCCCGGGGAGCAACCGCACCACCGCGTCAATGATCGCCAGCGCCGCGAACTCGCCGCCCGAGAGGACAAAATCCCCGAGCGACACTTCGCGATCGATGCGCGAGTCGATCACCCGCTGGTCGAGCCCCTCATAGCGACTCGCCACCAGCACCAACCCAGGCCCGGCTGCGAACTGTCGCGCCATGGCCTGATCAAACTTCTCGCCCTGCGCCGAGAGGTGAATCCGCGGCAGCCCCAGCGCCGCCACAGAATCGATCGCCGCCGCCCAAGGCCCCGGTGTACCCACCATCCCCGGACCGCCCCCGTAGGGTCGATCGTCGACGGTACGATGCGCATCCGTCGCCCACTCGCGCGGGTCCACACACTCCACCGAGGCCAGACCGCGCTGCAAGGCACGACCCAAGACCCCATGCGCCACTGCCGACCGAACGAGTTCGGGAAACAGCGTGACCAGCGCGATTCGCACCGCCCCAGTCCTCAAAAATCTGCCGGCCAATCGACCGTGACGCAGCGCGCGTCCGCATCGATCTGCCGAAGGTGCTGCGGCGTCACCGGCAACCAGCGTTCGCGATCACCGCGCACCACCATCACCGGGTTCGCCGGGAAGTCCTCGAACCGCTCGAGCACCCCCAACTCCACCCCTTCGAGGTTGCGCACCGCGTAGCCGACCAAGTCGATGCGGTAGTGCTCTCCCTCTGCCGCCGGCGGCAACGCCGCCCGCGGTACTTCAATCTTCAGACCCACGTGCTGCTCTGCAGCCTCGCGGGTCGTTACTCCTTCCAACCGCGCTTCGAGCCCCTGGCCAGTGACCCGGGTCTCGGCGCATTGGGCCGGCACCCGCCCCGTCGGACCCACCAACTGCCACCCTTCGTAATCGAATAGGGCCTCAGGGGGATCAGTCCAGGACTGCAGGTGCTGCCAGCCCTTCAAGCCCTTCGGGCGCCCGAGGCGCCCGAGCTCCACCCACTCCGCAGTCATGCGCGGCGGGTGTACGCGGGACTCAGGCTGCCGCCTGGGTCGCCTGCTTGCGGAAGTCGCTGACCAGCGTCTTCACGCGGTCAGACTGCTTGGCGCCCTTGCTCAGCCAGTAGTCGATACGCGCGAGGTCAAGCTTCAGCTTCGGCTCGCTCTTGCGCGCCACAGGGTTGAAAAAGCCCACGTTTTCGAGGCTCAAACCGCCCTGACGCTTGCGACTGTCAGTTACCACGACGTGGTAGAAAGGCGAATTTTTGGCACCGCGCCGGGTCAGTCGAATCGTCACCATAGGTCAACACGCTCTCGGTCTAAGGTCATCGCACCCCTAGCACCGAGCCGGGGGGCCGAAAAAGAGCGCGGAGTCTACAGAAATCAGGGACTTGATGGAAGGCCCGCGCCGCGCTCAGGGGCGCGGGAAACCCGGCGGCAGACCGCCGCCCTTTAGGCTGCCAAGCAGGCGCTTGAGTTTGCCGCCCTTCATGCTCTTCATCATGCGCTGCATGTCCGCGAACTGCTTCAGCAGCCGGTTCACATCCTGCACCTGAGTACCGGACCCGGCCGCGATCCGCCGCCGTCGCGAACCGTCGATCAGCTCGGGTTTACGCCGCTCCTTGTGGGTCATCGAGTTGATGATGGCGATCTGGCGTCGGACCTGGGCGTCACCCACCGCAGCCGGCATGGCGCCGCGGGCAAGCTGGGCCGGCAGCTTGTCCATCAGTGCATCGAGCCCGCCCATGCCTTGCAGTTGCTCGAGCTGACCCTTCAGATCGTAGAAATCAAAACGCCCACCCCCCACGACCTTGCGGGCGAGACGCTCGGCCTCAGCCGCATCGACCTTGCCTTGGACTTGTTCGACAAGCGCCACGACATCGCCCATACCGAGGATACGGCCGGCCATGCGCTCGGGGTCGAAGGGTTGCAGCGCATCGAGCTTCTCGCCGACGCCGACAAACACGATGGGCTTACCGGTGATCTGGCGAACCGACAGGGCCGCACCACCGCGCGCATCGCCGTCGGCCTTGGTCAGCACGATGCCGGTGAGATCCAGTGCAGCCGAGAAGGCCTTGGCCGAGTTCAGCGCGTCCTGGCCCGCCATCGCATCGACGACGAATAGCCGCTCGTGAGCCCCAATCGCCCGATCGATGGCACAGACCTCGTCCATCAACTCCGTGTCGACGTGCAGCCGACCCGCCGTATCGACGATCAGCGCATCGAACACACCGAGCCGTGCCGCCTCGAGCGCTGCCTGCGCAATCGCTACGGGATCGCCCGTGGCATCGGCCGGATGAAATGACGCACCCACCTGCTCGGCAAGCCGCTGCAGCTGCAGGATCGCTGCCGGACGACGCACGTCGGTACTGACGAGCAGCACGCGTTTTTTGCGGCTCTCGATCAGCCAGCGGGCGAGCTTTCCGGCGGTCGTGGTCTTGCCCGCACCCTGCAGACCCGCCAACAGCACCACAAAAGGCGGCTGGGCCCGAAGCTCGAAACCCTCGCGCGCACCGCCCATGAGCTCGACCAGCTCGCGGTGCAGAATCGATACGAACACCTGACCCGGCGTGAGACTGGTGGCCACCTCGGCGCCCTGCGCCTTGAGCTTGACCGCGTCGATGAAGCTCTTGATGACCGGCAAAGCCACATCGGCCTCGAGCAAGGCCATGCGGACCTCGCGCAAGGTCTCAGCGATGTTGTCCTCGCTGATGCGCCCCTTGCCCTGCAGGTTTTGGACGGTTTTAGCGAGTCTTTGACTCAGGTTTTCGAACATCGGATGATTATAGCCGTGAGTGATCCTTCGCTCCCGTTGCTATTCACGCTGCTTGGCGTCTGCTTGCTGTGTTCGGCGTTCTTCTCGGGCACCGAGACGGCGCTGATGAGCATCAACCGTTATCAGTTGCGAACCCTGGCCAACAAGGGTCATCGCGGCGCACAACTCGCGGAGAAACTGCTCTCACGGCCCGATCGCCTGATCGGCCTGATCTTGCTCGGCAATAACCTCGCCAACAATCTCGCGGCCACCCTCGTCGCCATCATCGTGTTGCGCACCGCCGGTGAGGAGTGGGTCGCCATGGGCGCAGGCGTCCTGACGCTCGTGATGCTGATTTTCTGCGAAGTGGGGCCCAAGACCTACGGCGCGTTGAACCCGCGACCGCTCGCCCTGCTCTCCTCTTACGCCTACACGGCCCTGCAGTGGCTGCTGCGACCGTTCGTCTACGTGATCAGCTGGATCACCAACGCTGCGCTGCGCCTCATTGGCCTGAACGTCGACCGACACACCCAGCAAACCACCTTGTCGCGTGAAGAGTTGCGCACCGTGGTTGCGGAGTCTGGCGTCATGATCCCGCGTAGTCACCAGCAAATGCTGATGGGCATACTCGATCTTGAGCGCGTGACCGTGAACGACATCATGATCCCGCGCCAAGACATTGCCGGGATCGATCTCGAGGAAGACTGGGAACGCATCCTCGAGCAACTACGTCAAACACCGCACACTCGTCTGCCGGTCTATCGAGGCGACATCGGCCAAATGATCGGGCTCGTGCACATGCGACGCATCGCGCAGGAACTCGCACGCGGCGACTTCGATCGGGAGCGACTGGAGGAAGTCGCCCGCCAGCGTGAACCGTACTACGTGCCCGACAACACACCGCTGACCGTGCAGCTCGCAAACTTCCAACGCGAACGCCGTCGCTTCGGCTTCGTTGTGGATGAATACGGTGATGTGCTCGGACTCGTCACACTCGAAGATATTCTCGAAGAAATCGTCGGCGAGTTCACCAACGATCCGGCCACCATCTCGCGCCGCGACGTGCATCGTGAAGCCTCAGGCTCGGTTATCGTCAATGCCAGTGCCACGGTTCGCGCGCTGAATCGCACCATGAATTGGTCGCTACCGACCGATGGGCCGAAGACGCTGAACGGCGTGCTGCTCGAACGCCTGGAGACCATGCCGACCGCTGGCACGGCCCTGCAACTTGGCGCGCTGCAAATCGAGATCCTGCAGATGGGCGAGAACACGATCCGCACCGTGCGGGTGCGCGAGGCTGCTGAGCGCTGATCCGGCTGACGCGCTAACCCGAAAAGGCGCGCTGTAGCGCAGCCGCCAAGGTCGGCGCACCAAAAACCTTAAGCCCCTCGATGGGACGTCGCGGCGCATTGGCCTCAGCGACAATGGCCTCCCGAAAACCCTGCTTGGCTGCTTCCCGCAAGCGCTCCTCGCCATAGGGCACAGGTCGCAGCTCGCCCGTCAGGCCGATTTCCGCGAACGCAACGAGTGTGGCGGGCAATGCCCGATCGCGCAGGCTGGAGGCCAAGGCCAATAGCACAGGCAGATCGCCCGCTGTCTCACTCAACGACAAGCCGCCGACCACATTGGCGAAGACATCGTGATCCTGCAGCGATAACCCGCCGTGACGGTTCAACGCCGCTAGCAGCATCGCGAGTCGCGTGGTGTCGAATCCTTGCGCCACGCGCCGCGGATTGCCGAAACGCATCGCATCGACGAGTCCTTGGATCTCCACCAGCAACGGGCGCCCGCCTTCGCGCATCACCGTCACTACGCTGCCTGCCGCAACTTCGCTCGGGCGCGCGAGAAAAATCGCAGATGGGTTCGCCACTTCCCGCAGTCCGCCTTCAGTCATGGCGAAAAACGCGAGTTCGTTCACAGCACCGAAGCGATTCTTGGTCGCTCGTACGATGCGAAAACGCGAGCCCGCATCACTTTCGAAGTACAGCACGGTATCGACCAGATGCTCGAGCACCTTGGGACCGGCGATCGAACCTTCACGAGTCACATGCCCGATGATGCACACGGCCGTGCCGGTTCGCTTGGCATGGCGCACGAGCGTGGCGGCGCATTCACGCAACTGCGCCACACCGCCCGCACTGGAGGGCAGCTCAGGCGAAAACACGGTTTGGATGGAATCGATGACGAGCATGGCGACACGTTGCTGTTCGGCAGTGGCGAGAATGCGCGTCAGATCAGATTCCGGAACGATCTGCAAAGCGGGCGCCTCAAGACCCAACCGCCGCGCCCTCGCGCGCACCTGCTGCGTCGACTCCTCGCCCGTGGCATACAGCACCGGCGCACCACCGGCCACGCTCGCGGCCACCTGCAACAACAAAGTCGATTTGCCGATTCCCGGGTCACCCCCGAGCAGGATGACGCTGCCGGGCACGATGCCTGACCCCAACACCCGGTCGAACTCGGCGAGGCCGCTCTCGAGCCGCCGACTGGCCTGCTCACCCTCTAGACGACCCAGCAACGCCTGCGATTCACTCGGGCCCACCGCAGCACCCGCGCTGCTAGAGGGGCCACGCTGCGCCGCCTCCATGGTGTTCCATTCCTCGCAATGGGGGCACTGACCTTGCCAACGTGGCGTTTCGCCACCGCAAGCGCGACAGACAAATATGGATCGCAGACGAGCCATGGATGCATCGATGCTAGCACGCGAAATACACCCGAAAGAGCATGCCGGACTCCAGCCGCTCGAGCAGTACACTGCACCGATGATCCAGTTTCGCGAAACCGCCGCTCGCAGCGATCTTGGCCGACAACGCCGGCGCAACGAAGACCGCTTCCATGCACAGGCAGCGCCCGGCCTACTGCTGGTAGCCGATGGTCTTGGCGGCCATAACGCCGGTGATGTCGCGAGCACCATTGCGGTCACCACCTGCAGCGAGACGTTGACCGCCCTCGGCGGCGCTCGCGAGCCCGAGCAGCTCAGGCTGGCTGTGGCGGAGGCCAACGCCGCGATCTTTGCCGCAGCCAGCAACACGCCACGCTGGTTCGGCATGGGGACGACCCTCGTTGCTGCAGCGCTCTGCCAAGATCGTCTCGCCGTCGCACATGTCGGCGACTCTCGGCTCTACCGTCTGCGCGGCGCCCGCCTCGAGCGACTCACTCGCGATCATTCCTTTGCCGAAGACCTGATGGCCCGAGGCTACAGCACCACCGAGGCGCTGCGACGCGCTGAGAGTAAAGCGCTGACGCGAGCTTTGGGGCCGTCGCTAGAAGTCGAAATCGATCTGGCCACCTTTGATGTGCACCCCGACGATATCTTGCTGCTGTGCTCGGACGGGCTGACCGGCCTGATTGATGATGCCGAGATCGCGGCCCAACTCGAGGCCGGAAGATTGGCGAACCGCAGCCTCGATTCGCAAGCCGAAGTGCTCATCGCGCTCGCTAATCAGCGCGGCGGTCACGACAACATCACCGTCGTGCTGGGCCTCTGCTGAGCGCTATTCAGCCCGCGTCGTCGTCGTGTGCGACTCGTCGACGTACTCGAACACCGTGCGGCGACCCACGCCGCAGAGCAGCTCGTACGCCAGCGTGCCCGCCGCAGCGGCCACTTCATCGACCGGCAAGCCTCGCCCCCAAAGCACAACGGGCGAGCCGACTTTCGTCTCAGGCAGATCCGTCACATCCACGGCGATCATGTCCATCGACACCCGCCCCGCAAGCGGCGCGCGCCGCCCATCAATCAACACTGGCGCACCGGAGGGGAGGTGTCGCGGTACGCCGTCGGCATACCCCGCGGCAACGATGGCAAGGCGTGAGGGTCGACTGGCGCGCCACGTTGCGCCGTAACCCACGGACTCGCCTGTCGCCACGTTTCGAATCGCGATCACGGCGCTCTGCAACGTCATCACCGGTGTCAGTCCAAACTCCGCAGCAGCGCGGGAGCCGCATGGCGATGCGCCGTACAAACCAATGCCAGGACGGATCCAATCGCCATGCGATGTGGGCCACAACAAGGCACCGGCCGAGTTGGCAAGGCTGGACTCGGGCGCCCCGCCGCTGGCTTCGCTCCAGCGGCGATGGGAGCCGAGAAAGCGCTCAGTTTGCTGCGCCGTCATCGCGGCGTCATCGTCGGCGCGCGCAAAGTGACTCATCAAGCGAATCGTCGAAGACGATTGAGGCAGTGCGCGGAGTCGTGCCTGAACGTCCAAGACGTGCTCAGGCCTGAAGCCCAAGCGATTCATGCCGGTATCGATCTTGACCCACAGATCCCCGCCACCTGCAGGCTCCGCCTCGAGCATGTCGAGTTGGGTCGTGTCATGCAGCACGAGATCCAGACGGTGAGCGCGCGCCAGACGTAGCTGCGCGATGGAAAACACCCCCTCGAGTAGCACGATGCGATGTATCACACCGGCCTCTCGCAGCTCGATCGCTTCTTCTAGCCGCGCCACGGCAAATCCGTCGGCCCTGTTGAGCGCTCGGACTACGGGTAGGACTCCGTGCCCGTAGGCGTTGGCTTTGACAACGGCGAGAATCTTGGCGCGCGGCGCCGCCCGTCGGAATATCGCAAAGTTCGCACGCAAGGCCGCCAGATCAATAAGCGCGTTCAGCGGACTGTTTGCCGTGGCACCCATGCGCTGCGGCGCTGAGATCAGCGCAGTACGCCCTCGGCGTAAGAATCCGGCGCGTAGTTGACGAAGCGCGAATACTGGCCTTGAAAGGTCAGCACGAAGGTGCCGGTCTCGCCATTGCGATGCTTGGCCAGATCGATCTCCGCCATGCCTCTCTTCGTCGTGTTCTTGTCGTAGACCTCTTCACGATAGATCAGCAGGATCATGTCTGCATCCTGCTCGATCGCGCCCGAGTTGTGACTGACCACGCCGTCGGCCAGCCAGTTGGCCGGGCCGGGCACTGTGAGGTCGAAGACTTCGCACTCTTCGACCGAAGGCGCATCGACACTGACTACCCGATCCCAGTACACATCGTTCTGTACCTGCTGCAGAAGCGATGGCGAGTCGAGCAAGCGGGCGTAATCGGCAACCGTCTGCCTTGAGGGTGCGAAATTGAAATGCGCGGATCCGCCGTAGGCCGTGCCGCGCATCGCGGCCATCCGGCGAGTCGTGATGCCCTGTGCGCGCATGGCAGCGCGGACGTCGTGCATGACCTCTCGGGGCAAGGTGTCAACATTCGTGTTCGAACGCACCGACGCCAAGTAATGACGAAGCGCAGCGGCCGGGGCCTCGCGCGGACCGAAAGCGCCAACGGTCTCGAGGAATCGTTGCTGATCGCTCGCACCGCTGACATCGACCGTATGCACCGCTCGCGCGCCACGATGCGACACCGACCTCAACCGGGCAACGATGCCGAACCGCAACAACAGCGCCGCGACATCGTGAGCTAGACGGGGACTGCAAGTACTGAAATACACTCGGGGTGCGCCGCGTGCGCCCGTTTTGCGCAAACTAATCGATCCATCCGTTGCCCAGAGATGCCGTAGCAACAAGGCGATTTTTTCGTTCGAAAGTCGAAAGACGCCCTCGGGCAGGTGCTTATCGTGAGAGCGCTGACCGAAGATTCCGAGCTCTCGCAGCCAGGCGCCGACGCCTGCGGGGCGCCAGCGATTACCGTTCCCCGAAATCACCAATTGATGCCAGTTACCACGACCCGCATGACGCCGAACCGTGCAACCGAAGGCCATGGCCGCCTCCGTCACAGCGACACTGTTCGCCTCGGAGGCGGTGGTGTAGCGCAATGGTTGATGCGGCAGATAGCTGCCATCGCCGACCAAATGCCCAAGCAAAATCAACTCGTGATCGGCTTCGCAGGCTGTGCCGCTCGGGCTCGCCGTGGTGCGTGGCTGTGGCAGCCGGTGCGCTAACGCCATCCGATCACCGACGACGAGCTCATCCAGGGTCTTCCAACCTGAACCTGTGAGCACTCGATGCTCGCCGGTGGCGCGAAGTTGTCGGCCACTGGCTAAATGGACCGTTCGCACCTGTCGTCGTCCTACTGACCAGACGAGATCGGACTTCGCGGCAACCAAGCGCTGCTCTGAGTCGAGCGCCCAAACCTCCGGTTGCGTGCCGACCAACGAGGCAATGGGAACCCTGCTCCCGTCGGTCAGGCACACGAGGGTGTCACCCGTCACGCATTCGCGAAGATCAGACATCACCGGCTTCTTGTCGACGCGCTGCTCGACACCGCGGTTGAGCTGCGACAGCGCAATCACCGGGCAGTGCAATTCTTTCGCCAGTGCCTTGAGACCGCGCGTGATCTCGGCAATCTCGGTGGCGCGATTTTCTTTGTTTCCGGGAACCTGCATCAACTGCAGGTAGTCGACCACGACGAGGTTCAAGCCATGTTCGCGGTGGATACGCCGCGCCCGCGCTCGAAGTTCGGTAGGCGTGAGGCCCGGCGTCTCATCGATGAATATCTTGGCCTCGGACAACTGCCCGGCAGCTCCCGTAATACGCGGCCAGTCCTCATCGCTGATCTGCCCACTGCGGATGTGCTGCAGACTGACTCGGCCGATCGAGGAGAGCATGCGCGTCATCAACTGCTCGGAGGGCATTTCCATCGAGAAGATCACGACGGACGCCTTCACGTCTCCCTTGAGCGCCGCATATTCGGCCATGTTGACGGCGAAGGTGGTTTTTCCCATCGATGGCCGCCCGGCCACCACCACTAAATCACCACCTCGCAAACCGCCGGTCTTGCGATCAAATTCATCGAACCCCGTGGGCAGCCCGCGCATTCCCGCCGGGTTGTTGTGCCACTCGTCAATTTGGTCGATGAGCCCCGGCATGAGCGTCTGCACGGCGACCGCGCCTTCGCGCTGGCCGCGCACGCCCTGCTCGGCGATGGCGAACACCTTGCCCTCGGCGACTTCGAGCAACTCGCGCGCCGTCTCGCCCTCGTTGTTGAAGACAGACGCCGCGATGTCGGTGCCCGCCTTCAGCAGTTGGCGCAGCAGCGAGCGTTCACGAACAATATCAGCGTAGGCGCGTACGTTTGCTGCAGTCGGCGTGTCGCGCGCGAGAGCGCCGAGGTAGGCAAGACCGCCCGCCTCGACCAACTTGCTGCTGCGTTCGAGATGCTCGCTGACCGTGACCGCGTCCGACGGTCGGCCTTGGGTGGCCAAGAAGCCGATGGCTTCAAAAATAATGCGGTGGTCCGGACGATAAAAATCATCGGCGCGCAAGACGTCGGCGACGTTATCCCACGCGGTGGAGTCGAGGAGCAGGCCGCCCAAAACGGCCTGCTCCGCCTCGATCGAATGCGGCGGCGTCCGGACTTCTCCGCCGCGGGCACTCATGCCGGGATCACTCCTCGGCGGCGACGGTCACCGCCAGCTGCACATCGAAGTCCGTGTGCAGGTGAAGGACGACCTGGTGGTCGCCGACCATGCGGATCGGGCCGTTCGGCAGACGCACTTCCGAGCGCGCCACCTTGTGACCCTGAGCCGAGCAGGCTTCGGCGATGTCGGTGGTGCCGATGGACCCGAACAGCTTGCCTTCGCTGCCGGCCTTGGCGGTGATACGCAGCGTGAAATCCTTAAGAGCCGCCGCGCGACCCTCAGCGTCGGCGAACTGTTCGCGAGCGAGCTTCTCAAGCTCGGCGCGACGCGCCTCGAACTTGGCGATGTTGGCGGCAGTCGCCAGTGTCGCCTTGCCCGAAGGCAGCAGGAAGTTGCGGCCGTAACCCGACTTCACGGTCACGCGGTCGCCGATGTTGCCGAGGTTGGCAACCTTGGTGAGCAAAATGACATCCATGATGAGTTCCGCCTCGATTAATGCTGGTCGGTGTACGGCAGCAGCGCGAGATATCGCGCACGACGTACGGCTACGGCCAACTGACGCTGGTAGAACGAGCGAGTTCCGGTGATCCGGCTCGGCACGATCTTGCCCGTCTCGGTGATGTAGGCCTTGAGCATACCCAAGTCCTTATAGTCGATCTGCTTCACGTCTTCGGCGGTGAAGCGACAGAATTTCTTGCGGCGCGTGAAGCGGCTGCCGCCGGCGCCCTGCTTGCCATCTTTCATGTGTATTACTCCGCCATCATCTCGTCGTCGCCGAGATCGTCACGACGCATGCGCCGCGGCCGATCCATGCCTTCACCATTGCCACCGTTGGCCTCTTCCTCGGCGGCACGCGCCATCGGCGAAGGTTCGGTGACCGGGCCATCCATCTTCACCACGAGGTGACGGAGCACCGCATCGCTGAAGCGGAACGCGCCGGTGAGTTCGGCCAGAGTCTTCTGGTCCGTCTCGATGTTCATGAGGATGTAGTGCGCCTTGTGGACCTTGGCGATCGGGAACGTCAACTGACGGCGACCCCAGTCCTCAAGACGATGAATTTGACCACCACCCTGGGTGATCATGCTCTTGTAGCGCTCGAGCATGGCCGGAACCTGCTCGCTCTGATCCGGATGGACCAGAAACACGATTTCATAGTGCCTCATGTTGTCTCCTTGTGGATGTGGAGCCACCCCACGAGGCGCTGCGGGTGTGGCAAGGAATTCCCCCGGCTGCCCGGGGGCCGCGGACTATAGCGAAACCCGCCCCGGTCAGGCAACCCCGGTGCGCTGGCGGGTGGCTTCGTAGAGCAACATTCCGGCAGCCACGGAGACGTTGAGGCTCTCCACCGTGCCCAAGGAGGGCAACCGAACCAGTAGATCGCAGTGCTGGCGCGTGTTCTGCCGCAGACCACTGCCCTCGGCGCCCATCACGAGCACCGTGGGGCCGCGAAGATCGACCGACGCCGCCGTGGACTGCGCCTCGGCCGCCGCGCCCACGACCCAGAGCCCGTGCTCCTTCAACTCGCGCAAGCAGCGGGACAGGTTGGTCACGACCACCACAGGGGTACTCTCCGCAGCCCCCGCCGCAACCTTGCGCACCGTGGCATTCATTTGCACAGCGCGATCTTTCGGGATGATCACCGCCAGAGCACCACACGCATCCGCAGTGCGCAAACAGGCGCCGAGGTTGTGCGGATCCTGCACGCCATCGAGGGCCAGCAGCAAAGGCGCAAAGGGCGCCGCGACACTTGACGCGGTTTGCAGACGCACCAACGCCGCATTCAAATCATCCTCTCGCCATGGCGGCAGGGGCAGCACCTCGGCCACCACGCCTTGGTGTACCGCGGCCCCGCCAGCCCGCCGCGCCAACTGCTCGGCGTCCACGCGCTGCACGGCGCAGCGCGCCTCGGCCGCGAGCTGCAAGACTTCGGCGATTCGCGCATCGTCGCGCCCGCGCGCGATCCAGATGCCGCGCAGCCGAGCGGGGTCACGCTTCAATAGCGCACGTACGGCATGCAATCCGTGGATGTACTCGCCCGCACTCATGAGCCCATGTTACTCCGCGAGCTCGAGGTCGATCAGACCCTCGACAGGATTGGCATTCGTGACGATCACGCGCACCGCAGTCCCAATCGCCAGGCGCCGTCGGGTGCGCCGGCCGAGCCAAGCGTGGCCGCTTGCCTCCATGACGTACTCGTCATCCACCAGCGCCTCGGTGCGCAGCAACCCGTCGATACTGAGACCGCGCAATTGCACGAAGCAGCCATACTCAACCACGGTCGTGATCAAACCCTCGAAGGTCTGCCCCAGCCGCTCGCGCAGGTAGGAGCACTTCAAGAAACTGTCGACATATCGATCCGACTCATCGGCGCGCTTCTCAAGCTTCGAGAGCTCCTGCCCGAGTACGGCAAGTTCATCAGCGGAACTACGCACGCCAGTTGGATCGCGCGCATCGCATACCGCTTTCAGCGCCCGATGCACCACGAGATCCGGGTAACGGCGAATCGGCGATGTGAAGTGCGCATAGCCTTCGAGTGCGAGTCCGAAGTGTCCAATGTTAGTGGGTTGATAAACCGCCTGTGGCATGGAGCGCACCACCAGCGACTCGATGAACGGCCGATCCGGAGACTTGCCGAGCCGCTCGGTGATCTTGCGTAAATCGCGTGGCTGCACTTCCTCGGGTAACTCCGCATCGATGCCAAGCGCTGCAAGGGCGGTCTGCAGTACATCGAGCTTCTTTTCCTCCGGCACTGCGTGCACCCGATAAAGTCCGCCCGCTTTCGCCGCTTTCAATTCGCGTGCCGCCGCGACGTTGGCGAGAATCATGCACTCCTCGATCAGCTTGTGTGCATCGTTGCGCGCGTAAAGATTGATGCCCCGTACCCGGCCGTTGGGGTCAAAGTCGTAGACCGGCTCACTGCTTTCGAAATCGAGCGCACCACGCCGGTGTCGCGCCTTCAGCAAGACTTTGTAGAGATCAACGAGGGGCTGCAACTTAGACAGCAGGGAACCGAGCCCTTTGCGCTCCGCGGGACGACCCTCGAAGAGCGCAGCGTAGGCCCTCTGGTAGGTCAACCGATGATGGCTGCGCATCACCGCGGGATAGAACTTCCATTCGCGCAATTGACCCGTGCGACCGATCTGCATGTCAGCGACGAAGCACAACCGATCAACCTCGGGCTCGAGAGAACAGAGGTGATTGGACAAACCTGTCGGCAGCATCGGGATGACGCGATTCGGGAAATACACCGAGGTGCCGCGCTCGAGCGCATCGCGGTCTAGGCCCGAACCCGGGCGGACGTAATGACTGACATCGGCGATTGCAACGACAAGCCGAAACCCGCCCGCTTGCGCCTCGGCGTACACCGCATCATCGAAATCGCGAGCGTCTTCACCATCGATGGTGACGAGGGGCATCTCGCGCAGGTCGACTCGGCCACGAATCTCCCGCGGATCGATGCGTGCACCATGAGCCTCAGCCTCGCGCAGCGCCTCGGCGCCAAACTCCACCGGCAAGGCGTAGCGGGCGATCGCGGTCTCGCAGGCCATCTCGACGGGCCGATCGAGATCGAGGCGTTTGCTCACGGCTGCCATGGCGGTGCGATGAGCGTCCGGGTAGCGCGTGATTCGCGCGATGACCCAATCGCCAGCGCGGGCACCCCCGAGTTGATCAGGCGGTACAAGGCAACGCAGACTCAAGCGCCGATCAACCGAGTGCGCAAAAGCCGTGCGGCCGGAGATCTCGATGGTCGCGAGGAATGCCGTCACGCCTCGCGCGAGCACCGCTTCCACTTCGCCGGAATAGCGCCCGGTGTGATCCTTGCGGGCTCGCACACGAACCCGATCGCCGGAGGTCAAACCGGCCATTTGCGGTGGCGGCAGGAACACACTCTCCGTCTGACCGTCCACTTTGACGAAGCCGAACCCCGAGCGGTGGGCGCTGACCACGCCCTCCATGAGCCCGGCCGACGCGGAGCTGGAGGGCCCCCGCGCTCGTTCGCGGCGGGGACCGCTGCGGGACGACCTCCCGCTGGCCTTGCGTCGCTTCATTGTGTTTCCTTCATTGACAGTCCTCGTGACCCTGCGTAGATTTCGCGGCCCACCCTGCCCGGGTGGCGGAATTGGTAGACGCACTAGTTTCAGGTACTAGCGGGTAACACCGTGGAGGTTCGAGTCCTCTCCCGGGCACCATATCACTGTTCCAGCGTGTTACATCGCGTTCCATCGCGTTCCATAATTCCTTGATTTAAAACTGTTTTACCCTCTCCGCGCTGTCCAGGGCGTGTCAGGAGAGACCACCCCAGCGCGACTGTTTTGTGGGTAACTTTGCGGGTAACCTGCTTTCGCAGTGTGCCCTGTTACCCGTACCTAATGGTTCGGTTCCCTTTCGCGTAGATGGGAGGTCCGATGCCCCTTACCGACATCTCAGTCCGGCAGGCCAAGCCCCGCACCCGACCCTACAAGGTCTCCGACGGCGGCGGCCTCATGCTCCTGATACAGCCCAACGGCGCCAAGTGGTGGCGCATGCGGTACCGCTTCGAGGGGCGCGAGAAGATGCTCTCGCTGGGATTGTACCCCGAGGTGTCCCGCGACCTCCGTCAGGCCTGCGACGTACAGGCGACGCGCCCGTCGGCTTGCTTGCCAATTCGAGTCCAAGTGTAACCCCCTCGTGTATCCGGACCATTTGGAAGTGAGGGGGGCAAGAGCGTTGAGCTTGGTCCGGTTTTCG
>Ga0172373_10002031_pt1 | contig 31691 bp, 12 predicted proteins | sample Lak10m_2_FD_114546 | JGI IMG/M metagenome (GOLD analysis project Ga0172373, IMG submission 114546) | Freshwater microbial communities from Kabuno Bay, South-Kivu, Congo - kab_092012_10m | ecosystem: Environmental > Aquatic > Freshwater > Lake | place: Democratic Republic of the Congo...
ACCGTCGCATACAGATACGATCTTGTCATCCGGGAAACGTACGAAGTAGTCCTGCTCGTAGTTCACAACGATACGCTGTGTGCACTGGCTGGACTGACCGTGGCAATCGAATGCACGGAACGTACGAACGATCGTACCCTTGTTGCAAAGAGTATCGAAGTTCGTGTAGCTTACTGTGTGTGTCAGACCGCACTGACCGAGGTAGTTCTTGGTCTGGTCCAGGCAGCAGTTATCAGATACCGTTGCCTTGCCATACAGCCACAGGCTTGGGTCGAACTGCTCGCAGGTTACTGTATAGTTAGATGGAGATACGCATACAGGTTTGATTTTGTCCTGTACTTCTACCTGAATCTGGCACTCGTTGAAGATTGGTGAACCGTCGGCACCTACCATGCGTACGCCATTGACGTCAACCTGGTAAACGCGCAGTACGATAGTCTGGGTAGTACCCACTTCGCAGCAGTAGAACTTGATAGAGTCAGCCTCAGAAATTGCGCGCTCAAACTCGCTCGGTACATCAGGGAAGATGTCGCTGCAAGAAGACTGACCGTTGGTCGCGTTCAGACCCAGGATACAGTCGCTGTACGGAGCCTGACGGCGGATAGTGAAGTCAACACCGTTGCACTGGTCGTAAGAACCATCGTCGAATGTAGTAGCCTTAACCCATGTTACACCGGCGAAATCGCAGGAGCCAAGCTGGGTTGGCGTATCGTTCGGGCCCGCAGGACCGTAGCAATCGAACGGATCGTCAACACCGATAGCAATCGTTGTTGTCTCGTCGCAAGCAGCCACCGGCGGGATGTAGTCGCGTACTGTCAGACGGAAAGAGCAGGTTGATGTGTTTCCGCAGTCATCTTCAGCTACATAAGTAACAGTGTGTGTGCCCTGTGGCAGACATGGAGTCCAGCCGAATGCACCCAGTGTATCCAGATCCCAGTAGTTGTTGCCCGGGAAGTCGGTTACAGAACCGCCGAACGTCAGCATACCAGTTTGTTCGCCAGTGAATGGCTCGAACGTAACGATCATACCGCTGATGTTGTTGATGCGGGAGCAGTTGTCCTCGATCACTACATCAGGCAGGTTCACGAATGCGCAGCAAGAGAACGGATCAACTGACACCGTCATGTTTGCAGGGCAAGCCATGGTTGGTGCAGAATTATCCATTACTTTGATGATCTGGTTGTAGGTGTAACCATCACCTACGCACCAGTCAATAACAGTCCATCTGCGGCGGATTTTATAAGTACCGTCGCATACGTCAACTTTCAGGTCTTCGTATTCCCAGTCGATAGAGCAACCTTCCGGTTCGCCGAATACCCATGGGTAGCCTTGCAGGCCGCGTCCTTCGATCCAGTCAGGAGTAGGATATGCGTTGTCTGTGCACTGGAACGCAGCTGCATCAACACCGTCGTAGTCAGGAGGCAGCACTACATCGCCCAGCGTAGGACGGATAAGGCTGATTTTCTGAATGCAGGTGGAAGTGTTTCCGCTGCAATCTTTGGCAGTCCACTTGCGGGAGATTGTTCTGGTGAGGCCCGTATTGCAGGCTTCATCTACATAAGAATCTGTGTAAGTCAGGCTTTCGAGGCAGCATGCTTCGAAAACAGTAGCCGGCTGAACAATAGCACCGGTAAGACCGAAGCTGAGTTTAACAGACCTGATGTGACCGCCGTCGGCAGCGAACCCGTCAATTACATAAACTTTCCAGGTACCGTTTACACCCTGACCGTCGAAGGTATTGAGTGGCACCTGAGGCTGGTAATCGCCTTCGATAGCATACGGGGGACCAGGAACATCGTTACCAGTAGTAGAAGTATTACAAGACTGGTTCGGATCGTCGAGTACAGCAAAAGGAGTAGATGACTCGTCGTCGAAAAGGATTTTGAAGTTATCCTGTGTGCAGGCCAGCGCGTTGTTGATGTTGTTCATCAGCGTGATACGCGTGCCGTTCGGAGATTCGATATCAACCTGGAGGTCGCCCACCCAGGTGTGCGTTACCTCTACTTCAACATTCAGGTCGTTAACCGTAGCTGTTGGCGTGATGCCTGATACAACTACCGGAGAGATCGCCTGCGTGGCAGAAGCTGCAGTGATATCAATGATGCTGTTGTTGATTGCAGTGTAGGTATTGATCGGAGCGCCGGGTGTTACGTTGGCGTTGCAGGGCATTACGATTGGGTCGCAAGTGAGTTTCGGAGCAATTTTGTCTTCGATTTTCACTGTTCCCCAGCACTTGTTGCCAGTTTCGGGGTCAATGACGCGAACCTGATACGTTTTACCGATATCGGAGGCATTCACGCAAGCGGATACCCACGGGCCGTTGCCATAAGGCAGGGTCTTGTCGAGTTCAACAATGTAATCGTCGTAGCAGCCGTAAGGGCCGCCTTCGAGTACATCATCGGCACCGATACAAGTGGCGCAGTCTTCATCAACAGAGACATTGATGAGGTCGTTGCAAGTGAGATCCGGTTTTGGATTTGGAAACTCCAGTACAGTTACAGAGAAAGAGCAGGTTGACATGTTGCCAGCCAGATCCGTCATTTTGAACGTGTTTACAGTTGTTCCGATCGGGAACTCGGCGCCAGATGGAAGGCCACCGAGCTGAACGAGGCCCTGAGCCTGGTTGGAGTAAGTCACGCCACCGTTATAGGCGCGAGGCTGGAAAGTAGCACCAAAGGGGAATGCCTTGCCGGCACCCGGACTTGCACCTACAGTCAGGTTGGCATCCGAGAAGGTACGCGCACCGTTCGTGTAGTTGATCGGGAAGCCGGTGGTAGAAGTGATATACACACCTTTCGCCTGACCTGGCTGCAGGGTAAGACCTGTAACCGAGATGAGCGTACCGGGGTTAGTACCTACGGAGGTGATATTTTGCTGCGTGAGCAGCGTCCATGCGCCCGGGTTTACATCATTACCCACCCAAGAAGCGGCTGTGGTAGTGATATAGATTTGCATTGGCCATGTACCCGGGTCGAGTGACGGGGTAAAGTTCACAATATTAATAGGTGCACCACCAGTGTTTGTGATATCGAACATCACACCGGCCTGACCGTTGTTGAAGTTAATCGGGTGATTAACTGTTCCGTTGAGTGACAGCGGGCAGTTATCAGAGAACAGAACAGAGTAGTCATAATAGGTAGAGCATGCACCGGGACCCAGGTTCAGCGTTACGCTGGCGGGGCAGGTGATAATCGGAGGCGCTCCGTCAGTGATAGTCAGTGCCTGTGTGCGCTCCTGGCAGTTCGGAAGTACATAACGCAGCACGTGATTGCCGGCAGGACCAGACACGGTGAAAGTACCACCGGAAGGAACGCTCGGATTGATCAGTACGCCGTTAAGGAATACAGACATGCTGGCGCTGCCGCCGCCTGCGCAAGACAGGGTCGGAGCAGTTACAGGTACGTTTTGCGCACCGCAGATAGCCGGGTTGTTGGCTACCAGAGAAATCGGAGCGAGCGGCTGAGGCTGAACGAAAGAGCAGTTTGGACCGAACTCTAGCGACCAGCCGAGCATGGTTCCGATGTCACCGCCGGCAGAATCCATGAAGCGGAGCGTCCAAAAGCCGTCAGCCGCTCCCATACCTGCGAGTGTGTTCACGTTGAACGTAGTTGCAACACCGCAAGTGTAAGTATAAAGACCTCCTTCAGGACGGAAGTTGCCCGTAAAAGGAGCAGTACCCGTTGTGATGGACGCAGGTGCGTTGTCACAGAAAACAGTGTTGGTGAAGTTGTCACCACTGCCACCGTTAGCTGTTGACAGTTCGATTCTGCCTCCAGTCGGGTTTTCCAGCCAGAAGTTAAGGTCACTGTCCCAGGTGTGGGTCATATTAAGTCTTACCAGACCGAGAACATTGCCGGCAGAAACACCGGTAACGTTCACCTGGAAGGAAGTGCCGCCCGTATTTTGCGGAGCGACAGTACAACCGCCCGTTCCCGTTGAAGGGACACGGCTGTTGCCTGCGGTATTGACCGTGCTACCGTTATAAACCTGGGCGTTCAGCGCCACAGTGAACAGCAACAACACCGCAGAGAGAAAACTTGTGTATATTTTCCTCGTCATGAGTTACGAATGATTAATTAGTTTACGAAAAAAATTTCCGGGGGAAAGCCGGATCAGTTCGTCAGGAGATCAACTACCTCCTTAAACATCACCTGAAGATCGTTGGCGGTCACGGAAGAGATGCCGGAGTCAGGCTGAACTTCGCCTGAAACAACATCAAAGCTTACCTGAACAGCCTTGTTTACCGGGACGCCCTTGGAAACTGCGTCCTGAATGAGCTGGAGAAAATACAGCTTGTACTTGCTGTATTCGAGATTGACCTGAGAGCCGGAACTCAATACCGCCTCGGCATTCTGGATGGCCGTGCCCAGCAGTGAAACTGCCTGGTTGGCATCGGCCCAGGCGCCTGTGACAGGGATTTTCACTCCGTTGGTGGACTGAGGCTGGAGGTTGGACTGCGCCTGTGCACAGTCAGCCAGCGTCATGAATCCGCCCACAAGAAGGAGTGCCGTCAGGTACGCCTTGAATTGTGAAATTATTTTGTTCATGTTTTAGAAATTTGTTTGATAAAAAAAGAGCGATTTAAAAAACAAAAGCGCATTATTGACACGGCGATGCCGCGTCCAATGTTGCGCTAATGTAAAAATGGCAAGCCACAGAGTGGCCGGGTCAAGTGTTTCTTCATGAGATTACACAGAGAGAACCTCTGCACTATACAGTTAAAAAAAAGTTGCCTCAATTTGATGCAAAAACTATGCCACAAAATGTGTTGTGTCGAGGCAGCACCGATTGGGAGATGCTTGAACAACCTGTAAAACAGGGAATTGCGGGCAGCTCCGTGATACCGGAGAATGGATTAAAGGTTAAAATGGAGTATTCGCCGCTAAGGTACTGGCATTATTCTAATATTTTCAAAAAAATATAACAAAAATAAAAAAGCCCCCCTCCTACATCAAGGAGAGAGGCCATCCCAAAAACCAATTGTTAAAGACAGTCTGAGATTTTATTTATCGTCTTCCGCGGGAGCAACTTTTACTTTGCGGTCGAGGCTGTAGGCGATGCTTATTTCATGTGAGCCACCATTATATCGCTGGAAGTCGGAGAATGACAGTTCGTAGGAATAGAAAATATTGTACTGGTTAATTTTGGTTCCGAGCAGGCATACTGCAGCACCATTCACTCCCGGACGGAAAGTAAGTCCGGCGATCAGTTTGTCCTCCATAAAACGTCCCTGCACGTTGATATCCACCTGTGAAGGTGTATTCCTGAATTTGCGGAAGGTCAGCGAAGGCACTACCTTGAAATTTTGTGCAGGCACATTAACGATGTATCCAAGCTGAAAGAGGTAGTGCTGGCCACCTGATGAGCCGCCTCCGCCATCAACAGGAACCTCATCCAGTCGGGTCCTGATTGCATTGGGCAAGGAGGCAGAGAGGAAAAAGCGGTTGTCATACTGCAGATGTCCGCCGAGAGTTGCATCGAATATCTGCTGTCCGTCAACAAGTTCTTCCAGTACGAGGTCATTGCGATCCACATTAAGGTTACTGAGCAGCGATGCATCAATGGAGCGATTCAGGAATTCGGTAGAGAGTCCGAGTCCGATGTTCAGTTTTTGCAACTTGAATCTAAAGGCATAGTTGAGCATCAACTTGGTAGAAGATACGTCGCCGATTTGCTCGGAGAAGAGCCCACCGCCCAGGGCCAGTTTATCACCTACTGGTCCGTTGTATAACAGTGTGTAGGTTTTGGCACTTCCCGGAAATCCAAGCCAGGAGGCGTGTGCATTGACAAGCACCTGGTGTTTTTCTTCAAAGCCGGTGTAACCCGGATTGACGAGAATCGGGAAAACCTGATACTGAGAGTAAACAGCCTGTTCCTGAGCACTTGCAGCAATCACTGCAAGCGAGAATGTCAGTATGGAGAGTAATTTTTTCATTGTTTTGTCAAACGATTAACAATCAACTGATGGGAGGAAAGTGATTATTTTAAGAGGTTGATATGTCCCTTGATCTGACGTCGTTCGCCGGTCGAATCAACGACGGTGAGTACATAATAATATACTCCTTCGGCGAGAGCCTGACCTGTACGGGTGAATCCGGTGAAAGTAGTGAGCGGATCGGAAATATTATTGGAATATGAGTCGGTCTGGAATACCAGCTGACCCCAGCGGTTATAGATTTCGATGGTATGATCGGTACCTTCGATGCAGGTGATGTAAACGAAGTCATTGTTTCCGTCCTGCTCGCCGGGTGTAAGAACCGGACGAACATCAAAACAGGCATCCAGCGGATAGGGTACCGTATCGTATACTGTCAGGGAGCAACCATTGGCATCCTGAATAATATAGGTGACGATATCGCCGGCACACAGGTCTGCAGCTCTTTCTGTATTCCCATTCTGACGCGAGCGACTGCTTGTCCAGGTATAAGATATCGGAGCTGTGGCACCATTCACAGTGATGATACGTTCTCCGTCGCAGACACCTGCCTCTGTGGGGTCAACAGTTGCAAATTCTACCGCGAATGGCTGCGGTTCAGGGACGTTTACATTGAATACTTTTTGAACACCGTTGGCATCAGTGATCGTAACTTTATAATCACCTCCATCAAGGCCAATAGCCTGCGAGAAGGTAGATGCGAACACAAACTGATCGTACTGATTATTGGGCCAAAGTACCTGATAAGGCTCTACTCCACCCGAAACAAAGACCTTGGCTGAGCCATTAGAAAGACCAAAACATTTCGGACTGAGTGCGGTACTGGTAAGTGCGAGAGCAGGAGGCGCAGTAAGTTCGCCCGTCCACGTATCTGTACATCCCTGGGAATCAGTAACCGTTACGGAGTATTCGCCCCCGCAAAGTGTACTGTTTACGGGTGTAGTGACGCCATTACTCCAGGCAATAGTTACATTGCCCACCCCTCCGGTATAAACCAGACTGGCCACACCATCGCAATCTTCGGCACCACTCACCTGCGTACCGCCGGGTGTAATCGAGAGCTCATTTACATTGGTGATATCCACAGTAGTCGGCGTTGCCAGAACAATGGGACCAAGCACCCTGACGGAGTCTCTCGCGTCTGATATCGTTACGAAATAGTTGCCTGGCGCGAGATTTGAAATATTCTGGCTTGCGTTGGTGAAGCCGTTGGGGCCACTCCACTGATATGTATAGTCAGGGCCATCTCCGCCCGAAACAGCTATACTGATTGAGCCGTTATTCTGTCCACCGCAACTTGGATCAATTTCCTGGGTAATCTGGGCGACAAAGTTCTGATACTGTCGGAACAACCTTATATGTACCGTATCCGTACATCCTCCGGGGAGATTATTTCTGATGGTGACTACATACAGACCCGAATCCAGGTTATTCAAAAAGTTGGACGTTGAGCCATTCCACCACTGTATGGTACAGTTGGATGCCGGTGCAAGCGAGATACTTCCGTTCTGGAAATCATCATAAGGCTGAACCAGTGTTATGAGGCTTAATTGTGCAGGCGGACTTTGAACCACCTGGGCATTGAGCGTGATGACATTGTTGTTTGAGGCAGTAACTGTGATACTGTAAACGCCCGAGACAAGTCCAGTGATTTCGTAAGAAGGCACATAAGCCGTAGTCGTGCTGTCGCAGATCAATCCATTGCACCATTTCACCTTGAATGGACCCGAGGCAGATGCAACAGCTGGTATATTGACAACCAGTTTGCCGTCATCCGAGCAGGCGGGTGAACCCGTGGCGGTTGCGCCGTTGAGTACATTGGGAGATTGTACTGTGTAGGAGCCTGTTACAGAGCAGCCGTTGGCATCGTTCACCGTGACGCCATAGGTATCGGGACCTACAGCGGTCAGATCCTGTGTAGTTGCCAGATTGGACCAGGCGTAAACATAGGGAGTCGTGCCGCCGGAAACAGTTATATCCAGATCGGCAACAGGATTAGCCACCAGCGGGGTTGGAGGGCTCAGCGACAGAGCTGCTGAAGGGCCAGTCACTGAAACAGCTGCAACAGTGCTGGTACACATCTGAGCGTCGGTAATAGTAGCTGTGTAGTTACCCACACCGATGTTGAGCAGACAGTTACCTGTTCCGGAAGAAGTGCCACCCCAAACCACAGAATAGGGTGCGCCGTTACCACCCGAGGGAGTGATACAAACACTGCCATTGGTTTGGCCGAAGCACAGGACAGGTGTTACAGTAGGGTTACCACTCTGAATGGCGGTCTGTGCTCCACCTACCATGACCGAGCGAGTAGTTGTACAGCCACCGTTGTCAGTGACGGTCACCACATAGGTTCCTGAAGACACAGAAGGTTGATCCTGAATGTTATCCTGAAGCGCACCGGGCCAGTCGTATGTATAACTTCCCCAGCCTCCGTTCACAGTCAGGTCAATAGAGCCTGTAGACTGGCCGAAACACAGTCCGGGTGTTGATGTATGAGTGACGTTAAGCGCTGACGGAGCGTCTGCAATCACTACCGGGTTGGGCAGTGTGGCAGTACAACCTGCGGCATCTGTTACAATTACATTGAACGTACCTGCCGGCATGTTTGTCGGATTCTGATCAGGCGAAACCTGCACGTTATCAGAAACCCTGCGCCAGCTGTAGTTTTTATTACCCGTACCGCCGTTGACAGTAATAGTGGCCGTACCCGTAGCGGAGCCGAAACACTTCACATCTGTTTTGGCACCTACAGAAACCGTCATCTGGGGCGGATTGGAAATAGTGAATCCATTCGGGTACACGTACGTACACGAGCGCGAGTCGGTAATAGTCAGATTATACGTTCCGGCAGACAAGTTGCTGAGGTTCTGTGTTGTAGCGTTGTTAGACCACAGGAAAGTGTAGGGAGATGTGCCGCCCGTCGGGTTGATAGTAACAGCCGCGTTACTTCCGCCGAAACAGCTCAGCGAGGTAATCACGATATTGTTGTTCGGAATATTCATTGGCGTTGGCTGGCCAACATTGATTGGAGAAGAAGTAAACTGGCACTGATTGGCATCTGTAACCGTTACCACATAATTGCCCGTTTTCAAGCCAGAAACATCCTGGGTACTTTGAGAGAACATCATAGGGCCTACCCAGGCATATACATAGGGAGCAGTACCGCCGTTGGGTGTAATATCAATAGCGCCATTATTGCCTCCGAAGCATGACACCGGGGTAGCCGTTTGTGAAATCGTTATTGCAGGCGGCGCTGTGAGTGTAACAGAGGCGGTACTCGTTCCGCTGGAACCGTACGTAATTGTTACGGTGTAGGTACCGGCAGCAACCGCAGCAAGATTTTGTGTAGTGGCACCGTTAGACCATACATAGGCGGTAGCTGTACCATTCGGCGTAGTGGCAACAGCACCGGTTGCGGCACCGCTACAAAGTGGAGATGTGCCAGCCAGCGTGGGTGGTCCGTTCTGGGCAATGATTGTTACCGAGCCGGCGTTGAATCTGAAAGTAGTACCCGCAATAGTGGTCGTTTTTTTCATTATCGCCAGCGGCGTCGGGTTGGGACAGGACGTCGTGGCAAAGTTGACCGGAACTACAGAACCGGAGGCACCGACAGCGGTGAAACAAACCGAGAAAATAGCCGTGTTATCCGCAACCGTTACACCGGCATTGTTAGCCCATTTGAACTTGAGAGTTCCTGTACCGGTATTAACCGCGTGTGTAAAATTGGCGGCAGCCAGATTGAGAGAGGTGGCCGGGATCGTCACCGGTGTTACGAACGTGAGTTTCGTAGCATCGTAGGTCATGGCAAACTCTGCCTCGGTAATATTGGTGAAGTTCTTCACCTTCACATCAATACAGGTATTCATGCTCGGGGCCACGGTATCCTGGTCTGCCGTAAAGGTGACGGCGGTGGCAACTGGCGGCTCGGGCTGTATATAGACTTTGGCAGGCACCCCGGTAGATCCGTTCACCCAGAGATTATTACCTGCTGCATTTGCCGCTTCCGCAAACTGAGTGGTGAAATCAGGAGGAAAACCGAATCCGAAGCCGTCAATTGTGATAGGCGACTCCGTACCGGGGGCACCCGTGGCATTAAAACACACCTCGAATATTCTGCTGCCATCGGCCTTTGTTACGCCTGTACCGGCAAGCAGATTCGGGTCTTCCCACTGAAGTAACAGGGTGCCCGGAGCAGCTGCAGGTGCATTGAAAACAGGCACCAGCGGCGCTGTTGCTCCCCGCACACACTCGTAGGCGAGCTTTGTCGGATCCCAGTGCATGGCAAATTGCAGCAGCTGAATATTGTCAAAATCATTCACAGAAATGGGCACACAGACGCGATTTCCCTGTTTGGCATACACATCCGTGGCAATAATTTTAAAGCCGGTGAGCGGTGGCGGCGGCGGCGCTCCGGCACCACCGGTGATGCTTGCACCATTGGTGCTGCTTCCTCCGCTATTGAAAATCGAGTTGTTAAACACCTCGTTACCTGCAGAGTTAATCACTTCAATAGGTGTAAGGGGAATATTGGTAGCCATATTCACCGAAGAAACCCCGTCACCCAGTACCGTAAACCAGATACTCATCAGAGTCACGTTGGAACCCGGTATTGTGTATCCATCGGGATAATCCAGCGGACTGGGGAACCAGATGATTTTGATGACACCTGACGTGGGATGAGATGACGGAAGTAAATCCGTGTAGTTCGGCAGTGCCGGATTCGTGATCGAGTCGAACCGAAGCAGGGTACCGTTGTACTTGATCGGGTACAGAACAGATACTATTTTGGTAAAATTGTTTACCTTGAAATCAACTTTAACCTGCGTACCAACCGGGTAAGGACCTGGGCCTGAACTTGGAGACACTACGAAACTGGTGCTCATATTCTGGCCACTCACCTGGCCTGAAAGCGCAATCAAAACTGCGCAAAGCATCGTGATAATGGGTTTCATACGTATGAATGAAATTGAGGGATAATTAGTGAGGAAAATGTTCGGTTACTGAAATGAAAGTGGTCGGACGGTTGTTTGCGATCCGGCCTGTATGGTCAGGAAATACGCCCCCTTTGCGGGAAATATTTCTCTTCCGAACGTCAGTTGATGAGTGCCGCTGTTCAGCGCACGAAGTTCCTGCTGATGAATAACCCGTCCGGCAAGATCAGTAATGGTTACCTGTACATCCGAGGAGCGCTCCAGTGAGAACGAAGCGATAGTTCTGTCAGAAAACGGGTTGGGAGCCACCTGCATCTCCAGTTCGCCGTCATTTGGTTCGTCGGCAGAAACCGTATAGCCTACAGCAACAAACCCGTTGACAAGGCGGCAATCCTGCTCGGGAAAAGCCGCCAGGGTACTGTCGGGAGCCACCACCTTTACTATTTCAAATTCCGTGAACGGAAATGAGTAGGTAATTTCCGTGAACCTGACCGGTGTGCTGCTCGTATCCGGCCCGATTACATTGTATTTCAGGCGAAAAATAGTGGAGCCATCAGGCAGCGTTACGCCGGGAAAAGAATTGGGGCCCTCCCACAACAAGCGTACATACCCGCTGTCAACAGCTTTGGTGGCATTGAAGTTGGTAAGACCAAGATTGGGAAGTGTACCGAAACCATCAATCCCGGTGTATTTGATGATGGCAGGATTCCAGCGTATAACGAACTGCATGGAAACAATACTGTCGAAGTTGGCTACCCTGACAGGCAGATTCTTGACAGAGCCCGGAGCCGCGTTGTTCACATAGGGAAGCGACAACTCTACCTGGGCGTTGAGGCTCAACGAGCCGAGCAGCCATACGGCTACTATAACAGAACAAATGCGAATGTTCATGGAAACAATTGGTTTAGCCTGACCGAAGCAGGTGATTATGGATTAAAAAAAGAAACGCAGAACAGTAAGATCTACATCTTGCACGCTCTTGTGTGAAAATACAGTATTAAAAAATCGTGCCAAAAATGGTTTTTACCGTCATTGTATTATTTTTTTTTATTTTATGTGAAAAAAAACGGCGAAGCGCGGTGAGAAAGACCATTCCGGGTCCGTTTCACCGCGCTTCGCACAGGTATTGTGAAGATTTTACTCTGCAACAATCATTTTCTTTGTTGCCGTAAATCCTCCTGAGTTCAACTGATAAAACAGCACTCCTGGTTCCAGATCATTGCGTTTCAGCATTATCGTATTCAGTCCGCGGGGGTATGTACCATTTATTGTTTTCAACACACGTCCGCCGGCATCGCTGATTACCACCGATGCATCACCTCCTTCCGGCAGGTTGAACGTGATGGCGGTGCTGTTACCAACAGGATTGGGTACGTTTTGCAGTAGTTCGAAGCCTGCAGTATTCAGTACACTACCGGTCTTGCCGTTAAACCGCAGGGCGACATCCCACCTGTTCACGTTACCTGTTTCTGCTGCCACATAAGCCTCGGAACGGGTAATACAGTGAGAGGCGTGCAGCATTTCGCTGATTTTTCCGGGTTTCAGGGCCCTGAAACGAAGAGAGAAGGGCGCCGATTCACTGACAGATATTGTAACAGCATCGTCAAACACACCGAAGTTACCGGCATTCACCCGGTCACCTGAAGGCAAACCCGCCACTTCCAGACCACTCAGATTGATTGTCATCTGATAACCGGCCACTTCCGAGGCCGGATTAAAGGCTACTTCGAACACGTCACCTGCACTGACGGTACGGTCTTCTGTATCCAGTATCAGCGTACCTGTTGTACGGTCATCAGGTGAGCCGGCCACAGAACTGGATATGGCATTGCCATTTACATCGCCTACCTTGACACCAACAAAGTCATCACTTAACTGACTGGTCTGCGTCTGCAACACTGTCCGGCTTTCAGGGAAACTGGTCAGGAAGGGATCATTCGGATTGACAAACACATGCGATTTGTCCACAAACCTCCAGGAGGTATTGTCTGGAAGGCTCTGATACACACCTAGTACCAGTTTGCGAATTTCCACGATATCAAAGGTGGTGACGGAGTTGGACTTGTTGGCGTCGGCAGCGATGACGTCATAAGGGCTCGACAGCATCTGAGTGCCCAGAATATGCTTTGAAATGAGGACAATATCGAAAGTGGAAACGCCATTCAGCGGGTTGTCATCGCGGAAAGGTGTGATCGTATAGTCGGACCCCAGCGGAATAGCATTGGAAAAGGCGTAGATACCATCGCTGTTGGTAAGTCCGAAGACACTCAGAGAGGGCAGTCCGTTGGGTGGCGTACCGTCAAGTATTACCTCCGCACCTTCTACTCCTTCCTGTGTTTTTGTTTTCAGGGCTCCCGACACAGAGGCTTTTGACCCCGCGCTGCATGTGCCTGTATTATCCTGCACCAATATATATGTCTCGCAGAAATCTGCATTGCCGTACAAGTCAATTGCCCACAACTCCACACCCTGTGTACCCAGGTCATTGCAGTCGAAAGTCACGGATGATACCGGATTCCCGTTTGAATCGAAGGGAAATCCCGTTCCGGTTCCCGATTTGCGCACACCGTAGCGTATCATACCGGCCGGTGTGGCATTGTCATCTGAAAACTGAAGAAAATCAGAGACAAACATGGTAATCGAGCCTGTCGGCATAATATTAACAGCCAGTCCGTTAAAGCAGACTACACTGGGTGCCCTGCAGTCTCTGACTACAATTGCATATTCGCATACCCTTTCGTTCCCGCAACCGTCCGATACAATCCACTTTATTTTGTGGTTTCCGTAAGGTAGCTGGGGTGTAACATATACTCCCTGAGCCACCTGTGTATTGAATTTTACGCAGGCCGTTCTGGTGTTCCCATTAACGGTTTCCTGAATGGCGAAGCCCCACTTCTGGTTATTCGGAACAGAACGACCGTCGAACTGCCGCATATCAGGCGTTCCGGTGAGATTGCCGTAAGGTATATTGTTCCAGCCGAGTCCGCCGGGCTGTGAGCCCAGTTGCGTACTGTTTATCCTTGTTTCCATTACGCCATCGGCGTCGAGGTCGAGCAGAAGCTGATATTCTATATTGATATCTGAACCACTGCACGCATCGGATGCAGAAATACAGATATCGGAGGGAGCGTCACTGAGGTTGTGTGTCTGGTGAATATTATCCCACCAGTACATCTGATTCCAGAGCGCGGCATCATTGGAAGAAATATCACAGATAGTATCAGGTGATGCCACACACTGTATTACCGGTGCCTGTCCGTCGCTGATTTTAATAATCTGCTTGTAGGAATAGCAGTTGGCGTTGGGATTGTAAAAAACAGAATAGTTGGTTGGTGTCGGATCCGCTGCATTTACCTTAACAATCGTTGATTTCCACGGGTCACCCGCTGTTTGAATCGGAGAGACTGTCGGCCCCGGAAGATTGGTCGGGTGATTGGTAATAGCATTCGGATTCGGGTTTGGAACGTTGACGCACTGTCCGCCGGGGTCGTAGGTACACCAGTTGATTATTTTCCAGCTCCGCTCGATTATAAAGCAGGCGTCCGGCACCACGGTGAATATCTGGTCTTCGTAGGTAACACCGAGCAATTCGCAATCTTCGCCGTAAAACTCGGGTTCACCATAACTGCCACTGCCATCACAGACAGCGATAATTTTATCATCCGGGAACTTCACGAAGTAATCCTGCTCATAGTTCACGACCACACGCTGGGTACACTGACTGGAGAAGCCGGAGCGGTCAAAAGCCCTGAATGTTCTGACAATAGTGCCTTTATTGCACAGGGTATCAAAATTTGTGTAGTTGGCCGAGTGCGTCAGGCCCTTCTGTCCGAGATATACCTTGGTCGAATCGAGGGTACAGTTGTCACTGACCGCCGCCTTTCCGTACAGCCACAGACTCGGATCGAACTGCTCACAGGATACGGTATAATTGGGTGGCGGTGTACAGGTGGGTTTGATCCTGTCCTGCACCTGTACCTGAATAGCACACTCGTTGTAAAGCGGTTCACCGCTCCAGTCGAGCGTAAAAGAGCCATCCGGATTGAGCTGATATACACGCAGGATGACAGTTTGAGTGGTACCCACCTCACAGCAATAGAATTTTATGGAATCTCCTTCCGCTGTGGCACGTTCAAACTCACTGACAGGATCCTGAATACCGTCCGAACAGCCGGGAGTTCCGCTCACATTGTTCAGATTCAGGATACAATCGGAATAAGGCTCAGCCCGCCTGATACTGAACTTGATATTGTTGCATTCGTCATACGAGCCATCATCGAATGTAGATGCGCGCACCCAGGTAACGCCCGCAAACTCGCACCCTCCTGTTCCCGGGAGGTAGCAGTCGAAAGGATCGTCCACATTCAGCGCTACGACGGTACTCTCGTCGCAGGCAGCTGTTGGCGGAACATCCTCTATTACTGTCACGATAAAGTCGCAGACAGAAGTATTGCCACAGTCGTCGGACATGATATACCTGACCGTATTGTCGCCCACGGGCAGGTCATTGGCAAAGCCGAGTATAGCCATGGTATCGGGTGCCCACGGATTATTGCCCGGGAAAGTGGTAAAAGAACCGTTCAGTCCTCTGCCAATACCGTTGTAGTCTGTCCAGTAGGCTGTAAGCGACGACATCCTGGAGCACGAATCGGCCACAATGAAATCAGGTAGATTGTAGTCGCGGTGGCAGTCGTTCGGATTGGTACTTACTGTTACATTTTCGGGGCACTGCGGCACCGGAGGCAGGTTATCCACCACTTTGATAATCTGTACATGATTGAGCGGGTTGGAGGGGCCTGCCGGGAAGCAGGACTCGTGTATCACCCATGTGCGAACAATTGTTGTGGAGCCGTCGCAGACTTCAATGGGCAGATCGGTATAGGTAGAACTGAAGTCGCAAAAGCCGTCAGTGGGCCAGACAGGCCAGTTGAGGCCAAACTGCTTGATACGGGGCACCCCTGTAATTTGTGGCTCTGTATCGGGCGACTGGCAACTGATAGTGATGTTTGCAGGCAGCGTAAGATCCGTCAGGCGCTTGCGTTCAAAATACAGATACTGGTTACAGGATCCTGTATTTCCGCTGGCATCGGCTGCCATCCATTTTCGGAGAATATAGGCACTCATACCCGACAGACCGTTGATGGTAGCTCCGCAGGCGACCTGACCCCAGGTATCTACATAAGACAGGGTGCTGTTGTTGCAGTTGTCAACAATATCCGGGTATGCCTGGGCAATTCCGAGTGTTCCATCCAGATAAGCAGGCGCGTAGGAGGTAACCGCACAGTTCAGAAAAATATCCTGACAGGACAGAACCGGCTTGATATTATCACGGATATTGATACTTCCTGAACAGGAGTTACCGGAAATCAGGTCGCGCACCCTGTATTGAAGGGTCTGGTTGATGTTTGCACCCGTAGCCACGAAGTTGCCCGTGGAGGGCGTCCAGACGCCATTTATCTTTACCTGTACCTGCAGGTTTCCGTTCGGACAGTTATTACCCTCCAGAACATCATCCGGCATAATCTCGGCCTCACAGTTCTGATCCAGCGCTATCTGCAGCAAGTCGTTGCAAATGAGTGTACACTGTGCTGTGACAGTACGGGAGGAGGCGGGAAGCAGCGCGAAAACGATTCCGAAACGGAGAAGGTAACTTCTCAGATGTGTAAAGGTTTTAACCATCAGCTTATGGTTTTTATCCGGCAGAATGCCCGGAAGGCGGGCAGTCACGCGGAGAATTCAGAAAAACGGGAAGCGTGCGCCACAGATACAACTGCGGCAATCCGGCGATTCTGTCACAAAAACCGTGCCCTCCGGTCAGGAAAGCGGCGCTAATGTAGTCAGTTCTGTACAATTGAGTCAGAAAAACGGCTTTTTTTAGCGCAAAACGCTAATAATCACTCGTTTCGGACAAATTCATATTTAAAAAAAACGAGATTGTTCGGGATTCTCTCACCGAGTGAAAAACAAGCCTGTTTTTGCCACCGGCAGAGAATCCTGAACAACCTCTAACATTCCACTACATTGACCGGGATGTGCAGCGCCAGTCCTCCATCGGCTGTCTCCTTGTATTTGTGATCCATGTCGTGGGCCGTTTCTTTCATAGTTTTGATGACTGCGTCGAGGGTTACTTTTGCCAGATCGGGGTTACTTTCGAGCGCTATCTGACTCGCTGTGATGGCCTTGATAGCCCCCATGGTATTTCGTTCGATGCAGGGCACCTGCACCAGTCCGCCAATGGGATCGCAGGTCATGCCGAGGTGGTGTTCCATGGCAATTTCTGCAGCCATCATGGCCTGGTCATAAGTGCCGCCCAGACATTCGGTGAGTGCCGCTGCGGCCATGGCGGAGGATACGCCTATTTCGGCCTGACAGCCCCCCATAGCAGCGGAGATGGTAGCTCCCTTTTTGAACAGACTGCCGATTTCGCCGGCAGTTAGCATAAATTTGACAATATCACTTTCCACATACCGTTCACTGAAGCAAACATGGTACATCAGGACGGCTGGTATGACACCCGCAGCACCGTTGGTGGGCGCGGTAACCACCCGGCTGAAAGCGGCATTTTCCTCATTTACAGCCAAAGCGAAGCAACTTACCCACTTCAGAATATGCTGGAAAGTATGACCTCCGCGGCCGATTTGCAGGATCCATTCATCAGCATTCGAGTAGGGCTTGCCGGCCAGCAGGCGGCGGCTCAGGGGTGCCGCTCGTCTCGTAACACCCAGTCCGCCCGGCAGAATGCCTTCTGTATGGCAGCCCTTGTAAATACACTGCTTCATGACCTCCCAGATTTGCATCAGGTCGGTGCGAACCTTTTCAGCAGGACGCCAGCTGAGTTCATTCAGCATGACAATCTCGTGAATTGCCCTGTTTTCCTGTTTGCACCAGCGTTCCAGATCCTCACCGCGGTCAATGGGAAAAGGTAAAGTAACAGAACCGGCTTCATCTTCTTCACCTTCCTTGACCACGAAGCCGCCGCCCACGGAATAATAGGTGTGGCTCTCCCCTTCCCCGTCTGAATAAAAAGCCCTGAAAATCAGTCCGTTGGCGTGATGCGGGAGTGACTGGTCGAAATAAAAAACAATATCGCTGTCGGGGTTGAAAGGAATAACCCTTCCACCATTCAATTTGATGGTTCTGGTGGCGGCGATTTGTTCAATCGCGGGGTAAACGGCTTCCACCGGAATAGTCACGGGGTCATCGCCATTCAGGCCAAGCTGTACAGCGAGGTCGGTACCGTGTCCCTTGCCTGTTTTGGCCAGAGAACCATATAATTCTACCTGAACAGCGGCTACCTTGTCCAGATTAATTTCCCTCAGGAAGCGCTGTGCGGCACGCCATGGGCCCATTGTATGCGAACTGCTGGGGCCTATGCCGACTTTAAAGATATCAAAAACAGAGATTCGTTCCATGCCAGTAAAACAGGGCGGCAAAAATTTTGTTCTTTTGCACGCACATAGAAACAATGACAAAACAAAAAAATGACGCCTATGCGGCACTTCGGGTCCGCGATTTCCGCTGGTTCCTGCTGATGCGCCTGATGACCACCCTGACCGTTCAGATCATGTCGGTGTCGGTCGGGTACTATGTATATGAGCTCACCGGCGACCCTCTGATGCTTGGGCTGATCGGACTGGCAGAGGCTGTACCCGCAATAGGCATCAGTTTGTGGGCAGGGCACCTGGCCGACAAATACAACAAACGCAATATTCTGGCAATTTGCCTTTCCGTACTGGTTCTCTGTTCCGGATCGCTGCTTACGCTGGCGTACTGGAGCGAAAATATCACAAAATCGGCCACTCTCGGCATATTGTACGTGATTATCTTCTTCACCGGAATTGCGCGCGGATTTTTCAGTCCTACCAACTTTGCCTTTTTATCCCAGATTGTGGATCGCGATCGGCTGCAGAATGCCATCACCTGGAACAGCAGTACCTGGGAAGTAGCGAGTATCACAGGACTGGGCATAGGCGGACTGATTTACGGTTTTGCCGGAGTGAAAGTCACCTTCACCCTGATGGCCATACTTTGTTCACTGGCCCTCATTTTTTGTATGCAGATACCACCAAGGCCTTCACCCAGGCCGGTGGAGGGCGAGTCGGCGGTCAAGCGTATCGCAGAAGGACTGCAATTCGCTTTCAGCAACCAGTTAATCATTGCGGCTATTGCCATGGACCTGTTCGCTGTGTTTTTCGGCGGTGCGGTGGCATTACTGCCCGTTTTTGCCAAAGATATCCTGCACGTCGGGCCCGAGGGCGCCGGCATACTCCGCGCTGCGATGTCGGTCGGAGCTATCAGTATGGCCCTTTTTCTGGCACACCGTCCGCTGGGCAAGGGAGCCGGGAAAATCATGCTGGCCTGTGTGGCAGGGTTTGGGGTCTGCATCATCGTATTCGGGTTAAGCACCAACTTTTATCTGTCGTTCGGAGCACTGCTGGTAGCCGGCATGCTGGATGAGGTCAGTGTATTCATCAGGGCAGCTCTTCTTCAGTTTCAGACACCCGACAACATGCGCGGGCGCGTGTCTTCGGTGAACTCCATGTTCATTACCTCTTCCAACGAACTGGGCGCATTCGAGAGCGGACTGGCGGCCCGGGCAATGGGAACGGTACCTGCCGTTGTGTTCGGCGGACTGATGACCATGCTGGTGGTGGGTATCACCTGGTGGAAAGCGCCAAAATTGCGCAATTATCACTTTGAAAAAGAGGAGCAGGAAAATTGAAATACAAATCGCCCCCGGGCCGGTGAAGTAAAAGTTATCAACAAACAGCAGAAGAAGTGACCATCCGCGTCTCCGGATTGTCCAGAATCGCGTAACTTTGGCGTCAGCAACACATATATCCCGATCAATATGCCGAATTTTGCCCACCTGCACTGCCATACGCAGTTCTCGCTGCTCGATGGCGCCGCCTCTATCCCCGGTTTGTTCAAAAAAGCGGCTGCCGATGGGATGAAAGCCCTGGCTATCACTGACCACGGGAATATGTTCGGTGTGTTTCAGTTTGTGGCTGAAGCTGCCAAGCACGAGGGGGTTAAGCCCATCGTAGGCTGCGAGTTCTATGTAGTACAGGACAGGCACCGCCGTACTTTCACCAAGGAGGACAAAGACAGGCGTTTTCACCAGCTTTTTCTGGCGAAAAACGCCGAAGGATACAAAAACCTGGTGAAACTGTGCTCACTCGGCTATATGGAGGGGCTTTACGGAAAATATCCGCGTATTGACAAAGAGCTGATTCTTCAATATCACGAAGGACTCATAGCTACCTCCTGCTGCATCGGTGCCATGGTGCCGCAGGCTATCCTGAAAAAAGGAGAGCAGGAGGCCCGGAAGGAGTTCGAGTGGTGGCTCGATCTCTTCGGCGAAGATTACTACATCGAAATTCAGCGCCACCAGATGGCCGAACAGGATCAGGTGAATGAAGTGTTGCTCAAGTGGGCAAAGGAGTACAATGTAAAGGTTATCTGTACCAATGACTCGCACTACATAGACCAGAAAGACTCCAATGCGCACGATATCCTGCTCTGTATCAACACCGGGGAGAAACAGGCAACGCCGGCTATCCGCGAATTTATGGATGAAGGCACGGTGATGAAGGGCGGTCGTTTCGCCTTCTGGAACGACCAGTTTTACTTCAAGACGCAGGCCGAAATGGGGGCGCTTTTTCACGACGTCCCGCAGGCGCTCGACAATACCCTTGAAATTGTGGACAAGTGCGAACACCTGAAACTGAAACAGGATATCCTGCTGCCCAATTTTGTTATACCGAAGGAGTTCCTCACACAGGACGACTATCTGCGGCATATTACTTTTGAAGGTGCCCGCGAACGATACAGGGAAATCACGCCTGATGTGGAAGAACGCCTGAATTTTGAGCTGAACACCATCAAAACAATGGGATTTGCCGGGTACTTTCTTATTGTATCCGATTTCATCAAGGCAGGCAGGGATCTGGGCGTATTTGTGGGACCCGGGCGCGGATCAGCGGCAGGCAGTGCGGTAGCCTACTGTATTGGCATTACCAATATTGACCCCATCAAGTATCAGCTGCTGTTCGAACGCTTTCTAAACCCCGACCGGAAATCCATGCCCGATATAGATACGGACTTTGACGATGAGGGCCGGCAGAAGGTGATTGATTATGTGGTGGACAAGTACGGAAAACAGCAGGTTGCCCAGATTGTCACCTATGGCACCATGGCGGCCAAGATGTCTATCAAGGATGTCGCCCGCGTGCTTGATTTGCCACTTGACCAGTCGAACGCCCTGGCCAAGCTCGTACCCGACAAGCCGGGTATTTCTCTTAAAAGGGTTCTCACAGCACCTGTTCATGGCGATGGATCCCTGTCAGAAAAGGAAAATCTGGTTACCGAGGACCTGGAAAACTGCAAGCGCCTGCGTGAATACATGGAAAATGCAGGAACGCTTGAAAGTACCGTGCTGAAGGAGGCACTGATTCTGGAAGGATCTGTTCGCGGGACAGGCATACACGCAGCAGGTATCATCATTGCGCCCAAGGAACTGACGGAGATTATACCCGTTTGTACGGCCAAAGATTCCGATCTGCTGGTTACCCAGTACGAAGGTAGTACCATCGAGGACGCCGGTGTTATCAAGATGGACTTTCTGGGACTGAAGACGCTCACAATTATACGGGATGCCCTGCGGATGATCGAGCAGAACCACGGTATCAAAATTGATATTGATACCATTCCGCTCGATGATCCGAAGACGTATGAACTGTACCAGCGCGGGGAAACGAACGGCACATTCCAGTTTGAAAGTGCGGGTATGCAAAAATACCTGCGCGAACTGAAACCCGACAAGTTCGACGACCTGATAGCCATGAACGCACTCTATCGTCCGGGGCCGCTCGAATATATCCCAAACTTCATCGCGCGCAAGCACGGGCGCGAAGCCATTACCTATGATCTTCCCGAAATGGAGGAATACCTGAAGGAAACGCTGGGCATCTCTGTTTATCAGGAACAGATCATGCTGCTGGCGCAAAAGCTGGCAGGCTTTTCAAAAGGCGATGCAGACGTGCTCCGAAAGGCCATGGGTAAAAAGCAAAAGGCCGTTCTGGATAAAATGAAGGGACAGTTCGTGGCCGGAGCCGTAGCCAAGGGGCACCCGGCCGACAAGCTGGAAAAAATATGGACCGACTGGGAAGCTTTTGCCTCCTATGCCTTTAACAAGTCGCACTCCACCTGCTATGCGTTTGTAGCCTATCAGACCGCCTACCTGAAGGCGCACTACCCTTCCGAGTACATGGCATCGGTACTCACCCACTCGCAGGGGAATATCGAAAAAACCACATTTTTTCTGGAAGAGTGCAAACGAATGGGACTGAACGTCAAAGGGCCCGATGTCAATGAATCCATGATTAATTTCGGCGTAAACAAGCGCGGCGAGATCCGTTACGGCATGGGATCGGTGAAGGGCGTAGGTGAGGCCGCCGTCGAATCGCTCATCGAAGAGCGCAAAAAAAGCGTACCTTTCCGCGATTTGTTCGACTTTATGCGGCGCTGCAACCTGCGTACCATCAACAAACGGGTGATGGAAAATCTGGTTTACGCCGGAGCATTCGACGGGTTCGGACTGCCACGGGCCACCTTTTTCACCGAAGATGAAAAAGAAGTTCCTTTTCTCGAGCGGCTGCTCAAATATGGATCTGCCTGGCAGGAAGATAAAACTATGTCGGCCAACTCGCTGTTCGGCGATTTGTCGGACTCTGTGAGTATTCCGGAGCCAACTGTACCCAGGGCGACCGAATGGGGGCTTATTCTCAAACTGCAAAAAGAACGGGAAGTGATAGGCCTCTATCTGAGCGGCCATCCGCTCGATGATTTCCGGTACGAATGGGAAAACTTTGCGACACCACTCGAAAAAGTGGACAATTACCGGGGCAGAAAGGTCAATGTAGCCGGATTTGTCACCAAAGCAGAACACCGAATCAGTCAGAAAGGCACAGGCTGGGGCCGCTTCACCATTCAGGATTATACCGGCTCGCTTGAAATCACCATGTTTTCAGAGAGTTACGCCAAATTCAAGACATTTTTTGAAGAAGGTACCAGTGTTTACGCAGAGGGAGAGTTCAGGCAGCGTTACAACTCCGACGAGTTTGAGTTCAAGGTAAATAATGTCAGGCTGATGGAAACCGTCGGCGATGAGAAGACAAGCTCCATCACGCTGAAAATTCCGGTTGAAGTTATTTCCCGCGAACTGCTCGAAAAAATCGGCCAGTTGTGTTCGGCCCACAAGGGCAAGCACACCCTGAAAATAGAACTTATTGACCGGCAGAACAAAGAAAAACTGTCCTTCACCAGCGGCGCCAGAAAGGTAACGGTCGGCAACGATTTCATCGCTGCTATGGAAATGCTGGGGGTAGAGTGCGGCGTGAACTGACGCCTGACGCTACTCCACCACCAGCTTGCCGAAACGCATGAACTGTCCGTTCTCTGCTCTGTAAGCGTAAACACCTGCGGGCAGGTTCTCCAGTGGCAGCACAGCGGCAGTACGGAATGCTGCCTTACGCACCTGCTGTCCTTTCTCATTGAAAAGCCTGAATGTACAGGGCTCCTGACTGTCAGACACAAGCTGAAGTGTCCCCTGAGAGGTGACCGGATTGGGGAATACCCGGAAATCGAAGCCTGTTGTCTGTTCCTGACTGCGTGTCTGAATAGCATTGCTGCGGGCTGCACCCGGTATTTCCAGCCAGAACTGACCAGCCTGTGTTACCTGATTGCCACTTGCAAAGGATACCTCCGACTGCAGTCCCGGCGTAACTGCGTCGCTGTTGTCGAGGCTCTGCCAGACTGGTCCGTGAGCCAGCGGGTCGCGGCGCCAGAGTTTGCAGGCATTTCCAACATCGGCCGGCAAACCGCCTGTTTGACTGAAGCTTACTTCTGCCGGCGCTACAAATGTGCCGTTTGATCCGAAATTGTGCAATATCCAGTAGTCGGAAAACTGACTGGCGGCCACGTTGGGCACCGTGTCGGGCGAAACGCTCAGGCGCGACACCACTACCTCCCCGTTGGGATAAGTGCCCTGTGGCGGGAATAACAGCACCAGTCCGGTGGCACCAAACTGGTAGCGCTTCTTGCCGGCCACAACGCTGGATCTGTAGCTCACTCCTTTACCCACGGGTGCCGTGGAGCGCTCCCTTTTGACAGTGGGTCCCACCAGCGATCCGTGTCTGACGCCCACCTTGTCGAGCGCAGGTCCGCCCGGCTCATTGAACTGGTAATAGCTGATCAGTTCGGGGAATTGCGCCGGATCTTTGGTCAGGTGCATCAGTTCGCGGATTTCCGCCTGGGTCAGTGATTTATTGTAAACGCACACTTCATCTATGGTACCTTTCACAAAGCGACCACCCCAGCCCTTGTAGTTGCCGAGTCGGTTGCCCGAGTCGAAGTTGACCGCAGGAACGGTGAAATTATGCTTCGCCCCCTTTCCATTGACATATATCGTGATACCTGTGGGATCAGCAACCATTGCCACGTGGCTCCACTGTCCGGCAGGGGCCGTCAGACCGCTGTTCCACCACCAGGCACCGTTGGGCCAGTGGTAACCAAGCTGGTTGGAGCCCGGAAGAAAGTTAAAGCCTGCAGTAGCGCCGTCGTGCATGAAAATGGAGCTGTAATCAGGCTGGATTCCATCCGGTTTGATCCAGGCAGTCACAGTAATGGTATTGGTAGTGATATCCAGCGGAGGCAGTGCCACGTAATCTTCCGAACTGTTGCCGCCGAGCGTCACCGCCGAACCGGGAATGGTATCGGCCCTGCAGGCATCATTGACACGGACAGAGAGCGAGCCGGAATAAGAGCCATTCACAGTGAGCGTGGCGGTGTAAACTCCCGATTCACCGAAAACCACTTTGGGGTTGCGCACGTGCGTGTCGCTCGCCCACACGGGCGCGGGACTAAACGACCAGTCCCAGGTGGCACCGTCGTGATTCAGTACAGAATAGTCATCGAAATAAACCGTATCGCGGCTGCATCCGGTCTCCAGGGCGCTGGCCATAGGCTGGACAATCACCTGCGAGGGCTCGTACAGGGGAGCTTCCCAGACGCCGAAGCCCCATGTTCCGTTTCTGATTTTTCCATCTCGATAAAAGGGTTTCAGGCGATTTGTTTCAGCCGAAAGCGGGAGGTCTGTGCTGTAGGGCTGCCAGTCGCTCATACTGTTGTTCCGGTAAAACACCCCTGCATTGGTTCCCAGATAAATTCCGCCATCTGTGCCATACTGGGCCATTATATTCGTGATTCTGATATTATTGAGGATGGGCGTGGTCAGGTTTACCCAGGACACCCCGCCATCGGTTGTTTTATAAATTTTCTTGCCATTGGAGCCGTAACTCACCGAAACCCACAGGATATGCTCGTCTTCAGCGCTGAGGGCCATTTTTACCCGGTCGTTGTTGTTGGGCAGCGGGAGTTTGGTCAGTTGCGTCCATGTTTTACCGCCATTGTTACTGCGCCACATGGCATCGTCGGTTCCATCCCACTGTGAGCAATAGATAACGTCCGGATTGGAGCGGCTCACTTCAATATCATAAACGGCATTGTCGTTATTTCCCGGGAAAGTGTAGAGGGCTGCGAACGAAGTACCGCCGTCGTTACTCTTCCATATTTTATTGCCATTGCCGAGATAAACGATATTCCAGCAGCGCGGGTCCCATACCATTTCCGAGTTGGCATAATAGGCATACGATTCATTGGGGAACAGGCCAACCGGGAAATAGGTCACACCGTCCTTGAATCCGCCCTTCAGTCTGTAACCGCCAATATCCGAGTGATACGTTTTACGGGCGTCACCCGGATTCAGGTAGCCGGTAGCGGCCTCTGCTCCGCCCATCCGGTAAAATTTCCCCTCCGGGAAGGACTCGTGCCAGGCCATGTTCCCGTTGTGGTAACGGCCACCCACTAGTACATCCTCATTCCAGCCCGCATCGAAGCCCCAGTTGTCGGAGCCGGAAATACCGTTCATACGGGCGTCCATGGAAGCGCCGAAGTCGGGAGAAAAGTTAACGCCACCGTCGGAGGTAATCCACAGGTCGTTGCCGACGGCTGTCAGCGCCTGAATATCCGGGTGGCTCCACGACAATCCGCCGACGTAGCCGCCGAGTGGTTCCCATGTCTGACCGCCATTATTGCTTTTAAACCAGGAGCAGCCTCCGGCAATCAGCTGGTTATCGTTGTTGGGATTTACCACAATCGCCATATCGTAAAAACCCTGCGTGAACCAGTCCACCCCGTTGGCATCCATCAGGTTGGTATGGTTGGGAATAGAATACGGTTGACCTATATTATTGAAAAGATTGGTATTCGTCCAGCTGGTACCGTCGTTGATACTCTTGAAAACGCCTACATATCCGCCCAGATTACCGCCTTCTCCGCAGATATAGACATAAACTTTGGAAGGATTGGAGGGGCAAACGGCGATAATAGCCCCGGTCACCGATTGTCCGGTGCCGGGCGTCCACCAGCCTGTATTGGAATTGGTGAAGGTCGCGCCTGCGTCGGCGGAAACCCTGAAATCTGATCCGCTGCCACTTTTTCTGACGGTGAAAACGGTGGAGGGGGTGCCGGGTTTGAACTTGACCGTCCAGGTTTGCTGAACATGTATTTTCGTCCAGTTGGCACCGCCATTGGCCGTCCTGATCAGTCCCTGGTCGGTGGCTGCCAGCACCACGTCCGGCTGGTCGGGTTTGATAGCCAGTTCGTTTGTCCAGAGATTATTTTCAGTATAGGCGTTCGTCCAGGTAGCGCCGCCATTGGTGCTTTTGATGATTTTTCCGCCCGTTCCGGCGTAAACAGTATTCGGGTCGTTCGGGTGCACGGCGATGGCACCGAATGCACCGTGGGTGATACCGGCAGAGAGCAGGGTCCAGTTCATGCCTTTATCGGTCGTTTTCCAGATACCGCCCGCTTCTCCCCCGGCATACACCACATTCGGATCGGAGGGTGCAACAGCAATGGAATAGATATTTGTTTGCCAGGTCACTACCGTCTGGCCGTCCGTATCGAACGTCTGTTTGGGCCCCACGAACGTCCAGCCGGCTGCACCGCCCCGCTGTTGAGCTTCCTGTGCGCGCAGGAGGAGGCGCTGTTTCTCCGCTGCGTTCATTTCATCCACGGTTGGCTCGTGAATCGTTCCATCGCCCTGTGTGAGGGGTCGTGCCCAGTGCATCCAGCGCTTGTAGAACTGGGTATAGCTGTTCTTTTCGAAGGGGTGTGACTCGTAATAATCTTTATACGCCTGCTGAATTTCCAGGACATTGGGCTGATCAGACACTATTTTGTGCATCCAGTCGGGAGCATCGGTACCCATAAAAACAGGTTCCGGTTTCTGCTGGGCAGAAAGATGGAGCGCGAGAAAAAGCGGAAGCAAGGCGAGCAATCTCATATTGAGCCGGTTGAAAATGATAAAGGGCAAATATAAAGATCATTTTATACCCTGTATGAAAACCGTTGGTCGCCCTTTGGCGTTCTGTGTGCTTTCACTGCGGAGCATGCGCCAATATGCGTACTTTGCGCCGCCAAAGCGATGGCAAACCAGTCAGTTACATGGATTCACTTACTCAGATAGTGTTGGGGGCGGCCTGCGGAGAAGCAGTAGCCGGCAAAAAAATAGGCAACCGGGCCATGGTATGGGGGGCCGTCGGAGGAACCATTCCGGATCTGGACGTACTTGCCGGACTGTTCACTGATGAAATCACGGGCACATCATTCCACCGCGGCTTCATGCACTCCTTTTTGTTTTGTACCCTGGCTCCCTGGGTACTGGCATGGCTGGTCCGCCGGTTTTACGATGAACAGATACATCAGAAAAAAGGCTATAAAGGCGCGCTGATGGCAATCTGGCTGCTTTTTTATCTGGGAGCGGCCGTGGGTATCAACTTCATCCCGGTAGCACTGGGCGAAGGGCTCAGGTGGCAGATCCTGATTCCGACCCTCGCACTGGGAGGCCTGTTTGTTTACCGGCTGTGGCGCGACTACTGGAAACGGGAACTTTCGCCCGTGAACACAGACTACAAAACCTGGGTTTCCCTGTTTTTCTGGAGTATTTTCACGCACCCCATTCTCGATTGTTTCACCAGCTGGGGAACGCAGATTTTTCAGCCATTCGACAATCTGCGCGTACAGTGGTGCACCGTATCTGTGGTTGATCCGATCGCTACCCTGCCCTTTCTGGCTTTTCTGCTCCTTGCAACCCGCTTCGACCGGGAAAACAGCAAAAGGGCCCTCACCAACTGGCTCGGTATCGCCTGGTTCTGCGGTTATATCCTTTTTTACACCGTATGGCACAAATGGATTGTAGTCAATGCCTTTGAAGCCTCGCTGAAAGAACAGGGCATACAGTACTCCCGTATCTATACCAATCCGACCATTTTTAACAATATTGTATGGGCGGGTACGGCAGAAGGCGACACAGCGTACTACTTCTCCCTGTACGGATTCAATGACCGGGAGAGAAAAATCGGTCAGTTCTCGGTTATTCCCAAAAATCACCACCTGATGAGCCACATCCCGGCCGACGACCGGGCCGGCCGGTTCCTGCGCTGGTTCTCCGACGGGTATTACAACGTGATACCCTACAACGGCGATACCCTGCAGGTGAACGACCTCCGGTTCGGAATCATGGGTGAAACCCTGCACGGCGACAACTATGTCTTCCCTTTCCTTCTGTTCAAAAATGAAAAGGGTGAATGGGATGTAAAACAAAACAACCGCAACAAGGAGCATCTGGAGGAAAATAAACAGTCCTTTGCCGAACTGTGGCACCGCGTAACGGTGGGCAAGGAATAAACTACAACAACGGCAGATTATGATTCAACGGACTATAACAGGTATTGTATTCGGTGCAGTGATGCTGGGGGGCGTTTTTGGCGGCAAATACTCGTTTTTCGCCCTTTTCACACTTGTCACAGCCGGATGTCTGTGGGAGTTTACCGGACTGGTTTTCAAAAACGACGCTTCGGACCGGCTACGGAGACTGGCGGGCACTGTCTGGGGCGTACTGGTATATCTGCTGATTGCCGGCAGTGGTCTTGGACTGCTGAACGGAGCATTTTCGTTTTACGGACTGATTCTGGCTGTCCTGACCGCCCCTGTATTTCTGGCACTGGAGCTGTTTTTACACCCGGAAAAACCATTTGAGCATGCCGGTTACTACCTGACCGGACTATTGTACATCAGTCTGCCATTTTCGCTGTTGGCCTATCTCTCCATGCCAGCAGGTGAGTTCTTCAGTACGGGCGATTACGACCCGCTGCGTGTTTTCGGTCTGTTGCTCCTGATCTGGTCGAATGACTCCTGGGCTTATATATTCGGTTCGAAATTCGGAAAAAACAAGTTGTACGAGCGCATCTCCCCGGGAAAAACCTGGGAGGGCTTCATCGGAGGCGGCATTTTTGCCCTGCTCACAGCGTGGGGGTTGTCTTTTCTGATTACTTCCTTTACCCCTGCCCAATGGTTGAAACTGGCCGCAGCAGCTGTCATTTTCGGCACTATTGGTGATCTGGTGGAGAGTATGCTGAAACGGAGTCTTCATATAAAAGATTCCGGCACGCTCCTCCCGGGGCACGGGGGTTTGCTCGACCGCTTTGACGCGTTTGTTTTTGCCATACCGTTCTACTGGCTGGCGCTGGTAATCTGATACTGCCGGCAACTCTATCCTTTCCAGCGCACAAAAGCCTCCATCGCCTCGTATTCAGCCAGTCCGAGCGCGCTGTAATGAGTTGCGGTATCGCGATTCCGATCCTCTGCCCGTTGCCAGAACTCCCTTTTGTCGTCGCCAGGAAAAGGCGGACGATCCTTCTGGCTCTGGTGCATGAATATGGCCTGACGCTTTTTGCGCAACTGCTGGGGACTCATTGGCACGGCCATTTCGATTTCATAGACAGGCCACTCGTGCCAGGCACCGCGGTACATCCATACCCAGCAGTCCTTCATCCAGTCGTGCCCGCCGCTCAGGCGACGGTGTGCTTCAAAGATCGCATCCAGACAAACACGGTGCGTTCCGTGCGGATCTGCCAGATCGCCCGCTGCAAATATCTGGTGCGGTTTGACGCGCTCAACAAGTTCCATTACGATATGGATATCCTCCTCGCCCAGCGGCTTTTTACGGGTACGACCCGTTTCATAGAAAGGCATGTCCAGAAAGTGGATTCTCTCGTCGGGCAGTCCGGTAAATCGCGCACCGGCACGGGCTTCTCCGCGGCGTATGAGTCCCTTGATACTGCGCACTTCCGGAATATCTTCGCTGGAATCGTTCTTTTTATTGAGAAACTGTATGATTTTCTTGAAGCGTTTTATTTCCTCCTCCGGCATGGTCTGGTGTACCTGACCGAATTCAAGTACGAATTCGGCGTATCGGAGTGCATCATAGTCGTGAACAGCGATATTTCCTGAAGTCTGATAGGCAACATGCACCTCATGGCCCTGGTCCACCAGGCGCTGGAAGGTGCCTCCCATGGAAATGACGTCATCATCGGGGTGCGGACTGAACAGAATGACCCGTTTTTTGGCCGGTTTGGCGCGTTCGGGCCTGCTGGTATCGTCGGCGTGCGGCTTTCCACCCGGCCAGCCGGTGATGGTGCGCTGCAGGCGATTGAAGATACGGATATTCAGTTCGTAGGAGTTGGCCTGTTCAATAATCAAATCACTGAGACCATGTTCGTTATAGTCTTCATCGGTGAGCTTGAGGATAGGCTTGCCGGTGGTTTGCGACAGCCAGACCACCGCCTTGCAGATCAGGTCATCGTTCCAGTTACAGATTCCCGCGAGCCAAGGCGCGCTCATGCGCGTGAGCTCCTCGCTGGCGCTCCGGTCGAGCACTACTTTTACATTCGGGTGTTTCTGCAGGAAAGTAGCTGGTACCAGCGTGGAAATTTCTCCTTCCACTGCCTGCTGAACGATGCTGGCCTTGTGCTGTCCCCAGGCCATCAGATAGACCGTGCGGGCCTTGAAGATGCTGCCCACCCCCATTGTAATAGCGCGATAGGGCACATCATCTTCACTCTGAAAATCCTTGATAGCATCGTGGCGGGTGAGGTGATCGAGGCGTACCATGCGTGTAGGTGATGTTTCCCAGGCACCCGGCTCATTAAAACCGATGTGTCCGGTGCGACCGATACCCAAAAGCTGAATATCAATACCACCTGCCAGATTGATCTGTTTTTCATATTGTTCACAGTAGGAGGCTACTTGCTCCATCTGCACCATTCCGTCCGGAATATGGATATTTTCGGCCGGGATATCAACGTGATCGAAGAGATATTCGTGCATAAAACGCCAGTAGCTCTGACGAGCCGCGCGCTGCATGGGGTAATATTCATCGAGATTGAAGGTAATCACATTTTTGAAACTCAGTCCCTCCTCCTTGTGCATGCGGACCAGTTCTTCATACACTTTAATGGGTGTACTGCCTGTTGCCAGACCGAGTACAATCTTTTCTCCGTCCTGCTGCTTCTGCCGGATGGCGAGCGCAATCGAACGCGCCACATGCCGCGATGCCTCCAGAGAATCATCCCAGATCTTCACCGGCATCTTTTCAAAATTCTTCAGCTCGTATTTCAGGTAACCGTCGTGCGTTTTTGCGCTATCCTTCATGGAATCTTGTTGTGTGGATTTGAATAACCGGCCAAATGTATTGCAGCCGTATTGAAACAAAAAAACGAAACGCCGGTTTTTTTGTTGTTTAAGAGCTTGTTCAGGATTCTCTCACCGAGTCAAAAACGGCTCATTTTTCGCCATTTTTCACCTTTTTTCAGTTACGTAGCACCGGCTATGCGCCTTCAAAAACGCAAAAACTGACAAAA
>Ga0172373_10002037_pt1 | contig 31653 bp, 31 predicted proteins | sample Lak10m_2_FD_114546 | JGI IMG/M metagenome (GOLD analysis project Ga0172373, IMG submission 114546) | Freshwater microbial communities from Kabuno Bay, South-Kivu, Congo - kab_092012_10m | ecosystem: Environmental > Aquatic > Freshwater > Lake | place: Democratic Republic of the Congo...
CTGCTGCTGGTGCTGGCGCCGCTGCTGGCCGGCAGCGCCTGGATCGAGCTGCAATACTTCCTTGGCCTCAAGGCCGATGTCATCACCTCGTGTTGCGGCAGCCTGTTCTCCGAAGGCAGCCCGACGCTGGCGGCCGAGGCTTCCGCCATGAAGCCGCTGCCGGCGATGTGGCTGTTCTATGGCAGCCTGGGCACGGTGATCGCGCTGGCGGCGGCGCACGGCATCGGCGGCGCACGCCGTGGCTGGCTGGCCTATGCGCTGGCGGCGGCGAGCGCGCTGGCTTTTGCCGCGACCATCGCCGGCATCCTCTCTTTCGTTTCGCTCTACGTCTACGAGCATCCCAACCACCATTGCCCGTTCTGCATCCTCAAGCCTGAATACGGCTACCAGGGTTACCTGCTCTACCTGCCGTTGTTTGTCGCCACCGCGGCGGGGTTGGCGGCCGGCGCAGTGCAGCCCTTTGGCCGGCGCGAGAGCCTGCGCGAGATCGTGCCGGCCTTCTCGCGCCATCTTGCCGCCATCGCCGCCAATGGTTTCGCCTTGACCGCCCTGATCGCTACAGTAATAATCTGGCAAAGCCGCCTGCTACTCCTGGAGCATTGATGCACATCGTTTCCGTCCTGCTGCTGTTGCTGGTGGCCGCCTGCGGCGGCGATACCCCGGCGGCCAAGCTCAACGTCGGCCAGGTCGCACCGGCCTTCGAGGCCAGGCATGTCGATGGCAGCCCGGCGCGGCTGGCCGCCTGGGCCGGCAAGCCTTTGGTGATCCGCTTCTGGGCCGACTGGTGCAAGTACTGCGAGGGCGAGATGCAGGCCATCAACAAGGTCCACCAGCGCCTCAAGCCGCGCGGGCTGGAAGTGATCGCCATCAATGCCGGGCAGGACGCCAGGACGGTTTCTGCCTTCATGCAGAAGATCGGCGTCAGCTACCCGGCCCTGCTGGACGAGAACTCGGCAATTGCCAAGGCCTACGGCGTGGTCGGCCTGCCCACCACCTATTTCGTCGACGCGCGCGGCGTGGTGCGCGTCAAGCTGATCGGCGAAGCCGACGAGGCCGGCTTCGAGCGCGCAGCGCTGGAGTTGCTCAAGTGAGCGGCGTCGATCCTGCTACGCCCTGTGACCTGTGCAGCCTGCCGGTCGGTCCGCGGCCATTTTCGCTGGCGACGGCGGAGAAAACCTTCCTCTTCTGCTGCGAAGGCTGCAAGGGGATTTACCAGATGTTGCACCAGATCAATGAAATCCCCGGTCCGGCGCAGGACAATTAATTATTGCAGGCAAGGAGAAAGCAATGATGAACGATGAAATGATGAAGCACATGTCGCACTCGATGGGCCAGGGCATGGGCATGATGAACCACCCGGTGGCCAAGGGCGCGATGATCGCCGCCTCGGGCTACACGGCGGGGCGCGCCCTGATTGGCGGCGGCCTGCTGCGCAATCCGCTGCTCCTGCTGGCGGGCGGCGTGGCTGGTGGCATCGCCGTCGGCTACCTGCTGCACAAGCACGAAAAGGAGGTCATCCGTTTTGTGTCCAAAGCCATCGGCATGGGCAAGGATTTCGCCGCACAGCAGCGCGAAAACCTCGACGACCTGATCGCCGAAGCCCGGGAAGGCGAGGCGCAGGCCGCGGCCGCCCCGGCACCTGCCGCAGCGCCGGAACAGACTCCGCCGCCCGCGGATGCACCGGCCTGAGGCTGGCGCCATGACTGTCGATGACCTGGCGCGACGCATCCTCGTCCGCCATCGCGAGGCCGGGCATCTGCGCCTGGAACTGCCGGCCGAGATTTGCCATGCCGCCGCCGGCCAGGTGATGGAAGCCGCTTTGCGCAATGTGGCCGGCGTGTATCGCGTGGCCTTCCGGGCCACGGAGCGCCGGCTTGCCGTGCATTTCGATGATCGCCTGTGTCGTGCCGCCGATGTCGCCCGCGCCCTGCGCGCCAGCCTCGGCACGCTGCCGCTCGCGGATGCCGCCGCCGGCCAGGCAGACGCGGCGCCGGTGCAAGATCCGATGGCGGATGCGCGGCAGGCGCTGCATGCCAGCGCGGCGCGGGCACGGCAGGCCTGGCGCCAATTGCGCGGGCGCCTCGATGCCCTGCGCCAGCCGGCCGCCGATGCGCCGGCCGGCAGCCTGCAGGCACGTCTGCAGCCCATGCTGGCGAATGCCCTGACCGAGAAAGCGACCATCAATTTCCTCAACGACCTGGTCGCCTTCTACCTGGTCAAGGTGCATTGGGAACTGATCAGCCAGCGCTGGCTGAAGAACCCGGTGAAGCATGCCGACGCCTGGCTGGCGATCTTCTACCTGATGTTCCTGCTGGTGCGCTACCGCAAGTCGATCGCGACGCCCGCCGTGGCGGCGCAGCCCGGGGAGCCGGCGCCGCCGTGAAGCACGCCCGCGTCGTCCACCGCCTGCCGCGCCGCCTGCGCCTCATCGCGCCGGCGCTGGAGAAGCAGCCCGAGCGCTGCTACATCCTCGAGATTCTGCTGCGCAAGCACGGCGCGGTGAAGCATGTGAAGAGCGTGCCGCAGATAGGTTCGGTGACGCTGCATTTCGATCCCGTGGCCCTGGCCGAAGAACGCCTGCTGGCGGTGGTCGATGCCGTGATCGGCAACATCGCCGTTGCGCCGGCGCCGTCCGCAAGGGATACCGCCTCCGGCACTCCCGGAGGCATAACTCTTGCTCCCGGACCTGCTTCTCCAGCAGTCATCGACGGTCCGGTGCAGGAATGCAACGCCGCCGTCGAAGGCATGACCTGCGCCTCCTGCGCGCTGCTGATCGAGATGAGCCTGCAGCGCGATCCGCGCATCGACGCGGCCTCGGTGAATTTCGCCGCCGGCACCGTCAGCGTCAAGGGGCGGCTGTCGCGCGAGGCCCTGTTCGCGTCGGTCAAGGGCATGGGTTACGAAGCCCGGCCGATGGACACGCTGGCGCAGCGCCGCTTGCTGGTCGAACGCGAGAAGGCGCGATTGGCGGAGGCGAGGGCGCGCCTGGTCCGCTCGGCGCTGATGACCGCGCCGGTGATGGTCTCGGGCATGCTGATGCACCAGTCGCCGCTGCTGCGCCTGCTCGAACTCGGCCTGTCCACCGCCGTGCTGGCCGGCCCCGGCCGCGAGATCTTCCGCAAGGCCTGGGCGCTGGCGCAACGCGGCGAGGCCAACATGGACACGCTGATTGCCATGGGCGCCGGCGCCGCCTGGGCCTACAGCCTGCCCGGCGCCATTCGGCCGCATCACCACGTGTATTTCGAATCGGCGGCGGCCATCGTCGCCTTCGTCCTCGGCGGCCGCTACATGGAAGAGCGCGCCAAGGGCAAGGCCTCCGAGGCGATCCGCAAGCTGATCGAACTGCAGCCGGACACGGCGATCCGCGTGACCGCCGATGGCGACGAAACCGTGGCCATCGACCAGGTCGCGGTTGGTGACCGCCTGCGCGTGCGCCCCGGCGACAAGGTCCCGGCCGACGGCGTGGTCGAAGAGGGCGGTTCCAGCGTCGACGAATCCATGCTCACCGGCGAATCCCTGCCGGTGGCCAAGGGCGCGGGCGACGCCGTGGTCGGCGGCACGCAGAACGGCAACGGCGGCTTCATCCTGCGCGTCACGGCGGTCGGCGCCGATACCGCGCTGGCGGGCATCGTCAAGCTGGTCGACCATGCCCAGGGTTCCAAGCTGCCGGTGCAGAAACTTGCCGATCGCATATCGGCGCGCTTCGTGCCGGCGGTGGCCGGCATCGGCGGCCTGACGCTGGCCGGCTGGATGCTCGCCGGGCATCCGCCTGCAAGGGCGCTGGCGCATGCCGTGGCGGTGCTGCTGATCGCCTGCCCCTGCGCGCTGGGGCTGGCGACGCCGACCGCGATCATGGTCGGCACCGGCCAGGCGGCGCGGCGCGGCATCTACATCCGCAAGGGCGAGGCGCTGGAAACCGCGGCGCAGCTTGACACCCTGGTATTCGACAAGACCGGCACCATCACCGAAGGCAAGCCGACGGTGACGGATTTCCTCGCCGTGGCGGGAACCGACGAAGCACGCATCCTGGCGTTGGTGGCCGGCGCCGAGTTGCACTCTGAACATTTCCTGGCGCGCGCCATCACGACCTGGTGCCGTGCGCGCGCCGTCTCACCAGCGCCGACTCTTGAGTTCGAAGCCGTGCCCGGTCGCGGGCTGCGCGCACGGACCGACGATGGCGCCATCCTGATCGGCAACGCGCTGCTGCTCGAAGCCGCCGGCATCGACTTCCGCGCCCAGCAGGAGCAGGCCCAGGCCTGGGCCGAGCAGGGCAAGACGCCGGTGTTCGTCGCCGTGGATGGCGCCGTTGCGGCGCTGTTCGCGATCGCCGACCAGGCGCGCAGCGGTGCCCGCGCCGCCATCGCGCTGCTGCACCGGCTGGGCCTCAAGACCGTGATGGCCACCGGCGACCTCGACGCGGTGGCCAACCATGTCGCCCGCGAAGTCGGCATCGATCGCGTGATCGCGCGCGCCACGCCGGCCGACAAGCTGGACCTGGTGCGCCACCTGCAGGCCGAAGGCCATCGCGTCGGCATGATTGGCGACGGCATCAACGACGCGCCGGCGCTGGCGGCGGCCGACGTCGGCTTCGCCATCGGCAGCGGTGCCGACATCGCCCTCGAATCGGCCGACATCACCCTGGTCGGCGGCGACATCGCGCGCGTGGCCGGCGGAATCGAACTCTCGCGCCAGACCATGCGCGTGGTGCGCCAGAACCTGTTCTGGGCATTGGGCTACAACGTGGTGGCGATCCCCGTCGCCGCGGCCGGACGGCTGAACCCGATGATCGCGGCGGCCGCCATGGCGATGAGCTCGGTCTCGGTGGTGGCCAACTCCTTGCGCCTGCAGGGGCGCTGATCGCCTCGCGGGTGCCCCGGTTTCAGTCGGTGACCAGCAGCTCGCGGGAAACCAGGCATGTCTTGCCGCCGTTGCCCCGACGCTCCTTTTCCGGTTCCAGCGCGCCGAGTCGGCAAAGGCCGGAGAGCATGCGCGACACGGTCTCTATGGTCAGCGCGGTGATCTCCGCCATGTCGCGCAAAGTCGGCAATTCCGCCGTCGGCGGCGCTGTCGCGGATGACGGCAGCAGCAGTTCGATCAGGCGGCAGACGCGTGCCATGGCCTGCCCCGAGCGCAGGGCGACAACCTCGGCGGCGCGCTGTTCCGAGCGCCCCAGTGCCTGCAACAACTTGCCCTCTTCCTTGTCCAGATGTCCCGGCCAGGGCACCAGATGGCAGGCGGTGAGGGCGGTCGCCCGGTACGCGAAGCGGCCGAACATCAGCACCTCGGCGCCGACCAGGTCGCCCTCCATGGCCAGGCCGGCAAAGCTCAGCTCGCCATTACCGGCTTCCGTGGTATCAAAGCGCACCACGCCCTGGCTGACACGCCAGGGAAAGCCCATCGCGCCGGCCTCGTGGATGCGCTGGCCGCGCAGGAAGCACAGTGTCGCCGAGGGGGGGCACTACAGTAGACTGTTCGGCGGCGATGTCGGCGGGACGCATGGCGAATCCTTGGCTCGAAGCGGAGCGTTCGCGCGCTACTCTAGCGCCGGCAGCGGCTTCCGGGAATGAGGCAAAATGCCGCAGCCATTTCTGCTGACCATGGACCACAGCCACCACGCCCACATCGCCGAGTTTTCCTATTGGGCCGCCTTCATGGTCGGCATCCTCGGCAGCGGCCATTGCATCGGCATGTGCGGCGGACTGGTCTCGGGCTGCTTCATGAAGCTGAAAGCCGTCGGCCCCTGGCCTTACGCCGCCTACCATGCCGCGCGCATTTCGATCTACGCCGCCGTCGGCCTGGTCGCCGCGCTGCTCGGCACGGTGCTGGTGGCAAGCGGCATGACCGGCCTGGCCCAGGGCGTGCTGCAGATACTCGCCGGCGTCATCGTCATCCTGCTCGGCCTCGACCTGCTCGGCGTTTCGCCGATCCGCAATGCTTACGGCTTCGCGCCCGTCGCCTGGCTGCGCAAGGCTTTCGTCAATGCGACGCAAAAGGGCCCGGTGTTGGGCGCGGCCATCAGCGGCGCGATCAACGGCCTGATGCCCTGCTCGATGACCATGGCCATGGCCGTGAAGGCCACCACCGCGTCGAGCCCGCCGGAAGGCATGCTGCTTATGCTGGCCTTCGGCGCCGGCACGCTGCCCTCGATGCTGTTCGCCTCGCTGCTGTTCGGCAAGCTCGGCCCGAGACTGCGCGGCGGCCTGCAGAAGCTCGCCGCGCTGTTCGTCATCGCGCTCGGCGCGGCGACGCTGTGGCAGGGACTGCGCTTCTATCTGGTGATGTACAAGCTGGTCAGCTGACGTCCGGTACGCCACACATGCTCGGGTCGGAAGTCGAGCCGCTGGCAGTGACGCTGTAGATTCAGCCTTTCCCGGTGATCGCCTGGGCAATCAACTTGTCCAGGATCGGAAGGTCGATCCGGGCGGTGTTCCAGACAATCAGTCCGTCGATGCTCCGATAGCCATGTGTAAGTTTGATGCGCATTTCGTAGACGGCCCCGAGATGACGCCACAGCTCCGGGCTATCTTGTTCGACGCATGGATCGAGACGCATGATGTTGTTCGCGGCTTCCCCTATATCTACGAGATTCTTGATTACGGAATCCTGGGTCTTCCTGTCGACGAGAAACTGCTCCTTGTTCGCGTCGCCGATATGCCGACTGATCCAGGCAATTGCATCCTGGATGTCGCCCAGGCAATCGACGACGCGCAAGGTCTTCGGCGGACGATGAGTCATACGCTCAGCGCCTCGCCTAATACGGTTTGACGAAACCGCAAGGAGATCGAGTCGGGGGTCTGTACATCGACCCGAACGCCGAGCAGGCATTTCAGTTCGCTTTCGATGCGAACAATGCTCAACAAAGTTGTTTGATCCGTCGGATCGATCAGTAGATCAAGATCGCTGTCTTCGGTATCTTCGCCATGCACCACCGATCCGAACACTCGCGGATTTCCGGCGTGGTTTCGCTCCACGACCCGGCGAATGTCGTCGCGATGCAGTTTGAATGCTTCGGAAGGCTTCATCGTGGTCCAGCCCCATGAGTTCTTCGACCCTGCGAAGGATAACCGAAGTGTCGGCGAGAGTAATCTTCGCCGGCTCCCGACGTTCGCCTGAAGACTGCCGGGCATGTCAGGACCACGCTTGCGCCATGGCCTGCAGAAGCTCGCCGCGCTGTTCGTTATCGCGCTGGGCGCGGCGACGCTGTGGCAGGGACTGCGCTTCTATCTGGTGATGTACAAGCTGGTCGTCTGACGTCCGGCAAGCCAGGCCCCGTGCAAAGCAGGGGCCCGATATCGCTTGCGGAGGACGCTCTGCACATGGTGTCAATCGCCCGTGGCGGCTCCGGTTCGGGCGGCGAGCCACACGGCTTCGGGCATGCCGGCGCGGCGCCTCAGATCGGCCATCACCTGGTCGGAGTGGCGCCGTGATGCGGCAATGGCTTCGCGCCGCTCACTCTCTGCGATCAGTTGGGCAGCCTGTTGGCGCCAGGCCTGCATCTGCGGATGGTGGTCGTGGTGCAGGTGGGCAACGCGGTGTTCATTGATCCAGCGCCAGCCTTCCTTCTCGTCCTTCGCCGTGCCTTCGCCGTTGAGGTACATCGTGCCCAGGCGCGACTGCGATTCGCGGTCGCCGCGCTCGGCGGCGATGCGGTACCACTTCAGTGCCTGCCCCGGGTCCTTCACTACACCATCGCCATGCTGGTGGATGGTGCCGAGGTTGAAGGCGGCATTGGCGTCGCCCTTTTCCGCCAGCGGTTGCCAGATCGCGATGGCAGCCGCGGTGTTGCCGGCGCGATGGAGCTTTGCCGCATCGCGAAAGCCCGGCGCCGGATCGCCTGCGGCGGACAGGGTAGGAAGGGCAAGAACGGCAAGCAACAACAGGTGGCGCTTCATGCGTTAACTCCAAGGCGAGGGCGAGCGGTGAATGCTAAGTCCGTGGCGGCGGGCCGGGCCTGCGTCAGGGTGTCGCAGTATGCGCTCATGGGGCGATTGCCCTTGGCAGAACGAGTCGCGCATTGTGGTCCTCGACCACCTGCGACCGCTGCGGCAAAGCGCCGCACGCGACCTTTTGCCGCGCGACACGATGTCGCAGTCATCGGACATTGCGCGGTCGCTTGACGGTGATCAAGGAAGCCTGAGAAAGCTGGCTGATGGCCGCCTGCTGCGACGAAATGCCGCAGCTTGGCAATATGAGGAGAGCCTAATATTTCGCCGCACATCAAATTCTCAGGAGATCACCATGGACAGACGCGACGCAATCAAACTTTCCCTGCTTGCCGGTGTCGGGCTTGCCACCGGCGGTGCGCGGGCGCAACAGGCCTGCGCCACGGACGGCACGCCGGCGCAGTTCACGCCGAAGAAGGCGGCCGATGCCAATCCGCTTGAGAGGGAACTCGATAAATATGCCAAGTGCCCCTACTGCGGCATGGATCGCAAGGAACACCACCGCACCCGCATGCTGGTGCAATACAGCGACGACCTGACCGACGGCACCTGCTCGATCCACTGCCTTGCCTTGAGCCTGGGCGTCAATGTCGACCGCGAGCCGAAGATGATCTGGGGCCCTGACTTCGGCGCCACGGCAGAACCGCGGCCCCTGGTGCCGGTCGATAAGCTGAGCTATCTGATCGGCGCCGACATGAAGCATGCGATGACGAAGAAGAGCAAGCATTCCTTCGCTTCGGCCGAGGTCGCCAAGGAGTTCCAGGCGAAGCATGGCGGAACGCTGGGCAATTTCGACGAGGCGCTGAAGCAGTCCTACCTCGGCATGTCCGAAGACGTCACGCAGATTCGCAAGAACCGCGCGGAGCGGCGCAAGAAAATGATGATGGAGCAGAAGCACGGCTAAACTGCCCGCCATGCGCTTCTTGCTTTCCTTCGTCCTGGCTGTCTGGGTGGCGTCCGCCGCCGCCCAGGCACCGCCCAAGCCCGGGCCCAAAGACCTCTGCCCGGTGTGCGGCATGCTGGTCTCAAAGTATCCCAACTGGGTGGCCACCATCGCGTACAAAGACGGCCACGCCCATCACTTCGATGGCGCCAAGGACCTGTTCAAGTTTTTTCACGATCCTGCCAAGTACGCCGCCGGGCACAGGCGCGAGGACATGGCGGCGATCTGGGTCACGGATTTTTACAGCCTCGCGCGCATCGACGCGAGAAGCGCCTTATACGTCACGGGTTCCGACGTGCTCGGGCCGATGGGCCACGAATTCGTGCCGCTGGCGAACCGCGAGGACGCCGCCGAGTTCCTCAAGGACCACAAGGGCAAGCGCATTCTGGGCTTCGAGCAGGTCGTAGGCGGTATGGCGGAGAAACTGGACGATGGGCGCTTTTGAAGCGCGAACGCCGTCAGCGAGGATCTCCGGCTGACTACTGCCGCGCCGGCTTCTTGAGGAGCTTGCGTTGCAGGGTGCGGCGGTGCATGTTCAGCGCGCGGGCGGTGGCCGAAATGTTTCCCTGGTGTTCACTCAGCACACGCTGGATGTGCTCCCATTCCATCCGGTCCACCGACATCGGCGCGGCAGGCGGGTCCGTCGCCGGCCGCGGAGCTGAGTCAATACTATGGGCGAACGCGCGTAGCAAGGTGTCGACATCAACCGGCTTGGCCAGGTATTGCACGGCGCCAAGCTTTATCGCATCCACCGCCGTGGTAATGCTGGCATAGCCCGTCAGCACCACGATACGCGCGTCGACAAGCGTATCGCGCAGTCGCGGTATCAGGGTGAGCCCGGAGGCACCGCCCAGATTGAGGTCAAGCACTATCCAGTCCGGCGCTTCGGCGCGGGCTATCTCAATGGCGGCTTCTGCTTTGCCGGCGACAAACACCTCATGGCCTCGCCGCTTCAAGGCACGTGCCAGCGTCGTGCCGAACGTAATATCGTCCTCTACGATCAGGATTGAAGGAATCATGCCCTGCCCGCCTCCATTTTGCCTACGTGCGGCAGTTCAATGCACACGCGCCCGCCACCCCCAGGTGAATTCTCCAGTTGAATGTGCCCGCCAGCGCGTTCCACCGCAGCGAAGCTCAACAACAACCCGATACCGGCGCCGCCCGCGCCAGTCGGCAAGGCTTCACGCCCGCCCCGTCGCAGGACGTCGGCACCGAACCCGGAACCGCGATCGTGGATCGCCATGCGCAGGCGTGTCGGGTCCCAGCCCAGGTCAACCGCGATTTCACCTTCGTGGGCATCGGCAGCGTTGTTCAGCAAGTTGGCGATGGCCTGTTCCACGGCGGGGTCCGGCACGATACTCGGGGTCACGCCCGGCCCCGATGTACTGATCTTCACTGATGCACGCGGGCGCATCGCCTGCCAGCGTGCAGCAACCTCGCGCAACCAGTCCGCGGCATCGCGCGCGCGGAGATCCTCGCTGCGAGCGGCGCCGGATCGCTCGGCCATGCCGCTGATGATGCCCTTGCACAGAGCCACCTGCTCACGCACCAGGGCAAGGTCGGAACGTGCATCGTCACCCAGGGACGCATCAGCCACCAGCTCGCCGACCAGTACCGATATGGTTGCCAGCGGTGTACCCAACTCGTGGGCAGCCCCGGCAGCCAAGGCACCCAGGGCCACCATGCGCTCATCGCGAAGTGCCTGCTCACGGGCTGCGGCAAGTCGTCTGTCGCGCTCGCGGATGGAGGCCGTCATGCGCGCGACAAACCAGGCAATCATCGCGGCGGAAACGACAAAGGTCAGCCACATGCCGGCAAGGTGAAGGCGCGCCGCGCGTTCCGCATCGCCGACTGCCAGCGGCAGGTACACCCACGTCAATGCCGAATAAAGAGCAATCGCCAGCACGGTCAGTGCCGCTGTCATGGTTCCCGGCAACGACAGCGCTGCGACCGCGACCGGCACCAACAGCAAAGAGATCAGCGGATTCGCCGCCCCCCCAGAAAGGTAGAGCAATACCGCAAGTGCCGTCAGGTCAACACAGAGTTGGCCGAACAGCTCCAGGTCGGCCACGCCGCCTGCGGGCGTCGACCGCCACTGCAGCCAAAGATTGAATCCCGCGAGCGCACCGAGTACCGCCAGCATTGGCAGCAAGGGCAGGGCCAGTCCCAGCAAAGTCGGCGCCGACGATACGGCGATGGTGGCAGCCAGCAGCAGCCACCATCGCAGGACAATGCTGCGTCGCTGATCGAGTTGCAGGTCGGACTCGTCGTCGGCGTGGCATGGGGAGTTCATTTTTCGATTATCCGATACAGATCAAGGAAAAGTGCAGCCCGCCCCTGCGACAATCCGTCGCATGGCACCGTTACGGGAACACCATCGATGAACCACCTGCTGCCGCTATTGCTGGCCTTCCTCCTTGCCTCCCACGTGCAGGCGCAGGACCTTGAAAAGGGCCGCGAGATCAACACCACCTGCGCCGGCTGCCATGGCGAGTTCGGCCAGGGCGGCGCCAGGGGCGAGTATCCGCGCCTGGCCGGCCAGCGCGTCAATTACCTCGTCTCCCAGCTCAAATCCTTCCGCAGCCGGACGCGGATCAATATCCCGATGTACCCCTACACCCAGGAGCGCGAGCTGCCCGACGAGGACATAAGGGACGTGGCGGCCTACCTGGCCGGAATCGAGTTGCCCACCACGTGGCCGGTATTCAAGGAAAGCGACGACGCGCTGACGCGGCTGACCCTGACCGAACGCGTGATGATCATTCCGCGGGTAAGCGGCGACCTGGCCAATGGCGAAGCGGTGTACCAGAAGAAGTGCGCCACCTGCCACGCCAGGAACGGCACGGGACGTGGCATGTTTCCTATGCTGGTGGGCCAATACACCAGCTACCTCAAGCGCCAGATCGAGAAGTACCTCGCCAATGAGCGCGCCCACGACGACATCGAGGTCGGCGGCGTCCTGACCAGTCTTTCTGGCGGCGACGTGCAGGATGTGCTGGCCTACCTGACCTCGATCCAGGAACGGGAACAGGCGGCGCCCGAGGCGCCTCGTTGACCTTTCTCATGAACGGCCGGCGACGCCCGACGTAAAGTGGGCCGGTCTTCCGCGCGCAGACCTTTCACACCATGAATCTCCGCTGGCTCGTCCTCATCCCCTGGATCGGTCTTGCCCTGGCCGCCGAGCCGGCCCGCAACCTTGGCGTCGAAAAGTCGGCGCCGGCGGAACGGCGCGTGGCGCTGGTTATCGGCAATGCCGCCTATCCCGGCGCCGGGGCATTGAAGAATCCCGCCAACGATGCGCGGGACATGGCGGCCAAGCTGCGACGGCTGGGCTTCGATGTCCTGCTGCGCACCGATGTGCGCCAGAAGGACATGCTGCGCTCGCTGACCGAGCTTGGCGAAAAGATCCAGCCCGGCAGCGAGGTGCTGTTCTTCTATGCCGGCCACGGCATGCAGGTGCGCGGCCGGAACTACCTGATCCCCATCGATGCCGAGATCCGCAGCGAATCCGCCGTCAGCAGCGAAGCCGTCGATGTCGACCAGCTGCTCGACAAGCTTGGGCCGGCGCGCCTGGCGATGGTCATCCTCGACGCCTGCCGCAACAATCCCTTCGAGCGCCGGTTCCGCGGCGGCGGCCAGGGCCTGGCGCAGATCAACGCACCGACCGGCACACTGATCGCCTACGCCACCGCGCCCGGCAAGGTTGCCGCTGACGGCAGCGGCCGCAACGGCCTGTACACCGCCGAGCTGCTGGCGGCCATGGACGTGCCGGGGATCAAGATCGAGGACGTCTTCAAGCGCGTGCGGGCCAATGTCATCCGCAAGAGCAATGACGCACAGACGCCCTGGGAATCGAGCTCGCTGACCGGCGATTTTTTCTTCCGCGGCGGCGAGGGAGCCCAGGCCGCCGCGCCGGCGCTGGCGCAGCCGGCTTCCGATCCGGCGGCCATCGAGCTGGCCTATTGGGATGGGGTCAAGGAAAGTCGCGACGCCGAAGCCTTCAAGGCCTACCTTGACCAGTATCCCGACGGCCGTTTCGCCGCGCTGGCCCGGGTCAGGGTGCGCGAGCTGTCGTCCGGGCAGGCGGCGACGACCGGCGCCGCGGCGCTGCGCACCGCCGAGATGGACGTCATCGAGGGCGCCTGGGAGTACCAGCAGGTCGACAACTACGCCCATGTCCAGATCCACTGGAACCCGTCGACAGCCCAGTACGAAGGCGTGCTGATGCGCCAGGGCAAGATCTCGCAGTGGGTCGGCTTCGTCCTCGGTGAAATCGCCTGGAAGGCGCGACCGACGAGCAACCCGCGCCGCCTGCACGAAAGCCAGCTGGCGCGCACCGGCGCCAACGGCGTGTCGACCAGCCTGAAGTGGCTGGAAGGCGAGCTCAATCTGGATCGCTCGACCCCGGACGAGCTGGTGTCCTCCTTCGGCAGGCTGCGCCGTGTCGGCTCAGCCGTGGGCGACCCGCAGGCTGGCGCCGGCACCGCGCCGCGACAGGTCACCACCGCGCTGTTGTCGGGTTACTGGGTTGGACAGGACGGCGCGATCTACCAGCTGTTGCCGGACGGCTCGCGGCTGGCGCTGCGAACGAATTCCCGGCCCGTATCCGAGGACGAGGTTCGTTCGAACTACTCCCTGGTCGGCAAGGTACCCGTCACCGCGCCGAGCCAGGCCGAATTCCAGTTGCAGCTGCAGGGCACTCGGCTAAGCGGAACATGGCAGCGCGCACCGATCAAGGCCGACAAATGCACCGTCCCGGCTGAAAGCGCCGAGGTCGAGGGCGAGCTTAGAGATGCGGAAGGCATGCTCGTGCTGCGTCACGCGCGCTCAAGCTTCCAGGCGACGACGCAGATGTCCCTGCTCGGTGACGACAGCTGCTCGGGCGTAACCAATCTCGGCCGCCGCAGTGTCGAGGAAGTACTGCGCGGCCCGCTCGGCCCGGCCGGCATCGGCGGTGGCATTTATGGTCTTACCCAATGGTGGGACGGTGGCTTCACCGCCATCCAGTTTGGCTGGCAGGGGCGTCTCGGCGTGCGCATCCCGGACGGCAGCGCGGCCCAGGCCGCCGGCCTGCGCAACGAAGACGAGATCCTCGGCATCGATGGCACCCCGGTAAAGGGTCTCTCGCCCGGCGAAGCCATGATGCGCCTGCACGGTGCGCCCGGCAGCTCGGTGACGCTGCTGATCCGGCGCAAGGGCGAGGCCCAACCGCTCAGCCTTTCCATGCCGCGTATCGTCACGCCATGACACGCGGCGGCCGCTTGGCCCGAATTCACACCTGCGCGGCGAGCAGGCGCTCCAGATCCGCCGTGTAACCTTCGGCGTCCATCAGCGGCGAGGCGCGCATGCGCTGGCGCAGCCCGGCGCGCAGATCGGCCAGCCGCGCCAGATCGCCGCCATGCGCCGCCGCCTGCACCAGCAAGGCGTCCGGACTGGTGGCGAACCAGTCGCACATGCCGACGGCGGAAAGAATCGACGCGCCGCCGCGCCCGGCCGGCGCATCGTGGGCCAGACTCAACACCGGTACCCCCATCCACAGCGATTCGCAGCTCACCGTGCCCGCGCCATAGGGAAAGACGTCGAGCGAAATGTCGATCTGCTGGTAGAGCTCAAGGTAGCGGTCGTGCGGCAAGGGGTCGAGGATGCTGACGCGCTCCGCCAGCCCGGCGCGCTCGAAAGGCTGGCGCAACCAGGCCTTCGCCTCCCTGCCCCAGGCCACCAGCAGCAGGCGCGCCTCGGGCTGACTGGCCAGCAGCCTGACCCAGAGAGCCAGCACCTGCGGATTGAGCTTGGCCACGTTGTGGAAGGCGCCATAGCTCAGGTGGCCATTGCCCAGCGCCGGCAGCGGTGTCACCGCCGGCACCGCCTCGTCGGGGAGGTAGCACCACTGGCTGTGCGGCAGCCGCAGGATGCGTTCGGAGTACCAGGCCTCGGCGCTGGCCGGGGTGGCCACGGCATCGCTGATGCGGGCGTCCATGCCACGGGCGCCGGTGGTCGTCATGTAGCCCAGCATGCCGCACTGAAAGCGCGCCGGATGGGCGCCCAGCGCGACCAGCCGGCCACCGGCGCTGTGCCCGGCGAGATCGACCAGCACATCGATGCCGGCATCGGCGATGCACCGTACCAGCGCGGCGTCGTCGAGCATGCGGCAGTCGATCCAGTTGTCGGACTGCTCGCGGAACTCGCGCGTGCAGTCATCCCCGTCGGCCGGCGCCATGGTCGACAGCACCGTCACCGACACGCGCTTGCGGTCGTGATGGCGAAACATCGGCCGGGCAAAAAAGCGCATGGCATGGCGCCGCAGGTCGGCCGACAGGTAGGCGATGCGCAGGCGGTCGCCGCGTTCGCCGAGCAGCGGAACCGCCGCCGGCACCCGCGCCGCAACCTGCTCCTGCCAGGCAAGGTGCTCGGCGAGGATGCGCGCACCGTCGTGTTCGACGCTGAGCCCGAGGGCGAACAGCCGGCTGGCGGCCGCCGCATCGTTGTCGGGATCGAGCCTGACGGCCTTGTCGAAACAGCGCAGGGCGGCGGCAACGTCGCCGAAGCGCAGCAGCAGGCTGCCCAGCGAGAGCAGGGCGGGAGCCAGACGCGGGTTGAGCGCCAGCGACCGGCGGAAGGCCTCGGCAGCGGCGTCGATGGCTTCCTCGGCGAGCAGCCGCCGGCCGTATTCGAGCCAGGCCTCGGCCCAGTCGGGACGCAGGCGCACGGCTTTTTCCAGGGCGGCCAGCGCCTCGCCGCCGCGCCCGGCATCGGCCAGCAGCAGGCCGTGATTGAAGTGCAGCACGGCCTGCGCCGGGTCCAGCTGCAGCGAACGGGCGTAGGCCGCCATCGCCTGCGCAAACTCACCGCACTGTTTCAGCGCGTTGCCCAGGTTGGCATGGTAGGCGGCGACGTCGTCGCGCAGGGCGATGGCACGCCGTATCGTCGACGTCGCGGCAGCAAACTGGCCGCGCTGGAATTCGATGACGCCCAGGTAGTGGATGGCATCGGCATGGTCCGGAGACTCCGCCAGGATCGCGGCATAGGCAGCCCCCGCCGCATCGAGCCGGCCCTGCTGATGTTCGCGCACGGCGTCGGCCATGGCGCGGGCGCGATCCCGCGTCAGGCAGCACTGGCTTAGGCGCCGGCCGCTGCCGCAGGCACAGGGCGGATCGGAACTGGCCTTGCCGGCGATGGGCAACACGCGCCGCTTTTTCATGGGGGGCTAGCCTGGCAACGGAGATGGGCGGGCGATTATCCTGCCCGCGCCGCGAGGGGTCAATGCGAACTCGCGGCGGCCCCGGCGGCGGCACTGCAACGGAACAGGCGGCAGGCGCGTGGCCGCCCGGCAAGACGGTGCGCGTCAGGCGGCGATGCGCAGACCGGTCTTCTTCAGGATGGCGGTGCTGACCAGGACATCATGGCAGCGGCAGTGCGTGCCCAACAGGCCGGCGATGTCGGCAACGTAGCCGGCGATCTCCTCGCGACTGCGGCCATGGACCATGGCGAAGAGGTTGTAGGGCCAGTCAGGCAGGTTGCGCGGCCGGCGATAGCAGTGGGTGACGAAGTCCAGCGCGCCGACGCGCGCGCCAAGCTCGTCGATGCAGGCATCGTCGACATCCCATACCGACATGCCGTTGGCGGTGTAGCCGATCGCATAGTGGTTGGGCACCGCGCCGATGCGGCGGACCACGCCGCTGTCCAGCATGTGCGCAAGGCGCGCGATGACCTCCTCGCCGCCGACGCCAAGCGCTTTGCCGATGGCATCGTAGGGCCGTGGCACACGGGGCAGCCCGGCCTGGGTCGCCACGATCAGGCGGCGGTCGAGTTCGTCGAGTTCGGGGCGCGGGCTGTCAGGCATGCAGCTTCATCTCCACGAAGTATTCGCGCTCCTTGGGGAAGGGAAACACCGGCAAGCCGGTGGCCGCCTCGATTGCCGCCACCGCGCGCGGGATGCCTTGCGGCGTCGCCGTGGCGAGCACGAACCACATGTTGAAGGCATGGTCGCGGCGGTAGTTGTGGGCCACCTCGGCGAAGGCATTGACCTGTGCCGCAACCCGCTCGAACTCGGCCTCGGGCACGCGCATAGCCGCCAGGACGAAGGCGCCGCCAGCGCGCTCGATCTGGAACATCGGCCCGAAGCGGGTCAGCACGCGACGCGCGAGCATGGCGTCGATGCGGCGCAGCAGTTCGGCCTCGTCCAGCCCGAGCGATTCGGCAACTTCCCGATAGGGCTCGGCAACCAGCGGAAAGCCGCCCTGCAAGGCGTTGATGATGCGCCGGTCGGTGTCGTCGATAGCCGGTGCGGCGGCAGTCTCAGGCATCGACGGCGGCCGCCAGGCGGCGCTCGGCCGCCCCGTCGGCAAAGTAGCGCGCACCGCACTGCTTGAAGCGGCGCGTCGAGAACAGGGCCGTCGGTGTCGCCCCGGCCAGCGCGCCAAGGCGCTCGATCACCGGCTGGGCCTCTTCACGCGAGCGGCCATGCACCATGCAGTACAGGTTGTAGGGCCACTCGGGCAGGCTGCGCCGGCGGCGGTAGCACAACGTCACGCCCGGCTCGGCGGCGAGGCGCGCACCGACCCGGTCCACCGTTTCATCGGGCAGGTCGAACACCACCATCGCATTGGCCCGGTAGCCAAGTTCGTGGTGGCGCACGATGACGCCGAAACGCTTGATGATTCCCTCCTCGATCATGCCGGATACGCGTGCCAGGACTTCGTCTTCGGGCATGAAAAGCGTCTCGCCAAGCTGGCGGAAGGGGCGCGGCATGATTTCCAGGCCCGGCTGCAGGCCGGCGATCAGCCGGCGCTCCTCGGCATCCAGGGCCCGCAGGGTCGCCTTCGGCCCGGCCGGGCGCGACTTGTGGCCCGAGCTTAGGTCGAAGCCGAGGTCGATGTGGTATTCGTTTTCCAGCGGCAACGCAATCACCGCGCAGGCGGTCTCGGCTTCAATCCGCCCAAGCACGTCGTCCAGCGCCGGCTGGCTGGCGGCGGTGGCGACGAACCAGAGGTTGTAGCGGTGTTCGCGCTGGTAGTTGTGGTTCACTTCGGCATGGGCACTGACCAGGGCGGCGATTTCGTTCAGGCGCGCCGGCGGCGCCGCCAGCGCCGCCAGGGTCGAGGCGCCGACGCGACGTGGCGCGAACACGGCACCGACGCGGCTGATGGCACCGCGCCCCTGCAGGCGGCGCAGGGTCACCAGTACCGCCGTCTCGTCAGCGCCGACTTTGCGGCCCATTTCGGCGAAAGGTTGCGGCACCACCGGCAGGTCGCGCTGCCAGTCATTCAGCAGCGTGTATTCCAGTGGCGTGTAAGGGAAGTCCATGGTCAGAATCCTATGCGCGCGGCACGGCTGGTGAAGAAGATGCCCGACGGCGCCTCGGCCGGCAGGCTGGCAATCTGGCGGAAGCTGCGCGTGTCGTAGACCAGCACGCGGTTGTCGTCGCGCGCGGAGATCCAGACCGATTCGCCGCGCGGTGTGAACTCCATGTGCAGCACCGCCTTGCCCGGCTGCAGGGTCTGCACGACCTGACCGCTGAGCGTGTCGATCACCTGCTCCCAGCCATTGTCGGGAAAGGCGAAGTTCACCCAGACCTGGCGCCCGTCGGGGCTGGCCATGACGAACACCGGCTGGCTCTTGACTGGCACGCGTGCGGTTTCCTTCCATGTCGTGGCGTCGACCACCAGCACCTCGTGGCGCCCGATTGCCGGCAGCCAGGCGCGCCCGCCGGCCATCGACCAGCCGCGCAGGTGCGGCATCTTGAACACCGGCAGCTTTTCCTGGCCGCGCCCGTAGTTCTCCAGGATGCGCGCGACGCCCTTCTCCGGCTGCCAGAGGTCGAGCCGGGCCACGCCGTCCTCGCCGAACAGCCCGGCAAGATAGTGGCGGCCGTCAGGCGTTACCAGGCCGTCATAGGGCTGCCGCCCGGCCGGAAAGCGCGTGGTCACCGGGCGCGTCGGCGCGGAAAAATCGCTGACCCAGATCTCGTCGCCGTCGAACAGCGCATAGGCGAACTTGTTGCCGGGAACGTCGGCCAGGCCGACCACCTTGGAAAACCGGCCCGGGGCGTATTCGGCGGGCACCTCGGCGAGCAGCTCAAGGGTCTCCGCATCGAAGGCCTTGATGCCGCCGGGCGTGTAGTTCTGGGCGACGACGATGCGTCCGTCCTGGGAGATCGAGCCGCCGATGGCGTTGCCGGACTGCATCACGCGCTTGACGATGCGCGCTTCCAGCAGGTCGATTTTGCTCAACCCGCCGTCGCGACCAAAGACATAGGCATACCTGGCGTCACGCGAGTACACCACCGAGGCATGCGACAGATCGCCAAGCCCGCCGATGCGTGCATAGGCAGTCCGCGTCGAGGTATTGACCAGGGTGACATGGCCGCTGGCGCGCTCGATCACCAGGCCAAGGTCGCCCGTGCCGCGCAGCGGCGCGCTGCCGCAACCCGCCAGCAGCAGAATCAGGGCAAGCAAGCTGACCAGCCGGCGCGGCAGGACATTCATTGCGGAAAGCCCTGCAGCAACCGATTCACGATCCAGTGCGCCTCATCCTCGGCGAGGAAGCGGCTCCATGGCGGCATCGCTGTGCCGGGACGGCCAAAGATGATGGTCGCCACCAGCCCTTCCACCGGCTTGTCGGCCAGGCTTGCCGGCAACAGCGCCGGCCCCAAGCCGCCCTGCAGCGTCATGCCGTGGCATGAACCGCAGTCCTGGCGCACCATGTGGATCAGCTGCTGCTGGCGCTGCGGGCTCGGCTCGGAGGCAATGACGCCACCCGCCGCGAACAGCAACAGCAGGCCGGCAACTGTCCGCACACCGGGCCACAGGCGCCAGTGGTCCCGGTGCCCGTTGCACTTGCGACCGCTGGCGGTCATCACCGGCCCCGTCGGCCCTACTGCTTGACCGCCTTCACTTCGCCGTCCGCGCCGATGCCCAGCATGTAGCCAAGCGAGACGTGGTGGAAGCGCCCCGAGGCGTGGTCGGCGTGGATGGCGACACCGAAGGGCACGGCCTTGCCTTCACCCGGATTCTTGCGCGTGAAGGTCACGGTGTAGGTATCGCCGCTCTTGCTGGCCTCGGCCTTGGCACCGGTGGCGCCGCCGCTCATCTTGCGCTCGCTGCCGACGCTGCCGTCCGAAACCTTGTTGCCCTTGCTGGCCCACTGCACCAGTTCGTACGAACCCGTCGCGACATACTTTGTCTTCTTGTCGTTGCCGGCGGGCATGGTGCGGGCATCGCCATGGCAGCTCTGCCAGCAGCCAAACTGGTTGGCCTGCGGCACCTTGGCGTCGGCGAACAACAGGGTTGCCTTGACTTCGTTGTCCTTGTCGCCCTTGTCCGCACCGCCACCAGGCGCCTTGAAGGTCAGGCGCACATAGAGGTTGGCAGCGTCATAGGCAGCCTGCACGCTGACCGGAAAGATCATGGTCTTGGGCGCGCCCTTGGGTTCGAGTTCCTTGTCGGCCAGGCGCTTGAAGTTGAAATTCAGGGTGCCCTTTTCTTCGTGGCAGCCGATGCAGGTTTCACCCTTGCGCATGCCCGAGGTGCCGCTGTGATCCGACTTCTTGGTCATCCATTCGACGGGCGTGACACCGGCATGGAATACATTGACGTCGCGCTTGGGCACCTTGCCCCAGTCGGGCGCGGCAATGGCGGCGTGAGAACCCAGGACCAGCAGTGCGCCGGCGACGGCTGTGGATACGATGGACTTGCTCATGAGCTGCTCCTTTCGACAATTTCAACGGGGTTGTCAGTCTGTGTGCGAGGGAACCTCAAGGCTCACTCGTCATCTTCTTCCTTCATGCCTTTCGGCTTGCTATGGGCGATGCCCTTGTGGCAATCGATGCAGGTCTTCTTCTCGGCGATGCCGATCTTGTGCATCTTCGAGCCGCGCAGCTTCTGCTTTTCGACATCCATGCTGTCGAAGCTGTGGCAGTTGCGGCATTCGCGCGAATCGTTGGCCTTCATGCGGGCCCATTCGCTCTCGGCCATCTGCAGGCGGTGCGCCTCGAATTTTTCGGGCGTGTCGATGACGCCGGTGATCTTGCCCCAGACCTCCTTGCTGGCCTGGATCTTGCGGATCATCTTGTGCGTCCAGTCCTTCGGCACGTGGCAGTCGGAACAGATCGCGCGCACGCCGGTGCGGTTGCTGTAGTGGATGGTCTTCTTGTACTCGACATAGACGTTGTCACGCATCTCGTGGCAACCGATACAGAACTCCAGGGTGTTGGTGGCCTCCATCGCAGTGTTGAAACCACCCCAGAAGAAGATGCCGCTGAAGAAGCCGACCACCAGCAAGCTCAGCAGCGAATACTTCGCGCTCGGCTTGCGCAGCATGGCCAGGAGCCCGTTCTTTTCCGCATTCATGAAACCACCTCGTCCCTGAATTACCCTGATGTCACACAGGATAAGGGGGCTTGCGCCCCCTATCCTTGCTGCCGATCAAGTTTCGATCGAGTTAATAGATGTCGTGCTGCGTGTTGTAGACGTTGAACTTGCCGGTCGGCGTGATCATCTTCGGATCGGTGATCACCTTCTTGACCTTCAGCGTCGCGTCGTCATACACCACGATGGCGGACTGGTCGGTCTTGCCGCCCCACAGCGAGATCCAGACTTCCTTGCCGTCGGCGCTGTACTCTGGATGCACGGCACGCTTGGTCGCCTTGGTCGGCGGCAGGCCGGAATCCTTCGCCACGTTCAACACGGCCTTGGGCTTGGACAGATCCGCCATGTCCCACACGGCGACGGATTCGGCCAGCTCCTTGTCCGGGTTCTGCGGCGCGTCGGCCCAGAAGTGCTTGGACTTCGGATGCGTCTTGACAAAGAGGTTGCCCGGCACGTGCTTCATTTCCTGCACGACCTTCCAGTTGTACTGCTTGTACTTGGCGTGCTCCTTCTTGTCCGACGGTGTCGAGATCAGTGTCACGACTTCGGCGCCAAGGTGGCCGGTGGCCCAGACGGGACCGTACTTCGGATGCATGAAGTTGGCGCCGCGACCCGGGTGCGGGATCTTCGCGGTGTCGATCAGGGCGGCCAGCTTGCCGAGCTTGGTGTCGACCGCGGCGATCTTGTTCGAGGCATTTGCCGCAACCAGGAAGTAGCGCTTGGAAGCATCCCAGCCGCCGTCATGCAGGAACTTGGCGGACTCGATGGTGGTGGTCTTCAGGTTCTTGATGTCGCTGTAATCCACCAGCAGGATCTGGCCGGTTTCCTTGATGTTGACGACCCATTCCGGCTTGATCTCGGACGAAACGATCGAGGCCACGCGCGGCTCGGGGTGGTACTCGCCATCCACCGTCATGCCACGGGTCGAGACGACCTTCAGCGGCTTCAGCGTGTCGCCATCCATGATCACGTACTGGGGCGGCCAGTAGGAGCCGGCGATGGCGTACTTGTCGTCGTAACCCTTGAACTTCGAGGTATCGACCGAGCGGGCATCGAAACCGATCTTGAGTTCGGCAACCACCGCGGGCTTTTCCATCCAGAGATCGATCAGCGACAGGCGGCCGTCGCGGCCGATCACATACACATAGCGGCCGGACTTCGACAGGCGCGAGATATGCACGGCATAGCCGGTCTTGACGATGCTGCGGATGTCCTTGGTATCGCCGTCGATCAGGGCCACTTCGCCGGTGTCGCGCAGCGTGACCGAGAACATGTTCTTCAGGTTGAACTTGTTCATCTGCTTGGTCGGGCGATCCTTGACCGGGACGATGACCTTCCAGGAATCCATGGTGTCCTTGAAGCTGTACTCGGGCGGCACATCCGGGGTGTTCTGGATGTACCTGGCCATCAGGCTGATCTCATCCTTGCTCAGGATGTCGTCGAAGTTCACCATGCCGCCGTCGGTGCCGTAGCCGATGATCTTTTCCAGACGCGACTGGCCGAGCTTGAGCGTGCCGCCCTCGGTCTTGGTGCCATCCTTCGCGGTCTTGGTCCAGTGCGGCTCCAGGTTCTTGCCCGTGGCGCCCTTGCGCAGTACGCCATGGCAGCCGGCGCAACGCTCGAAGTAGATCTTCTTCGCGGTTTCCTTTTCCGCAGCGGTCAGCGCGGGGGCTGCTTCCTGGGCGAACGCGCTGCCCATGGCACCGGCCAGCGCCGACAAAGCAAAAAATCCTAGCAATTTCCCTTTCATCCTTCTCTCCTTGTGAATGAATATCGTTGACTCACCGCTGCGCAGAACCGAAAACCTCCCTGACGCAATGGTGAAAGATTGCGCCGCAGCAATCCCAATATCCTTGACCAGTATCAAGTTGCGCACCGATAGGGGCTCCGCTGCCGGGGCCCCTGGCCGCCCGCGCGGCGAAATGCCGACGTCGAATACCCGCGTTCGCTATAATCCCGCCCGTTCGTGGTGCCCGCGCATGATTGCCATGCCGGGTGAAACGGGAAGCCGGTGGGGATGCGCAAGCATCCGATTCCGGCGCTGCCCCCGCAACGGTAAGGAAGTGCGGGTTCGTCACTCTGCCACTAGGCTCAGCCCGGGAAGGCGACGAACCAAGACTTTCAAGCCCGGAGACCGGCCAGGAACATCGTTGAAGGCGCTGCGGGGAAGCAGCTTGCGTCATCGCGGCCTGCGGCCCGTTCACGTTCCGACTTCCCGGCGTCTTTGTCATCCATCGCCATGGCCTGCGGGGACGCAGGCCGAGAGGACGCCCATGATCCGCTTCATTCCGCCCCTGTTCCGAACCCTCCCTGTCGCCCTTGCGCTGGCCGTTGCGCCGGTGCTGGCCGCCGACCCGGCCGATGATCCTGCCGCCGTGGTGGTCACCGCCACACGCCAGGCCACCCGCGCCAACGAAGTCATCGCCGACGTCACCGTCATCGACCGCGAGGCCATCGAGCGTCACGGTGCAGGAAATATCACAAGCTTGCTCGCTCGCCAACCAGGAATGCAGACAAGCTCCCTTGGGGGGCCTGGGAGTCAAACCGAATTCATTGTTCGTGGAGCACGTTCAGAACAAACGAAAATTCTCGTCGACGGGATTTCATTCAATTCAATGGACGTCAGGGGCTCGCCATTGCGTTTTGTTTCACTGGACGACGTCGAGAGAATAGAGATATTACGTGGCCCCGCTGGCGCCGTTCATGGTTCCGACGCAATAGGTGGTGTCATTCAGATTTTCACCAGGAAGCCAAAAGCCGGCATTCACGGCGAGATTACTGCAGGTATTGGCGCATTCGGAGCCGAGAAGCTAACCGCCTCAGTCAGCTATGCCAACCGTCAGGTGTCTGCCAGACTGTTTGTCGGCGATCACCGCAGCGATGGATTTTCCTCAGTACGCAATGCAACAAACAGGGATGCTGATGCAGATGGCTTCAGGAATCGAAGCTCCGGACTGACGCTTGCATTTCGACCAACTACTGGACACGAGCTAACGTTCTCGGGCTTTGCAAATAGGGGGCAGGCGCAATTCGATGGAAGTACTGGCGCCGGAACCTTTGATAGCCGCTACACCTTCCGCAACGAGGTCTGGAGCGTGACTTCGGCAAATCAGCTGACCAAGGATTGGCTAAGTACATTTAGATGGGGCCACTCAATCGACGAGCAGGTGAGCTACACATCTGCGGCGGCGGCAGGATATTCACCTCTCATCAGCACCAGTCGATCCCTTACCTGGCAAAACGACCTCAAGCTGCCCCTTGGCAAAGCACTTTTGGTTGTCGAAAATCAAGATCAGCTTGCCGCACCTCCGAATCGATTTCCGACTAACAGGTTTGCACAAATTTCCGCGCTGCAGATCGGTTGGACCGGATCTGCGAACCGCCATCGATGGCAGCTCGGCATTCGGCGCGACATACACACTCAATTTGGAACTGCCACAACCGGTGTCCTGAGCTATGGGTATCAGTTCGCCGAGACATGGCGCGTCCATGCCGCGCTGGCTACTACATTCAGGGCACCGACGCTGTACCAGCTGTTTGTATCCATTCCCGGCAGCCTTGTACCAAATCCCAATCTCCGACCCGAACAGGCACGGAACTATGAATTGGGAGTAACCCGCGAACTTGGGCTCGGAACTGGAACGATCATCGCCTTCGACAACCGTGTTCGAGACATGATCGACTACAACGTCGCCACTACCAGTTACCGAAACATATCGAAAGCACGGCTACGGGGCTGGTCATTGGCATGGAAAGATATTCGAGGATCATGGACGTACGGTGCAAACCTGGATTTCCTGAGCGCTACCGACGGTAACAGCGGTCTTCATCTCGGCAGGCGCGCTGCCGGAGTTTTGAACTTAAACGCAACCTGGCAAACAGCTGATTGGGAGGTTGGGGGTGAATGGCAGGTCGTAGGTCGGCGCTATAACAGGGATGACGAAACTCAGCCCATGGCCGGATATGCTCTGCTCAATGTATCTGTCCGCAAACAGATTGACCGCTTCGGAACAATCGAACTCCGAATTGACAACCTTGACGATCGCCGCTATTTGAATGCATTGACGTCCAACGGGCGCATTGAGTACAACGTTCCCGGCAGATCAGCGTTCGTCAGCATGCGCCACAGGTTCTGATCTTGCCGACCCGCCGCCGCGCCCTGTTCGTCATCGCCGTCCTGCTCGCCGCGGCAGTGCTGAGCATGGGCGGCGCCCTGATGGTCGGCTCGTATGCGGTCAGCCCTGCCGACGTGCTGGCGCGGCTGCTTGGCAACGGCGAGGGTGGCGGCGGCGATGTCGTGCTCGGCCTGCGCCTGCCGCGCGCGCTGGCCGCCTTCGCCTGCGGCGGCCTGCTGGCGCTGGCCGGCGCGCTGATGCAGGTGCTGCTGCGCAATCCCCTGGCTGACCCCTATGTGCTTGGCGTCTCCGGCGGCGCGGCGGTCGGCGCGCTGGCGGCGATGCTGTTCAGCCTGCCGCTGATCTTCGTGCACGGCGGCGCCTTTGCCGGCGCGCTGGCGGCGATGCTGACGGTATTCGGCCTGGCGCGCGGCGACGGCAGCTGGACCCAGAGCCGCCTGCTGCTGACCGGCGTCATCGTCGCCGCCGGCTGCGGCGCCGCCGTCGCGCTGATCCTTTCCATCGCCCCCGAACAGAAGCTGCACAGCATGCTGTTCTGGTTGATGGGCGATCTCTCGCACGCCGGCTCGCCCTGGCCGGCGCTGGTCGTGGCGGCCATCGGCCTGGCCCTGGTGATGCCACTGGCACGCGACCTCAACCTGCTGGCGCGCGGCGACCTCGTCGCCAGCACGCTGGGCGTCAAGGTACGCAGCCTGCGCGCCGCCGTGTATGCGCTAGGTTCGCTGCTCACCGCCGTGGCGGTCACCACCACGGGCAGTGTCGGTTTCATCGGCCTGGTGGTGCCGCACCTGGTGCGGCTGGCGATCGGCAACGACCAGCGCGTGCTGCTGCCCGCTGCCACGCTGGCCGGCGGCGCACTGCTGGTGGTGGCCGACACCCTGGCGCGCACCGTGATCGCGCCGCAACAGCTGCCGGTCGGCGTGCTCACCGCCCTGCTCGGCGTGCCGGTGTTTCTCTACCTGCTCTCGCGCCAGCCGAAAGGGGGACGGGAGTGAGCGCCATGCTCGAAGTACGCGATCTTGCCGCCGCCATCGGCGGACGCACCCTCGTCAGCTGCCTCGACCTCAAGCTCGACGCCGGCGAGCGCCTGGCGATACTCGGCCGCAACGGCGCCGGCAAGACCACGCTGCTGCACACCCTAGCCGGATTGCGGGCGCCGCTGGCCGGCGAGGTGCGCCTGTGCGGCGAGCAAATGTCGGCGCTGGCACCACGGCGCCTGGCACAGTTGCGCGGCGTGCTGCTGCAGCAGCAGATCGATGCCTTCCCCGCCAGCGTGCTGGAAACCGCCCTGATCGGCCGCCACCCCTGGCTGGAACGCTGGGCCTGGGAAAGCACGGCCGACGCGCGCGCCGCACGCCAGGCGCTGGCCGCCGTCGGCCTGGCGGAGCTGGAACTACGCGACGTGCATACCCTCTCAGGCGGCGAACGCCAGCGCCTCGCCGTGGCCACGCTGCTGACCCAGGCGCCGCGCCTGGCGCTGCTCGACGAGCCGCTCTCGCACCTCGACCTCAACCACCAGATCGCCGTGCTGGAGCTGCTGGCCCGCCGCACCCGTGACGACGGCATGGGCCTGGTGATGGTGATGCACGACATCAATCTGGCACGCCGCTATGCCGACCGCGCCCTGCTGCTGTTCGGCGACGGCAGCGCGCAGTGCGGGCCGGTGGCCGAGATCCTCGACGCGCCAACCCTCTCGCGCCTTTACGGCCATCCGCTGCGCCGCATCGATGCCGGCGGCAGTGACTATTTCATCCCGGAGTGACCATGACTACCGAACCCCAAGGCAAGGAAGAACGCCACGTCGCGCGCATGCAGCGCAAGAAGGAAATCGTCGACCAGAAGGTCGCCGCCGCCGACCAGGAGCGCGGCGTGCTGCTGGTGAATACCGGCAACGGCAAGGGCAAGTCCTCGGCCGCCTTCGGCGTTGCCGCGCGCGCCTTGGGCCACGGCCTGCAGGTGGCCGTGGTGCAGTTCGTCAAGAGCCGCAGCGACACCGGCGAGGAAGCCGTGCTCGGGCGCCTGCCCGGCATCCGCTGGCACGTGATGGGCGATGGTTTCACCTGGGAAACCCAGGACCCGGGGCGCGACGCCGCCGCCGCGCGCGCCGCCTGGGAAACCGCACTTGGCTACCTGCGCGATCCCGCCATCGGCCTGGTGGTGCTGGACGAAATGACCTATGCCTTCAAGTACCAGTGGCTGCCGCTGGCCGAGGTGCTGGCCGCTTTCGCCGCGCGCCCGCCGATGCAGCACCTGATCGTCACCGGCCGTGCCGCACCCGAGGCGCTGATCGCCGCCGCCGACACGGTGACAGAAATGAGCCTGGTCAAGCATGCCTTCAAGGCCGGCGTGAAGGCCATGCCGGGGATGGAGTTTTGATGCGGCCCGCCGCCGGGCCGCCCCAAGGCGGGACCAGCCATGACACGGAGCCGCGCAGCGGCGAACCTTCGTCACCCCCGCCCGCGGGGCGGGGGCCGGGGGGTGGGCGCATTTCCACCCCTGCATTGCTGGTCGCCGCGCCAGCCTCCGGCCAGGGCAAGACCACGGTCACCGCGGCGCTGGCGCGCCTGCACGCGCGCCAGGGGCGGCGCGTGCGCGTATTCAAGTGCGGGCCGGACTTCCTCGACCCGCAGATCCATGCCATGGCCGCCGGCAGCCCCTGCGAAAACATCGACTTCCGCATGTGCGGCGAGGCCGACGCACAGTGGCGTCTGGCGCGAGCGGCGCAGAACGCCGACCTGATCCTGGTCGAAGGCGTGATGGGCCTGCACGACGGCGAACCTTCGGCCGCCGAACTGGCGCGCCGGCTCGGCCTGCCGGTGCTGCTGGTGCTCGATGCCAGCGCCATGGCCGGCAGCTTCGGCGCCGTGGCCTGGGGCCTCAAGCACTACCGCGCCGACCAGGGCGGCGGCGCGCCGATCACCATGGCGCTGGCCAATCGCGTCGGCAGCGATTACCACGCGCAACTCTGCCGCGACAGCCTGCCGGCCGACATCGCATGGTGCGGCGCGCTGCCGCGCGACGCCGACGCCGCCATGCCGGAACGCCACCTCGGCCTGCTGCCGGCGGCCGAAATCGCCGACCTCGACCAGCGCATCGAGCGCATGGCCGATGCCCTGGCCGCCACCCCGGCCGCCGAGTTGCCGGCGGCGGTCGAATTCGCCGTAGCGTCAGCGCCGACTCTTGAACCGCTGCTGGCCGGCCGCACGATCGCCGTGGCCCGCGATGCCGCCTTCTGCTTCCACTACCCGGCCAACCTCGAATGCCTGGCAGCACTGGGGGCGCACCTCGCCTTCTTCTCGCCGCTGGCCGATGCGCAATTGCCGACCTGCGATGCCGTCTGGCTGCCGGGTGGCTACCCGGAACTGCACGGCCAGACGCTGGCGGCGAACACCGTCATGGCAGAGGCGCTGCGCACCCATGTCGAGGCCGGCAAGCCGCTGCTGGCCGAATGCGGCGGCTTGATGGCCTGCTTCGACAGCCTGCACACCGTCGATGGCGCCAGCCACGCCGGCTTCGGCCTGCTGCCCGGCACCACGCACATGCAGAAAAAGCTGGCGGGCCTGGGCATGATCGCCGTCGAGCTGCCCGAAGGCCGCCTCGCCGGCCACACCTTCCACTACTCGCGCAGCGAAACGCCGCTGCCGCCCCTGTGCCGCGCGACGCGAGCCGACGGCCGCGAAAGCGAAGCCGTGTATCGCCAGCAACGCCTCACCGCGAGCTACATGCATTTCTACTTTCCCTCGAATCCGGAAGCGACGGCCGCGCTGTTTGGGTCGTGAGGGCGGAACGAATACACGGATGCTGAGCTTGCCGGAACTTTTGGTGGTGCAGAGGTTAACATTGGCATGCGGTCCGAGTCCAATGGCATACACGTCATTGCAGTCTATCGGCGTCAAGCCGAGTGAAAACACTGTATTGGCATACGCATATTGCGTTGATCACCCATAGAACACTCACAATGAGATTGATTGACCGGTGGACCAAAGCCAACTGATTTGCCCCGTATGTTCAGCGACATCCTCACTGCTGGATGTTGTGGACCTGAACAGGTCCTGCGGCGTTGCCGGCGAAGAGCGCTTTTCCCTCTCCGGAGTTCCCATCTACTATTCTCTGTGTCCGAACTGTGGCTTCTGCTTCGCACCGGAGATGCACCGCTGGACGTTGGAGGATTTTTCGAGGCGAATCTACAACGATGACTACGTCCTGGTGGACCCTGACTATCCCGAGAACAGACCGGTACGACATGCTGAAGTGTTGAGGGCCCTGTTTCCGGATCTGCCGCAACGCATCTACCATCTCGACTATGGCGGCGGGAATGGACTTCTCGCAAACTTGCTCAGACAGTCCAGCTGGGCTTCCTCCAGCTACGACCCGCTCCTCGACACGCAAACGTCCCCTGCACATCTTGGAAAGTTCGAATTGATTACTGCCTTCGAGGTTTTCGAACACGTTCCTGATGTGCCTGCCCTCATGGCCGATCTGCGCACGCTACTGACGGAGACCGGCCTGGTTCTTTTTTCCACAGTGCTTTCTGACGGACATATTCACTCCGGCGAAAGATTGGGTTGGTGGTATGCCGCTCCCCGAAACGGACATATCAGCTTGTTCTCGAAGAAATCTCTCACACTTCTTGCGCGGAGCAACGGTTTCCATTTTGGCAGCTTCTCTTCCAGCTTTCACGTGTTTTTCAGAACAGTTCCCGCGTGGGCAACCCATGTTTTCGCCAACAAGTGAGTAGCACTCTCGCCACCAGCACGTGAGATTTAGTGGCCGAGTGTGTAAGGTCCGCGCTGACCCCACGCCGAATCGACAAGGTCAGCCGCCTCTCGCGCCTCACCACCCTGTGCCATAGTGGCGCATGCTCGCCGACTTCCTCGCCACCCTCGAATTCTCGCTCTCCGTCACCGGCCCGATCTTCCTCGTCCTCGGCCTCGGCGTCTGGCTGCGCCGCATCGGCTTGCTTACCGATGCCTTCATCGAGGTTGGCTCGCGGCTGGTGTTCAACGTCACGCTGCCGGCGCTGCTGTTCATCAGCGTCAGCAAGACGCGGCTCGACACCTCCGCCAATTTTCCGCTGATCGGCTTCGGCCTGGCGGCGACGCTGCTGGTGTGGGCCGGCGGCGGGCTGGTGGCGCGCTACGCTGTGCGCGAGCCGCGCGACCGCGGCGTGGTGGTGCAGGGGATTTTCCGCAGCAACATGGCCATCATCGGCCTGGCCTACTGCGTCAATGCCTACGGCCCCACCGGCCTGGCAGCGGCCTCGCTGTATGTCGGCCTGGTCACGATCCTGTTCAACGTGCTCTCGGTGGTGAGCCTCAGCACCTCGCTGCACGCCAGCCAGAGCCTGGGCCGCGTCGTTCGCTCGGTGGCACTCAATCCGCTGATCATCGGCATCGTGCTGGCGTTGCCCATCGCCATCACCGGCCTGCGCCTGCCCGGCATCCTGGTCCAGGCCGGCGAGTACTTTGCCAACATGACGCTGCCGCTGGCGCTGCTGTGCACCGGCGCGGCGCTTGACTTTCGCCGCCTGCGCCACGACCCGCGCGACGCCGTTCTCGGCGCGCTCGGCAAGCTGCTGGCGGTGCCGCTGGTGTTCGTGCTGGCAGCGGTGGCGCTGGGCTTTCGCGGCATGGACCTCGGCATTCTGCTGCTGATGTCCTCGGCGCCGAGCGCGGCGGCAAGCTACGTGATGGTGCGCGCAATGGGCGGCAATGCCGCGCTGGCGGCCAACATCGTGGCCCTGACCACGGTCGGCTCGCTGTTCACCACCAGCGCCGGCATCGTGGTGCTGAAAAGCATGGGCCTGATGTAGCGCCGCGCAAGAGTCGGCGCTGGCGGTACGGCGGGCGGCTCAGGCCGCGGCCGCCCAGGTTTCGAAAACCTTCAGCAGCGCCGGCAGGCCCTCTTCGATCGCCACCGGCCCCGGCGTCAGGATCACCGCCGATTTGATCTCATGCAGGCAGCCGCCGCGCACCGCCGGCATCGCCTCCCAGCCGGCGCGCGCGGCGACGCGCTCGGGGCGGAAATGCTTGCCGCACCAGGAGCCGATGACGATGTCAGGCTGCCGCGCGAGCACCTCGCCGGGGTCGGCGATGATGCGCTCGCGCGCCGACTGCTGCGTCGCGCGATCGGCGAACACGTCCTCGCCGCCGGCGATCGCGATCAGCTCCGAGACCCAGCGGATGCCGCTGATCAGCGGCTCGTCCCATTCCTCGAAGTAAACTTTCGGTCGTCGCCCGGCGCGCTCGACGATGGCCGCGCCGGCA
>Ga0172373_10002038_pt1 | contig 31647 bp, 25 predicted proteins | sample Lak10m_2_FD_114546 | JGI IMG/M metagenome (GOLD analysis project Ga0172373, IMG submission 114546) | Freshwater microbial communities from Kabuno Bay, South-Kivu, Congo - kab_092012_10m | ecosystem: Environmental > Aquatic > Freshwater > Lake | place: Democratic Republic of the Congo...
CGAGTTTGGGTAAATGACTAGAATGTTCCGTAGTTTTAGAAAATCTTTTTTACAGGCTTGACTTTTTGGTTCTTTTGGGTCAAGCCAAAAGAACAGAGAAAATTAATCGGACAATAATGATTTGATTTCTTTACTTAAAATTAAACTTAAAAGAAGTAATATGGATAATTGGACAAAAGTTTGGGAAGATCGTTTTGGAAAAGACGAATTCGCGTACGGCAAAGAGCCAAATGATTTTTTAAAAACACAAATTGCATTACTTCAACCTGGTAAAATATTATTTGCAGCAGAAGGCGAAGGTAGAAATGCGGTATTTGCTGCAAAAAATGGTTGGGAGGTTTCTGCTTTTGATATTAGTCAAGAAGGTAAGAAAAAAGCACTCCAGCTCGCCTTGGAAAACCATGTTACCTTGGATTACCAGATTGGACAACTGGAAGAACTCGATTTCACACCAAATGAAATGGATGTAATAGCCCTAATTTACGCACATTTTCCAGCGGACATTAAATCCAATTACCACAAGCAATTAGATAAACTCCTAAAAGCTGGTGGTACAATTATTTTTGAAGCATTTAGTAAAAATCACTTAGATTATGTTACTTCCAACCCGAATGTTGGAGGTCCAAAAGACCTAGCAATGTTATTTTCCATCGAAGAAATTCAGCAGGATTTCCCAAACTACTCATGGGTATATCTTCAAGAAGAAATAATTGAATTACAAGAAGGAATTTACCACAATGGAACCGGTTCAGTAATTCGATTTATTGGAAGAAAAAAGTAATTTAAAAATACCTTACACCCGGGTTCAAAACACCTAGCTTCAAATTATCCTATTTACCTAAAAAGCAGCCGACAGTTACGAGTAATTTATTAAAAAATAATTCTCGTATTTTTACACTATGAAATCATTATGCTTCCTACTACTACTTTTGGTACTTGCAAGTTCTACTTGCAAAACAAACCATACTAGTTCTTTGCAAACGGAAGAATCTAACCACCAAATCACCTGTACCGATAATGCATGTACAGGAAAATATATTGGGCGTGAATTCGTTAATGGTTCGGACATAGCGCATCAATTTTCCAATAAAATATCCAAAGCTGTTGGTGATAAACTGAAAGAACTTTATCATGCGAAAAAATTTAGTAAAGTAGATTTTGAAACTATCCAAATGGCTACCAAAGGCATGGGAACAGGTAACGTTACCTACGAACTTACTATTCCGTTTGTTCGTGTTTCTAGCAAATGTGACGCATACACTTCCTTTGATCATTCCGGTGGATGGAACCACTACCCTGCTATAAAAAAAAGAAAAGAACGCTTATCCAAAGTACTTCTTCCAGGAGATTCTCTGGATGTAAGTCCCCTCAAAACTACCGTTGAAGGCTTACAAGAATTTTGGATACAATGGCGCAATAACGAACTACAAGCAGATTGCACTAATAACTAACACCTTATGAATCCAAAAATCAACGAATTCTTTGAAGGATTAACCAAATGGAAACAAGAATTACTCGTTTTAAGAAGCTTTGCACTTGACTGTTTACTCCTAGAAGAAGTAAAATGGAAAGTTCCTTGTTATACCCACAAAGGAAAAAACATCGTCTTAATTCATGGATTTAAAGACTATTTCGCACTACTTTTCATGAAAGGATCGCTTCTCCAAGACAGTGAAAACATCCTATTTCAACAAACAGAAAATGTACAATCCGGGCGACAAATTCGCTTTACAAACGTTGAAGAACTCCTTGCAATGGAAGCAATTATCAAAGCGTATATTTTCGAAGCGATAGAAATAGAAAAAGCAGGTTTAAAAATAGCATACAAAAAAAAGGAAGACTATGATTTTCCGGAAGAATTACTGGATAAATTCAAACATCACCCAACGTTTCAAACTGCATTCGAAGCACTCACACCAGGCCGACAAAAAGGCTACCTTCTCCATTTTTCAGGTTCAAACAATCCAAAAACACGTATTGCTCGAATTGAAAAATACACTTTTAAAATACTTCAAGGAAAAGGAATGACCGACTGCACCTGTGGCTTATCCAAACGTATGCCAAACTGTGACGGTTCCCATAAACAACTTGACAAATAATTAATCTCAAAAAATTACACATAATAACATTGTTGGTTTTGGTTGTAGGGATAAGGCATGCCTTATCCCTACAACCACATTAACCTTATCCCTACAACCACATTAACCTTATCCCTACAAACACGTTGAATCAACCACGTTCAATCTACTAATTAGTATTTTTCTAATTTGTAATTTGTAATTTCGCTCCATGAAAAAATTCTTTGCTAAACGTTGGGTAAAATACCCTTTCTTTACCCTGGTTTTTGCTTTTGCAATCGTAGGATTCTTCTTATCTGCAACGTACTTTGCAGTACAATTTAAACTTACAAACGATGCTGGCTCCGTTGACTTGAATGATCGATATTTTAATGAAATCAAGGATAAATACAACCAATCATTCAAAATAGATACTACCAACGGCGAAATTCGGTCGTACAAAAATTTAGAGCGCCTGTTGATACTCAATAAATATTGTCCTAAAAACACAAATTATATCATGGATGCCTACATGAAGGACAAAAACGAAGTGGAAACTAGTAAAATGATTGATGCAGTAGAGTTATTTTTACACGACAATAAAGCATACCAAAAAGAAATACAACAACTTACTAAACCAAAAAATAAACCTAAACACATCCAGGGAAGCATTTTTGATTGGATGAATATTTCTGAATGGCAAGATTTTAAACTAGCCGTTGCAAAAGACAAAAAATTGATTGATTCTGTTCAAAATTTGACTGGTGTTGAGTCTCGTTTAATTGTTGCTTGTTTGGTAGGTGAACAAATTCGTTTATTTAATTCTAAACGAGAAGCCTACAAAAAATGGATTGGTCCATTGAAAATTTTAACCGTAGAATCGCAATTTTCTTTGGGAGTAACAGGTATCAAAGAACAAACAGCTATCGATATCGAAAAAAACCTGCACGATCCAAAATCTGTTTATTATTTAGGCGATAAATACGTGCATTTATTAGACTTTAAAACAGACAACCCGAAAGCAGAACGTGTCAACCGATTAGTAGATTACAAAAACCATTTTTATTCCTACATCTATGCTGCTATCTTCGTAAAACAAGTAAAAGTACAATGGGAAAAAGCAGGTTTTCCAATCGATAATCGTCCGGAGATTTTAGCAACACTATTCAACGTTGGTTACCCACAATCAGTTCCAAAAAAGAATCCTAAAGTTGGTGGTTCTACGATAAAAATTCACGAGAAACCACACTCTTTCGGTGCAGTAGCCTACGAATTTTATTACTCTGGTGAATTATACGATTTATTCCCATTCAAACCTCAAAAATTTGATTTCAACCAAAACTCGTAACTCGCAACTCGTAACTCGTAACTCGTAACTCGTAACTCTTAACTCACAAGGCAACCTTTTTGTAAAATGGAGGTTATAAGAATATACAGATCCGAATTAAAAGATTATTCGTATCTTAATGTCCTAAAATCGAATAGTTAACCTTGGAAAAAGTATGCGATTAAATATTTTACTTGCTTTTAGTATCCTTTTTGTTTTCCAATGGAGTTTTTCTCAAGGCGGAACCAAACCTAGTTCTACTGGAAATCCGATTACACTCCCTCTCTATTTTGCTGGACAAACCTTAACAGGTAAAGTAAATGATGTCAATAACCCAGCAGGTTTTGTATCTCCCTATACAACTGGACCAGATTATTTTTTCTACCACAAAGCGCTTGTCTCTGGAAATATTTTTGTAGACCTTTCTTTTGTCACCGTACCGGGAACACAATTAATGCCAAGTATCTCTGTTTGGGAAGGAAGACCTGGTGCTGGAGGTATCTTGATTCAATCCGCAACTTCTATTGGGGATGAAACTGTAGATAATATTTTACGATTATCCTTTAAATCCATCATCAGCAAACAATACTACATCATGATTGATTGTGGTACGCCAGATGGATATGATTATAGTTTATTTGTCTATAATTCTCCAGTTCAAAATGCATGTTCTAACATCGGTTTTGAAACAGGGGATTTCTCCAATTGGATAGAAACAGATGGAAATGCAACCGAAGGATGTGCAACAGCTCAACATCCAGTTTATTTCCCGAATACATGTTTATCCAATGCAACCCTTAATAGTGCACCGCAACATCGGATTACGAAATCTGGTCTAGACGCAATTGGAGGATTTAAAAAAGTTTGTCCAGGTTTAGAGGGTAAGTCTCTTCGATTAGGAGACAGTACAAAAACCATGCGTAGGCACAATGCGAATACAGGAGTTCTTACCAACGGAGCATCCATCGAACAACAATTTTTAGTTACTAAATCTAACTCCCTTTTTACCTACTATTACGCCGTTGTTTTGGAAGCAAGTGGACACGCACCAAGTCAACAACCAACATTCCGTGTAGATGCATTTGACAAAAATGGTGGTCGAATTTTATGTGGTGAATACCTTGTAGTAGCAAGTGGTGCTATTCCCGGATTCGTAAACGCTGGACCATACGACGATCCGAATGATGCGTATCCAATCGACCCCACAGATCCAGATGTCTACTACAAAACATGGACACCTGTATTTATCGATTTATCGAAGTATATCGATTCAAGTATTACCATTCGATTTACTGTAATGGATTGTTCCGAGGGAGCTCATTTTGGGTATGCATACGTAGACGCAGTATGTCAACCTTTGGAAATAACTGGTAATTCCTCTAGTTGTAATGGTGGAGCAATTACCCTACACGCACCTCCAGGTGGGGCAACGTATAAATGGACAGAAAAAGGAAAAACTTCTGTATTAGGAACGTTGGATTCATTGATCGTAAATCCCAAAATCCCTACCACCTATCAATGTGAAATTATTTCCGTTGCTGGTTGTATCACCCTCTTGGAAAAACTTATTACACCAGAAGATAAACCAATCATCTCAACTATTTCCGGTGATTTAGAAATTTGCACAGGTGAAATCGAACAACTCACTGCTACAGGTATCCCAGATGGAACTTCTCCATGGAAATCCTCCAATACTACCATTGCTAGTGTAGATAATACTGGCAAAGTTACTGGTTTAAAAACTGGTGTAACTACAATTACCTTTAAATCTGCTGGTGGATGCACAAGAGATACCTTATTAACCGTAAGCGAAAGTGCAATTGTAACAGGAATTACTGATTTTTGCAAAGGAGTAACAACCACTTTAACAAACACCACACAATCCCCCGATCCAGTTACACCATGGACTTCTGAAAATACCGCAATTGCTACTGTGGATAAGAATGGTGTAGTAACTGGAATTGCTTCCGGTAGCACAAACATTGTTTTTTTAAGTACTACGGGTTGTAAAACAAAAAAAACAATCACTGTAAGTCTTACGCCCAACGCTACCAACCCTGGCAATCTAAAAGTGTGTGATTCACTCGTTCTTCCAGTTATAAAAGGTACCAACCTGAACAAACCGAACTATTACGACAACTCACAATCTGCTGGAGGTAAAGTTATTAGCGGCACGATTAAAACCGATCAAACCATTTGGATTTTTGATTCTACTGGAGTTTGTACAGATGAAAAAAGTTTTACAATCAGTATTACTAATTCACCAACGCTAGATAAACCTTCAGACCAAAATAGCTGTAATCCTATTATACTTCCAGCATTAACGAAAGGAAATTATTACACTGGAACCATGAAAAGTGGAACTAAACTAAACGCAGGCGATAGCATCAAGTCAACCCAAAAAATCTACGTGTATGAAGAAGCTAGTGCTAACCCAAGTTGCTATGCAGAAAAGTCGTTTCAAATAAACATAAATGCTTCTGTTTCCAATTCACCTGTAGATACCATTGTCTGTGATTATTATATCCTGCCCAAAATTACAAACATTACCTATTTTAAAGGTCCAAATCAATCTGGAGGAAGCTTGGCTGCAGGAGATTCCATTCTTACAACACAAACAATATATGCTTTTATTTCCATCCCTGGTCCTACAGGATGTACGAATGAAAAAAACTTTACTGTGACAGTAAATAAGTCTCCTTCACTTGTTGCTCCGAGCGATTTAATAGCCTGTGATAGTGTAGCACTACCGGTTCTTCCTTTGGGTAATTATTTTACAGGAAAATTAAAAACTGGAAAAGCACTTAACGCAAACCAATACATCACAAATTCACAAGATGTATATGTATATGCTGAATCATCAACAATTCCAAACTGTTTTACAGAAACAATTCAAAAAATAACTATTGTTCAAACTCCACAAATAGCAATCTTAAGTGATACTACAGTTTGTGATAGTATCGTGTTGCCAACTTTGTCTTTAGGAAATTATTTTACAGGCTCAAACCAAGGAGGGATAAATTATGGCACTTCAGGAAAAATAAAAACTAGTACACCGATCTATGTGTACGCAGAAAATGGTTCTTCATTCAAATGTAAGTCAGAAAAAGTAAGTCAAATTACCATTAAAAACACTCCTGTAATCCCAAACCAAACCGAGTTAACAGCGTGTGATAGTGCTGCATTACCAGCTTTATCCATTGGAGATTATTACACTGCAAGCAATAAAGGCGGCACTAAGCTTTCAAGTGGGGACTATATTAAATCAAGTAACACAGTATTTGTTTATGCTGAAACAGGTGGAACACCAAATTGTTATACTGAAAAAACAAAAAAGATTTCCATTAACACTTCTTCCCAATTAAACCAATTACATGACACAACCGTTTGTGATTCCATCTTACTTCCTGCCATAGTAGGAACAAATGTAACCGGATTAGAAGCATATTATGCATCACCTAAAAATACGCCAAGCGCTCCAATCACTGGACCAATCAAATCAAGCATCAAACTTTATTATTTTGATCCAAAAAATGCGTGTACAGATGAAAAAAGTGTTTCTATCACCGTAAATAAATCTCCAAAGATTAATAATCCCGGGAACCAATCTATATGTGATGTTTTCACGTTGAAAAAGTTAACAGGTACAAACCTTTCTGGTAATGAAAATTATTATTTTGCTTCACAAAAAAACAAAGGGAAAATTGTTAATTCAGCTGTAACTAAAGATACCGTATTGTATATCTATGACAACAACAAAGGGTGTACATTTGAAGATAGTTTTAAAGTATTTATTGGCGAAAAACCTATCCTAAGTTTTAACACAGATAAATTGAGTGGTTGTGTGCCATTTACCGCAACTTTCCTAAATGCTTCTTCCAATATTGGAGACACATCAGTTTGGTATTTTGGGAATGATTCACTCATCGTTTATGGAAATCAACCTGTAATCAACTATACTTTTACAGAGCCTAAATGCTATGACATACAATTTAAAACTGCTAAAAATGGATGTGGAAATGCATTGACAAAACAAAACATGATTTGTGGGACTAGTACTCCAATTGCAGATTTTGATTTTCAACCTACCACCATTTCTGCGCTAGACCCAAACGTAACCTTTATAAATAAAACAACCCCAGATGCAACTGCTTATTTTTGGGATTTTGGCGATAATACCTACAGTAAAGAAAAAAATCCAAAACACGGATATTTTGACAAACCACAAGCATATGTTGTTACATTAACTGTATCTAATGCGACTAAATGTAACGCTCAAAAAGTAAAACTGATTAATGTTTTAGATGAGTTAATTTATTACGTTCCAAATAGTTTTACGCCCGATGGGGATGATTTAAACAATATATTCACCCCAATACTCTATAGTGGTTATGATCCACAATCCTATACACTAACCATATTTGATCGTTGGGGAGAAATACTTTTTGTATCCCACGATGCTTCTGTTGGTTGGGATGGTACGTACGGAAATAATATCTGTTTAGTTGGTACTTACACCTGGACCATACAGGTAACCACAACAGTCACAAAAGAAGTGAAAAAAATACATGGACATGTGAATCTTATTCGATAAACTTCTATTTTTAATCTATGAATAAATCACAACGCTTAAAACACTTATTTAGCCTACCTGTCATTGTTGCAGCTCTTGGCTACTTTGTAGATATCTACGACCTTTTACTTTTTGGAATTGTACGTATTCCGAGTTTAGAAGCTATGCATATCAATCCTGACACCGTGGGTAAAAGTATTTTGAATTGGCAAATGGCCGGACTTTTATTAGGAGGGATTTTGTGGGGTATTTTAGGAGATAAAAAAGGAAGACTTTCGGTACTTTTCGGTTCCATTATCACTTATTCGCTTGCAAATATAGCATGTGGTTTTCTTCCTCAAATTAATTTTATGGATAAGGGTACTGCCTATATGCTTCTTCGTTTTATTGCTGGTATAGGACTGGCTGGAGAATTAGGCGCTGGTATCACGCTTGTATCTGAGTCTTTACCCAAAAACCTTCGTGCGATTGGCACATCCATCGTCGCTGGATTTGGATTACTTGGTGCCGTGGTAGCAAATTTTACCGTAGAATTATCAGGCGATTGGACGGTTGCCTATTGGATTGGTGGTGCAATGGGAATTTGTTTACTTCTTCTTCGTGTTGGCGTGGTAGAATCAGGCATGTTTCATCAAGTAAAACAAAATGAAGCTGTCAAAAAAGGAAACTTTTTCCTATTTTTTACTTCGAAAGATTTATTTATTCGTTACATGAAATGCATTGGAATTGGTTTACCTACCTGGTTCTGTATTGGTATTTTGGCCATGTTTGCAAATCAATTCGCAGCTGCTTTAGGTATCACTGAAGAAGTAAAACCAGGGATGGCGATTATGTGGGCTTACATCGGTGTATCTGTAGGGGATTTATCGAGTGGTTTCATTAGCCATTGGTTACACTCCCGTAAAAAAGCTATTTTTTGGATGATGATTTTTACCTTAATCGGCGTTGTTTTACTCTTATTTTCAGGAATAAAATCTGCCAAAATGTATTATTTCTATTGTGTATGGCTAGGCTTAGGAACCGGATATTGGGCAATGTTTGTTACCGTAAGTGCTGAGCAATTTGGTACAAATATTCGTTCTACTGCTGCAACAACCATCCCTAATTTTGTGCGAGGTACCGTAATATTAATGACCTTCTTATTTGACTACATAAAACCTTCATTAGAAGTGATATTTGCAGGTGCAATTGTTGGATTAATTAGTTTTATGATTGGAATTTATGCAACACTTACGGTTCCTGAAACACACGATAAAGATTTAGATTTTCACGATTAAAACTATCGTACACATCGCTTAGTTTATAAAATCAGTATAAAACAAAAAAATAAAACACGTAAAAGTGTAATTTTACACCAAAATAAAATCAAACCTATGAAATTGTTACAAGACAAAGTGGTTCTTATCACAGGTGCTTCTCGTGGAATTGGAAAAGCAATCGCTGAGGAATGCGCAAAACAAGGTGCAATTGTTGCATTTACCTATATTTCTTCCGAAGAAAAAGCAAAAGCATTAGAAGCAGAACTTTCTGCAAACGGAGGTGTTGCTAAAGGATTCAAATCAGACGCAGGAAATTTTGATGCTGCTCAAAAATTAGTAGATGACGTGGTTGCTACGTATGGTACGATCGATGTTTTAATAAATAACGCTGGAATCACTCGTGATACCTTGTTAATGAGAATGACGGAAGAACAATGGGATGAAGTTATCAATACCAACCTAAAATCTGCATTCAACCTAACAAAAGCGGTTCAAAAACCAATGCTAAAAGCACGTAAAGGTTCTATCATCAACATGTCTTCTGTTGTTGGTGTGAGCGGTAATGCTGGTCAAGCAAACTACGCTGCTTCTAAAGCTGGTTTAATTGGTTTCACAAAATCTGTTGCGCAAGAATTAGGTTCTCGTAACATCCGTTGCAACGCAATTGCTCCAGGATTCATCGAAACTGAAATGACTGCTGCATTAGACGAAAAAGTAGTACAAGATTGGAGAAATTCTATCCCGTTAAAAAGAGGTGGAAACCCAGTAGATGTTGCAAACGCAACGGTTTTCCTTGCTTCTGACATGTCTGCATATATTACAGGACAAACATTACATGTTTGTGGTGGAATGTTGATGTAATTTTTATTTTGTAAGGATGTAGCATGCTACATCCTTACAAAATAAAAATTACCAAACCGCGTCGTGGTATTTATTGGTCAAAAATTGCATTTCTGCCAACAAATATCCAAACCCTTCGGTGTGAACGCCTTTTTTACCTCCACGAAATACGGTGAATTTTTCAGGAATTTCCAATGTCGCTGTTGTCAATACAGATTGTACCTGTGCCAACCACGCTTCATGAACTAAAGATAAATCTACACCAATTCCTTTTTCTAACATTTCTGTATCTACGGCAGAATTTTCAAACAATTCATTCGTATACCCCCATAGTTCTTGTAAGGCAAGTGTCGCTTTTTCTTTCGATAAAGCCGTTCCTTTTCCAAAACGTATCATCCATTCAGAACTACGTTTCAGATGGTATTTCACTTCCTTTAACGATTTATGTGCGATTGCCACTAAAAAGGCATCTTTGCTTTCTGTTAATGCAGAAAAATAATGGTAATTGAACACATCTATCAAAAATTGACGCGTCATCAAATGTGCAAAATCACCATTTGCTTTTTCGACTAACAACACATTGCGATACGCATTTTCATTTCTGCGGTAAGCAAAATCATCGCCTTTGAAATTCCCGCGTTGTTTCGCTATTTCTTCGTAAATAGATTCTGCCAAACCAATGAAATCCAAAGCTACATTCGTCGTTGCTAAATCTTCTTCCAAAAATGGTCCTTTACTACAGTTCTCACTTAAACGATGACTTAAAATCAATGCGTTATCCGCAATTTGCAAATAATAGTTATGTACTGAATTCATAATTACATGTTTTTAACTCCTTCAGGAAGGTTGTAAAACGTAGGATGCCTGTATATTTTGTCGGTAGCTGGTTCAAAAAAACTTGCATCTTCTTCCAAGGTTATAGCAACAATTTCACTGCTTGGAACAACCCACAATCCTGTACCTTCTCCCCTACGAGTATACGTATCACGCGCATTATTGATTGCCATTTCTTTGTCGTAGCCGTGTACCGCACCTGCGTGTTTGAACGACTGACCTGCTTTACTTTGAATAAAAACTTCCCAAAGTTGTCCTTGTGTATCTTGATTACTCATAACTTTCTATTGTTTATTGAATGGTGTGAATATTATATTGATGTCCTGAAAACGTAAAAGAATCTCCCACTTTTTTTCCTTTGATGTTTACAAAAATTGGTGCACTTACAGATACCCCTACAATTTGTTTGTTATTATACAAAAAAGGAACTGTAGCAACTCCCAAGAAAAAATTAAACATATCAGTCGTTACCAATGCGCCTACTGTAGCTTCCTCTTTTGCAGAAAAATCTATCTGTTGAATACGCTCCAAATCTTTTTCCGTTTTTGCTACCTGTTCTTTCAATAAATCCACCATCACATTCGAAACAGTTTGTGTGGAATAATCTTCAGGATCTAAGGTGTCATTTTCATCCAAATCGGAAGAACCTTTTTTAGTTGCTAATTCTTCGCGCAATTCAGCAAGGATATTCTCATAGTTGGATATCATTACTTTTTTTAATTCAGTTTTATCGATTGTCATAGTTTTATTTTATTTCGTTAAATAATCTTCAAATGCTTGTGCACATTCACGTACCCATGTGCCTTCTTCGTGGTATTTGATGTGATGATCCAAACGTTGTTTGTTGCAAGGTCCATCCCCATTCACTACTGTCCAGAATTCATTCCAATCAATTTCGCCATGGGTATACGTTCCATCTTCCAATAAGCTAATGGCAGGATCTGGAATTGTCAATCCAATCAAATGAGCTTGTGGTATTGTTTTTTGAATAAACTTCTCACGTAATTGATCATTGGTCTCACGTTTGATTTTATATTTCATAGCTGTTCCAGAACGAGGAGAATCTCCATCTTTTGGTCCAAACATCATCAAAGCAGGCCACCACCAACGATTGATCGCATCTTGTGCCATTGCACGTTGTTCTTTTGTTCCCTCCATCATCTTCCACATGATTTCATAGCCTTGACGTTGATGAAACGATTCTTCTTTACAAATACGCACCATCGCACGTGCATACGGTCCATACGACGTACGTTGCAATGAAACTTGATTCGTAATGGCAGCACCATCAACCAACCATCCGATTGCTCCGATATCCGCCCAGTTTAGGGTCGGGTAATTAAATATGGAAGAATATTTTGCCTTTCCTTCGTGCAACCACTGTATGAATTGATCACGACTAACACCTAAAGTCTCGGCAGCACTGTATAAATACAAACCATGTCCACCTTCATCCTGAATTTTCGCCAACAAAATCTTTTTACTTCTCAAACTCGGAGCACGGGTAATCCAATTACCTTCTGGTTGCATACCAATCACTTCCGAATGTGCATGCTGTGAAATCTGACGTATCAAATGCGTGCGATAATCTTCCGGCATCCAATCATTTGGTTCAATCTTTACATCCGCATCTATTTTCGCTTGAAATTCCTTCAATAATGTTTCTTCTGTAACTTGGGTCAACTCCATAATATCCTTAGTTAAATTTTCATCACACAAAGTTGACAGAAAAGAACGTATAAGATTATGATATGGACTATCGAAAAAACTGATTTTTGTCAAGAATTGAATTCAATAAAGTTTGACAATATCTATTTTTTTAATTCATCTTTTTCACTAAATTAATGTATATCAAACAAAATTAAAAACATTTAAAAAACTGAATTTTAAACATTTAACCCGTTAATTTTAAAAAACAATCAATTATGTCAGAATTAAAATTTAAAAATAAATACCGAATACCTTCCAATCGTTTGAAATATTGGGATTACGGAAACAACGCAGCCTATTTCATTACAATCTGCACACAAAATAGAGAACATTTTTTTGGTAAAATAAATAATGGAGAAATGCATTTGAATGAATTAGGCGAAATTGCAACCCGTTTTTGGTTGGATATTCCAAAACATTTTCCATTCATTGAATTAGGAAATTTCGTCGTTATGCCAAATCATACGCATGGGATATTGATAATTGATAAAAAAACAAATTGTATGAATGGTTGTGATATAATTGATAATGTTGTGGAAAATGGATGTGATAACACGAACGGTGTGGTTGGACGTGACGATAGGTACGGTGTGGTTGGACGTGACGATGGGGTAGATACGCCCAAATTGGGCGTATCTACCCCATCCCCGACCATCGCATCCGCACCACCACCAATACCAACACCATTCAACATTTCATCAACGACCCCTATTCCATCCAAACACAACATTACCGAAAAACCGAAAAATGGGGGCAAAAATGAACAATGGAAACCAGGTACAATCGGCGTTATTATTAATCAATATAAACGAATCGTAACCATAAATAATCGAAAAATCAATCCTAAATTCAAATGGCAATCCAATTATCATGACCACATTATTCGGAATTCTATTTCATTTGAAAATATTCAAAATTATATTGAAAAAAATCCAGCAAAATGGAACGAGGATAGATTTTGCTAGACATTCATTATATCTCTTCAAAAATTTCACTCTTCAATTCCTAAATGGTTAACCAGACACTTCTTTCTATCAACACTGTTTCTCCGTAATGTTCGTAAGTTATACTTTCACATCTCCGAAACTCTTTGTACATTTGCTACACAAAACACAAAGCATTTAATGAGCGATTTTGTAGTATCGGCTAGAAAGTATAGACCCCAAACCTTCGACACTGTCGTGGGACAAGGGCATATTACCTCTACCCTCAAAAATGCAATCAAAATTGACCACCTTGCACAAGCGTTTTTGTTTTGTGGTTCCCGTGGGGTTGGTAAAACAACTTCTGCTCGTATTTTAGCGAAAACAATCAACTGTTTTAACCGTACAGAGGCAATTGAAGCCTGCGATGAATGTGAATCATGTACTTCCTTCAATTCTGGTGCTTCGTTAAATGTATACGAACTAGATGCCGCATCTAACAACTCGGTAGATGACATTCGTGAGTTAGTAAACCAAGTACGTATCGCTCCACAAATTGGTACGCACAAAGTGTATATTATTGATGAGGTTCATATGTTGTCAAATTCAGCATTCAATGCGTTTTTGAAAACCTTGGAAGAACCACCTGCGCATGCTATTTTCATATTAGCTACCACAGAAAAACACAAAATTATTCCTACGATTCTTTCCCGTTGTCAAATTTTTGACTTCCACAGAATCAAAATCAAAGATATTGCGGATCACCTTTCCTACATCGCTGTTAAAGAAGGAATCAGCGCTGACTCGGAAGCATTACATTTAATTGCACAAAAAGCAGAAGGTGCACTTCGTGACGCACTTTCCATTTTCGACCAAATTGTAAGTTTTGCTGGAAATAATTTAACCTACCAAGCTGTTATCGATAACCTAAACATTTTAGATTACGATTACTATTTCCGTATTGTCGACAACGCCTTGAAAGAAGACATCCCTTCGTGTTTATTGTTGTTCAATGACATTCTTGAAAAAGGGTTCGATGGACACAATTTCATCGTTGGTTTAGCAGACCATTTCCGTAATTTATTAGTATGTAAAGACATGCGTACAGTCAAATTGTTGGAAGTTGGAGAAAGTGTAGAAAATCGATTTACTGAACAAGCAAAAGCGATCGAAACTCCATTTATCTTGCGCGCTATGGGCGTGTTGAGTAAAGCGGATGTTGAATATAAAGCTTCCAAAAACCAACGACTTTTAGTTGAACTTGCCATCATGCAGATTTGTTCAATTAAAAATGAGCTTGAAAAAAAAAAGGACTAACTGATTTCGTTACCCTAATTCCATTTTTTGGTCAAGCCGACAAAAACACTCCTGCAGCACCTGTAAAAGCTACAAAAAACAATCCGTCCTATACTGAAATCTCTTTCAAGAAGGAGATTAAATCCATGGAAAAAATAAGTGGTGAAGTTCAAACAAACTTACTTTCCATCAAAGAATTAACCGCTAAAAAAGAGATTGACGCAAGCGAAAGTGGTATCAATCAAGCCAACCGACCCAAAACTCCTTTTTCTACCGATCAACTAAAAATGTTTTGGAAGAAGTTTGCTTTCAAAATGAAGGAAGACGGTAACGATACCATCTATCTTGCAATGGTAAAACGCGACCCAAAAATTATTGGAGAATTTCATGTCAACCACGAGGTAGACAATCAAGTACAGATCGACTATATCCAAACACATATTTCAGATTTAATCGAATATTTGCGTGAAAACCTTAAAAACTGGTCTTTAACTGTAGATTTTTCAATTTCGGAAAACCTAGAAGAAAATATCAAACACCAAACTGGTAAAGATCGATTCAACGCTTTAGCACGTAAAAATCCTAATTTATTTACGCTGCAGAAGACATTTAATTTAGATGTGGAGTATTAATCCTTGATTTAAAATTAATTTAAGTTATCGTTTCAAACCTATGTCGGTAAGCATCTCTCTCAAAAACGACACGTTTTCTTTGTTTTCTGGAAGTTGGTTCATAATCAAACGACCAATATCTTTCATCATTGGATATGCTAAATTTTCATAGTCATACTTAGCATCATTAATCACTTCATCTTCATTTGCATAAATACCAACGGTTAATACGCATTCTTTCCCTGTGTCTAAATCCACTAGGTAAGCAGCATCGATAGCACAACCAAAAGATAATCCAACCACATTAAACGATCTAAAACGACTTAAACTATCGTTTGTATAGTTCATGTTTGAATCTTTTCCGAAAAACAAATATTTTTTATAGGTTGCTGGAAAATCAATCGGATTGAAATCCAACCCAAATTCCGATGGGTATTTCCCCATGTTTAGCAACACATACTTTCTTTGTGCTTCGGTAATATCGAAAGTATGAGAAAATTCAGACTTAGGAAAAACTACACCATTCAGCGTTTTATGTAAATCCACTAACTCAAGGTTGTTTTGTCTTGAAAAATCAAATGGTCGGGGAACAATTTTTTTATCAAAACCTTCATATGCTTTCCCAATTTTATAAGTAGAATCCGCTAATATAGTATCTGGATTTGAAATTCCACGACGATTATACAACCAAGCATTTCTTCTACCTAAAAATACATAAGAATCACTTATTCTGTTTTGATCGAGTGAACAATTCAAAACAAACTTGCGAATAATTTTACCATTTTGGTAATTCAATTCCTTTAACCGTCGATTTAATTGCTGTTGTCCAACAAAATCAAACATACGATTGTAGGCATCATTATCTGAAATACCTAACATCTGCTTGGTAAATAAATCCAAAGAAAAATATTCTAATTTATTACCAACTTTAACAGAGAATGCTGCGGGCATGCATCCTTTTTCTTTGTTAAATTTAATTAATGTCTCATAGGTTACACGAGGACGTAATTTATGAATTTTATTGTATTCTTCCATCCCAATCAAAATTGTTGGAAGTTTGACAATACTTGCAGGATAAAGATATTCAGACTCATCCATACGAAAACCTACCGTTTCCAAACTAACCTTTTCTTTCGTTCGTTTGATTTCGGTAAATACAATTTTGAAACGGTATTTTTGTGGATTTTCTATTACATTAGGATATTTATCTTCCAAAGAATCCAATACATTCTGTAAAATACGTGATGCTGTAGAAGTTGTTGAAACTTGTCCGAACAAACTACCACAAACTAACAACGCCGCTATAATTATCGTTTTACCCATCTGTAAACTGGTACTCCTACTAACGTGATACATAATCCTATCAAGGACTCTTTCGGTTTATCTACCAACCCAAAGATAAGGATCCAGGTTTGGAACAACAAGAAGATTATTGGAAATAACGGAAAAACAACCCTATTTATTAATCCACTTACATTTTTAATACGCATACCAACCCGAATAGAACCAATAACGGTTAACATGGTAAACAAATTCAAGACAAATCCGATCATAATTATCAAACTCTGAAAGGAAGAAGTAGCAACAAAAGCAAACGCAATAATAGCCTGAATCCATAAAGCACGCACGGGAATTCCACTTTTATTGTTTGCACTAAACCAATCTAACTTTACAAAATCTTTAGCAACTGCATTTGTAACTCGTGGACCAGCTAATACCATACTGGAAATACTGGAAATCAACAAAAATGAAATTACACCTCCAAAAATTCTTCCCCATGTCTCACCCAATACTTTATGCACGAATATTAGTCCAACATCCAACTTTCCAGCCATCTCATCCATTGGAATATTTTTTAAGAACACATAATTTAGCAACACATATAGCACAGAAACGGTTCCTGTACCGATAATTAATGCTAGAGGAACATTGCGCTTTGGATTTTCAACTTCTCCACCAATATAAGCTGCTGCGTTCCAACCAGAATAAGCATAACCAACAAAAAACAAACATAAAGCAAACATTTTATCCCAAACATCCTTAAAAAAAGAATCTCCAAAGCTAAAATCCACTGCCACTTTTTGTTTCGAAAAAAGTCCAATAATAATCAACACTACCAAAATGACTATTTTAATGGTAGACGAAATATTTTGAAACATCGCACTTACTTTATGACTACGTGAATGCATTAACGTAACAAAAAACAAGACGATTGCAGAATATACCGTAACCATAGGAATCCCGAAAAAATTTGCCGATTGTTCGGAATGTATCATCCCTGAAAAATAAGAACTAAACGCAAAACAAGCTGCTGCGATTGGCGCTGCAAATCCTAATAGAAAGGAGATCCAGCCAGATAAAAAACCAAGCTGCTCGGAATAAGCAGATTTTAGAAACAAGTATTCACCTCCATTTTTTTTATAGAAAGTCCCAAGAATTGCATAAGCATAAGCACCAAAAAAGGCTATAATTCCACCAATAATCCATAGCAACAATATCGCAGAACCCGACTGTACATCCAGCACTTGGAAACCAATACTTGTAAACACTCCAGCACCTATCATATTGGCTACAACCACCATGATTGCTGTGTATAAACTGAATTTTTTAGTATTTGCCATAAAAACCTGGAACTTTATTTTTTCTTATAAAGCACCTGCAAATTCGTTTCACCAACAGCTACGTTGTAACCAATTCTAAATGGTAAATATTTACTTGTTAATTTAGTTGTATCCGAATACGCACGAACCATATCTGGCTGAATACGCGATGAAAATAAAGGAATCACTTTTTTGTATCCACCATATAATTTCACATCCCAAGTTCCATCCACAAAATATTTGTACGGAATCCCACTATCGTCTTGCACAATCATGTTGGACGATTTTAGAATGTAATTACGGGTTTTAGAGAAATAATCACGAGAATTTAAATAAGAAGCAGCTTTCAACATGGTATGGTGTTCACCAAAAGAACTCACCCATTGAAAGAAATTATCAATTTTAGTATTTGCGTCGCTCAAATCCGTGTTGTAATAAAATAAATTTTTGACTTTATTATCTGCTGTCAAAAATTCAATATCTAACCCAGGACTAAACATCCCTTCTGTACCAGAAGTATATTTAATAACCGCATTTTCTTTCAAAATAAAGTGGCGAATTTTACGAATTTTATTTCCTCTTCTAGCCAAATAAAACAATAAGGAATGAAGGGTACCATTAACCGTTTTTTGATTGAATTGAACAGCCATGCTTTTGGTTCTGAAAAAACCAGATTTCATCGAAATATCTAAACTATTAAAAATTTGATTCAGATAACTTTGTAAATCTGCGTTCGATAATTGGTCATAATTCGGTAAATACCCTGGTTTTTCTAACCCAACTAAAATGTAATTACGCACGTTGGAGAAAAAAGCATCTGCATAAACAAAATCAGCGCCAGCCAAAGGATAAAACAATGTTTTGCAAGCATAATTTTCAGGTATCATTTGATTATCTCTAACCCAATTGGAAATAGGTTCCATTTTAGTTTTTGTAAACCCTGTAAATTGAGCGTTTACAGTCGCTGGATAGGAACTTGTTAATTTACGCTTTTTTGCAAAATTATTTTCGAATCCTCCAATCGTTAATGCAACATCTGTAAAAAAAGAATCTATGTAAATCGAATCTTTAGGTTCCGCTACCTCCCCTTTCGATTCTTCACTTGTTACTGCAGGAGATTTACTTTCTTTTTCTTCGATATTATTTGTAGATGCATTTCCACATGAAACAATAAACATCCCTACTAAAAAACCTATACTTTTATACCCTAATTTCATCTTAAACACTTAATTATCTATACTTAACTGTTTTACCTGCCACCTTCGTTGGCATCAAAACAAGTGCGCAAAGTTAATATTATAGAAACAATACAACGAAGTACAATTAGAAAAAGATAGGATTCTTCAACGAGAATATATCAACAAACGTTTTGTAAATTGTGAATAACAAGTCTTGCTTTAGTCCGCTATTATACTTATATTTGAGTAAAAGGTGAATTTTATTATATGCAACAACCCATCCCGTTAGCGGAACGAATGCGTCCAGCGAGCTTGGATTCGTACATTGGACAAACTCAATTACTTGGGAAAGAGTCCGCTTTTCGCATTGGTTTGGAAAAGGGATTGATTCCTTCCATGATTTTATGGGGACCTCCAGGGGTTGGTAAAACTACGCTTGCATACCTGATAGCAAAACAGACTAATAGAACATTACACACCTTATCTGCAATTTCGTCTGGAGTTAAAGATGTACGTGATGTGATACAAAAGGTTGAACATGGAGGACTTTTTCAAGAAAAGGGTACGATATTATTTATTGATGAAATTCACCGTTTTTCCAAATCACAACAAGATTCGTTATTAAATGCGGTCGAACGTGGAATTATCACACTTATAGGTGCAACAACTGAAAACCCTTCTTTTGAAGTAATATCTGCACTACTTTCTCGCTGTCAAGTATATACCCTACAAAACCACAGTGAATCGGAGCTCTTAGCAATTCTTAAACAAGCAATTAAAACGGATTCTTACCTTAAAACAAAAAGCATAGATTTAATTGAAACCAATGCGTTATTAGGTGTTTCTGGTGGAGATGCTCGTAAACTTTTGAATGTTTTTGAATTAATCATTGCGAATCTACCTGAAAATCAAGAGATAAAACTCACCAATGCTTTAGTTGAAAAATTTGCAAACAAAAGTCTGGCAATCTATGATAAAGATGGGGAAATTCATTACGACATCGCATCTGCATTTATAAAATCTATTCGTGGAAGTGATCCAAACGCTGCTATTTATTGGTTAGCACGCATGATTGCCGGAGGAGAAGATCCGAAGTTTATAGCGCGCCGTTTACTAATCGCAGCAAGTGAAGATATTGGTTTAGCAAATCCTACCGCACTAGTTATGGCTAATAACACATTTCAGGCGGTACAAGCAATAGGTTGGCCAGAATCTCGCATAATTCTTGCGCAATGTGTTATTTATTTAGCTACATCACCAAAAGGAAATGCAGCGTACGAAGCGATCAACCAAGCACAAGAAATGGTAAAGCAAACAGGTAACTTATCGGTTCCTTTACACCTTCGCAATGCACCAACCAAACTAATGAAAGACCTTGGTTACGGCGAGGAATATAAATACGCACATGCGTACACAAATAATTTTGTTGCTCAAGAATATATGCCCGAGGAATTGAGTCAAACCAACTTTTTCAACGCGGGAAGCAGTCTTAAAGAACAAGAAATATTAGCTCAAATTAAACATTTATGGGGAACAAAATATCCTATGTAATCTCTGCATTGTTATACTATTTTGTAGTATACCCTCTATCTTTACTTCCATTAAGTATCATCTATTTATTTACCGATTTTTTCTACCTTTTATTGGTATATGTTTTCCCATACCGTAGGCGTGTAATTCGTAAAAACATTTTCAAATCTTTCCCTCATGCATCCCATGGGAACCGAAAAAAAATCAAAAAAGCATTTTACAAACATTTGTGCGACTTATTAGCTGAAAGTATCAAAAACATAAGCATAAGTGAACGTGAACTCCGTAAAAGGTTTAAAGTTTCTGATCATACTTTATTAAATAAATTATATGCGGATGGTAAAAATGTATTGCTAGTTTCCGGTCATTACAATAATTGGGAATGGATGATTTCCGCACAAAACTTGCTACTTCGTCACCAAGCAGCCGGTATAGGTATGCCGTTATCTAATGTATTTTGGAATAAAAAACTCAACGAACGTAGGGCTAGGTTTGGAATGAAAATACTAAACGCAGAAAATGTACATTCATTTCTCCAAGAAACACACACCAAACCCATCGCAACTTTAGTATTAGCAGATCAAGCTCCAGGAAATTCACTTAAAGCTTACTGGATGGATTTCTTACATCAAAAAACTGCAGTCTTTTTCGGATGTGAGTTACTAGCACATCAATACAATAGCGCTGTAGTGTATTTCGTTATCAATAAACGTAGAAGAGGTTATTACAAAGTTGACTTTCAATTAATTTGCGAAAACCCACAAGAAATGGCCTATGGTGAAATCACTGAAAAACATACAAAACTACTCGAAAGATCGATTAATAAACGTCCAGAATTCTGGTTATGGTCACACAACCGATGGAAACGACATGTGCCAGAAAACCTAGAGGTATTGCGTAAGGAACAAAAAGAAAAATTTGAATCTCGATTTCCAACAAGTAAAAAATCAAACGATCCTAATTCAGAAAATCCCACGTCAAACCAATTCGCAAAATTCTAGGCGAAACTGGATAATTTAATGCAACACGATTAGACTTAGGGTTCCAAGCATTGTCTATGTTTTCATATTTAAAATACAAACGGAATTCATCGATTGCTATACCAACAAACGCATCTAATTGTACTACAGGAACATACCATTGTTGAACAGGAGTTTGAACACTAAATAATCCCCAGGTAGATTCAAAATTCATTAACCTATATGCAGATTTTGCATAGACATCTGTTCCAACAATCACTTCATAGTTAGCTTGTTGTTTTATATTGGATTTCCAAAAAAAGCGACCTCGAATATCGTATTTGGGTAATAAATCCACCTGTTTATCTACATAATTTAACGTTATTGAAGGTTGCATATAAAATTTACCAAGCAATAAATTACACGATGTAAAAAAATAAAGCTGTTGCAACGAACTCAAGGTGTCGTTTCTCCAAGTGTCGTTGAGTAAAAAATACATGTTTTGCATCTGTTTATACCCAAATCTAACAACTGGCTTCCAATTTGTTTTCCCAACATACGTATATGCTAACGACAACATCCCTTGTTTTTCAAGATTCGGAATATTCCACGCAATCGTATTACCAAAATACAAACGTTGAATTGGCTCTGGAACTAACTGACTTTTATTACATTCCAAAAGATGTACTCCATTTTTCTGCGTATGTATGAATTGAAAAGTATGGCTATATTGATGCACTTGTCCTATTAGGTTTTGCATCCCTGCATATTTTAATTTGGCGCTTCCTAAGTTACATACAGAATTTAAGGTAATATTAACTGCATTTTTTACTTGTGAAGCATTTGTCTTGTAGATCCAATAAACGCGATTAATTCCAAGAGCTGTTATATGATTTTTCGTCTTCAAAAAATAGGAAATACTACTTTCTAGATTTGACCATTGAGAAAGATCCCTTGTTAAGGTTGGATTACCAAAAAAGGTATATAGTTTGCCAATAGAATCTGTTTCTCTATATATTCTTCTATCTACGCGAAGTTGATTTGCAAATAACACCCCGGTTTCTATTTTTCTGACAGAGTCTACAGGCAGAAAATTCCATACAGATTGATGTTGCACAAAATAACGTTTCGAAGAATCTTTCGCTTGTTCCTTATTTACGGTTGCGAATTCTAACCCATAGGCTATTAACTTTGAATCACTTGGACTCACACCATCATTCAACGATCGAACAAAATTAGTTGCAGCTCCCTCAATTAGGTGTTTCCAATAGTTGCCGTAACGCGCAACACTAAAGGTAAATGCATCTGAAGTAAAATCACTTTGCTTATACAGACTTGCACTTACCTGTCGGTCGTACTGCATGTTTAGGTGAATATTAGCACGAAACGTTTGTTGGTAATCCGTATGTAAGTACTGCTGTCCTCCCGAACCTATACCATACATAAACCCTAAATGAGGCAAAGCAGTAAATATTGGTTGGGCTATCGAAGTTGTTCGGTACTGCTTAGTTAACGATTGAAAAAAATTAATATAATCTGCACTATTTTGACCGAATGGATTATTCTGTATCCCTCCTGGCAATGTGGTTTGTTTTTCGGCATAATACAAATCAAGGGAATCCATGGAAATACCTCCGGAGCGAAAGTCAGCTTTTAAAGTATCCACATTATGGAAAAGTATATTCGTCTGCGCAAAAGATGCAAACGAGAAAAAGCATAGAAAAAGGGATTTTACAATTTTCACAAAACAAAGTTTTAAAATCGTATAGTCGCAACGTATACAGATGATTAATCATAACCAAATAGTACAAAACGTCTATAAACAGAAAAAGGGGGAACAAATCCCCCTATATCTCTTAAAAAAAAGTAATATTATAATTTATTGATTTTAACAGCTAAACCTGATTTCAAGTTAGCAGCTTTGTTAGCGTGAATAATGTTTTTCTTCGCTAACTTATCAATCATAGAAGACACAGATAAAAACAACGTTTGTGCTTCTGATTTTTCTGTTAAACCACGTAATTTACGGATTGCGTTTCTAGTAGTTTTATGTTGGTATTTGTTAATAAGTCTTTTTGACTCATTGGATCTAATTCTTTTTTTTGCAGACTTATGATTAGCCATAATAGTTATTTATTTAAATTTAATTAAGAAACTTTGTTCTTTTTCTTGCAGCCCATAGGAGAATCGAACTCCTGTTTCCAGGATGAAAACCTGGCGTCCTAACCACTAGACGAATGGGCCAAATTAGTTGTTACTAATTCAGCAGCCCATAGGAGAATCGAACTCCTGTTTCCAGGATGAAAACCTGGCGTCCTAACCACTAGACGAATGGGCCAAATAAAATCAATGAACGTTATCTTCTGATTTTGGTGTGCAAATATAGGTCTTATTTTTGTTATTCCAAAAAAAATCACAACAAATAGACGATTTTTTTGTGTGATCCGATTTTTTCGTGCCTTATGTAAAATCATCCTCCCCCCCATTGGTATTAGAAGACCTAAACCCTAAGGTTTTATTTGTTCGTATACCAAGATTTTCACTCAATTCATTCAATTGATCAACATTAATTCCTGCAACAGCATCGTAGGGTGGAATTATTAAATCGTTGCTTACCGCTCCCAAAAACAACAAATGCAACATCTCTACCAGCACCTCTTTGGAGAGTTTATTTTTAGAGATTTTAGGAAAACGCAATGCTACTTGCTGCACCCCTTCAACTACAAAATGATTTTCTTTATTAATATATATGCGTGCCAACAACCCTCCTTCATCGCCGAGACGATTTTGTAGTATGGATTGTGCTGAGAAATTATATACATACACAACACCAAAATACCCACGCGAGAAATCTTTTTTCACATACGCATCTTTCCATAATGGATTGTCCTCCGGAATCGTAAATACATTCGTATGCATATGAAAGATTAACGCATCACTTCCAATCATAACACGCGATTCGAATTCACTTTTGCTGGAATACTCCATCCGAATTCGCGGATCACGCAAACTTATTTTTAATACAGAAACTTCCGCAGCAATCACTTCATTCAGTTCCTTAAACCATTTCTTTGTATTCGCCAAAACATCTTGTTTAAGCGTTACCTTATCATGAAGTAAATTAAGTACTGCTTCTTGTAGTTCTTTGACCAACATAATTAATACGCCTTAGCAATTACCACACGGCGGGAAGAAGGTTTACCAGTAACCATACACACACCTTCTTCATGCGGAGCATCCAAAGGAATACAACGGATAGTAGCTTTTGTTTCTTCTTTTATTTTTTCTTCTGTTTCTTTTGTTCCATCCCAATGCACCAAATAAAAACCACCTTCTTTTTCAAGACGCTCTTTAAATTCTGCATACGTATCTACCTTGTGCATATTAGCCGATCTGTACGCTTCTGCCTTTTTAAATAAATTAACCTGAATTTCATCCAACAAGGTTTGAACATACACTTCTATTCCTTCTAAACTTACAAGCGATTTTTCTTTTGTATCGCGACGAACCAACTCCAGATTACCCGCAGCTAAATCTCTTGGTCCTATCGCTAAACGCACAGGAACACCTTTCATTTCATACTCTGCAAACTTCCATCCTGGACGACGATTATCATCATCATCGAATTTCACACGAATACCGAGCACTTTAAATGCATTCACTAATTCGTTTGCTTTTGCAGAAATAGCAGCAAATTCTTCTTGTGATTTATAAATTGGCACTATCACTACGTGTATCGGAGCTAATTTAGGAGGTAACACCAAACCTTCATCATCCGAATGTGTCATTATCAACGCACCCATCAAGCGCGTAGAAACACCCCAAGAAGTCGCCCAAACATGCTCTAATTTCCCTTCTTTGTCCGCAAACTTTACATCAAAAGCTTTCGCGAAATTTTGACCCAAAAAGTGAGAAGTTCCAGCCTGCAAAGCTTTCCCATCCTGCATCATTGCCTCGATACAATACGTTTCTTCCGCACCTGCAAACCGCTCACTTTCGGACTTATACCCGCGAATTACAGGCATCGCCATATAGTTTTCTACAAAATCCGTATACACATCCAACATTTTCTCTGCTTCTTCAATCGCTTCTACCTTGGTAGCATGTGCCGTATGTCCTTCTTGCCATAAAAATTCCGTTGTACGTAAAAACAAACGCGTACGCATTTCCCAACGAACGACATTTGCCCATTGGTTAATCAATATCGGCAAATCTCTGTACGACTGGATCCAATTTTTATAGGAATTCCAAATAATGGTTTCAGAAGTAGGTCGAACAATTAACTCTTCCTCTAACCTAGCCTCCGGATCAACAATAATGCCTGACCCATCCTCCGCGTTTTTCAAACGGTAATGCGTAACCACCGCACATTCTTTTGCAAATCCATCCACATGATTCGCTTCCTTACTTAAAAAAGATTTTGGAATAAACAGAGGAAAATATGCATTGGAATGACCAGTTTCTTTAAACTTTGCATCTAATACATCCTTCATGTTTTCCCAGATAGCAAATCCGTAAGGTTTAATCACCATACATCCTCGCACATCGGAATGTTCCGCTAAATCCGCGCGATCCACTAATTCATTATACCATTTAGAATAATCTTCTTTTCGAGTAGGTAGAGTTTTTGACATAGCATTGAAATTTGAAACGTAAAGATAGTAAAAAGAGTGACGAGTGACGAGTGACGAGTGAAGGAAAATTTGGAGACGGGGCTTCGAGGGCCTCAGCCACCGTTGGAGTGACGAGTGACGGGTGACGAGTGACGGGGCTTCGAGAGCCTCAGCCACCGTTGGAGAGACAGGTGACGAGTGACGGGGCTTCGAGGGCCTCAGCCACCGGTGGAGTGACGAGTGACGGGTGAAGGAAAATTGGAGACGGGGTTTTGAAAACCTCAGAGCCGAGTCAAGTTATTGTTATTTAATTTGAGAAATAATAGACAATACATGGAATTAATTAAAAGCTATATTAAACGGGTAATTTCAACCTAATATTGTAAGGTAAACAAACTAAAATAAATATTAAAACCTTAAAAATAAACATATTATAAATTTTGGTTTAAATTATTAAACGACTAAATCTATTAAAAAAAACAACTTTTGGTCTAACATTAATGGATTAAAAACATAAAAATACTCTACCAAATCTAATATTTTTTCATACATTTGGTAGTGTAATAAACAAAATTATGGTAGGAAGAGAAAACGAAATTGCAAGGCTTAAAAACTCACTCAAAAGTGAAAAATCTGAATTAATAGCAATATACGGCAGAAGAAGAATAGGAAAAACATACCTAATTAGAAATCTTTTCAAAAATGAAATTTGTTTTGAAGCAACAGGCCTTTATAAAGGTAGCATAGAGCAACAACTTTTGGTATTTCTTCGACAATTACACGTAGTTGATAAAAAAACTAAAAGTATTTCTAAACTTAAAAATTGGGAGGAAGCTTTTGAGTTATTAAAAAAATATATCACCGGTATTCGCAACAAAAAGAAAAAAGTGATCTTTATTGACGAGTTCCCATGGCTCGACACACACAAATCGGATTTCTTAATGTATTTCGGTCATTTTTGGAATACCTTTTGTGAAAAAAGAAATGATTTATTAGTAGTACTTTGTGGTTCTGCAGCCTCTTATATGGTTCAAAACATACTACAAAACAAAGGGAGTCTACATGGTCGATTGAGTTACAAATTACAAATCAATCCATTTACACTTCACGAAACGAAACAATATTTAATAAGTCAAGGAATTCATTGGACAAATTACAACATCATTCAATTATATATTGTACTTGGAGGTGTTCCACATTACTTATCTAAAGTTATAAAACAAGAAAGTGTAACTCAAAACATACAAAGACTATGTTTTGATTTAAATGGAGATCTAGTTAATGAATTTGAAGAAGTATTCAATTCATTATTTACAAACGCTAACACACATAAAGAAATCATCAAACAATTGGGCAAATCGCAAAAAGGAATGACACGTGAAGAACTAATCAAACAAACCTCGCTTACAGGCGGAGGAAATTTTTCAAATGCTTTAGAAGAACTTATAGCCTCTGGATTTGTTGCCAATTACAAAGCTTTTGGAAATAAAAAGAAATTATCGCTTTACCGATTATGTGATGAATATTCCAAATTCTACTTAAAATACATGGAACCAAACAAAAATCAAGGTAAAAACTTTTGGAATACACTCTCTCAAGAACAATCCTACATTAGTTGGTCAGGATTCAATTTCGAAACAATTTGCTTAAAACATATCGATCATCTAAAAAAAGCACTTGGAATAATCGGTATTCACTCCGAAAACTCGTGTTGGAGAAATGAAAACTCTCAAATAGATTTAATCATAGATAGAGCAGATAAATGGACTAATATCGTTGAAATCAAATTCCGAAAAGATGCATACACAATTGATAAAACTGACTACTTAAACCTTCGAAAAAAAATGGAAGAATTCAAACAAAACACAAATAACAAAAAACATATTTCTCTATGTATCCTATCTACCTTTGGAGTTTCAGAAAACGAATATGCAAATGAATTAGTAGCGAACAATCTTACTATCGATGTATTATTTGAAAATATTTAAAACACATAAATCATCTTAATACCTAATATTTGTCTTATTATCAACCTTATTTGCGTTGTAAATTTGCATAAACAAGACAAAAAGTCATTTAAACCATAATATAAGTGACAAAAATTCCGATTACACATCTATTTTTTGGTATGGAATTAAATTTGAATACACAAAAGAAACTCAAAAACTAGGAAAAATGGATTTTGAAAAATTTACACTAAAATCACAAGAAGCCATACAAAATGCGCAACAGCAAACGATAAATGGTGGATTTGGAACCATAGACACCGGACATTTATTGAAAGCGATTTTGGAGGTCGACAAGGATGTTACCCCTTACCTACTCCAAAAACTACAAGTCAACCTGCCAACCTTAACCCAGGTAGTTGATCGTATTGTTAGCGGATATCCAAAGGTAACGGGTGGACAACTTCAAGCATCTCAAGCGTTTTCCAAGGTATTAAACGAAGCTATTGTTAATCTAAAAGAATTTGAAGATCAGTATGTTTCCATTGAATTATTGTTATACACCTTGGTAAATAGCAACGATGCAATCGGCAAATTATTAAAAGACAATGGGATTACCCAGAAAAATCTAAAACAAGCAATTATGGAATTACGAAATGGAGAAAAAGTGACTTCCAACAACGCAGAAGGAAATTACCAGTCCTTAGAAAAATATGCTAAAAACCTCAATCAACTAGCATCATCCGGGAAATTAGACCCTGTTATTGGTCGTGATGACGAAATTCGTCGCGTATTACAAATATTAACACGAAGAACAAAAAACAACCCTATATTGATTGGAGAACCAGGTGTTGGTAAAACAGCAATCGCAGAAGGTTTAGCACACCGAATTGTAACTGGCGACGTTCCAGAAAACTTAAAATCCAAAACGGTTTACTCCTTAGATATGGGTGCATTGGTTGCCGGTGCTAAATACAAAGGAGAATTTGAAGAACGCTTAAAAGCAGTTGTAAAAGAAGTGATCCAAGCAGAAGGAGAAATCATTTTGTTTATCGATGAAATACACACCCTTGTTGGTGCAGGCGGAGGCGATGGCGCTATGGACGCAGCAAACATCTTAAAACCTGCATTGGCAAGAGGTGAATTACGTGCTGTGGGTGCCACCACCTTAAACGAATATCAAAAATACTTTGAAAAAGACAAAGCGCTTGTTCGTCGTTTTCAAACCGTTTTAGTAGACGAACCAAGCACAGAAGATGCAATTTCAATCCTACGTGGTATTAAAGATAAGTACGAAAATCACCACAAAGTAATCATTAAAGATGCTGCAATTATTGCCGCAGTTGAACTTTCTCAACGTTATATAACCGACAGACATTTACCTGACAAAGCAATCGATTTAATTGATGAGGCCGCTTCTAAAATTCGCATGGAAATTAACTCTAAACCAGAAGAATTAGATGAATTAGAACGTAAAATCATGCAGTTAGAAATAGAAAAAGCAGCTATACTACGTGAAAACGACACTAAAAAATTAGATTTACTTGGTAAGGAATTAGCAAACCTACACCAACAACGCGATGCTTTTCAAGCGAAATGGCAAGCGGAACGCGATGTTATTGATGCCATACAAAAAACAAAAGAAGACATCGAACATGCAAAATTGGATGCTGATGCGGCAGAACGCACTGGCGACTACGGTAAGGTTGCTGAAATTCGCTACGGTAAAATAAAAGAATTAGAGACACAACTTGAAACCAATAAATCTAAACTAGCAGAGATTCAAATCCATACTAAAATGATTAAGGAAGAGGTTAGTGTGGAAGAAATTGCAGAAGTTGTATCCAAGTGGACTGGCATCCCAGTTTCTAAAATGGTAGAATCTGAGCGGTCCAAACTCTTAAAATTGGAAGACGAACTAAACAAACGCGTGGTTGGTCAATCGGAAGCAATCGAAGCACTTTCGGATGCGGTCAGACGTTCACGTGCCGGATTACAAGATGCAAAAAAACCGATAGGATCGTTTATTTTCTTGGGAACAACAGGAGTTGGAAAAACGGAATTAGCGAAAGCATTGGCTGAATATTTGTTTAATGATGAAAACGCAATGACACGTATCGACATGAGCGAATACCAAGAGAAACATGCTGTTAGTCGCTTGGTTGGTGCACCTCCAGGATATGTTGGATACGATGAAGGTGGTCAATTAACGGAAGCTGTTCGCAGAAAACCTTACTCCATTATCTTGTTGGATGAAATCGAAAAAGCCCATCCGGATGTATTTAACATTCTCTTACAAGTATTGGATGATGGTCGCTTAACAGACAACAAGGGGCGCGTGGTGAACTTTAAAAACACGATTATCATCATGACTTCCAATTTAGGTTCTCATTTGATCCAAGAAACCTTTGATGGTAAAATGGAAGGTGAATTAGAATCAGCGGGTGAAAAAGCAAAAATGTTGGTCATGGAATTACTCAAACAAACGATACGTCCAGAATTTTTAAACCGTATCGATGAAACGATCATGTTTACACCGTTAACTCGTGGAGATGTGCGTAAAATCGTAGAGATTCAATTAACTAACTTAAAACGCATGTTACTTGAAAAAGACATAAAATTGGTAGTTACTGAACATGCATTTGATCACATAGCAGAAGTTGGTTACGACCCACAATTTGGTGCACGTCCAGTGAAACGCGTAATACAAAAACAGGTATTAAACGAACTATCGAAAGCATTACTTTCTGGAACAATCGATACTTCCGATAATGTAGTGATGGATGTTTTTGACCAAAAAGTGGTATTTCGCAAACCAATCCATGAATTTGAAGCAAATTTGAATTAGGAGTAGAATACTAGATCTAATGTTTTTTTTCGAAGTGAAATATAAAACTTCCCTTCTTGAGGGGGAAGAATGTGGTTCGGTAAATTTATTATAAATCATTTATTCTCGAAGCGGAACATAAAGCTTCCCTCCTTGAGGAGGGATAGAGGGAGGTGAACAAGATTTTACAATTGAGTATGTAGTATCACCCCCTCCTAACGTAACTGTAGTTCGGTCTTCAAAAAAGGGTCATCCCCCTCCTCCCGTCACTGTCGTTCGGTCTTCAAAAGCAGTGCTTTTTCTTCCCTTCAAAGGGGGAAGAATGTGGTTTGGTAAATTTATTATAAATCATTTATTCTCGAAGTGAAACATAAAGCTTCCCTCCTTGAGGAGGGATAGAGGGAGGTGAACAAGATTTTACAATTGAGTATGTAGTGTCACCCCCTCCTAACGTCACTGTCGTTCGGTCTTCAAAAAAGGGTCATCCCCCTCGATCCCCCTTCAAAGGGGGAAGTTAGAGGTTCGGTAAATTTATTATAAATCATTTAATCTCGAAGCGGAACA
>Ga0172373_10002040_pt1 | contig 31641 bp, 24 predicted proteins | sample Lak10m_2_FD_114546 | JGI IMG/M metagenome (GOLD analysis project Ga0172373, IMG submission 114546) | Freshwater microbial communities from Kabuno Bay, South-Kivu, Congo - kab_092012_10m | ecosystem: Environmental > Aquatic > Freshwater > Lake | place: Democratic Republic of the Congo...
CGATTAACTTTTTCGTCGCCGGCTTCGCCGGCTTAATCAAAACCGTTTGATAATAACTGGTCTTGCCGTAATATTTACCGCGCTTATTAATTCCCTCAATTAAAACTTCAACTTCTTTATTTAAAAATTTCTGATTGTACTCTAAGGCAGTTTCTTTGAGGAGATCATTAATTACTTCTTCACGACGCTTTTTTTCCGCTGGTGAAACATTGTCTTTCAGCTTCGCGGCGACTGTCCCGTAGCGCGGGCTGAACTGGGCAATATAGGCCAAAGCGAATTTAACTTTCTTAAACAGTTTAACCGTATTTAAAAACTGTTTTTTTGTTTCTCCCGGGAAACCGACGATAACGTCGGTCGTAATCGCGATGTCTTTTTTAGCGGCACGAACTTTTTTAATTAAACCGCTATAATGCCCGGCCGTATATTTTCTATTCATGGCTTTAAGAATCTCATCATCGCCGGATTGAACCGCTAAATGAAGATGCGCGCAAACTTTAGCCGCCGAGCCAATAACTTTAATAAGTTCATCGCTCATATCCTTGGGGTGACTGGAAGAAAATCTAATCCAAAACTTCCCCGGAATTTTTATAATCTGCTTTAAAAGTTTAGGAAAATCATAATTCTTATCATGATAGCTGTTAACGTTCTGGGCGATTAACATAATTTCCTGATAGCCGCGCCCGATTAAATCTTTAACTTCTTTAATGACTTCGGCGGCAGGACGATAAACCTCGCGGCCGCGGGCGTAAGGTACGACGCAATAAGAACAAAAATTATTACAGCCATTGCCAATCGGTACATAAGCCGTAAAAGTTTTTTCGTGCTTGGGTAAAATATCCAAATATTTCTCGCCCTGCTTCAAGCGTACCTCGTCTAAGCTGAAATGCGGCTTTAATTCTTGGCCCAAGACCAAATCCGGCAGTTGGAGCATTTCGTTAATCGGCAAAAAAACGGCGGCGGTCTTAGCCAAGCGCTTTTGCACATCCGGCCGCCGGCTTAAACAGCCGGTCACGACGATTTTCGCCGTCGGATTGCTTTTACGCATCGTGTTCACTAAGCCATAAACGCGATCTTCGGCACTTTGCCGAACGCCGCAAGTATTAAAAATTATTAAGCCGGCAGCTTTAAAATCCGTCACCTCTAAATAGCCGCGGCTTTCCAAAAAAGCGGCTAACCGCTCGCTGTCAACTTTATTCATCTGGCAACCGATAGTGATTATCTGATACGTTTTATTGTTCATAATATCCTAATTTTGTGAAATTAATTGCTAATGACGATATATAGGCGGACGGCAATATGTTTCGGAGCGACTATTTTTTCGTCAAGCAAAAACGAATGTTAATGAGTTTTTGCCCCAGAAAAAATCCGGAGCGAAGAAATATATTTGCCGGCCGGCATTTAGGGCGTAATTAAATTTTCTTTTTTTATTCCCTCAATCTGATACAGCCCGAACTGGCTGTTGATCTTTTTAATTTTTTTCATCTCTAGATTATAAGGCAGTAATTTACGTTCGTTCAAATAAGTGACGGCGGCCTCATCTAAATAAAAATTATAATAGTAAACCGGATAATGGTTGGCTAATTTTTTAACCGCCGTCAGAATTTCCTCATTCGGCAGGGTGCCCATGATTACCCGACGTTCCGGGAAAAAAAACTTATCATAATAGCGCGTAATAATTATTCCCTCGGGACTAGTTAAAGTTAGAACCTTTTCCGTGTTCCCTTTTTCTTGTAGATTATTATAATACAAATAAGCCAAACCTTCTTCCGAGCCGTAAAGAACAAATAATAAATTGATAGCGGCCAATCCCAAGACCAGAAAAATTTCCAAACCACTGGCCGCTAAAATACTTAAACGATCTTTAACTTTGGAACTAGCTAGACAAAGCGCCCGGCTAAAACGAACGATTGCCAAAGAAACCAGAGGAATAAGCATTAAGTAAATGGGCAACCAATAGCGCGTATAAGAATTGCCGATGGTAAATCGGCTCGGGTCAGGATTATCATTGAACCGCCAAGAGCCATAATAAAAAACCAAAATTATTCCCAGTACTCCCCAAACCAAAATATAAACCAAATATTTTTTCTGGAAACGTCGTAGATTCTGATAAGTTAATAAGATTAAACCCAGACCGCCGAGCCAGCAAAATAAAGGAAACATTTCTAAAACATAGTGCCGGAACATCGCGATTGATTGTCCCGGATTAAAACCAAAATAAAAAATATTTTTAATAATCGCTTGAAATTGTTCGCGGTAAGCATTCAACTGACCGGCTAAAGTAATTTTAATAAGTTCCCCGCCCGTTCGCGACAAATCATCGAGTGAACGATTCATCTCGTTATAGCCACCATAAAAAATCGCTCCGTACAAAACCTTATTCCAATAAGCGACCGGCAAAAGCGCCAAGAACAAACCAGCGAGAAATAAAAGCAATTTCGTCAAACCAAAACGACGTAAATAAAAAAACCATATAATTATTAAGGTTGGTAAAAGCCATAATAATTCCGAGCTCCGCGTAATAATCGCCAAACCAATAAATAAACCACTGCTAAATGCTCCCAAAAACTCCAGCCAGGGACGATCTTTAAGCGACCAAGAAAAAAATTTAGCTTTAGCCCTGGTTTGGTCTTTTCGCCCTAGCGCCAAACTTAATAAATATAGACCAATCAAACAAAAAACAATAAACAAAATATTATGAAACATGCTCCGCACCGTATAATAGGTATAAACCGGGAAAGTCGCGAGCAGCACGCCTGACCAGAGAGCGATTCGTTCGCTATTAAATATTCTCCTGACGAGCAAATAAAAAATAATTATTCCGAGCGCCGCGAAAAAAGGCGTTAAATAAGGGATAACGCCGATGCCTAACCAAGAACCCAAAGTGCCATAAGTCAAGATTATCCCCAAAAAGCTGACTGGCTTGAGCCAACCAAAGTCACTGCGCAGACTCCGCGGCATGACTAAATTATCGCCAATCACAGCGGCCGAATCAAAAGTCGCCATTTGCCCGGTCTCGCTTAATTGTTTGCTGAAGTAATAATTAGCTGTTTCATCCGGCGAAGTCCATTTTACATAGTTTTTATCTTGGGTATAGTAATTAAAACTACTGGTGGCCGCAAAAAAAACTAACGCTAAAAGACTGACTAGAATCAAATTAAGCTGTGACCGCAAAAAATTTTTCATTGTTTTCCCGAATGTTTTCATTATTTTAATGTTATCCGAAATTGCCAATTTTAGCAAGAATTTGCTATGATTAAGCCATATGGATTTAAAGCTAAAAATTAACCATTTAATCACTAATCTTAACGATTATCTGCTTTTAATAATCGCTTTAACCGTCATTTTTGGAGCGGGTATTTATTATTTATACGCCCTTAATTGGTTGGGCGTTGTTATCGCTCTAATCTTAATTATAATCAGTTTTTATTTTTCGACTAAGCTAATTTTTAAACCTCAGATTTCTGAAAAAAATTACCTAATATTAAATAAAAAGACATTAATATTCGGGCTAATATATCTCTTTTTATTTGGCTTAAGTATATATACTCTCTTAACTGGCGCCAGTAGCCGCGCCCTAATTTCTCCCTGGCAAGTAGTTGACAGCCGTTTCTTTCTATTTTACACCGCCGCTTCTTTAGTTTTAATTTTAACTTTAATTAAAAAGGAAATTAGTTCAACCGCTAAACTAGTTCTTCTGTCTTTTCACTATTTTCTTTCTTTAAGCGTTGCCGTGGTTATTTATAAAATCGGCTATGGCTTTGATCCCTTCATTCACCAGGCGACGATGGAATTAATTGATAAAAATGGCCTGGTTACACCCAAGCCACCTTATTATTTAGGCGAATACGGTTTAGTAATTATTTTTCATAAGCTGACGGGCGCCACCATTTATTTTTTGAATAAAATTTTAGTGCCCCTCTTAACGGCGATTTTTCTCCCGCTGACTTTTTACCGTTTTTTAAAACCGCTTGATGAAAATTCCACCAAAGAGAACCCGGCCGCCAAATTTTTAACGGTTTTATTCTTGCTGGCCTTAACTTTTTCGCCTTTTATTGTCACCACGCCGCAAAACTTAACTTATCTCTTCTTAATTTTAACTATTTTTGCCGGCCTGGGCCGCGCCAACCCTTTAGAAGTTTTAACTTTGGCGCTGGCCGTCTTAGCAATTCATCCCTTAACCGGCATCCCCGTTATTTTATGGAGTTTATTCTTAATCGTGCAAAAATATCAGGAGAAAATTAAAGTAAAACTTGGAAAAATCTTAAAAACAACAATTTTTTGCCTGAATGCCATCGCCTTACCGCTAATTTTATATCTGACCGCCGGTAAAGATTTTAAAAAACTGGCCTGGAGCCTCAAATTTTTAAGCGAACCGTTTAAAAACATCTTTGCCTCCCTGTCTGGCGCCGGGCAAGAAAACTGGTTGCTTAATTTTGTTTACTTTATCGCTTATAACTATAATCTTTTCCTAATTATCGCTCTGAGCGCCAGTCTGCTTTACTTTTACCTTCAAAAAAACCGACCGCAGTGGCAGAATTTAATCATGATTAATTTATCACTGGTCATCGCCTATATTTTAGCGAGTCAAATTAGTTTTAATGATTTAATAAGTTACGAACAAACCAGTTACGCCAGCCGGATCCTAGTCATCATCATTATTTTTTTCCTACCTTACTTGGTCTTTAGCCTTTACCATTTAATCCGTAAAGTCTTAATGATGGACTTAGCGGTCAAACTGCTCTGGTTCGCTTTGGGCCTAGCCATTTTAGCCACCTCGCTTTATATTTCATATCCGCGCTATGACAAATATTTTAATTCACGCGGTTATAGCGTCGGCCGTAATGACCAACTGACGGTCAGACAAATCGCCGCTGGGACCAAACAACCTTATATTGTTTTAGCCAACCAACAAGTCAGCGTGGCCGCTTTGAAAGAATTTGGTTTTGATCATTATTATCCAAGTCTCCAGGGGCCGATTTATTTTTACCCCATCCCGACCGGCGGCCCTTTATATCAGTATTACCTGCAAATGGTTTACCAGAAACCCACCCCAGAAACGATGGATCGCGCTTTAGATTTAGTCGGCGTCAATGAAGGCTACTTGATTGTTAATAAATATTGGTACGAAAGCAGTAAAATAATTAATGAAGCAAAATTAACGGCCGATGATTGGTCGGCCGTTAATAATGATGTCTATATTTTTAAATATCGCCGCTAAAAACCTCGGGCTTAATACGCTGGCTAGCGGCCTTCTTGATAATCCCAAACCGGACCAACTGAAAAAACCTTATTAGCGCCGGAACCATGGATGAGAACTAATAATTTAAACCGGTTCAAATCTTCTTTGAGGCCGGTTTTTTGAATTCCGGATTTGATGACTAATTGCCGGTCATTAATAGCGACCGCCTCCACTTTTAACTGTTTAACAAAATCCGCAATCGCCTCATTATCTTCGCTGGCTAAAGTTTCGCCGCTGATTTCTTTTAAAACCACTTTCTTAAGAGCGTTTAAACTATTGGAAGATTTTTGTAAACTTTGCGCGGCCGGACCAACCTCTTCGTTTAATTTTAAAGCCATAAACATTTTCAGAAGCATAGTATTATTAGCCAGCAATTCATTAAACAATTCTAAATTCGGTTCGACGTAAGAGTTTTCATTCGCTTGAGAAAGGCTGCTTAAGCCTTGCCCCTTAAATAATTGCACTAAAGAAAATTTTTCCAGCGGCAATTGGAGATTGACCCAAGCGCCAGCGGCCGTGGTCAAAGATTTTTGGCGCCAAGCCTCAGATTGCGCGAATTGCGGCCAATTATTCCGATTAGTTTCTAGCATCGCCTTGATTAAGCTGAGAGTCGTCCAATAATTAGTCAAATGCCAAACCGTCCCCTGGTTTAATTGGGCGCGAAGACGATCAGAGATTGTCTGATAATTTTTATAATTAACATTTTCATCAAAATAAGGATTACCGCGGAGTGGTGAAACTAAATTAAGCGTATCAAAAGCAAAGCCATTACAGCGCCGGGTCACATTCTTAATTACACAGCCAGTAACATTATTATTTTTCGTTGAAGTCCCTAGATAATTATCAACCAGGGGCGTGGTTAAATTACTAAACAAATAATCATTCGGCCAATAAGCTTCCGCCAGCATTTTAAAACCAAGTCGATTTTTAAGACTAGGCTCTTTTTTATCATAAGCGCCCTGCAAGGCTGAAAATTCATAGCTTAATAATTTAGCCCGTAATTTTTCCAAATTATCCAAAGAATCCTTATTCTGATCAGCAAATAATTCGCTAATTTGATAATCCTGGCCGAAAAGAGCGGTTAAAGAGTCGCGATAATGAACATAACTTAAATCTTCCCGCAAACCCTTAAAAAACCCAATTACTTTATAAATCCGCGCCCATTTATTTTTTAATTCTGGCAAATTGGTCGCGTCTTGAGAAATTAAACTGGCGGCAATCATGTTTAAACGCCAATCTTCTTTATCCAAGAGACAATCCGGGCAATTTTTACTGCGATAATTAAGAGGAAAAACAGAATTAAGCCATTTAGTCGTCAAGTAAAAATTATTTAATTTGGCGTTCGCCCGATAATCCGAAGGAACGCTGAAATCCTTATAATCGCGAGCGTACAGCAGAATGGGCGATTTGAGTTTTTCCTTAGCTTCGCGGATAAGTTTTACTTCGCGCAAAACATCATCGCGCAAATAAGTCGGCGTAATAAAATAAAAGCGATCAACCTCGCCGGTAACAAACTTACTCTTATCATTTAAAGATCCTTTCAGGGCAATCTGGTCAACGGCCGGTTTTAATAGCTCTAAGGCCACCGCAAAATAAGCCGTTTCTAAGCGCTCCCCTTCGAGGACTGAATCATTAATATTGCCGATCGCCGCCAAATGCGCTTCGTAACGATTTTTCGCCGCGCTATATAATTCTTTATTAATGTTCCAGAGATTATCGTAAAAAACATTTTCTTCAACATCCTTAAAAACTTTTTTTAAAGTATTCTGATAATAGTAAATAATAAAATCCGTCGTAATTAAAACCGGGATCTGCTTCTCGTCTAATTTTTCATACAGCGCGTAAAAATCTAAAGCTTCTTTTGGCCAGGGATTATCTATTTTAGCAAAACCATAATCATTTAAATCTTTTAAGCCGGGGTCCAAATTCAATTTACGGGAAACATCATAATAATTTAAAACATCCAACTTAATATTAAGCGGCAATTCATAGTCTTTAAATTTCGCTTCAATTTTATTGTCCGGCGAAGTATAAAAATCAGCGAAAGACAAATATTCAATCGCTAAGTTAGAAAAAGTAGTGGTCGCCTCGCTCGTCGTCGCGATTTCCGGCTGATTTAAGTTGGGTAGATTAGCGAAACTAGTCGAACTCGAATCAATTAAAGCCGGGGTGGGTTGATTAGCAGCCAAATTCTTCAGCGGCCAATATTTTTTTATCAATAAAAAACCGCCGGCGATGATAATTATCAGACCGAGCGCGATGGCTCCGAAAATCAAAATTTTTTTAAAAGGCGGAGACGGCGGCGAAGAATTAACTGGGACTGGTGGAGTCGTCGACAAAATTGTCGGTTGCTCTGAAAACATATAATTAAAATTTCTTAAAAAATCTAAGTATTTACTTTAAATATTTATATTTATTCTGCCGGTGTTCATCGTAAGTCTTGGCATAAATCACTTGCGAACCGTCTAAAGTCGTTAAAAAATAATTATAATTGCTGGCTAGCGGATAAATCGCCGCTTTAATCGCCCATAAACTAGGGTTGCAAATCGGTCCCGGTGGCAAACCGCGATATTTATAAGTATTGTAAGGCGAATCAACCTCTAATTCCGAGCCGCGATGCTGCGGGTTCTTATCGTTAAAAATATAGGAAAGCGTGGCATCGGATTGAAGCGCTTGGCCAATTTTGAGGCGCCCCCAAAAAATTCCCGAAATTAAACGCGCCGCGCGATCATCATTAGTCTGATAATCAAAGGGGGCTTCTTTTTCAATGATTGAAGCCATGGTGATAATTTCGTAAATTGTCTTCCCTTGCGCCTTAATTTCTAATCGCAGCGCCGGGCTTAATTTCTGATCAAAATTATCTAATAATTTAACCAGCACTTCATTTAAAGTCGAGGTCGCGTAGACTCGATAAGTATCAGGGAATAAATAACCCTCTAAATCAGCGGTTGGCGGTTTATCTTGCAAAAAAGAAAATTCTTTTGGCGCGCGCCGAGCGGTCTGTGAAAATTCTTCACTAGTCCCTAAGCCGGCTTGTTCCAAATACTGACCGATTTCCTGGTTAGTCCAACCCTCGAGAATCTTAATCGTCTTCTCTGGTTTATAGATTAGCGGCGCCGGGCTAGGGGTCTGATATCTTTTATAAATTTCCCGAACAATAATAACGAGGGCGAGAATGACTAAGATGAGAACAAATAATTTAAACAATCGTTTCATAAATTATTTTTTTGCCGGGCGCCGGGAAATTTTAACAGTTTTAAGGGCGGCGGCGCGGGCGATCATTTCCGAACTGGCCCGAATTTTTTTGCCCAGACCATCAACCATTTTAATCCCTAATTTTTGGCAAATGTCATATTCCGGCACATTGCTCAAATTTTTCCGATCGCCACCGTTAGTAAAAATATCCGGTTTAACCCGGGCAAGCGTTTTAATCACCGGCACTTCGCCGCTGGCTAATTTATAATCATCAATAGCCAAAACTACTTGGTCGACAAAGCGGAGCGCTCTAATTATTCTTAAACGATCGCCTTCAGGCATGAACGGCACTCGGCCTTTTAAAGCGACCTGCTTGTCGTTATTTATAATGACCACTAATTTATCACCTAATTTTTTGGCTTTTTGTAAATAATCTAAGTGACCGACGTGCAACGGATTAAAATAGCCGGAAGCGGCCACGACAATTGGTTTTTTTCTTTTATTTTTGGCAGATTTTTTACTAGGCATAATGAAAAATAGAGATTAAATCACTAAGTTTATTATAACAAAAATGCGAGTTAACGACAAACAGCGATTATGGCGATTGACGCGGGTTGGGTTTATTTATTCCTGATTTTAAGTTAAACTTAGATTATAAATCTAAATATATGACTATTTTCCACAGTTTAATTTTAGGAATCATTGAGGGCTTAACCGAATTCCTGCCAATTTCTTCAACGGCTCATTTAATTCTGGTCGGCGAATGGCTGAAAATTCCCAGCACGGAATTCTTAAAAACTTTTGAAATCTCTATTCAACTGGGGGCCATTTTGGCAGTCGTCATTTTATATTGGAAAAAAATCTTTTCTTCCTGGAAACTAATTTTTAAAATCGCGACCGCGTTCATCCCGACGGCCATTATTGGCTTAGCTTTCTATAAGATCGTGAAAAATTATTTAATGGAAAATAATTATATTATTGCTGCTGCACTCCTAATTGGCGGTTTAATTTTAATCGTCTTTGAAAAATATTATTCCAAAAAAAACTTAGCGCCGGCTACTGAGAACTCGCTGGTCAGAGATAATGATAAAATAAATATTTCCTATAAACAATCACTAATCATTGGCGTTTTTCAATCTTTAGCGATTATCCCCGGCGTTTCCCGAGCCGCCGCGACGATTATCGGCGGTTTGAGCTTAGGAGTAAATCGCAAAAATATTGTCGAGTTTTCTTTCCTTTTAGCTATCCCCACGATGATTGCCGCCACCGGCCTTGACCTATATAAAAACCAAGCGGCTTTGATCGGCCTCGGGAGTCAGGAATTACTTATTTGGCTAGTCGGCTTGGCCGCCTCTCTGATGACCGCGATTATTGGCGTTAAATTCTTTATTAAATTTATTCAGAAGAATAATTTCATTCCTTTTGGCTGGTATCGAATCGCCTTAGGACTCATCGTTCTCGCCTGGCTCTGGTTTTAATCAAATTTAAATGATAAACTAATAAATAATAATTAATTTTAAATCTATGGCTTTAATTACCTGGCAAGCTGAGTATGCTTTAGGTCTTGAAGAAATCGATAACCAACACAAAAAAATCGTGGAAATTATCAATCATCTTTTTCAGATGTTTACGGAACATAACTTGAACGACGGAGCCGACTTAAATGTCGTTCTCCAAGAATTAACCGATTATGCGAACTATCATTTCAGCACTGAAGAAAAATATTTTGCTTTATTCCAATACCAAAAAACGGCTGAACATCTAGAAATGCATAATAACTACCGAAAAAAAATAGAAGAATTCACTAAACAGTATAAAATTGAAAAGAATGAAACCATCTTCTTTAATTTAACAAATTTCTTACAAGACTGGTGGGTTTGGCATATTAATAACACTGACCGAGATTATGCCCCCTTATTTAAAGAAAAAGGAATAAAATAGTTAACCAAAAACCCCGGAATTCCGGGGTTTTTTATTTTTTGAACTTAACGGCTATTTATATTTGTCTAATTTCATTTGTCTAAAAAACAAGCAAATAACCAGTCAATAAATTTAGCCGGCGCAAACTTAGCAATTCTCGCCAACAACCAGTTGGAAAAATAAGCTTGATAGCGCGCTTGCGGTCGAGAGCTTTCCACCGCTTTAATAACAGCTCGTTTTAACTTACTAGTTTCGGCGGCGTGAGCAGTATTAAATTTCAAAAATTTAATAAAATTGGCCACGGCTGGTTGATAATTAGTTAAAACCTCAGTCTGCGATTCCATAATTTCTTCTGACCAAGCAATCGACTTTTTCCAAATCGGCGTCTTAATTGAGCCGGGTTCAATTAACACCACTTTAATTTTTTGCGATTTTAATTCTCGGCGCAAACCGTCTGATAAAGCCTCGACCGCATATTTAGAAGAAGCGTAAGCTATTAAAAAAGGATTAACCAATAGGCCGGAAATAGAACTAATGTTAATGATCCGACCCTGGCTTTTTCTAAGTAAAGGCAGAAAATTTTGAATCATTCTGATATAGCCGAAAAAATTAACTTCATAAAGTTTTTGAATTGACCGAAGATCAGTCGTTTCTAGCGGTCCGCCCAAAGCCAGCCCCGCGTTATTGATTAAAACATCAAGCGCCCGACCAATTTGCTCAATTTCTAATTTGGCCTGAGCAATCGCTTCTTCGCTAGAAACATCAATCAAAAGCGGTTGAATTCTATCAGGATTAATCTTTTTTATTTCGGAAGCGTCTTGGGAATCGCGATAGCCGGCAAAAACAAAATGCCCGCGAGCAGTTAAGGTCTCAACCAGATAGCGACCAATACCGGAAGAAGCGCCGGTGATTAAAATGGTTTTAGAGTTATTCATATTTAAACAAAAAGCTTATTATTCTTATTATATCACAAAAAATTAAATTAAAATTCAAAAGGACTGTTTGGCAACAGTCCCTTTTTTATAGTAGCAATTTAATGCTTCTTAGATCTCTTCAACCAGGATAGCTTTACGAGTATGCTCATCAACTACCACGGCGATGTATTTGGCTTTGCCGGCTAAATCCGGATAATGCTTCTCCAGAATCTTACGGACATACTGGCGGAAAAAATTCGCTTTCTCCTTAGCCCGATTTTCGTCAACTCCGTGTTCCCGGAAAGGAGCCGAGGATAAAACCAGAAAACCATCGTCGCTGATACGGCCGTTTTTCATGTTATCGGCAATAATTCCGGCTGCTTTGATAATCGGTTCAGAAAGATCCGGGCTATAAGGCCCTATAATCAGCGCGGTATTCGGCTCATGCATCCAGTCAAAACCACGGCCAACCCCCAGAACCCACTCACGGTGTTGCATATCTAGCGGTTCACGGCCCGATTCTTTAACATCTTTAATATGAGTAATATTCCCCTGAATTAGAGGAAGTAAATCCTGACGAACCGTCTGATCCATGTCCGGATATAAATCGTTTAAAATTCCCAGAAGATAATCAGCCTTATCAGATGTCTTTTCGGAACAACAAAAAATATTTTTTCCAGTCGGATCCTGCGGATGGAAAATCAAGGAGTCGGAGTCGGTTTCCAAACCAATAACGATCGGAAAAACGACCTGATTTTTTTCGCCAAACAGGCGATTAACCTGTTTATAGAAATTGATCGTAAACTGGAAAGCCGCTTCCTGGTCATAATTAAAACCAGCACAACCGCGATGTTCATCTCCTTTTGAGTAATGATAGGTTACCAGGATTAAAGATTTACGTCCTTTAGTGACGCCATATTTTACCCAATTGGCTAAATCTTCACCAAGTAAAGGCCAGCCCAGGTCAAAGTAACCACCAATATTACGATAGGGGCGAATAATTCCTAAGGGCGTGTGTGTCACGAATGGAATATGGATTCTACCATCCATACATTTAAACGCGCAGATCTCCGTCGGATGATTTACCCGATAGAGTTGACGAGATAAACGAGTCCGCATGAATTCGTCGGAGTGGGCTTTGTTCATCCCAAACAGCCACTCAACTTTTTCTGAAATTGTTTTTCCGTTCATTTTTAAATTTTTATTTTTGGTTAATGTACTATTCATAAATCGTGATATTGTATAATATTTTTTACTTTTTGTCAACTATTTATTCTCCCCCTCTTAATCTTCGCCATTTATTAACCGCCCTTAAACGCGCTAATTCTTTTTCTAACTTAGCGGCGATTTCCGTAAATTCAACATCGTCACGATTTTTGGCTGTTTTCTTAAGTTCTTCGGCGCGATTATGCGCCTCTTGAATACGCGCTTCATCTAATTCTTCCGCTCGTTCAGCCGTATCCGCCAAAATAACAATTTTATCTTTCATCACTTCAATAAAACCGCCGGAAACCGACATGATTTCCACAATATTATCCGAGCGTTTAAGTTCAATAACTCCGGGCTGCAAAACCGAAACCAGCGGAATATGATCCGGCAAAATAGTGATTTCCCCGCTCGTGGTTGGTACCGTAATCTGTAAAATCTCCTGGCGTAAAACCACGCGCTCTGGAGTAACAATTTCAAATTTTATTGTCTTTTGAGACATAATAATTATTATTCGTTGATTTCTTCGATCACGCCGCGCATATAGAAACTGTCTTCTGGCTTATCATCGTGTTTACCGTCTAAAATTTCTTTAAAGCTGCGGACCGTATCGTCTAACTTAACATATTTACCGGGACGGCCGGTAAACTGTTCGGCGACGAAGTTCGGCTGTGATAAAAATTTCTGAATTTTTCTGGCCCGAGCAACAATAACCTTATCTTCCGTGGACAATTCTTCCATACCTAAAATAGCGATAATATCCTGCAAGTCTTTATAGCGTTGTAAAATCTTTTGGACACCACGAGCGACTTCATAATGTTCCGCGCCAACAATTTTCGGATCAAGAATAATAGAAGAAGAATCTAAGGGATCAACCGCGGGATAGAGACCTAATTCCGACAAGGAACGAGAAAGAACGACCGTCGAATCTAAATGGCCGAAAGTCGTGGCCGGTGCCGGATCAGTTAAGTCATCCGCTGGCACATAAACCGCTTGAATAGAAGTGATAGAACCATTTTTAGTAGAAGTAATTCTTTCTTGGAGTTCTCCCATTTCCGAAGCGAGCGTCGGCTGATAACCAACGGCTGAAGGCATACGGCCTAAGAGGGCTGATACTTCTGAGCCGGCCTGAGTGAAACGAAAAATATTATCAATAAACAATAGAACATCTTGGTTCTTTTCATCACGGAAGTATTCGGCAATGGACAAACCGGATAAGGCCACGCGAGCGCGCGAGCCTGGCGGTTCATTCATCTGGCCGAAAACCATGGATACTTTATCAATAACACCGGAATCTTTAAATTCATGATATAAATCATTACCTTCACGAGTTCTTTCGCCGACACCGGCAAACACCGAGTATCCCCCGTGTTCCGAAGCAATGTTATGAATTAATTCTTGGATAACGACGGTCTTACCAACCCCGGCGCCGCCGAACATACCGACTTTGCCGCCTTTGACAATCGGACAGATTAAATCAATAACTTTAATGCCGGTCTCTAAGATCTCGGTGCTGTTAGATTGATCCACGAATTTTGGAGCGGAACGATGAATCGGATATTTTTTTTCAGTTTTAACTGGCGCACCGCCATCGACGACATCGCCTAAAACATTAAAAATACGGCCCAAAGTTTCCAAACCAACTGGTACAGAAATAGCCGCTCCCGTGTCTAACGCTTCATCGCCGCGCTTTAAGCCATCAGTTGAGCCCATGGCCACGGTTCTAACCAAATTAGAACCAATATGCTGATTAACTTCCAAAATTAATTTTTGACCATTCAAATTAACTTCTAAGGCGTTATAGATTTCGGGTAATTTATTCTCAAAATAGACATCGACAACCACGCCGATAACTTGTTTGATAACCCCACTGTTTTGCTTAAGTTCCTTCATATTATTTAAATTATTTTTTATTTTAACTTGTAAATCCGGTAATTTCTTTTGGTTTATTATTTATATTTCCTTTAATTAAATAATTTATCGTTTCTAAAATATCTTTTATCTTTTCATCGTGTTGCCAGTGCTTCTTTTCTAAAGATGCTAATCTCTTTTCTAAAACTTCATAAGAAAACGATAGTTTGCGCATTAAAACAAATACTCTCATGATGGCGATATTAACTTGAACAGCTTTTTTACTATTTAACACGCTGGATAACATTAGGACACCGTGTTCGGTAAAAACATATGGTAAATACTTGATATTTGAGCCCCTTTTCAAGGTCGCAATTTGCGACCTTGAAGCATGCGCTTCATCTTTATTGAGCTGGAACATAAAATCAGTCGGAAACCTTTCTACATTTCTCTTAACTTGCTCGTTCAGTCTTTTTGCCGAGACTCCATATAGATCAGCCAAATCACGATCTAACATCACTTTCTCGCCTCTTATAACTAGAATTTTGCTCTCTATTAAATTTTTTGAAATAATCAAATTTTCCATATAACCCCTATTTATTCCGCTAAGGCATTAGCCCCGGCGCTGATTTCAGCAATTTCCGCAGTAATACTGGCTTGGCGGGCTTTATTATAAAATAGTGTTAATTCACTAACCATATCATTAGCCGCTTCAGTCGCTTGATGCATCGCCGTCATCCGGGCACTATGCTCAGAAGCATTCGCTTCTAAGAAAGCTTGGTATAATTGGACTTCAAGCAAACGCGGAATCATTAAATCTAAAACTTCACTCGGACTTGGTTCAAAAGTATATTCAAAAGTATATTCCCCTTCACTTAAGTGTTTTTTATCTTTGGCCGCTAACAATTCCGGAGTGGCTCCGACCGACGCTTCATTACTGATAATTCCCAAATAATCTTCTTGAGTTTCAACTTCTACCGGCAATAACTGTTTGACGCGCGCCACTTGCTTGGCGGGGTTAACAAAATCAGTATAAGCTACTAAAATTTTATCATATTTTCCAGACTGGTAATCATTTAAAATCATCTTTACGATTGGATAAATTTCTCGGGCATCAGTCAAAATTTCGCTTTTTTCAAATTCCGCGGCAATCTCGTAATTCTGATTATGGACGGTAGTCCCTTTTTTACCGGCTAAAATTAAATCGGTTGGGAGCGGGTGCCGGCTGATTGATTCTTTAGCTTTGGCGATCACGGCCGAATTATAGCCGCCGCACATCCCGCGGTTAGAAGTAATCAAAATAAGAGCGGCTTTAGTAATTTTTTTCCGAGGCGTTAACAGGGGATGCAAAGAATCACTACGACTTTCAGCTAACTTAGCCAAATGTAAAACCGTCTCCCAGCTTAAATTAGCATAAGTGCGAGTTTTAAGAACAGCTTCAATTGCTTTGCGCATCTTCGCCGCCGCCACCATTTCCATCGCTTTAGTAATCTTCTTGGTGCTAGAAACGGATTTAATTCGGCGGGAGATTTCTTTTGTCTTGGCCATTTTTTTACTTCACTAAATAATCAAGCGTCGCTTTATAATCTTCAATTAACTTTTTCATTTTTTCTTCAATCTCGGCATCAACTTCCTTCTTTTCGGTAATGGCTTTTAAAACCGCGTCATTTAAATCAGCGTATTTATACAAGCCGGCTTCAAATTCCCGAACGCGTTCCACCGGAACATTATCCATGAAACCATTAATTAAGGCATAATAAACTAAGACCTGTTTAGCGACCGGTAAAGGTTGATATTGATCCTGCTTAAAGATTTCGTATAATCTTTGACCGCGATCTAACTTTCTCTTAGTGTCAACATCTAAATCAGAACCAAATTGAGCAAAGGCCGCCAGTTCGCGGTATTGCGCCGCCTCTAAACGCATCTTGCCGGCCACTTTTTTCATGGCTTTAATCTGCGCAGATGAACCAACGCGGGAAACCGATAAACCGGCATTAACGGCTGGTCGGTTGCCTTTATAAAATAAATCTGGTTCTAAGAAAATTTGCCCGTCAGTAATCGAAATAACATTAGTCGGAATATAGGCCGATAAATCACCGGCTTGGGTTTCAATAATCGGTAAAGCGGTAATTGAACCACCGCCGAAATCTTTATTTAACTTACAAGCTCTTTCAAGCAAGCGAGAATGTAAATAGAAAACATCGCCCGGATAAGCTTCGCGTCCTGGTGGGCGGCGGAGTAAAAGTGAAATCTCACGGTAGCTGACAGCGTGCTTAGACAAATCATCATAAATAATTAAAACATCTTCACCCTTATCTAAGAAATATTCAGCCATGGCGCAACCAGCATAAGGAGCGATATATAATAAGGAAGCGGAAGTAGAAGCGCCAGCTAAAACAATCGTCGTATAGTCCATTGCCCCAGCTTCGGTTAATTTAGAAACAATTCCGGCAACTTTTGATTCTTTCTGACCAATCGCGACATAAATACATTTCATGTTCTGGCCCTTTTGATTAATGATCGTATCAATCGCGATCGCGGTTTTACCTAATTGACGATCACCAATAATTAATTCTCGTTGACCGCGGCCAATCGGAATCATGGCGTCAATCGCCTTAATACCAGTTTGCACCGGTTCCTTAACTGACGCGCGGGTAATAACCCCCGGAGCGATTTTTTCGACTGGATAAAATTTATTGGTTTCTACTTTTCCCTTGCCATCCATTGGTTCGCCGAGCGGGTTTAAGACGCGACCGATAACTGCTTCGCCGACCGGTACTTCCAAAATTCTTTTAGTGGAGTGAACTTCATCACCTTCTTTAATCGCCGTATAGTCGCCTAAAATAATGGCGCCGACCTGATTTTCTTCTAAATTTAAAGCCACGCCAGCGACTTCACCGTTTTCAGTCTTAAAATTTAAAATTTCCGACATCATCGCTTCTGATAAGCCAGAAATTAAAGCGATACCATCAGAAACTTTTAGAACTTTTCCGACAGATTTTTCGCTAATTTCAGCTTTAAATCCGGATATCTCCGCTTTCAGCTGTTCAATGATGAAATCCTTTGTAGTTGACATATAATTTTTATTTTAATTCGATTAGAAATTTATGATTCCATTTCCACTTTCAACTTTTCTAGGCTAGTTTTTAAGCTACCATCCAAAACCTTACTGTCATATTTCAAAACAAAACCGCCTAACAATTTTTTATCAAGCTCCTCGCTTAAACTGATTTTCTTAGCCTTAGTTTTTTCTTTCAAATAACTAGTGACCACTTCGCGAGCGGTCGGTCCTAATTCTCGCGCGCTGATTAAAGTTGCCGACACTTCGCCGTGCTCCTTATCCCAAAGTTCATTAAAAGCGCGGCTAATTTCTTCAGCTTTATTTAATTCCCGGTTCCGGCCTAAAATCGCCACAAAACTTTTTAGAGCAACCTTAACCTCCTTCTCGGATTTACCAAGAACTGAAACATATAAACTCTGGGCGTATTGTTGAACGGATATTTTCATAATTATTTCACCAGCTTCTTAATTAACTCCCGATCCTTATCGCCGGTCATCTTTTCATTTAATAATTTTTCAACGGTCAGCACCACGAGTTCGGCGACCTCTTTTTTTATTTCTTTCAAAGTCTCCGCCTTATCGCGAGCTATTTTTTCTTTTTCCGTATTTATAACTTGGCCGATTTCTTCTTTGGCTTTAGCGACCAGTTCATTCTTCCGATCCTCGCCGCGCGCGCTCGCTTCTTCAACAATAGCATTAGCTTGTTTTTTAGCGGCGTTGATAATGTCTGTTCGCTCTTTTTCTGTTAAAGCCAGACGTTTTTCAATTTCATCAGCGTTCTTTAAACTCTGGTCGATTTTAGTGGTTCTATCCGACATGGTTTTAACCAAAGGTTTAAAAGCAAAGAAATATAAAATCGCTAAGACAATCGCAAAATTAAGGGCTTGCGCGATTAACAGACGCCAATCGATCTCAAAAGTAGAAATTAATGATTCCATATAAGTTTAATAATAAGCTAACGCTTTCCCCCGAAAAAAATTCAGAGGAAATCCGTTAAACAATTATTAATTATTTAATACTGAAGGCAATAACCAAGGCGTAAATAGCGATGGCTTCGGCAAAAGCGGCGATGAGTAACATCGGCACTAAAATTTTTCCGGTCGCTTCCGGGTTGCGGCCAATCGCTTCCATGGCCTTAGCACCAATTAAACCAATACCAATACCCGGTCCGATGGCGCCGACGCCGATAGCGATGGCCTTAGCTAACATAGCTGTTTCCATAGTTTTATAAATTATTTATATTAATTACTATTAATTAATTACTTGTATAAATCCCTTTTAACACCCTAATAATACAGAAATTGATATAAAAAAGCAAGACCCTGTTTTTCAGAGTCAGCTTTATTTATTGAGATTTGACTAAAATATAATAATTCAGTCTTTTAAATAATGGCCCGAAGCTATTTCAAGACAAAACTGTCGTCAATATTTTAAATAAACAGCTTAATTTATAATTATATCACCCTTTCCTTTGAGCCAATTAAGCAAATCTTCGCGTTTTTGATACTTATAATCGACACCTTCTTTTATTCTGTCTAGAAGAATATCCACAATCTTATTTAAACCATAGTACTCATTAAGAAATTCTAGACCATCATCCGTGAGTGAAAGTTCGTGACAATTTAACTGGTATAATTCATACAACAAATTATCAATATTCAAAAAATCATCAACATGTTTTTCCCGATTACTACCAAAACTTTCAATAGCCAAGATCTTATCTTGATATTTATTTATTACTTGCTCTTTATCCATATTTTTATTTTATTTATTCATGCTTTGAATCGTCGCCTCAATTCTATTTAATTTCTGCTGATCAGTCACCTTATAATAAGAAGATATTTGGCCATTCCCGTTTATGATACTGATAATCTTATTATTAGAATTATAATATACCGTATCGGCCCCTTCCTGCCATAAATGGGTATATGATTTACTATCTATAAAATCATTAGCCATTCTATAATAATCATCAACATCCTTGGCGCCAACCTCTGCTCCGTGTTTAACGTAATGACCAACTAAACTCGCGACGTCGTTCTCAGCTTCACCCGCAGACCAGGCTCGACCGGCAAATTTAAAGTTTATATTTTTAATAAACAATTCCCCGAGTTTAACAAGATCATCAGCCTTAGTAGCGACTTTACTAAAATACTTACCTATCTTAGCGACTTTAGCAGCATTCTTAACATATCCGAATACAGCTGGTACTGGAGTAACTAGCCCGACCGAATCTGCGGCCACAAAAACTCCGTTAAATAAACTGGGGTCTTTATTATAATCATATAACGACAGACCTAAAGAAATAAGGTCAAAGATTGTCTCCCAATATTCTCCGGAAGCATCACTATATTTAAGCGGATTGTTGCGCGCATAACTATAACTATTTAAACTTTGCGGATCGGCTAATAAAGTTCCATATGACTGGCCAGTTCTTCTCTCAACTTCCGCTTGGTTGCCGATACTCAAATAAACCGGATCCTGAGAAATAAAACGGCCAGTAAAAGAATCGTAATACCGGGCATTAAGATAATTAAGCGCGGTATCCATGTCATAATATTCGCCGATATATTTTCTGTCGGCCGCGCAAGATAAGTCACCGTTATCCAGATGCTGAGAACCGCCGCAAATCCTTTCTTGACCATAAGGATAATAATCAACTGTTTGAACAATTTTTCCGGCCTGGTCAGCAATAACACTAGTGCCCCCTAAGTTATCATTATAAACATAAGTGGGCGTATAGGTCGAGCCGACTTTCTTAACGGTCGCGACTAGAGTCCCGCCGGCATAAATATATTCTTTCTCCTGATTAGCCGCTGCGCCGCCTTTAGACACTTCATAAAGCTTATTCGGATAATGCTTGGTATATGTCTGATTGGTTTTTTTCTCATAAACCGTGGCTTTCACTCGGCGGCCAGTATAATTATACCAATAGTTGTTGTTACTGGTGGAATTAGAAACGCCGCTTAACTGATTCTTGTAATTCCAAAAATAATTAACGTTATCTAGAAGATACAGCGGAGCTTCCGGGTTAACCGTCGCCGAGGTTAAGATTGGCATCCGGGGCAATTTCTCCGGCGGTTCTGGAGTATTATAAGTATGGAAAGACATCCAAGAACTGGCTGTAGTTCCCATTTCATTCTTGGCGACGACCCGGACTTGATAAGTCGTGCTAGTCGCTAAGCGGCCGACTCCTTGCGCGGAAAGTTCTATCGGAGTATTGCAATCTTTTAGATGAGTAAACATGTATTGACCGGCTTGCGGCCCACCAGTTAACTCATACCAAGCGTCGGTCGCGTGTCCGTTTGGACTTACCTGCCCGCCGAATTCGACGTATTCGTCAGTCACATTACTAACCCAGGCTGATAAAATACTAGGCGCCGGGCCGCTCGCGGTCGATAAAGTGATTGAACTACTACCGTCAGTATCCAAGCTACCTTCGGGATTATTAGCCACGACCTGATAATTATAAGTAGTATTTGGCAACAACTCCGTTAATTGATAGGGAGTGAGTACCACCGGCGAATTGCCGCTGCCAATATCATATAAATTACCGACCGAAAAGCCGGCTTTAGTCGGTAAACCGTTTGGTCTGACCTTAGCCTTTAGCATCGCCGTAATTGCTGTTGTTGTCTTATTAATCAGATTACCATTAGCATCATAAGAAAAATTCTGGACATGACTTAGGGGATTATAAATTTTAGTAACAGCGTGCGGATTGCCGGAAGTGCCAGAATAAGTATAAAGTGAACGCGAATTAGCTAGAATATTACCCACGGCATCATAGGTAAAAAACTGATTGTAAGGCTGCCCAGCCGCTACATTATCGGCCGAGGCCATGATTAAACGATTTAAATCGTCATAAGTATAAATAACAGTCTTGGCCGTATTAGAGCTAGAGGTATCAACGACCTTGATAATATTATTATTTTGATCATACGTATAAGTCAAATTTTGAAGCGCCAGCGGTTCATTATTAACGACTTTTTTATTAACCAGACGATAGAGACTACTAGTATCATAAGTATTAGTCAGCGACAGCGTACCGTTAGCGCCAATCTGGGAAGTTATTTGACCCATAGGCGAATAGTCAAAACGAGAAACGACATCCGAAAAGGTGCCGCCGACTGAACGGCGTTCAATTCTTTCCAAAAGTCCAGCTTTATTATAAGAGTATCGTACCTGAGAATTATCTGGATAAGTAATAAGTAAGATATTTCCTTGACGATCATAAGTATAACTCGTCTTGTATTCCAAGCCGTCAATATATTGACTTTCCTCGGCAATCGCCCCGGTGGAATTATAACGATAACGAACATTGGTCTGATTATTTGTGAAAACAATGCATAGCCGACCAATCGTGTTTTTACAGGAAATTAGGCCGCCGTCATAACCATACAAGAATTCCGCATTAATCGGATCAGTTGTGTACTCCTTAAGTAAACGATTTAAAACATCATATCCATAATTAACTATCTCAGCTTTCGGATTAAGTGTTTGGACTAAATTGCCGGCATTATCATAGACATAATTCCAGGTCGGAGCATTCGCGCCAGGGATATGCAAATCTTCGGCGCTTAAGCGCTGACCTAAACCGTCGTAAGTAAAGTTCCGAATATTACCAAGAGCGTCAGTAATCTTTAATAATCTTCTATTACCATCCCACTGATAACTCGTTGTATAAGTTTGACTACCGTTGTGTTCTTCGACTTTAATTAAATTACCGTAAGCATCTTTATAATAATCTTTATTTTTCCCGCGCGCATCGGTCACAGTCGTCTGCCACTGGTGATAATAAGTTTTAGAAGAACCGATATTGTTAAATACCCCCGTGATTCGTCCCAAAAAGTCGTAAACATAATTAATATAAAGCTGGCCAGTTGTCGTCGGAATAGATTTAGCGCTACCAAAACTGACATATTTGACCGATTCTTTTTCTAAGGCACCGATCTTATTATAAACCAAATCGCGGACATTAAACTCACCACTTTTTTCCGCGCTCTGACGTTCCTGTAGTAAACGATTAAAGCCATCAAAATACCGATAAGTTTCCGTGAAATTAGTGTTATCAAAATAATCTCTTTCTTTAATACTGGTATTTAACGGCTCATTAATATAAGTAAATTCTGTTTTTAAAACCAAGGGGGCATCGGGATTGTCGAAGTTAGGATCAGGAATCCACTGTCTGATTATCCGACCGAAAGCGTCGAAGTCGAGCTGATAAGTAAAATTGTTCTCATCAACAATTTGCCGAGGCTGACCCGTTAAATAATTATAAGAAAATCGATTAATCTGATTGAGTGGATTTTTTATTTGTACAGGGTAAAGATTATGTTCGTCATAAATATAGGCCGTAGCATTGCCCAGGGCATCTGTTGAAGTAGCGACCAAACCGTAGGCATTATAGGTTTTTTTATTATTAACATAAGCCGCGCCGACCTTCCAGTTCTCTGTTTTGGTCGGATTGCCGACATTAATCTCACCTAAAGCTAGATTGTCATAATATATTCGAGCTTCGCGAAGTTTCTTCCCGTCCTGATTAAAAAGTAATGTCTGTGAGGGCAACCCCATTAAATACTTAGCTTGATTGCGAGCATAGTAATTATATTCAATCAATTTATCTTGGCCACTATCAAGGAAGTCGCCGTCGTCTTGGCCAAAAACTTCGCCAAAAGATATTTTTTGACTCAAGTTGCCGTACTGGTCATAGGCATAATTTTCAGCCGTATCACGATGGGTACTTTGACCGTCATAGTTCTGCTGCAACCGGGAAACTAGTTGGACGCTATTAGCCAATCCACCTAAATTCTGAACTTGATATTTAAAACGAGCGCGACTATAAAGATTACCAATCTTATCAGCAACCGTTTCTTCATAAGGTTTGCCGATCTGAGTGAAAGAATCCTCTGGCTCATTTCCGGAGCGGCCGTTACCTTGATGATATTTAGTAGTAATAACGGCACCACTAGGAAGCTGGCGCACCACTTTTTCAAAACCAACGATTTTTTTGTCGAAGGGCTTATTATAAAAGTTAAAATAAGCCGCGCCGGAATATTCATAAGTGGTTTGGCCGACGTTTCCAGTACCGCTCTGATCGTTTGTCGCATGCGACACAACTACCAGGGGACGATAATCTTTAGGTAAATTTTTATTTAAACCAATCTTTTGCGAATCCGTAAATTGTCGGATACCCTTAAAGGAAAATTCATCTTCGCCGCCGTAACGGTTAATAATACGTTTAATGCTTTTTTGACCAATAACTCCGCGCAATACCTGGTTGCCGCTAGTCTCGCCCGCCGGCGGCCCATTTTTCTGACTGGCGTCCCAACGGACAACATCAAGCAGGCCGTCGCCGTCGATATCATTGAAAGAAATTCCATATTTATTATAAAGACCGTTCGGTATCTTATATTCAAGAGCTAAAACTTTACCATTAGGGGCGGTTGGCCAAGTAAAATCACTGTTGAGCACGAAATTTTCACCGGTATTTATAAAAACCTGGTTGCCGCTGGTCAGACTAGAATATCCATTCCCCTGTTTGACATCCCAACGGACGACATCAAGCAGGCCGTCGCCATTAATATCCTGAAAAGAGTTACCGTAAAATCCGTTAACCATATAATCAAGGACAACGACGTTGCCGGAGAACGGATCCGTCGGCAAATAATATCCGGAATCAAAAACAAAACCCCGACCAGTATTTAAAAATACCTGGTTACCGCTGGTATAATTAGGATTAAAATAACCGTTCGGTTTATTAGTCACCCAGCGAACAACATCAAGTAATCCGTCGCCGTTAATATCTTTAAAGGAGTTGCCGTAATAAGTACTAGCCGGGCCATAATTATAATCCAAAGCAAAAACTTTGCCGTCTGGCGCGGTTGGCAATAAAAAATTACTATTCAAGATGAATCTTAAACCATCATTAATGTAAACTTGGTTACCACTATTGTTTAAGGGGGCACTATAATAACCATTCGGCTTGCCTCCGGTCCAACGGACAATATCGAGCAAACCGTCGCCGTTGATGTCAATAAAGGAGTTACCGTAAAAGTTAGTAGTATTATTAGAAAATTTATAATCAAGCGTCAAAACCTTACCGTTTGTTGGGCTGGTTGGCAAACTATTAGTAAAGCTGTCGCTGAATTCAAAGCCTTGGCCAGTGTTGATATAAACTTCATTGCCGCTGAGTAAAGAAGAGTAACCACGTGTCTTGCGCGACTCCCAACGAATAATATCTGGTCGGCCATCACCGTTGATATCCTTGAAAGAATTACCGTAATAATCAACGTTATTACAATCCAATACTAAAACATTACCGCTAGTATCGGTTGGCAAACGGAAATTTTCATCCAACACAAAACTTTTGCCAGTGTTGATATAGACCTGATTACCGCTCAAATAGGTCGGATTAAAATACCCATTTGGTTTGCCAGCTGCCCAGCGAACGATATCAAGTAGACCATCACCATTAATGTCAATAAACAGGCTGCCGTAGTAAGCAGAAGCCGACTGACCGGGTTGGCAACTTTTATAATCAAGTGTAAAAACTTTTCCAGTAGCTGGATCAGTTGGCAAAGTAAAATCGGTTTGTAACTGAAACCCCGAACCGGTATTTAGAAATATCTGGTTACCGCTGATGACTGAGGCATAGCCGTTTGGCTTGCCAGTCGTCCAACGGACGATATCGAGCAAACCATCGCCGTTGATGTCCTTAAAGGAGTTGCCATAATAAGCAAAATTATTGTAATCAAGAACTAAGACTTGATCGGTCGCCGGGTCGGTTGGCAAACTAAAGCCAGCTTCATACTTTAAGGTTTTTTTACCTTCGTCAGTAAAATTTTTAAAAACGACCGGAGGCGTCGACGAAGCCTGGTTATTTTGATAGCCGATAGCCTGGATACTCTTAACCTGATTATCTTCAGCTCTAATTAGATATTTACTAACCAGAGCGCCGCTAATTTTTACATCAATACTAGCCAACCGAAAACTAGTCCAAACTTTAAAAACCGGGGCATATGACGTATCTCGATATTTCCGGGGCATGTAAACGAAATCAACCGTAAAAATACCGGTCTGATTATAAGAAATATTTTTGGGATAGATTTGCCCTTGTTCCTTAAAATAACTATAAGAAATCGTATTACCATTAGTATCGCTTATTTTTTCTAGGAACCAGGAAAAAACACGAGCGGGCGCGCTAGCATCATCCTGTCTAGAGGCGGCGCTGGATCCAAATTTATACTGCGTACCATCCTTGGAAGTTACTGTCCAAGAATTCTCGCTGTAATTATATTCATACTTTAAAAAACTGCCATTTTCGATGCGTGGCATAAATAGCCCACCCCCTTGACTGATTAATTCTCCATCCAAAGAAGAAAAGAAAAACTCATCCGCATACATTTTATCCGTACCTCTTTTATTAACTCTTTGAATATAAGGAATACTTAATGACCAACCAATACCGATAACGGAATTCTGGGCGGTGTTGTTGCTGTCATAAACCAGTGTTAAATTTGGACTTAAACCGTTTCGACCCGGAGGAACGGGAATGGGATAAGTGTAGTTAAGCGCTCCGTCGACTACAGAAACTTCCGGAGATATATATTTGCCCAGTGTTTGCGATTTCGGATCGACGCCGATGATATTTAATGGAGAAATATTATCCAGCGGACTTATTTTTCCTAAAATAACGTCTTTTTTAAAATTATACTCCTCTGGATCAATCTGGTCGTTAGTCAATAATTCATCAAGTTCCTGGAGTTGAGCGGACTGTTCTTCGGAAAGCGCACTTGACTCTAGTTCCGAGACAATAACGGGATCAGTTTTCAAGTCAGCCAACGGCGGCGTAACAGTCGGGCCAATGAGTTGAGGCTTAATATTCTCATCCAAACCGGGGATTATTACTCCGGGGGCAATTTCTGAATCAATCGAAATACCGATCGGTAGTTGAAGACCAGCTGAAATTTCTTTAACCGGCGGCGCTTGTGTGGTTATTTCTGGTTTTGGCACTTCTACAGTTGGGGCGATCTCAGCGGCCACGGGAGCAACGACGGGCGCCGCCTTAACCGGCGCAGACGAACTATCAAGGCTAATAGCTAGAACCGGCTGGTCTAAAACAAGGCTAATTAACAAAAAAACACCAATAACCGGTGCTTTGATACCACACACACTTCTAATAGAAGAAACATGACATGGATTTTTTTGCATATATTTTAAATTATTATATTCCTATAATAACCTCGGAGAGAAACAGATAAATATAGCATATTAATATAACTTGTCAAGTATCTAAATACCCAAAAGATATCTCTATTTAGGATGATAGCATTTCGCCAAGCGGATAGCAAGGAAGCGAAATTTTGTTTGACGGTGATAAAGTAATAAAAATTAATGCTCCTCAGCCGTCGTATTGATAGTCAAATAGGTTAAAATCAACATGGCGAAAATAAGCGCTTGGATCAAACCGACTAAAATTTCCAAAAACAAAAAAGGTAAAGGCAAACCCCAGGCCAAAATCGCTGACATGGAAGCTAATAATACTTCTCCGGCAAAAACATTACCGAATAACCGGAAAGACAGACTGGCAATCTTAGCGAGCTCAGAAATTATTTCAATAAAGCCGACAAAAATTTTAATCGGATTAACAATTAAAATAGTCGGTTCTTTAAAAACTTTTTTCGGGATTTCAATGAGTGCTTTAAAATTTAAAAACTTATTTAGATAATGCCACCAGCCAGTCGCGATTACTCCTAAAATATGGCTAACGACCACGCCGATGATTGCCAAAGCCAGAGTCGTGTTCAAATCAGCGGTCCCGCCGCGAAAATAAGGAATAAAAAATTTCTCGCCATTATGCAAAACAATTTGACCGATAGAACCGATCCCGGGTAAAATTCCCGACCAATTATTAAGAAGGATAAAAAAGAAAAAAGCTAAAACTAAGGGCGCGAAGGCTAAAGATTTTTTACGATTACCGGTCACACTGTCAAAAAGTCCTAAAAATCCTTCAATGATCATTTCAAAAACATTCTGCAAACCGCGTGGTACGGTTCTTAAATTCTTTTTTATAACCACAGCTAAAATAATGACAATTACTAAAACTAACCAGGAATTCAACATGGCGTTAGTAATCGGAAAACTGCCGAGATGATAAATCGGCTCGGCGTATAAAGTATTTTCATGGATAACTTCTCCAGACATTATTTTAAATTATTATTTATTTTTATTATTATCTCCCTTTGTCTCGCGTTCAATTTTCTTAAATTCTTTTAAAGCATTAATCACTAGACCGTACATTGAAACCAAAAAACAAACTCCAATCGTTGCTAAAAATAGCCACGGTTCTGTTCCATACTTTTTATCAAGCCATTTTCCGACAATTAAACCAATAATTATTGGACCAGCAATCCAGCCTGATAAATTCACTAGAACTCTTAAGGCAATTGCCCAGGAGTCATTTTTCATATATTTTTAGGCCAATTCTTTTATAGCGTAGAAAATTCTAATTGTCAACCCTCCCTTTTTCTTGTTTCTCCTATATTTTACGGTCAAATTCGGAAAAAAGCTCGCGCTGTGGCCGTAGTTATCTCAGCCACTTTTTCTAGCTTCATATTTTTAATTTCAGCAATTCGCTTAGCCACATATTGAACCAAAACCGGTTCATTTCTCTGGCCGCGATACGGTTCCGGCGTCATATAAGGCGTATCTGTTTCAATCATTATCTTTTCGAGGGGAGTTTTCCGGATAAGATCATCCCATTGCTTGCTAAAAGTAACTAAGCCCGTAAAAGAAATTAACAAACCTAATTTAAAGTATTTCCAGGCCAAATCTTCGTCACCGGAAAAACAATGAACAACTCCCCAAGGGCAATCCGTCGGAATTAAATGACCATAGTCTTTTTTAAATTCTTGAAGAATCTCTAATAAATCATCGTGCGCCTGACGACAATGAAGAATAACTGGCAAATTTAAACTTCTCGCTAATAACAACTGGTGGGCAAAAACTTCTTGTTGTTTCTTCTTCGCCGCCGCAATATCTTTGGTCGGATCTAAGTGATAATAATCTAAACCGATTTCACCAATAGCCACCACTTTTTCAAACTTCGCTAATTTTTCATAGCTACCATAATCAAATTCCTCAAAACGAGGCGTAAAACTATAAGAATTATCCTCTTCTTGAGAATCAACCGGACCTTCCTGAAGATGAATCGGGTGCAAACCGATTGCCGCATAAACGCCGCGCTGATATTTATTAGCTAAATTCAAAGCTCGATTAGAAGTTTTAAATTCCGAACCAACTAAAACCATCCAAGTTTCATTATCTAAAGATCGACGGATCGTCTCGTCGGCATCGTCTTTAAAAGCATTAAAATTAACATGAGCATGAGTATCAATTAACATATCTCTAATTATACTATATTTTTAAGCACTTAAAAAACGCGTGGCGAACGCGCTTCTTAAGAAATTCTTGAAAAAATTTTACATTTTTTGATCTGAAGTCGGCGTGAACTCAGAATTTGGTTTGACTTCGGAGGACGCGTTCATATTCGGGTTGTTTGTTGGGGTAGACGGTGCTTTTTCTTTACTGCAACATTTACAGTTTTTCCCGCAAAAAAGCTTCTTTAGCCAGTTACACATAATATTTGTGGGTTAATAATAAAGATATTAATAGTGTATCATTCTTGGTTAAAAAGTCAATAAAATTAATAAAAAAGGCTAATTATTGACAAAAATATGTAAAAATGATATAATTCTCAAAATAGTACTTTAATGAGTACGTTTACAATCAATTTTTCAGAAAAAGAGTGATAAATCCAAAAAAAACCTTAAACGATGAACTGGACAACCTTATGTTTTGCTCTGGCGGTTAATACTGTCTTATGCTTATTGCAGTTTCTATTTCAGGAAAGGGATAAAAACCGCGGGACAATTGCTCCCCGGCATTCCAAAATTCCTGGCACAGAACAAAAATTCCTGTACTGGCAGGATTTTTATACCCAGGCCTATGGCGACCTCTTTGGTTTGCCATTTGTCATGAACTGCTTCCTGGTCATTTTCCCATCATTAAATAATTGGGAAATGTTGGCTTTCGCTATCCTCTGTATACTCTCGGCGATCGCTTTCTTCGTTCCTCGCTTAGCCAAAGATCACAAACCAAGTTGGGGAGAACCAACCATTGGCAAAATAAGTAGCGGCGGCTATGTTCATTCTTTCTATTTCAGTCTCCTGTCGGCTATGACGATTGTCTGTCTCTGGGCGATGGTTACTGGAAAAATTAATAACGACGCCATTATTTTATCGACCATAGTTGGCATAGGAATTTGGACGGTAACCTGTATTATGGACATAGTCTCCGGTAATTTTGCTTCTTTAAAAAATCAACTTAAGTAACATCAAGAAATTTACGCGTAAAAAAAGCTGTTCCGAATTAGGGCAGCTTTTTTATTTTTATAATATAAATTAAATAATTTTACATATCTAATTCTTCTAATAGTTGCTTCTGTTTCTTAGTCGCTCCACTAGGAATCTTCACAATAATTTTTACATACTGATCACCAGTGCCGCGATTATGTAATTTTATAATACCTTTCTCCTTTAATTTGAAAATTGTTCCGGATTGTGTACCCTCGGGGATTTTTAATTTTACATCACCGTGAATAGTAGCAACCTCAATTTTATCGCCTAGAATTGCTTGACTAATATTAATAACTTCTTCTGTTCTAATATTATAACCCTCACGAACAAATTTTTTATGAGGTTGTAATTTAATCCGTAAATATAAATCACCGGCGGGCGCTCCTTTTTGACCAGCTTCGCCTTGGCCGCTTAATCGGATTGATTCACCGTCATTAATGCCGGCGGGAATACGAACTTTAATTTTAACCGCTTCCCGATGAATACCGCTTCCCCCGCAGGTTGTACATTTCTGGCTATAAATTTTCCCTTCGCCGTCGCAACTCGCACAGGTGGCCTGGGTTTGGATATTACCCAAGATGGTTCGTTGCACCTTAGTTACTCGCCCCTGACCGCCGCAAGTCTTGCAGGTTTCTACTTTTGCTCCGGGCTCAATGCCGTTGCCGCGACAATGGTTACAAGTCGTATTTTTAGTAAAACTAATTTCTTTTTCAATACCAAAAGCCGCTTCCATAAAATCTAAAGAAGTATTCATTTCTAAATCACGGCCGCGAGTCGACCGTCTTGAATTTTGCCGGCCGCCGCCAAAACCAAAGATATCGCCGAAGCCGCCAAACATATCGCCTAAATCTTCAAAATCAAAATTCATCCCCGCCCCATTTTGAAAACCGCCAAAACCTTGGCCACCGAAGCCACCATATCCGCCGCCTTGATTAAAAGCAGCTGCGCCAAACTGATCATAGCGCTGACGTTTTTCCGCATTACCTAAAACCTGATAAGCCTCATTAAGCTCCTTAAATTTTTCCGCATTACCGCCTTTATCTGGATGATGCTCATGGGCTTTTTTGCGGAAAGCATTTTTTATTTCTTCGGCGCTAGCACTTTTACCAACGCCTAAGATATCATAGTAATCCTTATTCATAATGATTCATTCAACCAGTTGCCCCTCGCTTCTGAGAGACAACTAAAGAGTGAACAATTATTTTTTCTCTTCCACTTCGCCTTCAACCACGTCGTCTTTTTTATCATTCGGGTTCACGTTGTCAGCTCCGGCTGGGCCAGCCCCGGCTTGCCCCGCACCCGGCGCACCCGCACCCGGTTGTTGATACATCGCGGCGCCAATCTTTTGCGCTAGAGTATTAATTTCCTCCATTTTCTTCTTCATGTCTTCTAAATTGCCGGCTTCTTTAGATTTTTTAAGTTCCGCTGTTTTATCTTCTAATTCTTTTTTTTCTTCCGGCTTCATTTTATCGCCAGACTCCTTCAACATTTTTTCCATAGTGAAAACGACCGCCTCCGCTTGATTCTTAATATCAGCTTCTTCCTTCTTTTTCTTGTCTTCTTCAGCGTGGAGCTCCGCTTCTTTCTTCATTTTTTCAATCTCTTCTTTGGAAAGACCAGAAGAAGCTGTAATGGTAATTTTCTGCTGTTTATTTGTGGCCTTATCCGTCGCCGAGACATTCAAAATGCCATTAGCATCAAGGTCAAACTTAACCTCAATCTGCGGAATGCCGCGAGGAGCGGACGGGATACCGTCTAGAGTAAAATGACCTAAAGTCTTATTATCGTGCGCCATCGGGCGTTCACCTTGAACAATATGAATTTCTACTCCGGTTTGGCC